>Ga0213875_10002427_pt1 | contig 11166 bp, 14 predicted proteins | sample BarmaccomBMRX_R8_FD_160105 | JGI IMG/M metagenome (GOLD analysis project Ga0213875, IMG submission 160105) | Root-associated microbial communities from Barbacenia macrantha in rupestrian grasslands, the National Park of Serra do Cipo, Brazil - RX_R8 | ecosystem: Host-associated > Plants > Roots... | reverse complement strand
CAGCGTCATTGCGCCGAGAGCTGCGCGGCCATTATCTGGCGCGATTCGGGAAAAGCTCCGCTGGCCGCCGCCGCGCTCCGCCTGACCGCTTCCGACTTGCTCGATATGAAACTGATCGACGGAATCGTACCCGAACCCGACGGCGGTGCGCACATTGCTCCTGAGCAGTCCATTCGTGCCGTGGGTGAAATGCTCGGCCGCGCGCTCCACGATCTAGCCGGCCGCACACCGGAGCAGCTCGTCGCCGCCCGCTACGAAAAATTCCGCCGCATGGGTAGCTTCTTTAAAGAGGAGCAGACCTGAAGCGCACCGGCCTCATAATTGCGTTCTTCATCGCGGCCTTCGTTGCACTCGTGGCCTATGCCACCTTCCACGGCCCACGCTATCGCGTTGAAGTCTGCATGGAGTTCAATAGCCGCACCGCGTGCCGAACCGTTTCCGCCAAGAGCGAGCAGGCAGCTCTCGAGTCCGGCGCAACAAACGCCTGCGCCGACCTCGTATCCGGCGTCACCGAAACAATGCGCTGCCAGCAATCGCCGCCCGCGCGCATCCGCTGGCTCACGCGACCCGGTGGTTAGGCGGACAATGGGGCTGATGGGACGCGAAATCACAAGAGATCCCGAAATCATGCATGGCACGCCTGTGTTCCGCGGCACGCGAGTACCGATCCAAACCTTGTTCGATTACCTCGAGGGGGGCGATACTCTGGACAGTTTCCTAGAGGGGTTTCCCACTGTGTCCCGCGAACAGGCCACCGAGGCTCTTAAGATGCCAAGGAATTGTTGCTCGCTCGTGCTTGATGCGGCTGCTAATCGACGAGTGTGTCGATGAGCGCTTGCGCTATTTATTCCACGGCCACGACTGTCAAACCGCACGCTTCGCGAGGCTCGCAGGGCTCAAGAATGGGCAATTGCTGGAGGCCGCCGAATCGGCCGGATTCGACATTCTGGTTACTGCCGACCGAAGTATAGGCAACCAACAAAACCTGAGGGAGCGCCGCATCTCGATTGTCGTCCTCTGTGGAGCGACGAATCGGCTGCACGACTTGGAGCTGCTTGTGCCCGCGGCGTTGTCCCGCGATCAACTCCATTCAGCCGGCCCAAGTGGTTAGAATCACCTGAGCTGTCTCAGCATCTATCGCCCGGTTCCCGCGTTCGCTGCCCGCTTACTCCGCAGCGCCTCCAACTCCGCAGTAAGCCGCTTCCACGCCTTTGGATCATTCTTCGTGTGGATCGGCGCGGCCATGTTCCCGTAATACTCGAGAATCGAATCCGCAATTTCCGGCGACGCGCTCTGAAAATCTCGCTTCGCCAGCTCGTCGGCCCAGTACGCGTGTGTATCGTCCTCGAGCCTGTACTCGCCCGCGCGCGTCGGCGCGCCCAGATCGTAGTTCGTGTTACGCAAATCCAAGGTATGCGTCTCGAGCCTGTCGAGCGCTTTATGATACGCATCCGTGGATCGCACAAAGCTCTGCATGAACATCTTTTCCACCTCTGGCGTCGGCATTTTGAACTGCAGCGCACGCAACGGCCCGAACGGCGGCACAAGCTTCAAAATCACGGCCAAAAAGCGGTCTCCGGCGGTCGGGCGGTCGTACTGCTTTCCCCAGTTCCGCTCGTAACTTGAGCGGCTCATCACGTAAACAAATCGGCGTTCTGTCATGCCCGGCTGTGAGCGCCGTATTTCGTCCTGCCGCTGCGCCCAAGCTATGCGGGTCGCTTTCGGAATCGTTTTACTCACGGCCCGCCGGAACGATCCAACCGTGCGATCGAAATCCGGAAACAGGTCCGCGAGGTGTAGTCCGTACGTCTGGAAAAACGCGCGCTCGAGCACCGGCTCGGAAACGTAGAAGCCGATCAAATCGTGGTAGGCTTCCGGCGCGAAGTTCCCCTTCGCCACTTCGAGCACATCGAACCCGAACTCGGTCATCACGTGCGCTATCGGATCCTCCTCATACGTGATCACTGCCCCGTACTTCCGCCGGAGCTTCGGATAGAGAATCGCTTCTGCCGGATTCGTCGCATAACGATGCCCATCATCGTCGGTCATGTGATGCGACAGCGCGCCGAGCGCGAAGGCGTACTCCTCAAGCGTCTGCGATTGCGCGATTAGCGCCTCGACAAAATCTCCCGTTCGGACATAGTGCGTAAGATCGCTGAAGCGTTTGTTGCCGTGCGGATAGTAACCCATATCGCACAGTATGGCTCCGCCGTACGCGTAGCCATGGGCTTTCCGAAGCTGATCCGGCGTGGCATCCGGGAATCGCTCGAGCAGCACGGGTTTGAGCTTCACATCCCAAAGCGCATCCACAGCAGCCTCATGCGAGAGGACCGAGTACGCGCGGCAAGACGGCAGCACAAGGAGCAAGAACAGGAACCCGGCAAAAACCCGGGAATAAGAGGGCATCGCCTCAATAGTGGCAAAACAATAATAAAAAGCGCGGCCGATCGCGAGCGCACAGTAGACGCCCGCTTCGGCCGCGCGGCAAACCAGCGCGAGACGCGCTAGCTCAAATGAATCTTAGTTGTTGCTGACTTCGACGTTGATCGTCCGCGGCTTCGCAACTTCCTTCTTCGGAAGCGTCACGGTCAATACGCCGTTTTTGTAATCGGCTTTCACCTTCTCACCGTCGACGGTCTCCGGCAGGCTGAAGGCTCGCACAAACGACCCGTAGGAACGCTCGATGCGATGGAACCCACGGCCGTTCTTCTCCTCTTCGAACTTGCGCTCGCCTTTGAGCGTCAAGGTGCCGTTCTCAAGCTGAATACCAACCGCTTTGGGGTCGATATCGGGCAGGTCCGCCTTCAAAACCAGCTCATTCTCGGTCTCGTAAATGTCGACGGACGGCGTCCACGGCCGCGCTGCCGGCTCGCTCAGCAGGCGCGAAAGCGAGTCCTGGAACAGGCGCAGACCCATCGGGAAATCCTCAGTGTCCGTATGAAACGGTGCATATCGTGTAATTGGCATCGGAAGTATTGTCCTCCTGTAATCTTTCTACAATTCAATCATAATATCTTAGTGCGGGCATGTCAAGTAATTTCCTGACTTGCCGCTAAATCTTTGCCGGACACTCTTCATCTCCCTTCCGCATCTCTGTAAGCATATGAAAAACTTGGCACAAGGCGATCCCGCGCCCGAAATCGCCCTTGACACGGATACAGGCGAGCCGTTCCGCCTGTCGTCGCTGTGTGGGAAAAACGTGATCCTATATTTCTACCCGAAGGCCGACACACCCGGCTGTACGAAAGAAGCCTGCGCCTTTCGAGATACGTCGGATGTTCTCGCGAAAGCCGATGCGATCGTCGTAGGCGTCCCGCCCGACACGACTGGATCGCAGGCCAAATTCAAGAAAAAATTCGGCCTGCCGTTTACGCTACTGGCCGACATAGAGCACAAAGCCGCCGAGCACTACGGCGTCTGGATGGAAAAAAGCATGTACGGCAAGAAGTACATGGGCGTCGAGCGCACAACGTTCATCATCGGGCCTGACGGCCGGATCAAAAAGATCTTCCCCAAGGTAAAGGTAGAAGGCCACGCCGACGAGGTCCTCACCGCAGTCAAATAGCCCCTAACGGTTCTGTGTGCCGCCGTGCAAATCTCGATAGAATCGGGATTGATGGCGAAGGAATACGTCGAAGAGCGTAACGGCGGCTATTACATAGCGGGCACGCGCATTTCTCTCGATTCAATCGTCCAGGTTTCAACGAAGGACTTTCACCTGAAACGATCCTAGGGGAATTTGAGGTCCTGAACCTGGCGCAAATCTATGGAGCCATCGCGTTCTACCTCGAAAACCAGCCGGCGGTCGATGCTTATCGACTGCGTCAGATGCAACGCTTTGAGGCCGCGCGTCGCGGTGCGAGCCCGTTACCCTCTGGATTGCGTCAACGGCTCTACTCGGCACGACAGCAGCTTCATTCAACGCACTCGGAGTAGGTGAAGCCCTGATTCCAGGCGGATAACGACCTTCGCAGTTCGATTCGTGTCGGTGTGCTGCGCCGCGAACCCTCTATCGAGATCGTTTGGCTGCCCGTTTAGAACGTCGATTCTCAAAAGCGCCCTCACCGCGGCCGCAGCCTCGAAGTTCCTCCCTACGTCCGAATCTGGCGTCTACGGCCAACCACCGCGAAGAACGCAAGTACCGCGCTACATGCAAGAAACGCAAACGGCGCCGTCGATGATGAAGCTCCGTGGGCGGTACCCGTAAAATCGAGTGGAGCGACCTGGTTTGCCGGACCGGCGTACCACAGCAGCGTATAAACCACCTCAAACAGCTTGCCGCTGCCGCTCCACACGCCAAGCGCCAAGGCTAACGTTGGAATGAACAATACGCCCACGCACCACACCGCAACATGCGCAACGTCGCGCGCGAGCATAAAACGAACGCCGGTGCCGAAGCCGATCATTGCCGTAATGATCACGCCTGCCAGCCAGCACGCGGGTAGCTGACGCCGCAACGGGTGTGCGGTCGAGAAGACCAGTTGAGCAGTATCTTGGCGGTTCTCACGCGTCCCCATGGCCGACCAGATGAGAATCGGCCAGATCCACGCGGCGATTAAGAAGAAGCGAGACACCGCAAGAGGGCTAACCAATTCGCCGGCAGCCAGCCCGAGCGCGACAACGTACCACCAGCGGTTGACGCTTTTGAACGCAATGCGCAGCTCGGCCGCGACCAGCTTTGTAAACCGGAAACGGCGGTCTCGCGACGTAAGCGACCGAAGTGCTGCATTGAAAATCGCCGGGCGAGGCGCGCTGTCTTCCGATTTCAGCGATCGTTTCCTCGGAGCTTTCGCCTTCTTCCTGCTCTCGCGCGCCGGATCGAAACGGTGAAACAGCGCAGCAGCGAAAAGCGCAATAGCGACTGCCAATCCGATCCACACTAGACGGCCCAGAATGATCGGTACGTGCCAGTGAACGCCGGCCCATCGAAAGGTGGTCAGATCCCACGGCGTGTCTCTAAAATTGAAGCCGAAGCTGAAGTCCTTAGTCGCCGCGCAATCGGGGAAAGCGGCAGTGCAGGCGGAGCGAATGCTCGCCTCGACGACACCGAATGGAAACGGACTCGCGCTGCTGCCCCATCCACTAAAATCCACCGCGGTTTCGGTTGTACCCAACACCGTGACCCAGAGGAAAAAATACGCGACGTTGCCGAAGCCCGCGCGAAATAGTGGAATGACTTCAAAAAGAACCGCTGCGCTCGCGACTACGGCCATCGCAGGCAGAACGATTACGAGGAACGGCTCGACCAGCGGCCAAAACTCGATCGTCAGATCCTCGTGCCGCGCGAGTTGCATCACGCCAGCCGCGATGCTGATAACCGCCACCATCACCGTAAGCACAGCAAGATTGCTAAGCGCTTTGCCGAACGTGTAAAGGCGCGTCGTCACCGGCGTCGCCGCAAGGATCTGACCAACTCCCGTCGTCAGATCGCGATCGATAGAATTCTTGACGAGATAGAAGCCCGCAAGTGAGAGAAGCAGCGCCGTTTCGAGAGCGACAAGCGTCCCCACATAGGGCGAATTGTAAATGCCGCGGTGCCCGCCGATTTGCAGCGTGCTGTACGGACCGTGATTGGGAGGTAGGCAGATGTAGCAAAAATACGCCGTCAGTCCGAGCGTGATGAGAAAGCTGTACCGGCGCACGCGCTCGAGGAAGTCGGCCTTCGCCAAATGATAGAGGATGCGCAACGTGTTCATCCGACAGGCTGTCTATCGCGCGAAATCCAATATAGATAGGCGTCCTCAAGTGTAGGCGAGGCCGGAACCGCGCCCGAGCCCGGCGAGCTGCCGGCCAGGAGCCGAACATGCACGCCGTCTGGCCGGTGAATTGCGCTCGAGACAGAGAAATAGTCGCGAATTGAAGGCAGTTCGGCGCTGGGGATCATCCACTCCCAAACCTGGCCTTCGACAGCGCGCAACAGAGCCTCGGGAGTCGAGCGGATGACGAGACGCCCGTGAGCGATCAGCGCGATGGTGGACGCGGCGGCTTCGATGTCGGAAACAATATGTGTGGAAAGAATGACAACCCGCGCACCGGCTAATTCTGAAAGCAGGCTGCGAAAGCGGACCCGTTCTTCAGGGTCAAGGCCGGCGGTGGGTTCGTCGACGATGAGCAGTTGGGGATCGTTGAGTAGCGCCTGCGCGATGCCGATCCGCTGTTTCATCCCGCCCGAATATTCGCCGAGCGGGCGCTTGCGTGCGTCCACCAGGTTCACCACCTCGAGCAATTCGCCGATGCGCCGGCGCGCTGCATGACCGTCAAGACCTTTCGCAGCGGCTAGATATTCGAGAAATTCAATCGCGTTCAAATTGCGATAGACACCGAAATCTTGTGGCAGATAACCAAGGACCGCACGCAGTTGGTCGGGTGAGCGTGCGATGTCGATTCCATCCCAGGTGACGCGTCCGCTAGTCGCGACCGTGATGGTCGCGAGAATCCGCATTAGCGTGGATTTGCCCGCTCCGTTCGGTCCGAGCAGACCCAGCATGCCCGGTCCAACTTCGAGACTGAAGTCTGCGAGCGCCCGAACGTTGCCTCTATAGACTTTGCTGACCCCTTCAATCCTGAGTTGCACCGAAGACTATCTTATTGGTCCGCATCCAAGATCCCCCGCATCTAACATCCGTGGCTACCGACTCCCGCCGCTATCCTACTCGCCCGGTCCTCGGTGTCGGCGCCATCATCCTCGACAACAGCCGCGTGCTCCTGGTCGAGCGCGGCCGCCCACCGCTCACCGGTTACTGGTCACTACCCGGCGGAGTCGTCGAAGCTGGCGAGCGCCTCGAAGACGCGCTCATCCGCGAGGTCCGCGAAGAAACCGGTCTCACGGTCGACATCGGCCCGATCGCAACGGTTTTCGAGCGCATCATGCCCGACGCGAACGGCGCTTGCGAATATCACTATGTGCTGGTCGATTTCTACTGCACCATCGCGCACGGTGAACTCTGCGCCGGCGACGACTCGACCGAAGCCGCCTGGTTTCCGATTGAATCTCTCCGCAGCCTGCACATGACGGAAGGCACACGCGAAGTGATTGAAGCCTGTTGTGCGCGCCGGGCAACTCAGCTGCACGTCACGCGTCCCTAGTATGGCGTTCAGCAGCCAATCGCTCCTGCAATTCGACGAACTCACGTCTCTGATCGCGAGCTACGCCGGAAGTACGGCCGGCCGCGCGCTGGTCGAGACTCTCGAGCCACAAAACGATCGCTTCCGTCTCGAAGCAGCACTCGCGGAAACCAACGAAGCCATCGCGTATCTGCGCGAAGCCTCAGCCCCGCAGGAAAGCAGCCGCGGCGCAGCCATCCGCCTCCGCTTCGGCGAGCTGCGCGATGTCGAATCCGCTGTCCGCATCCTACGGGTCGAGGGCGCGTCGCTCGACGGTCCCCAAATCCTCGACCTGTTCCACACCCTCGCACTCGCAGGTGAGTACCGCAGTATTCTGCTCGCCGTCGCCGCTCGTTATATGCGCCTCGCCGCGCGCGCCCGCAATCTCACGGATTTACGCGACATCACAAAACGCTACGCGCGCGTTTTTCTACCCAGCGGCGAACTCGCCGACGATGCCAGCCCCGTGTTGCGGCATATCCGCCGCGACATCGAGCGGCAACAGCGCAGCATTCAGGAATCGCTTGAACGCTTCATCCGGGCCCACCGCACGGACGGTACGCTGCAGGAAGACTTCGTCACGATCCGGGAAGACCGCTATGTCGTGCCCATCGTCGCCGGGCAAAAAGGCCGCGTCGACGGGGTCATTCATGGTTCAAGCGGAACCGGCCGCACCCTCTTCGTCGAGCCGCTCGAAACCATCACCCTCAACAATCAGCTCGTCCGCCTGCGCGAAGACGAGCTCCGCGAAATCGAGCGCATCCTCGCCGAAATCACCGACGCCCTCCGCGCGCACGCATCCGAAATCGCAGCCACGGCTGAAATCTTGGCCGCGCTCGACTGCACATTTGCAAAAGCAAGCTTTGCACTCGCCTACGACGCCACCATTCCCCGCTTCAGCACGGGCACGCGCCGGCTCATCTTGCGCGGAGCCCGCCATCCGCTGCTTGAAACCGTTCTGCGCAAGCAGAAAAAACGGATCGTTCCCATTTCGTTCGAACTCACCGAAGGGGAACGCTGTCTCTTGATTAGCGGGCCGAATACAGGCGGAAAAACCGTGACACTCAAGACCACCGGCCTGCTCGCCGTAATGGCCCATGCCGCCCTTCCCGTGCCCGCCTCAGAAGCCGAATTCCCGCTGCTCGATGACGTGCTGGCCGACATCGGCGACGCACAATCGATCGAAGAGAGCTTGAGCAGTTTTTCGGGTCACCTGTTGCACGTGAAAGACATGCTCGCGCGTGTCACGTCCGATTGCTTAGTCTTGCTCGACGAGCTCGGCCGCGCCACAGATCCCGAAGAGGGCGGAGCGCTCGGCGTCGGCATCCTCGACGAGTTTCGAAAATCCGGCGCGTTCTGTCTCGCTTCAACGCACTTGCTCCCACTGAAACTCTACGGCGCGCAAACCGAAGGCGTGTTGAACGGCTCCATGGGATTCGACGACACAACGCTTCAGCCGACTTACGAGCTGCGCCTCGGGCTGCCGGGAAAATCCGCAGGCATCGACATCGCAACCCGCCTCCAAATGCCCGAGCCGGTGCTCGCCCTCGCTCGTGAAGCGATGCCCCGAATGCAAGCGGACTTTCAAGAGCTGCTCGCGAATCTCCACCACCAAAAAGAGGAAAACGCACAACGCGCAAGAGAACTCGCCCAAGCCGCCGAAGACCTGCGAAATCGGGAGGCCCGGCTCGAATCCGAAGCCGTGCGCCGCGAAGAGCGCCGCCGCCGCGACTGGGAGCAAAACTCGGAAAGGCTCATCGCCGATTTCGAAGCCCGGGCGCAGATGGCCATCCAGCAGCTCGCCGAATCCGCCGAGCACAGAAAACCTGCCGAGACCGCGCAACGCGCGATCGCAAGGACCAAGCGTGAATTCCGCGAACAAGCCGCAGAAGCGATCCTACCCCCAGCATCAACCACTCAAACTTTGGCGCTCGAGGAAGGCGTGAAAGTTCGCCTCAAAGATGTCCGTGAGCCCGCCATCGTCCGCCGCGTTCTAAAGAATGGAATGATCGAAGTAGAAGCCGGGTTTCTGAAAATGCAGGTGCCCCGCGAAGACATTGCCGAAGTTATGGCAACGGCCGCTGCCACTCGCAACCGTCCGGCCAACATTCGCGTCGAAATCGGCCCGCAACTGCACGAATCCTATCGCGAACTCAACCTGATCGGTCAACGCGCCGAAGAAGCGGTCGACAACCTGGACAAATTCCTCGATTCGGCCGCGCTCGCCTCCGTCACCCGCATTCGGATCATCCACGGTCACGGCATGGGCATTCTGAAACGCGCCGTCAGCGACTTCCTCAGCTCCAATCCGCACGTCAGCCGCTTCTACCCGGCTCCTCAGGAAGAAGGCGGATCCGGCGCAACCATCGTGGAGCTTCGCGAATAGCGCACTGTTGTCAAAGTTTCAGCCGACGAAGCTGGTGCTCTTGCTCCTCAGTTAACGTAGCGGCAAATAAATGACGCCCGCAGCCCAGTCGGATGGTTTCGAACATTGATCAAGAAGCAGCACCTCGTCTATTGCTTGGCCGATTGCGAGCGAATCGGGCACCAAGACAATCGCACTCGAGGGAGGCTGGCGATGAAGCACGAGCGATGCGACCATCGTCGCCAGATCATGCGTTAGGACGACGCGTTCATGCTCAGCTGCCCAGGCAAGCAAGGTTTTGTCATCCCGGCCAGCGATCTCAGAGACGTCCTGTGCGCGAATCAAGTCAAAGCCGGGGGACCGGCGGAATAATCCGCGGACGATGTCGTTGTCGAAACACTCGTCCGCCAGCCATTTCACCTGACATTTCGCCGCGCAAGCAGGCGGTCGCGAAGCCCTTGCGGAGACCACTCAGGATGGGATGAAAGCAGCGTTCGTTCCTCGCGAACCCGCTCTTCGAAGTACTCAGCCAAGTCGTCCGCATGCTTCAAGTAGTAACCAATCACCTGATACACGTCTGAAAGTCGCAGACTGTCGTACTTTTGCACGATCTCTTCAGCTGTCGCCCCGCGGTTGAACGCCCGTACTACCAGATCAAGCGTAACGCGAGTGTCGCCAACGCGGTACACGCCCTGGCCATCTCTGGTTAATGGAACTTCGTCGATGACCGCCGTCACATTCAGATTGTCGCCCAGGCCAGAAGATTGCCGCAACAGTCTTGGCAGACTGCGAAGCCCGTGATTTGCCTGCTATTCTCGAAGCGTGTTACGCACCTCGATGGCGACGCTCGCGTGCCTCACTATGCTCTTCGCCGCAACCAATAAGGTCCCGCCGGGTTACTATGACGCAATCCGGGGCTGGCAACAGCATCGCGAGACCGGCCTCCGCAACCCAAATAGCTGGTTGACCTTAGCGGGCCTGTTCTGGCTGCAACCAGGCAAGCAGAGCACCATCGGTTCGGACGAGACCAACGACTTCGTTCTGCCGAAAAGCGCACCCGCCCATGTCGGCAAACTCCAGCTCGACGGCGAAAAAGTCGTCTTCACCAGCTCCGATGGCTCGTCCGAGACGATGTCGCTGAACGAACAGAAGCCCGACGTGATCCACGCCGGCACGGTCTCTTTCTACGCTATTAAGCGTGGCGACCGCATCGGCATCCGCGCCAAAGACAGCGCGAGTCCCGTACTCAAAACCTTCACCGGCCTGAAATTCTTTCCGGTTAACCCGGACTTGCATTTTCAAGCGACTTTGATCGCACAGCCGAAAAAAATTCCGATCTTAAACGTGCTCGGCGAGACGGATCAGGAAGAGAGCCCTGGAATCGTTGAGTTCGCATATCGCAGCAAGACGTACCACTTGCGTCCGCTCTACGAAGGCGACACGCTGTTCTTCCTCTTCAAAGATGAAACCAATAAGACCGAAACGTACCAAGCCGGTCGCATGCTGAACACGCCCTTGCCGTCCAATGGCAAAGTTGATCTCGATTTCAACAAAGCCTACAATCCACCGTGCACGTTCACGCGCTACGCGACCTGCCCATTACCGCCGAAAGAGAACACGCTGACGTTCGCGGTCAACGCGGGCGAGATGCGGTACGGCCACGGTCACCCCGACAAGGCATCGGCCGGAAAGTAATC
>Ga0213875_10002426_pt1 | contig 11169 bp, 11 predicted proteins | sample BarmaccomBMRX_R8_FD_160105 | JGI IMG/M metagenome (GOLD analysis project Ga0213875, IMG submission 160105) | Root-associated microbial communities from Barbacenia macrantha in rupestrian grasslands, the National Park of Serra do Cipo, Brazil - RX_R8 | ecosystem: Host-associated > Plants > Roots... | reverse complement strand
GCCCCATAACTGCGCGCGCGGGTCCTGGGGGAACGATTTGCCGTGCTCGCGCTCGACGAGCGCGAGATAATCCTTGGCAAGCCCTTTCCAATCCTGCGCCGAGAGATCGGTGTCCTGCACATGGCCTCGGCGCGATTTCACCTCCTCGAGCGCGTCCTCGAAGAGGTGATGCTCGAGGCCGAGCACCACGGCCGAATACATCTGGATGAAACGACGGTAGCTGTCGAAGGCGAAGCGCGCATCACCGCTTTCTCGAGCGAGCGCCTCGACGGCGATATCGTTGAGGCCGAGGTTCAGGATCGTGTCCATCATGCCGGGCATCGAGGCGCGGGCACCGGAACGTACCGAGACGAGAAGAGGGCGGGCGGCATCCCCGAAGGCTCGTCCGGTGAGCTCGCCGATGCGTTTCAAGGCGGCATCGACCGCTTTTTCCAGATCCTGCGGGTATTGGCGCTCATGCGCGTAGAAATAGGTGCAGACTTCGGTCGTAATGGTGAAGCCGGGCGGCACGGGCAGGCCGAGATTCGACATTTCGGCGAGATTTGCGCCTTTCCCGCCAAGCAGGTCGCGCATATTGGCTTCTCCTTCGGCCTTGCCGTCGCCGAAGCTGTAGACCCATTTCGACATGCATAATCCCGGTTGTGGAAGTTGGCGGCAGGATTTGAGCCTCGGATGTTCTGCCGCTTGCGGGCGCTTTTTTCAATGCTTTCCCAAACGGGGCCTATTGGATTGGGGCGATCGGATCTTCAGGTCGATGTTTTCCCGGGCCCGAGCATGATGTAGGCCGGCGCACCGTCCGCAAGGCGTGGGCCTTCGGCCGCTACGAGAGATAAAGAAGACCATGCGCATCGCAGTCATCGCCGACATACACGGCAACATCTTGGCGCTTGAGGCCGTGCTCGCCGACCTCAAAACGCGTGGCGCCGATATTGTTGTCGATCTCGGCGATTGCGCCTCGGGGCCCTTGTGGCCGCGCGAGACGATGGAATGCCTGGCTCAACTCGATGCGCTCACCGTACGCGGTAACCATGACCGGCAGATCGCCACCGAGGCGCCTCATCAGATGGGGTTATCCGATCGTTTTGCGTATGGCCAACTCACCACGAACCACCGCAAGGTCCTCGGCGCGCTTCCCATGACCCGCTTTATCGCGCCGCGCATTCTCGCCTGCCACGGGACGCCCAATCGCGACGATCTTTACCTCGTTGACGAGGTCGAGAGCGGCAGGCTGGCCCGCGGAAGGCTCGCCCGGATCGAGAAAAGGCTGGGCTCGGTCGAGGCGAAGATTGTGCTATGCGGTCACAGTCACCGCGCCGACCTAGTGAGGCTCGCGAACGGCACCATGATCGTGAACCCGGGCAGTGTTGGAAGCCCAGCTTACGATGATACCGGACAGCCATCCCATGTCTCGGAATCGGGTTCACCCCATGCGCGTTACGCCCTTCTCGAGCACGATCCGAAAAGAGGCGCACGCGTCGAATTCTTCGCCGTGACCTATGCCTTCGAGGAGGCGGCGCGCCGCGCCCAAAAAAACGGTCGCAGCGAGTGGGCGCACGCGCTGCGGACGGGATTCATGGCTTGATAGTCGGGCGCATCCCGGTTCACCGACCGGCGGGTTTCATTTCTTGAAGACGTAGATGTACACTTCGAGGTTCGGATCGGAAGGATCGCTCGTGTCGTTCAGATATTCCTCGAGGAAGGCATCGTTCACTTCGATGCCTTTGGCGTCGAGATCGACCGTGATCGCCTCGTAGGTGCCGTCGATGTCGTCATAGGAGCCACGATGCACGAAGCGGATCGCTTCTCCCGAAGGCGTGGTGCCGAGCTTGATGTCGGGCGGTAGAGAAACCTGGCCCGAGGGCTCCACGATCGGGTAACCGATCTCGTAATTGAACTTGTCGTCCGCGGTCTTCACAAAGCGCGTGAGTGGCCGCCCGGAAGTCTTGACGCCTGCAGCGTCGAGTGCCGCCTTCACCTTCTTCTGAGCCTCGCGGATGGTGGTGAGCGCATCGTCCCAGCTCGCTTCTCCGACGACGAACGCTTCAGCTTTCGGCGCAATGGTGAGCTCATCGGGCGTACTCGGATCCGACGGGACGGGAGCCAACGTTGCTTGGGCCGCATCGCCAGCTGGAGAAACGGCGGGTGGGTTGCTCTGAGCCTGAGGCGCCCCAGGCGCGGGTTGCACCGAGGGAGCAGGCGCGACGACCGGCGGGGCGGGCGCCGCCGGCGCACCCGCCGCAGGCGCGGGAAGAGGGCTACTCTCGACCGGGCCCGGCTTCGGCGCGGTCTGCGGCCACGCGGGACCCGTCTCGAACGCGAAAAGGGCGCCGAGCAAAAGCAAGACCAGGGACGGCGCGGCCGCCAAGGGGCGTCGTGGCAAGGAAATTCTAAGATGGCGCATGGCGAACCTCGATCATCATCGCGCTTGCGAGCAAAAAGCGAGGATGGCAAATGGCCGAACCTCGCCGGTTCATTCTCCCGCGACCCGTCAGCCGAGGCGGCGCAACGACTTCAGGCGAGCCCTTGTGCTATATAACGCCTTGGCGGGGAAGTTGCGATGCGGGGTTGCCATGTGCGTGACCCTTGTCCAAAGCGAAGGCAGACCGCTTATGCAACCGTGGCGCAAGCACGATGAAAGCTTCGTCACAATGAATTTCGCGTGAGGCTGGCGTTTTTATGTCAGGTTTGGCTCATCGTCCATTTCTCAAGATGAACGGTCTCGGCAACGAGATCGTCGTGCTCGACTTGCGCGGCTCCTCGCATCGCGTCACCTCGGCGGAGGCGCGAGCGATCGCGGCGGCGCGGAGTTCGCATTTCGACCAGCTCATGGTGCTGCACGACCCCTTGAGAAAGGGCAGCGATGCGTTCATGCGCATCTACAATACCGATGGCTCGGAGGCCGAGGCTTGCGGCAACGGCACGCGCTGTGTCGCCTGGGCCATGCTGCGCGATGACACGAGGCGAGCGTTGCGGCTCGAGACGAAGTTGGGTCCTGTGAACTGTGAGCGCGTCGGAGACGAAACATTCACCGTGGACATGGGCGTGCCGCGCTTTGCTTGGCAGGAGATCCCGCTCGCCGAGGAGTTTGCCGATACCAGCCGGATCGAGCTGCAGATCGGGCCAAGCGATGCACCGATCCTTCATACGCCATCTGCGGTGAACATGGGCAATCCGCATGCGATCTTCTGGGTCGAAGACGTGGACGCCGTCGACCTTGCGCGCGTCGGCCCGATGCTCGAGAATCATCCGATCTTCCCCGAGCGCGCCAACATCTCCACCGCTCAAATCATGGACCGCCGCCGCATCAGGTTACGGGTCTGGGAGCGTGGGGCGGGTCTCACGCGCGCCTGCGGTTCCGCGGCTTGCGCCGCTGCGGTCGCGGCGCATCGTCTCGAATTTGTCGAGCGCGACACTGTTGTTGGCTTGCCCGGTGGTGACCTTCGCATCCAATGGCGCGAAAGCGATGATCATGTCCTGATGACGGGGCCGGTCGAGCTCGAGCACGAAGGCGTGTTCGCCCCATCGCTCTTTGCGGCGATCTCCGAGACGGCCGGTGTGCCATGAGCGTCGACATCCTCACCTTTGGCTGTCGTCTCAACGCCTATGAGTCGCAGGCCATGCGGCGTCTCGTTTCCGAGGCCGGTCTTACCGAGGCAATCATCGTCAATACATGCGCCGTAACGGCGGAAGCCGAACGACAAGCTCGCCAGGCCATCCGCAAGGCGGCGCGCGAGCGCCCTGGAGCAAGACTCATCGTCACCGGCTGCGCTGCACAGATCCGTCCTGACGCTTTCGCCGCGATGCCTGAGGTTGCGCAAGTGCTCGGCAACGCCGAGAAGATGGACGGCCAAAGCTGGAAGGGTCTCGCGGCTTTGCCGTTCGCGCCGGGAGCGGGTTTCGGGCTTTCGATCAGCGAGAAGCTTCGTGTTTCCGACATCATGGCGGTGAAGGAAACAGCCAACCATTTGATCGACGGGTTTGATGGGAGAGCCCGCGCCTTCGTTCAGGTGCAGAACGGTTGCGACCATCGCTGCACCTTCTGCGTCATCCCTTACGGGCGCGGCAATTCGCGCTCGGTGCCGATGGGCGAGGTCGTGGCGCAGATCAGGCTCGTCGTGGAAAAGGGAACGGCCGAGGTGGTGCTTACAGGCGTCGACCTCACCTCATATGGCAAGGATCTGCCCGGCTCGCCACGGCTCGGCACGCTCGTGAACGCGGTGTTGCGTCATGTGCCGGAGCTCGAGCGCTTGCGAATTTCGTCGATCGATCAGATCGAGGCCGATCCCGACCTCCTCCGCGCGATCGCGGAAAGCGAGCGCCTGATGCCGCATTTGCACCTTTCGCTGCAGGCTGGCGACGACATGATCCTGAAGCGCATGAAGCGGCGCCACTCACGTGCCGATGCCATCCGCTTCTGCGCCGAAGTCCGGCGCTTGCGTCCGGAAGTGGTCTTCGGTGCCGATATCATCGCGGGCTTCCCGACCGAGACCGACGAGATGTTCGCGCGGTCACTCGACATCATCGATGAGTGCGGCCTCACGCATCTTCATGTCTTTCCGTTCTCGCCCCGATCCGGAACCCCGGCTGCGAGAATGCCGCCCGTGCCGCCCTCGGTGGTCAAGAAGCGGGCGGGGCGGCTGCGCGCCCGGGGCGAAGTGGCTTATCGATCGCATCTTGCCAGTGAGGCGCGCGACGGTCGCGAAGGGGCGACCCGTCGCGTCCTGATGGAAAGCGCAACGCTTGGGCGAACCGGCCAATTCACCCCGGTCCTATGCCGGACGCCCAGGCGAGCGGGCGAAATCGCCGAGATCCGCGTGATCGCAGAGGACGGTAAAACGCTCCTCGCTGCCTGACCGGGCGAGTTCGCCAGACACTTCTGCTGCGACATTGTGCGTCGCAACATAGCTCTTGCCGCGTCGAAGGTCTTTGGCCATCTTCTCGAGGGCCGGGCTTGGCGGCAATTGCATGGACTCGACGAGAGCCTGCGAATCATGTCTCGTCTCCCCCATCAATCGGGATCAATGAATATGGCCGGCAAGATCACGGCGAAAAAGGGCATCGGGGGCGACAAAGGCGCGAGCGGCGCGCATGGCCCCGACACGGATGTGAGTAAGGCACCGAGGAAACGGCCGCCATTGAAAGTGCGCCACGAGCCGCCCACGCTCGAGGACGCGATCTACGCGGCCCAAGGTCTGACTGAGGACATCGAGCAGCAGATCGAGTTTGCGGCCGACCTCATGGATAAGCCGGCGGCCGAGTTACGGCCCCATCTTTTGAAGGCGATGGCGAAGCCGACGACAAGCAATCGCGTGTTCGTGCCCGCACGCTCGGGGATGCAGCGCGCGGTCGTCATCGAGACCACGGGCCGCTCGCGAACCCGAAGGTCGGGTTCGGTGAACGCGCCCTAGCTGGTGCGAGGGCCTCGACGACTGTCGCAGCCAAGCGAAGGGCGAGACTATTTCCCCATTTAGTCTAGCCGCTCGCATGACATCTCTCGGTGGTGCGAGTTTCATTTGGCCTTATCCCCTCGCCGTCGCGACTCCCAGAGATCAGGGCGGCGCTCGCGCGTGATGCGCTCGGCTTCCTCGCGCCGCCACGCCGCGATTCGAGCATGATCGCCCGATAGCAGGACTTCGGGAATCTCTCGCCCTTCCCATTCGCGCGGACGCGTGAATTGTGGATACTCCAAAAGCCCGTCCTCGAAGCTTTCCTCGGCTCCCGAAAGCTCCTTGCCCATTACGCCCGGCAAGAGGCGCACGCAGGCCTCGATGAGCGCAAGCGCGGCGATCTCTCCGCCGGCGAGAACGACATCCCCAAGCGACACTTCCGTGAGGCCGCGCGCCTCGACCAGACGTTCGTCGATGCCCTCGAAACGGCCGCAGAGGATGGCAACGCCCGCGCCCGCCGCGAGCTTGCGCACCAGGGCTTGGCTTGCCGGCACGCCGCGCGGGCTCATCACGAGGCGCGGGCGCCCGTCCGGCGTGCCCCAAACGGCATCGATTGCGGCAGCCGCGACGTCGCAGCGGATCACCATCCCGGGGCCGCCGCCGGCGGGGGTGTCGTCGACCCGCCGATGCCGACCGAGGCCGTGCTCGCGAAAATTCGCCGTCTCGAGCGACCAGAGACCTCGCTCCAAGGCCTCGCCCGGAAGCGAAAGACCAAGCGGGCCCGGGAACATCTCGGGGTAGAGCGTGAGCACGCTCGCGCACCAGGTCATGCCCGTTTTGTCCCGAGAGTGCCTTCCCGCTTTCGCATCACGGCTTGCGACGGCGCCGAACGGATGTTGGCTCACCCGGGCGGCAGCACCCCCTCCTTCAAACGCATGACGCTGAGCGCGAGCGCTTGCGCGCAAGGCACCATCGTGTCGATCTCGAGGAACTCGTCGGGAGTGTGGGCCTTGCCGCCGACCGGGCCTACGGAGCACAAGGTCGGGCACCCTTGCGCGGCGGTAAAGCCGGAATCGGCACAGCCGCCGGTAAACTCCGCGCTCACCGAAAAGCCGGCATCGGAGGCGGCCGCGCGGTAGAGATCGAATAAAGCTTTGGCTTCAGGCGTCTGCTCGAGCGGGAGGAATTCGCCCTTGATCGAGAAGGACGAGGTGGCGCCGGACAGCGTGCAGTTTTCCGCGATCTCGCGAATGGCGGCGACCGCATCATCGCGGTCCTTCCGTTTCACATAGCGCAAATCGATCTCGCACCAGGCACTCGGTGCGACCGTGTTGACCGTTTGTCCGCCGCCTATCAGACCGACATTGACCGTAGTGCCTCGCGCCAGGTCGGTGATCTTGTGAAACTTGGGAATTTTCCGGGCCAGCTCCTCGATAGCCGAAATGCCGTCCTTGAAATTCGCGCCCGAATGGGCGGCGTTGCCGATGACCTCGCAACGGGAAAAGACGCCACCCTTGCGCCCGCTCGTGATCTTGCGACCGACACGGCTCGGCTCCGCGTTGAATACCGCGCGCGCCGCACGCGCCTCACTCTCGATCACCGGACGCGAACTCGGCGAAGCGATCTCCTCATCGCTGGTGATGAGGGCAAGAACCGGGCCCGGATGTCCGCCGAAGCGCTTCAGTGCGGCGAGCACGAAGGCGTTCATGACGAGCCCTGCCTTCATGTCGCACACGCCAGGACCGTAGCCGCGCCCGTTCTCGATGCGGAAAGGGCGCCTTTGCGGCTCACCTTTCGGGAACACGGTGTCGCGATGCCCCATCAGGATGATCGGGCGCCGATCATTGCTCGTCGGATGGTCGAGCATCGCGCGAATCTGCTCGCCGTAAAGCGATTGCGGGACCGTCTCGAGCGTAAGCCCCTCGGTGGTGAAATAGCGCTTGAGGACCTCGCCCGACGCGTCCACGCCCGGCTTGTCGTAACTTCCCGAATCGGTGTTGACGAGCTCGCAGAGAAGCTCGAGCATGGCCTCGTGCTGCGTTGCCAGCCAATCCTTCACCTGCCGCTCATTTTCGTTCAGCCCATTCAGCATGGAATTCTTTCCTTCGAAGTTGGGAATGTCACGTCGCGAATGCGCGGCTTCAGTTTTCGCCCTCGACCTTGAGCTTACGGCCGCCTTCGCCGACCACGTTAGCTCAATGTCTCAAACAGGCGAAAGAGGAGCATCGCGCGCGGTGCGAGCGAGGAGATCAGGATCTGCTCTTGATCCGTATGGGCGCCCTGACCTTCGACGCCAAGGCCGTCGAGCGTCGGCACGAAAGGCGCGGTGAAATTGCCGTCCGAGCCGCCGCCTGTCGATACATCCTGAAGATCGATCCCGATCTCGGCCGCGAGTTTGCGCGCATGCGCGAAAAGCGCCGCGATCTTCGGCGTCTTCTCATAGGGCGGGCGGTTGAGACCCCCGGTGACGCTCACCTTGACCCCGTCCCGATGCGACTTCGCGGCAAGCACTTTCGGGATCAACTCTTCGGCGAGTGCGAGCGTCGGCAAACGCATGTCGATCTCGGCATGGGCCTCTTCCGGGATGACGTTCGGGCGCGTGCCGCCGCGCACTACCCCGACGGTTACACTCACGCCGGTCCTCGTGTCGTTCATCGATTCGAGCTCGAGGATTTGATGGGCGAGTTCGCGTACTGCGCTCCTTCCGTCTTGCGGGCGCGAGCCGGAATGGGAGGCAATGCCGCGAATATGCATGTCGAATTGGCCGACGCCTTTGCGAGCCGTGACCACCTTGCCGCCATCGCGGCACGCCTCGGTGACGAGCACATATTTGGCGCGCCTGCCTTCCTGCTCGATGAGCTCGCGTGAGGTCGCGCTCCCCGTCTCTTCGTCCGAGACGATGAGATGCGTGATCGACAACGGCGGTTTTCGTCCATTGAGAAAGCGGCGAAAGGCTTCATAAGCAATGTAGACGCCGCCCTTCATGTCGCAAATGCCCGGTCCGAAGGCGATGTCGCCCTCGACCCTGAAGGGAAGGCGCTCGATGAAGCCGATGGGATGCACCGTGTCGAGGTGGCTCAAGACGAGAATGCCGGCTTCGCCATCACCCCACGGAGAACGTGCGATGAGATGGTCGCCGCGACCGTCACGCCCGGGTACCCGCGCGAGGCGAGCCCCCGCCTCGCGATAGGCGACCTCGGCAGCATCGATCATGCGGTTCACTGCCTCCGGCACGTGGGTCGGGGATTCGATCTCGACCCAGCGACGAAGCCCCTCGAGCATCGATTGCGTATCGAAATAAGGCGTGCTCATCGCAAATCCCTTGCTCGCGCCCGCGGCAGACGCGCAGGCACGAGTGCGCGAATTTTGTCGACGATGCAAGAATTGGGTGGCGGCGCCCCGCGCATGCGCTCAGTGGAGCGTTGCTGCCGTCACCAGCACGAAGCCGCGCGTCTTGTTCTCGTTCTCGGAATCCTGTGTGTTCATGGCGCCGAAGATATCCGAAGTTTTCACCCAGACCGGCGGATATTTGTAGCGGGCGACATCGAGAACGAGGAAACGGTCGGTCTTGCCGTCATAGGCGCCGAGCGGAGAGATATGGCCGCCGCTTTCCTGTCCGATCATGCGACGCAGATAATTGATGAGCACGAAATGCCCGGGCTGCCCGAGATAGGACCGCGCAAGCGAACGAAACTCGTCGACAGAGCTCTGGGCCGCGTGATGGACCTCCACCTTCACCGGCTGCGTAAGAAGAATGCCGCCGATCTGATCGAGCGTCATGCCCTGGCGCGCCAGAACGTCGCGCGGCAGGACGGCATCGGTCTGCTGCGTGAGCAGATTGTCCTGCGTGAAGGTGCGATAGGGCTCGTATTCGGGCACGGCAGGGGCGGGGATGTTCAACGCGTTCAGGACCATGACGATGCTCGCGACACCGCAATAGGATTGCGTCTTCTGGGTCAGGAAGTTGCTCGCGAGCGGAAAGTAAGCCTCTCTTGCATCGCTTTCGGCGAAATAGCTCTCACCGTCACGACTGCTGAAGCCGACGAGATTATCGGGCAGGCGTAGCGTTTCGCTGTTCGCGCCCGCGACCAGAAGCCCAAAAGCAAATGCCGCGCAAAGCAGAGAGGATTTCCACAAAGAGGATTTCCACATGGTCTTGTCTCTTCATACGGGTCGGCAGGAGATTAGCCGTCCTTCGATCGTGGGAGCAAATGGAGCCGCTTCACGCCCTCGGATCCTGGTGGCGACGCGCGCTCTCGAGCGTCACCGCTGCTGCCGCGAGCAGCAGCAGCGCGGAAGTAACCAAGGCTTGCCGCGTGCCGGTGATGAAAGTGCCCCCCTTGCCGACGAGCGAGCCGAAAAGCGCGACCCCGAGCACGCTGCCGCTTTGTCTTGCGGAGTTGAGCACGCCTGCCGCCAAGCCGGAATTCTTCTTTTCGACGCTTCCGAGAAGCGTCGATGTGAGAGGCGGCACCAACAGCCCAAGCCCTCCTCCGATCGCAAGAAGCTGCACGACGATCGTCGCATAGCGGGCGCCCTGCGCGATTCCGAGAAGGGCGGCGCAGCCGGCAGCGACGATCAACGCTCCGCTCGTGATCACCGCGGCTCCGCCAAATATCCGTGCCGCTCGCGCGGCGCTGAGATTGGCCATGAAAACCGCGCCCATCATCGGTAGGAAGGCGAGGCCCGTCGCCAAGGGCGAGAGGCCGTTCACTTTTTGAAAATACAGGCTCAGAACGAAGATGAGACCGTAGAAAGGAATGTTCACCAACAATCCTACGAGAGACATCAGCGAGAAGAGCGGTCTTTGGAACAAGTCGAGTGGAAGCATTGGCTGGGGCGCGCGCCTTTCTTGAAAAAGGAAAAAAATAGCCAGCGCAGCGGCGGCGGCGAATCCGCAAAGGACCAAAGGGTCGGTCCAGCCCGCGACGCCACCTTCGATCATCGCGGCGGCGAGCAGCCCCAAGGCACCGATCGCGGTTGCTTGACCGAGGAGGTCGAGCTCGCGATCGGGTGTTGAGACGGTCTCCTCGGCGAAGCGCGAGGTCAACCAAAGTCCGGCAAGTCCGATCGGCAGGTTGATGAGAAATATGCTCCGCCATCCGAAAAGAGCGATCAATCCACCGCCTACGAGCGGACCGGCCGTGAGCGCAAAGCTTGCGCCGGCGGCCCAGATCGCGACGGCATGGCTGCGGTCCTTCTCCTGCGTATACGCGTGGTTGAGAAGGGAGAGGGAGTTGGGAACGAGGATTGCAGCGCCGAGACCTTGCAAGGCCCGAGAGCCGATCAGGATCGCGGGAGTCGGTGCCGCGGCGCAAGCAACCGAAGCGACCGTAAATACGCTGTAGCCCGCGATGAAAATGCGCTTCGCGCCCATCCGATCGCCGAGGGCGCCGCCGGTCAGGATCAATGCCGCGAACGCGATCGTGTAAGCCGTCACGACCCATTGCAGCTCGGATACACCGCCGCCGAGCGAACTGCCGATGCTTCCGAGAGCCGTGTTGACGACGGTCACGTCGAGCTGGACCACGGCGTAGCCGAGGCTCATTGCCGCAAGCGTGAAGCTGCTCTGTTGGTCATGTGCCATCGGGGCTCGTTCTATCGTCGCCTGAAGTTGAATGCTTCGGTGTCCGCCGAAGTCAGGTCAATTGGTTCAACGCGGTTCATCCCAACAGCCAGCGAGTGGGAGAAGGAGAGTTTCGAACTCCGGGCTCTCAGCGGCGTTAGAAGGCGGAACGGATTGCCTCATGCTCATCGTCACTTCGACGCCCCACCAAAATCT
>Ga0213875_10002425_pt1 | contig 11172 bp, 7 predicted proteins | sample BarmaccomBMRX_R8_FD_160105 | JGI IMG/M metagenome (GOLD analysis project Ga0213875, IMG submission 160105) | Root-associated microbial communities from Barbacenia macrantha in rupestrian grasslands, the National Park of Serra do Cipo, Brazil - RX_R8 | ecosystem: Host-associated > Plants > Roots... | reverse complement strand
GCCGGCACCCGCCTTCATGTTCGCGACGGGAATCGAGAACTCGAATCCGACAATCCGTGGCGGCTCCTACAGGGTGGACGAGCTCGAGACCTGCGGCTTCTACAAGCACTGGCGCACCGACTTCGAACTGGTGCGGGAGATGGGCATCCATTTCCTGCGTTACGGACCGCCGATCCATCGGACGTTTCTCGGAAAGGGTCGCTACGACTGGGACTTCTCGGATCAGACTTTCGGGCGGCTGAGAGAGCTCGACATCAACCCGATCGTCGACCTCTGCCATTTCGGCGTGCCAGACTGGATCGGCGACTTTCAGAATCCCGAATTCCCCGTTTTATTCGCAGGTTACGCGCGGGATTTCGCAAAACGGTTTCCGTGGGTTCAGCTTTATACGCCGGTCAACGAGATGTATATCTGCGCGACGTTCTCGGCAGCCTACGGCTGGTGGAACGAGCAGCTGTCGTCCGACCGGGCATTCGTCACGGCGCTGAAGAACCTGGTGAAGGCCAACGTCCTCGCCATGACCGCCATCCTGGAGGTGCGGCCGGACGCGATCTTCATCCAGAGCGAGTCCTCGGAATATTTCCACGCCGACAGTCCGGCCGCGATCGGCCCGGCTGAGGTCATGAACTCGCGACGCTTCCTCTCGCTCGACCTGAACTACGGGCGCCGCGTTGACAGCGAGATGTACGAATACCTCCTCGACAACGGTATGACACGCGAGGAGTATCACTTTTTCCTCGGCAATCGCCTCAAGCAGCACTGCATCCTCGGCAACGACTATTATTGCACCAACGAGCATCGCGTGCATGCCGATGGCCACACCGAAGCATCGGGCGAGGTGTTCGGCTATAGCGAGATCACCCGCCAATATTATGGCCGCTACGGCCTCCCGGTGATGCATACGGAGACCAACGTCGTCGAAGGCCCGACCGGTCAGGAGGCGGTGAACTGGCTGTGGAAGGAATGGGCCAACGTTCTCCGGCTCCGCAACGTCGGCATTCCGACCGTCGGCTTCACCTGGTATTCGCTGACCGACCAGGTCGACTGGGACAGTGCGCTCCGCGTCCGCAACAACAACGTCAATCCGCTCGGCCTCTACGATCTCGATCGCAACATCCGGAACGTCGGCCGCGCCTACAAGCAGCTCATCCAGGATTGGCGCGCGGTGCTGCCGGCGCAGAGCCTCTGCCTCACCGTGCCGATCGTGCCGCCTTCGCATACCGGCCGCGCCGACGCGCTGGAGCAGGAAGCGCGCGCGCGCAGGATCGATGCTTCGGCGTCCGCGCAGCCGACGGTGGAAGAGACGGGACGATGACCAGCATCAGGCAGATCGAGACCTTCTACGTGCCGCCGCGCTGGCTGTTCGTGCGTGTCGAGGCGGAGGGCGGCCTCGTCGGCTGGGGCGAGGCCAGCCTCGAAGGTCATGCCGAGGCGGTCGACGGCGCCTTCGAGGCGTTGCGGGACCGGTTCGTCGGCCACGACGCCTTCCGCATCGAGGACATGTGGCAGATCGCCTATCGCGGCGGCTTCTATCGCGGCGGCCCGGTGATGATGAGCGCGCTCTCCGGGCTCGACCAGGCGCTGTGGGATCTCAAGGGCAAGGCGTTCAAGCTGCCGGCGTGGGAGATGCTCGGCGGCAAGGTGCGCGATCGGGTGCGCGCCTATGCCTGGATCGGCGGCGACCGCCCGCACGAGATCGGCGATGCCGCGAAATCGCGGCGCACGCAGGGTTTCGATGCGATCAAGATGAACGCCACCGCCGAACTCGACTGGCTCGGCACGCCCAGGCTGCTCCACGACGTCGTCGAGCGCGTCGAGGCGGCGCAGGCGGAGGGCGTCGACGTCGGGCTCGACTTCCATGGCCGCGTCCACAAGGCGATGGCCAAGCAACTGGCGAAGCTGCTCGAACCGCTCGGCCTGCTGTTCATCGAGGAGCCGCTGCTCTCCGAGAACCGGGAGGGCCTGGCGCAGATCGCGCAGCTCGTCAGCACGCCGATCGCGCTCGGCGAGCGGCTTTATTCGCGCTGGGACTTCAAGCCCTTTCTTGCCGATGGGATCGTCGACATCATCCAGCCCGACCTCAGCCATGCGGGCGGCTTGAGCGAATGCCGGCGGATCGCGGCGATGGCGGAGGCGCACGACGTTGCGGTGGCGCCACATTGCCCACTTGGGCCGCTCGCGCTTGCGTCCTGCCTGCAACTCGCTGCCTGCGCGCCCAACGTCGTGCTGCAGGAGATGTCGCTCGGCATTCACTACAATATCGGCGCGGACCTGCTGAGCTTCGTCACCGACAAGGCGGTGCTGACTGCGGCAGACGGCTTTCTGCCGATCCCGGACGGGCACGGACTCGGCATCGGGATCGACGAGGATGCGGTCCGCAAGGCGCACGAGCAGCGGCATCGCTGGCGCAACCCGATCTGGCGCTACAAGGATGGGAGCTTCGCCGAATGGTGAGCGGCGCTGCCGTCGAACTGCACGCCGGATCGCTGCGGCTCGTGCTGCTTCCGGCGCTCGGCGGCAGCATCGCCCGGCTCGATCGCGGTTCCGTCGCGCTCCTGCGTGGCAGCGATGCGCCGGCGCACCCGCTCGAGAGCGCCTGCTTTCCGCTGGTTCCCTTCTGCAATCGCATTCGCGACGGCAGTTTCCGCTTCCGCGACCGTGAGGTGCGCTTGAGCCGCAACATGGCGGGCGAGAAGAGCCCGATCCACGGCCAGGGCTGGCTCTCGCCGTGGTCGGTGGAGGAAAGCGACAACAGGACGGCCGAGCTGCGCTTCATTCATGAGCCCGGCGAATGGCCGTGGCGCTACGAGGCCCGCCAGCGCTTCGCACTCGATGAGAATGGCCTGTCGGCGGAGCTCGCCTGCCGCAACCTGGCGGACGAGCCGATGCCGTGCGGCCTCGGCTTCCACCCCTACTTTCGTTGCGGCGAAGGCACGTCGCTAGAAACTTCTGTGACGCACGTCTGGACCGTCGATGCCGACGTGCTGCCGGTCGCGCGCATTCCTGCGACAGAACGATATGACCTGAGCCATGGCCCCGCGTGCGGCCGGGGCCTCGACAACGGCTTCGACGGCTGGAGCGGCGGGGCGCGGATCGCGATGCCATTGGAAAGCCTGGCGCTGCGCCTCTCCTCGCCGGATGCGAGCCGCTTCCAGCTCTACTCGCCGGCCGATCTGCCGCTCTTCGTCGCCGAACCCGTCACCCATGCCAACGACGCGCTCGCCGCACCGGAAGGGGAATGGTCGGGCCTCGGCATTCGTATCCTCGAACCCGGCGAGGCGATGACGCTGCGTATGCGGATCGACGTCGCTGCGCTAAACGACTAGCGGCACGCCAGCGCCGACAGTGTCTGCTCACGCTGGATCGCTGCGGCGAATTCGCCAATCGCCTGATCGAGCGGCGGCAGCAGCGCGCCGCGCTCGCTCGCCAGACCCGCGAAGGAGGGTCGCGGCGCGATCCAGCCCAGCTCGGAGCCGGGTCGCGCGTCGATCAGCGCGGCGTCGAGATCGAGCCGCCCGGCAAGGCGGCGCGCGAACTCCGCCCAGGATAGCGCCTCACCGTTGCTGAGGTGCCAAATGCCATCCGCGCCGTCGATCACGAGATCGAGCAGCGCGCTGCACAGGTCGGGAACGAACGTCGGGCTGACCACCGCATCGTTCGCCGCCGCGAAGCGATCGCCCTGCGAGAGCGTCCGGACGACGTGCATCGCGAAATTATACGGGTCATGGGGCGAGAAGAATGCCGCGGTGCGCACGACGAGATGGGTACCGGACAGTCGCGCAATCTCCGCCTCCATGGCGGCCTTGCTTCGGCCATACACGCTGAGCGGCGAAGGCGGAGCGCGCTCGACATAGGTACGCTTTGCCTTGCCGTCGAAGACGAGATCGCTGGAGATACTTGCCGTCGGCACGTCGCGCTCGGCGGCGAGCCGCGCGAGAAGGACCGCGCCATCGGCGTTCGCGCGCAGGCACGCTTGCGGTTCATGCTCCGCCTCGTCCACACGGACCCAACCGGCTGCGTTGATCACCGCCCAAGGCCGCAGCCGATCGAGCGTGCCGGCGATGCTCGCCTCATCGTCGAGGTTCATCTCGGTGCGGCCGGCAAGCACGTAGGCGATGTTGCGAAACTCGCAGGCGCGGGCGAGCGCACGACCGAGCGTTCCCGTGCGCCCGGCGATCAGCAGCGGCGGCACGCTGCGGCTGCCCTGCGGGACCGGCGCGCTCAGTTGTTCGCGCATCGGCGCCGGCCGTGGCACGGGCGGGTGATGGAGCCGGATCGGCCGCCGCCACCAGCCGTCCAACCTTGTGACCGGATGCGCCGCACTCCCGGACGCTACCGACTTGAGAAGTTCGACGAGCGCTGTGGGGCGCGGCTCGCCGGCGCTTACGTCGAAGGCGCCCGGCTCATAGCTGCCTGGCGCGGTGAGCAGCGTGTTCCAGCCGACGCTGCCGAGCAGGGCCCAGCTGGTAACGGCCTCGACCGGTACGCCATCCTTCCGAAGCCTGGACGCCTCCTCCCAGGCGCATAACATCCAGCGCATCTGCTCTTCGCGTGTGCAGCCGTTGTGCGCCTCTGTGACCGCGACGGGGATGCCATACCGCTGCCACGCCTCCCGGAGCACGCCTGCCAGGCCGGGCGGGGGCGGCTCGAGAACGCGCACCGCTTCCGTGTCCGCATAAGGCTGGTGGCCGTTTCCGCCATGAAGCGCCTCGGCGTAGCGCTGGATGCGGTGATCGAGGAAGCGATCGCTTGTCAGATAATGGTTCACGCCGATCACATCCGGCGGACACGGATCCTCCGCGATCGAGCGGAGCCGATCGGCCAGCCCGAACCCCGCGACGCGCTTCCAAAGCGGGTGACGCGGCGTGACCTTGCCGCAAAGAAGATCCCAACTCATCCAGCGGCGCGCATTGTCGAAGGCCGCCTGCTGGCGGACCGCGGCCGTAGCGTAGGTTCGGCCGAGATCGTCGGTCTGGATCAGCCGCGCCTGCGGGTTGATCGACCGGACCGCCCGCATCGCGAGCCGCACGGCGTCGATCTGGTTGAGCAGCGCGAGCCAGAACTGCCGTTCTTCATGGCCGTGCGGATACCAGTGCCCATAGAGGGCGGAGAAGCGCGCCGTCGTCAGCGGCTCGTTGACCGGCGTCCAGTCGCGAACCCAGGGGTAGCGCTCCGCCGTCGCCAGCGCATGGGTTGCCAATCCCGCTGCGAAGCCGTCGTCGATGAGGCTGGTGTAGCGTGGGCCGCTGCCGTGATGGACGAGGCCCAGGATCGGAGCGATCTTCAGCATCCGTAGCCGGTTCATGCGCTCGTCGAGCCAGCTCCAGTCCCGGTCATCCGGCCGCGAGGGCGCCACGCGTTCCCACAACGCGGGATAGCGCAGCCGCTTGATACCCGTCTCGGCAATGCGGTCCAGGTCGGCGAGGCGATGCTCGTGGCCGGAAAGCCGCACCTGATCCGTGAACCGATTGCCGACACGGTTCACGGTGCATTCGATGCCGCCCCAGAGCTCGAGGTCCCCCATAGGTAGCATCCATCTTCGGTGCTCGTGCGACAGCGCGTTGTCGAGCTGCGATGAAACTTCAAGAAGCGGCGACAACGCTTCCGGCGCCGCTAAGTTGCCGCAGCGCAAGCATTTCTAAACGATACTGATCGAAGTTACAGCGTAAAATCAGTAACTTGTCACGTATGTTGGGGAACCGTGGGAGCGCGCCGAGCATTCTGAACCTGTTCATCCACGAGCAAGGGTTCCCACGCATGACGCACGCGATCGCCTCCGTTAGGTCCTCTTCCGATAACGGGACGGCGATCGGTTTCGGCAACACGCTGCTCTGCTTCAGTCATCTGCGTTGGGCGTTCGTCTTCCAACGGCCCCAGCATCTGATGACCCGCTTTGCCAGGGAAGGTCGCGTGTTCTTCTGGGAGGAGCCCTTCTATCTCGACGGCCTCGACGCGCCGCGGCTCCACGTGGAGACCTGCGCGGAGACCGGTGTGACGGTGCTCCGCCCCGAACTGCGCGCCGAGGATGACCGCGTGCACGACTGCGAACGGCTCAAGATGCTTCTGGACCGCTTCATTGCCAGCACTGAAGGCCCGCTCGTCCGCTGGTACTACACGCCGATGATGCTTCCCTTCTCGGAGCATGTCGCTGCGGAATGCGTCGTCTATGACTGCATGGACGAGCTCGCCAATTTCAAGAATGCACCGCCCGAACTGCTACCGCTCGAGCAGCGGCTGATCCAGCAGGCGGATCTCGTCTTTACTGGCGGCTACAGCCTCTATGAAGCGAAGCGCGATCGCCACCCGAGCGTGCACCCTTTCCCCTCCAGCGTCGATGTCGCGCATTTCGCCCGCGCGCGCGGTGAAGGCGTCGATCCTGCGGACCAAACTGGCCTCCCGCGCCCCCGGCTCGGCTTCTACGGTGTCGTCGACGAGCGGATGGACCTCGCATTGCTCGATGCGGTCGCCGTTGCGCATCCGGAATGGGCGATCGTCGTCGTCGGTCCGGTGGTGAAGATCTCCGAAGCCGATCTGCCGCGCCGCGCGAACATCCACTACCTCGGCGGCAAGAGCTACGCCGAGCTTCCCGACTACCTGCGAGGCTGGGACGTCGCGCTGATGCCGTTCGCGATAAACGATGCGACCCGCTTCATCAGCCCGACCAAGACGCCAGAATATCTCGCTGCCGGTCGGCCCGTCGTCTCCACTCCGATCAAGGACGTCATCCGTCACTATGGCGATGTCGATGCTGTCGCGATCGCCGATACGCCGGAAGCCTTCATCGCGGCCTGCGAGCGGGCGCTGGCGCTTGCGGCTACCGGCGAGGGCTGGCGTCAGCAGGTCGCTGACCTTCTCGCCGAAATGTCATGGGACCGTACCCAAGCGCAGATGAGCGAGCTGATTACAGCCGCGATCGCGCGCAGTCAGCATCTCCACCCGGTCGCTTCGCCCACGGTCTGGCCGATCGAACGACCGACAAAATACGACGTCATGGTCGTCGGCGCGGGATTCGCCGGGTCGGTGACGGCCGAACGCCTCGCGGCCGACGGCAACAAGCGCGTCCTAGTCGTCGATCGGCGCCCGCACGTCGCCGGCAACGCCTACGACCGTCTCGACGACGCCGGCATCCTCATCCACCAGTACGGACCGCATATCTTCCACACCAACAGCCAGGAGATCGTAGACTATCTCTCGCGCTTCACCGATTGGCGTCCGTACGAGCATCGCGTGCTGGCGAGTGTCGACGATATGCTCGTGCCCATCCCGATCAATCGGACGACGCTCAACAAGCTCTACGGACTGAGCCTCAAGACCGAGGAAGAGGCGGCCGCCTTCCTTGCGAGCCGCGCCGAACCCGTCGACGTGATCAAGACCTCCGAAGACGTGGTGGTCTCGGCCGTTGGACGTGACCTCTACGAGAAGTTCTTCCAGGGCTATACCCGCAAGCAGTGGGGCATCGACCCGTCGGGGCTCGACAAGTCGGTCACCTCGCGCGTCCCGACCCGCACCAATACCGACGACCGCTACTTCGCCGACAGCTTCCAGGCGATGCCGGCGGAAGGCTTCACCCGCATGTTCGAGCGGATGCTCGACCATCCGAACATCGAGGTGCTGCTCGGCGTCGATTATGCCGAAGCACGCGCGGCCTATCCGCACGATCACCTCGTCTTCACCGGTCCGATCGACGAGTATTTCGGCTACCGCTACGGCAAGCTGCCCTATCGCTCGCTCCACTTCCGCCATGAGACGATCGATGCGGAGCAATTCCAGCCGGTTGCCGTCGTCAACTATCCGGCTCCCGACGTGCCTTTCACCCGCATCACTGAGTATAAGCATCTCACCGGACAGCAGTCGCCGCGCACCAGCCTGACCTACGAGTTCCCGGCCGCGGAGGGTGACCCCTATTATCCGATTCCGCGCGACGAGAACCAGGCGTTGTTCAAGCGCTACGAGGCACTCGCGATCGCGCAGACGGACGTCACCTTCGTCGGGCGCCTCGCCACCTACCGCTACTACAACATGGACCAGGTGGTCGGGCAGGCGCTGGCGACCTATCGCAAGACCTTCGGCAGCGCGCCCCGTCTGCGGGCGTTGGACAAGCAGCCGGCGATCGCCAACGCCGCCTGAACCATCGATCTATCGCGAGGAGACGCGACGAGCCGACCGTCTCGTTGGCACAGTTACTCACAGTAAAGAAACCAGTCGTCTTGTCCGCCGAGCCCTTGATCTGTATCAGCGTAAGCGCGGAGCGGGGGTTCCGCAGCTGAGCAGAGTAAGGCTTCGGCGGAGTAGGCGGGATGATCGAGCGGTGGACGCCCGAGCGGGCGCGCGCGTGGTTTGCGAGCCAGCCATGGCTCGTCGGTTGCAACTTCACACCCTCTACCGCGATCAACCAACTCGAGATGTGGCAAGCGACCACTTTCGATCTCGCCACCATCGATCGCGAGCTGGCGCTTGCCGCCTCGGTCGGCATGAATGCGGCACGCGTGTATCTGCACGATCTGCTCTGGCTCGAGGATAGCGCCGGCTTTCTCGATCGTATCGATCGCTTCCTTGCCGTCGCCGATCGCCACGGCATCGGCGTTATGCTCGTCCTGTTCGATTCCTGCTGGCATCCCGAGCCCAAGCTTGGCCCTCAACCGCAGCCGCGTCGGGGTGTCCACAATTCAGGCTGGGTCCAGTCGCCCGGTGTTCCCGTGCTCAAGAACCGGGCCGAGCATGATCGCCTGGAAGCCTATGTAAAGGGTGTCGTGGCGCGCTTCGGTCGTGATCCTCGCGTGCTCACGTGGGACATCTGGAACGAGCCGGACAACGGACCTGAAGTAGCATTGTGCGACCCCGCCGCGTTGAAGGCAAAAGCCGATCTGGTCGTACCACTGCTCGTAGCGGCGTTCGCCTGGGCGCGCGCGGTCGATCCGATCCAGCCGCTCACCAGCGGCATCTGGCTCGGTGACTGGTCCGCGCCCGACCTGCTGAGCCCGATCCAGCGCGCGCAGACCGGCAATTCGGACGTGATCTCGTTCCACAATTACGGCGTTGCGGAAGATTTTGTCCAACGGATCAAGTGGCTGAAGACGTTCGGCCGCCCTTTGATGTGCACGGAGTATATGGCGCGGCCGGCGGGCAGCACCTTTCAGGCAATCCTCCCTGCCGCGAAGGAGCATGAAGTCGGCACCTTCTGCTGGGGATTGGTACGCGGCAAGACGCAGACGCACCTCCCCTGGGACAAATGGGAGAACCCGAACCTCGCGGCAAAGGACGTGTGGTTTCACGATGTCTTCGACGCGGATGGCGTCCCGCACGACGAAGAAGAGATAGAGTTCCTGAAGCTGCTCAGCGTCATTGACAGAGCAGCAGGATGATAGCGAGAGCCCAACATATCGTGTTGCACGGCCCGATGTTCTGCCGAAGAGCTTGCATCAACGGAGTCAGCCCACAGTAGTGAGCCTACGGAGCGCTCATCACGCCCTTGCACATGCGCCACCAACTCGCTCACGGGGTCTTTCTCGGCCGTTCGTCGGACCATGTTGGAGGGTGGAGGGGCGTACCGTCAAATGCGCGCGTATCCGGACAAGTCCCGTCCAGCGCTAGGCGATCACGCTGCCCTCGAGGCCGAGCAGATAGGCCTTCGTCTTCAACCCGCCCGCGAAGCCTGTAAGCGCGCCGGTGCTGCCGACCACACGATGGCACGGCGCGACGATCGAGATCGGGTTGCGTCCGTTTGCCGCGCCGACCGCGCGCGAAGCACCCGGGCGGCCGATCGCGCGCGCGATCGCGCCATAACTGCGCGTCTCGCCGAACGGTATTTCCAGCAACTCCGCCCACACGCGTCGCTGGAACTCGGTGCCGCGGAAATCGAGCGGCAGATCGAAGCTGCGGCGACGGCCCGCGAAATAGTCGGACAGCTGCTGTTCGGCTGCGATGAGCACGGGATGCTCCGCCGCCTCGGCGCGCGGTTGTAGCTTGACGCGATCGGGATCGTCGCCCTCCCACAGGATTGCGGCGAGGCCCTGCTCGCTAGCGACCAGCGTGAGGGCGCCGACGGGCGACGATATGATCTTGAAGTGATAGGTCATGCGCTATTTCCTCGGTTTAGACGTGGAGGAAATAGGGTGGTGCGGCGCCGGTGCTTCCCGCGTCTTGCGCTCAAAGCCGACGCCGAGCGCGACGGACTTCCAGGGCAAGCGCCTTAAAGATAGGCGACCGGCACGGACAGCGCGGCGGCGAGCTTCACCCGGCTCTCGCGACGCCCGGCGCCGGCGCCCGCGGCTTCCATGCGCACGATGGTGACGCGATGCACGCCGGATTGCTCGGCCAACGCGCTCTGCGACAGGCCGCGATAGCGCCGCCACGCCTCGAGCGGGCTCATGCCGCGCTCCCCGATCGAATGCGTGACCTCGGCGGGAATGCGGATCGGCTCTGCAACCCCCGCGTTCTCCTCGCCCGCGGTGAGCGCCAGGAAACGACTGAGCGTCATCACGACGAGCGGCGTGCCGTCAGCACCGACTATATGAAGCGCATCGCCGTTCATCGCCGCCTCCGTTCGCCGTCCGCGCACGATCTGGCAAGCAAGAGCCTTGCTGGCCGATACAAGATTTTCTTCCATGACATCTGGCCGACCGAAGCTTGCGCGAGGCTGAACGCTCCAGCGTTCGGTCGAGTGCCGACATCAGTTGCGATACTCAACGCATGTTACGGTTTTGGGTCTCGGGCGGTTGCGGGCGCGACGCTGCGCATGCCCGCTCGGCCGGATCAGCGGCTACGGGCGAGCGCTGCGTCCCAGCCTTGCCGCAACGACGTGCGGAGGTTCGGCGGCATATCCGGCGCAAAGGCGCCGTCAGCTTGCCACACCGTCGAGAGCGCGTCCGGCCCGTCCCACACTCCGGCTGCCATGCCGGCGAGAAAGGCGGCGCCGGCAGCCGTACTCTCGATACTGGCGGGTCGCTCGATCCGCGCGCCGGCAATGTCGGCGAGGAACTGGCAGAACCAACCGTTTGCCGCCATGCCGCCGTCGATCCGGATGCGCTGCGCCGCGCCCGCGCCGTCTTCCCTCATCGCGTCGAGCAGGTCGGCGGTCTGGTAGGCGACGGACTCGAGCGCGGCGCGCGCGATGTGCGCGCGACCCGCGTCGAAGGTCAGGCCGCTGATCGCGGCACGGGCGTCCGGCTGCCA
>Ga0213875_10002424_pt1 | contig 11173 bp, 9 predicted proteins | sample BarmaccomBMRX_R8_FD_160105 | JGI IMG/M metagenome (GOLD analysis project Ga0213875, IMG submission 160105) | Root-associated microbial communities from Barbacenia macrantha in rupestrian grasslands, the National Park of Serra do Cipo, Brazil - RX_R8 | ecosystem: Host-associated > Plants > Roots... | reverse complement strand
GGCCAGGCCGGCCGCCGCCTCGGCGCGGGCGTTGCCGCCCTTGTAATACGTCGTGATGATCTGCGGCGATGATTGATCCGCCCCTCCGTCCTGTGCCTGCTGCGCCGGGCCAGTCACGCTGACTTCGGACACGACCTTGACATCGGCGCGCGCGCCCAGGGGAAGGCAGAGCATCGCGGCGCTCGTCCAGAGGCTCGCGGAACGTCGGGAGCAGTGCGGAGGGAATGAGGGTGAGAAGTTAAGACAACCCTTCATGGTGACAGGGGGCCCTTTCAATGGGATTTGCCGGGAACGGCATCGAGGCGGCTCAGGGGCCGCCGGCCGTAACGTCGTTCTGGCCGGCGGCGCGGCGCAGAGCGGCGTCGGCGGTGTAGAAGTTGTAGATGGCCGTGACGTACTGGTCCTGGGCCTGGGTCAGCGTCGCCTGCGCCGTCGTCACGTCCAGGATCGTGGCGACGCCCGCGCGGCGGGAGGCGACGGCGGCGTCGTAGTTGACCTGGCCAGCCTGGACGGCGGCCTGGGCGAGTTGCGCGGCCTGCAATGCCTCGGCGCGGGTGGCATACGCCTGCTCGACGTTCTGGCGGATGCTCTGGCGGATCAGCGCCAGTTGGTCAGTAGCGGCGTCGCGCTGGGCGCGTGTCGAGCGCACCACACCACGTGCCCGGCCGGCGTCGAAGAGCGGGTATGAGGTGTTGAACAGCAACGCGGTGTCCAGGCCACGATGGCCCAGGTCATTGGTGGCCTGGTAGGAGAGGTCGAAGGTCGTTGTGAACGACAGGCCCGCGTTGATCTGGGCAATCTTGACGGCGGAGTTGTTGTTCTGGACCACCGCCTGCTGCTGGCGCAGGTCCGGGCGATTCGCGTAGGCGATCTGAACGTACTGATCCAGCGTCTTCTGCGGGCCGGTGGCCGGCAGGGGCGGCAATTGGTCTCCTTGCGCCAGGGGCGCGGGCTGGACCGGGTCGCTGGTCTCCACCCCCATCGCGTTCTTGAGGGCCGCGGCCGCCGTGGTCACGCTGTTCTGGTTCTGCAGCAGGGTCACCTGGGCGGTGGCGAGGTCGGCCTGCGACTGGAAGGTGCTGATCCGGGCCGCCGTGCCGGCCTCGACCTGAGCCTGGGTCAGCTCCAGCGTCTGCTGGAATCGCGTGACCTGAGCCTGCGCGACTTTGACCAGGTCAATGGCCTCCAGCAGGGTGTAATAGTCCTGCGTGACGGTCTGGATAACATCCTGGCGCGTGTTCGTTTCCCCATATTGGGCAGCCTCGACGGCGCGGCGGGCCTGGGCGTTGGCGAGCTCGCGCTGGCCGCTGTCGAAGAGCGTCTGCGCGAGGTCAACAGTCAGGCCGCCGCCGCGCACGAGGGTGACCTCATTCGGGGAGAAGGTCGTTGTGGTGGTCGTGGTCGTCGTTCCCGTGCTGCCCGTCCCCGTCGTCTGGCGGGGCTGGGCTTGGCCCACCGAGACTACCCCTGTGCCGCCCGTCCCGGTCGTGGTCGTCCCGGTCGTGGTTCCCGTCCCGGTCGTGCCTGTCCCGGTCGTGGTGCTCGTTGTGGAGGGAGCCGTGAAGGTCTGCACCGGGACGCCAAAGAGGGCGTTACTGCGGCTCTGGTACTCGTAGGAGGGCGTCAGCGTCGGAAAATACTGCGCCGTGGTCTGCTGCTTGGCGCCGAGGGCCTGCGTGGTCGAGGCCCGCGCGATGAACTGCTGTGGCTGATGACTCAGGGCGATGGCGAGCGCCTGCTGCAGCGTCAGGGGCGAGGGGAGGGAGCTCGGCGCGGGCGGCACGACCTGTGCGGGTGCGGGCATCGCGCCGGCGACCAGGGCGGCAAGCAGGAAGGGGTGGGCAAACCGTCTGTTCATGCGAGCGCCTCCTCCTCCTCGACCGGCATGGAGGCCAGCGCCCGCTCCGCGTCAATCGGCTGGATGACCGGGTCATCGGCGACCAGATGACCGTCCTTGAATCGGATGATCCGCCCGGCGTGGGCGGCGATATCCTGCTCGTGGGTCACGACCACGATCGTCTTGCCCTGCCGGTTGAGGCGCTGGAAGATCGCCATGATCTCCTCGCCCGTCCGGGTGTCCAGCGCCCCGGTCGGCTCATCCGCCATCAGCAGCGGCGGATCGTTGACGAGTGCGCGGGCGATGGCGACTCGCTGCTGCTGGCCGCCGGAGAGCTGGTTGGGCGTGTGACCCATCCGGTCCGCCAGGCCGACGGCCTTGAGGCAACGCCAGGCGGTCCGCTCACGGTCGGCGGCGCGGGTGTAGAAGAGGGGCAGCTCCACGTTCTGCATGGCGGTGGTGCGCGCCAGCAGGTTGAAGGTCTGGAAGACGAACCCGATCTTGCGGCTGCGGATGTCGGCCAACTGGTTGTCGTTGAGACGCGCCACCTCGATGCCGTCGAGCCGGTACGAGCCGCCGGTGGGCTTGTCCAGGCAGCCGACCAGGTTCATGAAGGTGGACTTGCCCGACCCGGACGGCCCCATGATGGCGACGAACTCGCCGCGCTCGACGGTGAGGCTGACCCGCCGGAGGGCATGGACCTCCAGGCCCTCCATCTTATAGGTCTTCGTCAGTTGTTGGACTTCAATGAGCGGCTTTGTCATAAGGTAATCAGCCGGAGTTCAGAGTCAGCGAATCAATTCGCCGCTGACAGCCTTCGGCTGAGTGTCCGCCAGCGTGGACACTTTTTCCGTCCACGCAGGCGAAGGCTTTTGGGATGACACTCGGCGCGACGCGCCACCGGCGGCGAGTTCACTCGCTGACTCTGATGAGCCTATCAAGCGCTACTTGGCCTGCTTCAGCTCCGTCGTGAGTTCGGCGAGGCGCTGGGCGGCGCGGGGGCGCATCCGCTCGAACGGCAGGCTATTGGGATTCAGCGGGTTATAATCCCTCGGGTCGGGGAACGCGGCGGGATTGAACCCGCCAGGCCGCCCGCCACCCGGACCGCCCCCTCCAGGCCGCCCGCCGCCGAAGCCACCTCCCGGCCCACCGCCTCCCGGCCCACCACCGCCCGGCCGGCCGCCGCCGAAGCCGCCCCGGCGTCCAGCGGAGGCCGTCACGATCTTTTTGATCTGCGCCGTGGTCAGCGGGGCCGTGATCTGCTGGTCCACCTGCCGCGCCTGCGCGTCCGACATCACGGGCCGGGAGCGCCACTTGCCGATGACCGCCAGGACCGTCCGCGCCTGCGTCTTGTTGAGGCGGGTGCGCGGGTCCTGCTCCATCTCCTGGAGGCCGCCGAGCGTCTGCTGCAGGGCCACGACGTTCTTGTGGCTGTCGCGCCACTTCTGCCAGGCCTGGAACTTCGCCATCATTTGCGGCGAGGGCTGGAAACCTCCCCCGCCAGGCCCCTGCGCCTGCGCGCTCGCCGCCAGCAGTGCCAGCGACGCCACTGCCGTCATCCTCGTCAAATGCTTCATGTGTTGCTCCTTGTGGATCATTCTCAATCAGGCGATCCGACTTATTAGGCGATCCGATCCCAAATCGTTGATGTCGTTCCAAACCAGCCAGTGCTCATTCAGAGGGGCGGCTCCATGCCGCGCATAGAAGCGTCGTGCGGGCATGTTATTCGGATCAACGTTCACGCAGACCCGGGACGCCCCCTGCCGAACAAACCAGGCCGCCAGCAGGCGAAGGAGTTCCGAGGCCGTGCCGCTGCGGCGGCATTCAGGGGCGACGTAGACCCACTGCAGCTCGCCGTCACATTCGTAGCGCCGCGTGAGGTGCCCCGCGATGTAGCCGACGATGGAGTCATCCTCCAGGGCGACATAAATGGTACGTGGCATGAGTGCCTGCTGTGGATGATGCCGGCACGCCAGGTAGCGGGCCATGCGGTCCGCAGAGGCCCCTCCCTCCTCATCCCGCCCGTCCCGCAGGCGCGCCGCGGCGGGGATGTCGGCCAGATCGGCCTGTCTGTACTTCACCGGGGGCACAGCAGCACCGCCCACTGGCAGCCGTTTGTACGTCATGCGTGTTTCATTCGTACCGCAGTGCGTCGATGGGGTTCAATTTGGACGCCTTGAGCGCCGGGTAGAACCCGAAGAAGATGCCGACGACGGCGGAGAAGCTGAACGCCATCAGGATCGTCTGCGGGGCCAGCACGATGGTCCAGCCGTTCTGCACCTGGATCAAGTCCGCGCCGCCGATGCCCAGGGCGACCCCCAGCAATCCGCCGACCAGCGACAGCAGCACGGCCTCCAGCAGGAACTGGGTCAGGATGTCGCGGCGCTTGGCCCCGATGGCCTTGCGGACGCCGATCTCGCGGGTGCGCTCCGTCACCGAGACCAGCATGATGTTCATGATCCCGATGCCGCCGACGACCAGCGAGACGATGGCGAGGTAGGTAATCAGCGAGGCGAACGTGTCCTGCTGAGCGTTCTGCGCCTGCGCCAAGTCGGCCTGGTTGAAGATGATAAAGTCCGGGTTGCCATCCGCACTGATCTTGTGCTGGCGGCGCATCACCGCGTCAATCTCATCCTGCGCCCGGTCCATCAGCGCGTCCGAGCGCGCCTGGCAGGTGATTGTCTGGATGTTGGTCATGCCGAAGAGGCGGCGCATCGCGGTCGTGACGGGCACGTACACGGCATCGTCCGGGTTGCGGAAGCCCTGACCGCCCTTGGATTTCAGCAGGCCGATGACCTGGAAGCTCTGCCCGGCGATTCGGACCGTCTTGCCGATCGGCGACTGGGCGTCGAAAAGGTCCGTCGCCGTGGTGGACCCCAGCACGGCGACGCGCCGCAGGGACTTGATGTCCCCTTCCGTGAAGTAGTGCCCGGCCTGGATCGGATGGTTGCTGATGATGGGGTAGTTCTCGCCAGTACCGTTGATGGTGGTGCTGGTGTTCTTGTCCGCGTACTTGACCTGCGCGTTCTTGTTGACCTGCGGCGAGACCCGTTCCACCGCCGGACAGCCTTTCAGAATGGCGTCCGCGTCCGCCATGGTCATCTTGTTGTTGGAGCCGAGGCCGAAGCTGACGCCGCCCTGACGCTGCTGGCCGGGGAAGACGGTGAGGACGTTGGTGCCGAGCTGCTGGATGCTGGCCGCGACGGCGGCGCGCGACCCCTGGCCGATGGCAATGGCGATGATGACCGCGCCGACTCCGATGATGACGCCGAGCATGGTCAGGAACGCCCGCAATCGGTTGGCACCCAGCCCGCGCAGGGCCATCGCCAGGTTAACCAGCCCCAGCGAGGCCAGGTCCAGTCGCGCCAGCGGCGGAGCCGGACGCCGGGAGGGCTTGGGCTTGCCCACCGGGACTTCCGCAGGGCGTTTAGGAGTTTCCAGCATGGTTTGTTGTCCTTTACCGTCGCCCGCCGCCGAAGCCGCCCGGCCCGCGCCCGCCGCCGAACGGGCTGCTGGCGCCCGCAGGTGCAGCGGTCGGCGGCGCCGGCTCAATGGTCTGCGTCACAACCCGGTCTCCGGCCTTGAGGCCGCTCGTGATCTCGGTCGTGTCGTCGCCGACCAGGCCCACCTGGACATCACGACGATGCAATCGGACGTCGACGAGGGTGTTCGGATCGGCGGCCGTCCCTAGGGTGGGATCGGCGGGGGCGGGCTTGCCGCCGGTGACGACCTGGACGTAAGATCCCTGATCGTCGGTCTGGACCGCCTCATTGGGCACGCAGAGCACGTCGTCTTTTTTGTCCGCGATGAAGTTGCAGGTCGCGTTCATGCCCGGCTTGAGCAGGCGGAACGTGGGGGAGGAGTTGTCAATCTCGACGCGGACATCGAACTGTGTGACATTCTGGTTGACGACCGCCTGCGGGTCCACGCGGGAGACCTTGCCCTGGAACGGGATGCCGGGGTAGGCGTCGAAGGAGACGTCCACGTCCTGGCCCACGTCCACGTTGGCGAGGTCGGTCTCGTCCACCGTCGCCTGCACGTACATCCGGCTGACATCCCCGATGGTCACAATGGTGGTGCCGGTCGAGCTGAGGGACTCGCCGGACGTGATGATGGTGCCCTGCTCCACGTCTCGGACCAGCACCACGCCGTCCGACGGGGCGCGAACGACCGTCTGGGCGAGGGTCGTGTTGGCGTTGGTCAGAGTCGCCTGGTTGGAGGCGATCTGGGACTGGTCGTAGGCGATGTCGTACTTCTTGATCGTGTCGTTGGCGAGGTTGGCCTTGGCCAGCGCCAGCGCCTCGCGGGCCGACTCCACCTGCGCCTGCGCCTGCTTCAGCGTGGCGGCGGTCTGCTGAGCGGCCGCCCGCTTGGTCGCCACGTCCACCGACTGCGCCCGTGCGCTCGCCAGGGCGGCCTTGGCCTGGGCGACCTTGGCGTCCGCATTCTGATCATTCGCCGATTGCTGGGCTTTGAGGGTGTTCAATTTCTCCAGGGCGCTCTGCGTCTGGGAGGCGTAGACATCGTAGCTGGCCTGATCCGTGTCCACTGTCTGCTGCGCGACAAACCCCTTTTGCGCCAGGTCCACCTGTCGAGCCAGGGTGACTTTGGCGGCCTTCTGGTTGGCGAGGGCCTGGTCGTAGGTCGCCTGGGCCGCCGCCTGATCCTGCGGGTCCGTGGCGTCCAGTTCCTGCCGCGCCTTCACGGCCGCGCTGTAATTTGCCTCGGCCTGTTGGATGGATGTCGCCGTCAGCGCCGGCTGCGCCCTGGCCTGACTCCGCGCCGAGGCGTACTGTGCCGCTACGGAGCTGCTGTTCGCAATGGCGGCGTCGAGCGCGGCCTGGGCGTTGCTGATGGCGATTCGGTCCTGCTGAGTTTGTAGTTGGTACGTCACCGCGGCCTGCCGGGTGTGGGCGACCGCGCCGTTGATGCCGGCCTGGGCGGTCTGGACCGTCAGCAGCGTGTCGGTGGGGTCAATGCGCGCGATCACCTGATTCTTGCGGACGACGGAGCCGACGTCCACCAGGAGCGCGTTGACGCGCCCGCCGGCCTTGGACTTGATGTCCACGGTGCTCCACGGCTGGAGGGTGCCTGTCGCCGAGACCGTCTTGCGGACGGTGTCCACGGCGGCCGTGGCGACCTTGTACTGCGTCTGCTGAACGGGGTGCATGGCCGCGCGGATTTTGTTCGTCGCCACGACGCCGACGGCGATGAGGATCACGGCGATCACCGCGAACAGGAGGAGACGCCGGGCTGGGTGGTCATGCCGTGGAAGGTCGTACTCAGAAGCGTCCTCTAATTCTGGCTCGGAAACCGGGGTTCTCATAGTTTTAGTTTAACGATCAATGATGACGAAATTATGAAGAAATCTCTTGCCGAAGGTGTGTCCGCCGGCACTCATGCTATTGTTATACCTCATGATGAGAAATTCGCCGCCCGGCGGATGTGTCACGCGCCAAAATCGGTCATACTGATATAGGAAAAGGGGTACATCAGGACAACGCTGAGGAGGGTGCGATGGAATTCCCGGACGAAGTCACCAACACGCGGCTGCACGACTGGGTCGAGGAGATGGCCGCGCTCTGCAAGCCGGACCACGTCCATTGGTGCGACGGCTCGCCGGAGGAGTACGACCGGCTCTGCGAGCAGATGGTCCATGCCGGGACGCTGATCCGGCTCAACCCCCAGAAGCGCCCCCGCAGCTTCCTGGCCCGCTCGGACAAGAGCGACGTTGCCCGCGTCGAGGATCGCACGTTCATCTGCAGCCTCAGCCGCAACGAGGCCGGGCCGACCAACAACTGGGTCCATCCCCGCGAGATGAAGGAGATGCTGGCGAAGCTGTTCGACGGCTGTATGCGCGGGCGGACGATGTACGTCGTCCCATTCAGCATGGGGCCGCTCGGCTCCCACATCGCCCACATCGGCGTCGAGCTGACCGACTCGCCTTACGTCGTGACCGGCATGAGGATCATGACCCGCATGGGGCGCAGGGTGCTGGAAGTCCTCGGCGACGGCGATTTCGTCCCCTGCATGCACTCGGTCGGGGCGCCGCTGGAGCCGGGCCAGGCGGACGTGCCCTGGCCGTGCAACAAGGACGAGAAGTACATCGTGCATTTCCCGGAGGAGCGGGCCATCTGGTCCTACGGGAGCGGCTACGGCGGCAACGCCCTGCTGGGCAAGAAGTGCTTCGCCCTGCGCATCGCCTCCGTGATCGCGCGCGACGAGGGCTGGCTGGCCGAGCACATGCTGATCCTGGGCGTGACCGATCCGCACGGCGAGAAGACCTACGTGGCCGCCGCCTTCCCCAGCGCCTGCGGCAAGACCAATTTCGCCATGCTGATTCCCCCGCGCGGCCTGGAGGACTGGAAGGTCACGACCGTCGGCGACGACATCGCCTGGATCAAGCCGGGCGGCGACGGGAGAATTTACGCCATCAACCCCGAGGCCGGCTTCTTCGGCGTCGCGCCGGGCACGTCCGAGCAGACCAATCCCAATGCGATGGCGTCCATCCGGGAGAACACCATCTTCACCAATGTCGCCCTGACCGACGACGGGGACGTCTGGTGGGAGGGAATGACCCAGGACCCGCCGGCGCACCTGATTGACTGGCAGGGGCGGGACTGGACGCCGGACTGCGGCCGCAAGGCCGCGCACCCGAACGCACGCTTCACCGCGCCGATCAGCCAGTGCCCCTGCATTGATCCCGAGGTGGAGAACCCGCAGGGTGTGCCGATCTCGGCATTCATCTTCGGCGGGCGGCGCTCCAACGTGGCCCCGCTCGTCTATCAGTCCTTCAACTGGAACTATGGCGTCTACGCCGCCGCGACGATGGGGTCGGAGATGACGGCGGCGGCGGCGGGCAATCTGGGCGAGGTGCGGCGCGACCCGATGGCGATGCTGCCCTTCTGCGGCTACCACATGGGCGACTACTTCAACCACTGGCTCCAGTTCGGCCGCACCATCCCCAGCCCGCCGCGCATCTTCAACGTGAACTGGTTCCGCCGGGACGAGAACGGGCGCTTCCTGTGGCCGGGCTTCGGGGACAACATGCGCGTCCTGAAGTGGATCGTGGAGCGGGCGCACGGCCACGCGGTCAGCGTCGAGACCACGCTGGGCTGGATGCCGCGCTACGAGGACCTCGACTGGACCGGGATGGAAGGATTCTCACGGGAGCAGTTCGATGCGCTGATGTCGGTGAACCGCGACATCTGGCAGCAGGAGATTCTCTCCCACGACGCGCTGTTCATCCGCCTTTACGACCGTCTGCCCAAGGAGATGATCTTCCTGCGCGAGCTGATCCTGTCCGCCCTCTGGCGCTCCCCCGACCATCGGGGCATGGCCCCGGAGCAATCCTGAGTGATGTTTGCCGCACAAAGGACACCGATGATGACTTACGAAACTGGGTACGTTGCGCGGGGCACGACTCAGCCGCGACGCCTGCGGCCATTGCTCCCGCTCCTGGGCCTGCTCGCGGCCCTCCTGTCGCTGACGACCGGCGCGTGCGCGGCGGCGCTGACGGGGGAACTGGGCGCGCACGACCCGTCCCGAATCACCCGATGCAACGGCAAGTATTTCCTCTACGTCACCGGGCCGAACATCCCCATGCGGTACTCGACCGACCTGACCCACTGGACCGCCGGCCCTCCCGTCCTGAGCGGTGTCCCCGCCTGGGCGCACGCGGCGGTGCCCCGGGCGCGCGGCGAGTTCGTCTGGGCGCCCGACGTGGTCTTTCTCAACAGCAAGTATTACCTGTTCTACGCCTTCTCCACCTTCGGCAGCCGCGTCTCGGTGATCGGTCTCGTGACCAGCCCGACGCTGGACCCGACCCGCGCGGACTACCACTGGACCGACCAGGGCGAGGTGATCGGGTCCGACAACGGCTCCAGCTATAATGCCATTGATCCCTGCCCCGCCTTCGACGCCCACGGCGGCCTCTGGCTGTCCTTCGGCTCTTGGAACCGGGGCGGCATCCAGATCGTCCCGTTGGACAAGAAGACGGGCAAGCCCGCCGGCCCACCGGTCCCCATCGTCAAGGGCCAGCGGACCGGGCCGGAGGGGTCGTTTGTCTGGTATCACAAGGGGTACTACTACGTCTTCGAGAACGAGGGCCTCTGCTGCCAGGGCGTCAACAGCACCTACCGGATCATGGTGGGACGGTCCAAGGCCATCACCGGCCCCTATATAGACAAGCAGGGGCGGGACCTGGCACAAGGGGGCGGCACGCTGTTCCTGGGCACGGACGGCCGCCGCTTCGGGCCGGGGCAGGTCGGCATCTACAGCGAGCGCGGGACGGACCGGCTCACCTTCCACTATTACGACGGCACGGCCAACGGCCGGCCCACGCTGGGCCTGGAGACGCTGGAGTGGGACAAGGACGACTGGCCCCGAGTCCGCGCCGACGTGTCCCAGCCCGCCAAGAACGGGATTGAGGGCCGCTACCTGATCATTTCCAAGGCCACGGGTCTCGCCCTGAGCATCCCGGTCAGCTTCCCGCGAGACGGCAGCCCCCTTGACCTGTCCCGAGACACGGGCGACGCAATGCAGCAGTGGAACGTAAGTCCGATCGGGGACGGATCGCTCTGCATCGCCTCCCTGGGCGACGGCAAGTTCCTGGACCTGGGCAGTTGCAACCCCGCCGACGGCACCATGATTGACCAGTATCGCTGGCTCAACAACGACTGCCAGCGCTGGCGGATCGAGGTGACCAGCGACGGGGCATACCGGATCGTCTCCAAGTCCACCGGCAGCGTCGTCGCCGCGCCCGCCGGGGTGAAGCCCCCCGATGCACCCGTTCAGGAACACGCCTGGACCGGCGACAGCGATCAGGAGTGGTACTTCCGGCGTCTCTAGGGCGAGGAGCAAGGAGTCAGCGAATCAATTCCAATTCGCGCTGGGTAGCCATCGGCCGGGTCTCCGCCTTCGCGGAGACAAGTCCGTGTCCGCGCGGGCGGACATTCGACGTCCGCGCCGCGAGCGGCGAATTCCATTCGCTGGCCCCTTTCATCAGTGGCCTCCTGTTGGCGTCTTCTCCGTCCCCTTCCCAAACCTGGCCCGATGCTGTAAAATAGGTCAGACCGAAACGCGAGAGGAGCGCAAGCGCCATCGAACGGCTTTTCGTCGGCTGGGACCGACCCGTGCTGCATGCGGCGGCGGACATTCTGCAGGAGCGGTACGCACGCGGCAATCAGTGGGACCTAGGCGGCGTCTTGATTGCCCTGCCGGGCCGTCAGGCGGGCCGCCGCTTGCGGCAGTTGCTGGATGAACGTGCCGCCGGGGATGGCCTGCGGCTCGTCCCGCCGGAGACGGTCACGCCCGCCGACCTGCCGGAGCGGCTGT
>Ga0213875_10002423_pt1 | contig 11182 bp, 9 predicted proteins | sample BarmaccomBMRX_R8_FD_160105 | JGI IMG/M metagenome (GOLD analysis project Ga0213875, IMG submission 160105) | Root-associated microbial communities from Barbacenia macrantha in rupestrian grasslands, the National Park of Serra do Cipo, Brazil - RX_R8 | ecosystem: Host-associated > Plants > Roots... | reverse complement strand
CGGGCGCGTGCGGCTGTCGCATTCATTCTACATGCGGGATTTTCTCCATAGTGAGATCGGTAATGTGCACGGCATCCCCAACCTGCCCGACGACCCGGAGCTCGCAATCGCTGCCGGCTCGCGGCTGTGCGAGGAATTGCTGGAACCACTACAGGCGACATTCGGCCGGCTATCGATCCGCTCGGCCTTTCGCTCAGGCACGCTGAATGCGTTCGGCAACGCGCATTTCCACAACTGCGCCTCGAACCAGCGCAACTATGCCCGGCATATCTGGGACCGGCGCGACGCCAGCGGCATGATGGGGGCGATGGCCTGCATCGCGATCCCCTGGTTCGCCGACCAGGTGGCGGCGGGCATGCGATGGCAGGCCATGGCCTGGTGGGTCCACGACCATCTGCCCTACAGCCAGATGCAGTTCTTTCCGAAACTCGGCGCCTTCAATATCGGCTGGCAGGAGCAGCCGCGGCGAGAGATTTACAGCTACGCGTCGCCACGCGGTTATCTGACCCGTCCCGGCATGCCCAATCACGCCGGCGACCACCAGGGCCTGTATCCCGGTTTTCCGGCCTTACAAGCGGCGACCAGATAATCTCAGGCGTGCTTCTCGCTCCAGGAATCCTGCTGGTTGCGGTTGGCGTAGTTGCGGTTGAGGAATTCGATTGAGAACGCTTCCATCGTCACCGGCTCGTATTTCGGCGGGTTTTCCGGCCCGACGCAGCTCGGCAATGCCTGCAGCACCGTGTCGTATTCCGGCCCGACAAAGAACGGCACCGAATAGCGGTCGCGCCCAGCGATGTTGTTGAGCACGCGGTGCGGTGTCGACAGGAAGCGGTCGTTGCTCCAGCGCCGCAGCGTGTCGCCGGAATTGACGACGAACGCGCCCGGCATCAGCGGTGCGCGCTGCCACGTGCCGTCCGGCAGCATGATCTGCAGGCCCGGCGTATCGCCCTGCGCCAGGATCGTGAACATGTTGCGATCGGTATGCGCGGCGGTCCCGAACACGCCCTCGGCGACCTGTTCATCGGTGGCCGGCGGGTAATGGATCATCCGCACGGTGATCTCGCCGCCCTGGTGGAACGACGCGGCAAAATGATCCGCCGGCAGGTCGAGGGCGCGCGCATAAACCGGCAGCATCTTGTGCGCGAGACGCCGCATGATGGTCTGGTATTCGAGCACCGTCTCCTTGAAGCCGGGCATGTCGTCGGGCCACTGGTTAGGGTCGCGCAGATCGCGCTTGGCGATCACGTCGGGGTCGTTGGGGTCGCGCTCGCGCTTGGCGAAAAACGACTCGTTCTCGTTCGGCTTTGGGTTCTTGTTCAGCGTCGAATGGCGCTGCGCATGGCCCTTCAGCGGCATGTAGCCGTTGTTCGAGCGGTTGAGCTTCAGCGCCATCTTCCTGTCGAGCGGCTGCGCGTGAAAGCGCTGGGTCTCGGCGAAGATGCGGTCGATCATAGGCTGCGGCACGCCATGCCCGACGAGATAGTAAAACCCGATATTCTCCAATGCCCAGCGGAGCTGCGCCGCGGCGTTATCCAGCGCTCCGGGCTTGCCCGCGAGGTAATCGCTGATGTCGATCAGTGGGATCTGGCCGAGGTCGAATTCCTCCAGCTTGGAATTACTTGGCGAGGCTTGCTGCGTATTCACGCTCATTCGAGGCTCCCGTGAGAGGCGGAGCGGCAGGGCGCTCCTCAAGAGTATCGCGCCAGCGCCAGCACGCAACCGCATGGCCGTCTTCGGCTTGCAATTCCGGCTCGCGCTCGCGGCATTCGGCGACCGCATGCGGGCAGCGGCCGGAAAACACGCAGCCCGGCGGCAGGCGCGCGGCGCTCGGCGGCTCGCCCTCGATCGGCTCGACCTTGCGGGTGTTGCCTTCAAGGCGCGGCACCGCGGCGAGCAGGGCGCGGGTATAGGGATGGCGCGGCTCGGCAAAGATGTCGGCGGCGCTGGCCAGTTCGACGATGCGGCCGAGATACATGATCGCGACCCGGTCGCAAAACCGCTTCACGACCGACAGATCGTGCGAGATGAACAGATAGGTCAGGCCGAAACGCTGCCGCAGATCGAGCAGCAGGTTCAGCACGGTCGCCTGCACCGACATGTCGAGCCCCGAGGTCGGCTCGTCGAGGATCACAAAGCGCGGTCGCAACAGCAGGATGCGGGCGAGCGCGACGCGCCGCAACTGGCCGCCCGAGAGTTCGTGCGGGTAACGCCGCCGGGTCGTCGGGTCGAGCCCGACCGCATCGAGGATTTCGTCGACCCGCGCGCGCCGCCGCGCTACCGCAGTGCCGCCCTGGATGCGCAATCCTTCATCGAGCGTGCGCCCGATGCTCCACCACGGATCGAGCGCGGCGCCGGCATCCTGGTGCACATAATGGATATCGTTGCGGCGGCGTCGTGCCGCTTTTGGCGGCAATTTCCCCACCGGCGCGCCATCGAGCCGGATGTCGCCGGCGGTTTCGCGCTGCAACCCGAGCAGAGTGCGGCCAAGGGTTGTCTTACCGCAGCCGCTCTCACCGACCAGGCCGAGGATATCGCCCTGCTGCACGCTAAGGCTGACGCCGCCGACCGCGCGCACCGGCGGCACCGATTTGCGCAGCCAGCCCTTGCGGCCGCCCAGCAATACGGTCACATCGCGCAACTCGACAATCGGCACGCGCGCGGTTGCTTCACCCATCATGCGACGACGCTTTCCAGCTCGTCATAGAGGACGCAATCGACACGCCGCCCCTCGATAAGCGTGTCGAGATGCGGCGGCCGCATGGTGCAGGCCGGGCGTGCTTCGGCGCAGCGCGGCGCGAAGCGGCAGCCAGGCGCGGCACGCAACGGCGACGGCACCGAGCCGGGGATGCCGATAAACGAGTCGGAGCGGTCGGGATGGCAGGCGAGGAGAGCGCGCGTATAGGGGTGCTTCGGCGCGTCGAGCAATTCACGGGTTGGGCCAGACTCGACGGTCTGACCGGCATAGATCACGCAGGTCTCGTCGCACAATTCGGCGACAACGCCGAGATCATGGGTCACGAACAGCATCGACAGGCCGAATTCCTCGGTGAGTTCGCGCAGGAGCGCCAGAATCTGCTGCTGTGTCGTCACATCAAGCGCGGTGGTCGGCTCGTCGGCGATCACCAGTTCGGGGCCGCAAGCGAGTGCGGCGGCGATCAGCAGCCGCTGGCGCTGGCCGCCGGAGAATTGGTGCGGGTAACGGTCGAGCGCGGCCTCGGCATCGGGCAGATGGACGCGGCGGAGCAGGCCGATCAGCCGCTCGCGATGCTGGGCCGCGCCTCGGCCGGGGGCGTGCCAGCGCATGATTTCGAGCACTTGCCGGCCGATCTTGAAGACCGGGTTGAGCGCGAGATACGGGTCCTGCGGCACAAACCCGATGCGGCTGCCACGGATGCGGCGGCTGAGCTCACGCTCGGGCAGGCGCAGCAATTTCTCGCCGGCGAAGTCGATGTCGCCGGCTTCCACCGTGGCGCCGAGCGGCAGGATGCCGAGCACGGCCCGGATCAGGGTGGACTTGCCGCAACCGCTCTCGCCGACAATGCCGAGGATATGGCCGGGCTGCAGCGCGAAATCGATATGGTCGAGGATGCGGGCGATACCCTCGTCGGTCCTGATCGAGAGCTTCAAGCCGCGCACCGCGAGGATTGGGGATGCGACGCTCATCGCGACCGCCGCAGGCGCGGATCGACGAGGTCGCGCAATCCGTCGCCGAGCATGTTGAAGCCGAGCACCGTCACCAGGATCGCAAGACCGGGGAAGATCGAATACCACCACGCGCCCGGCAGGTAGGAGCGGCTTTCCGAGATCGTCAGCCCCCAATCGGGCTGCGGCGGTGTCGCACCCATGCCGAGAAATCCGAGCACCGCCGCCACCAGGATCGTAAACCCCATGCCAATCGTCGCCCGCACGATGATCGGCGACATCGCGTTCGGCAGGATATGCAGGAACAGGATACGCGCGTCGCCGGCGCCGATGCCACGCAACGCATCGACAAACAGCGCGGATTGCAGGCGCCGCGTCTCGGCAAAGACGAGGCGGGTGAAGTAGGGCCAGTAGGTCAGCGCCAGCGCGATCATCGCGCTCTCCAGCGATGGCGTCATCAACTGCGCCAGCGCAAGCGCCAGGATCAGCTGGGGCAGCGCGAGGAACACGTCGGTCACGCGCATGATGCTCTCCGACACCCAGCCGCCGCGATATCCCGCCACCAGCCCCAGTGGCACCCCGATCGCCGCCGCCACCCCGACCACGATCAGCGCCACCTCGAGCGCGCCGCGCGCCCCGAGGATCACGCGCGAAAGCATGTCGCGGCCGAGATTGTCGGTCCCGAACGGAAAGGCCGAGGAGGGCGGCTTCAACCGCTGCAGCAGATGCGAGGCATAGGCGTCCTTCGGGTAGGGCGCGAGCCACGGCCCCACCACCGCGACGATCACCACGACGACAACGATGACCAGGCCGATCAGCGCGGGAATATCGCGCGCGAATTTCCTAAGGATCAGCATCTCACGACTGTTCCCACAGGCGTGGGTCGAGCCAGCCATGCACCAGGTCGATCAGGATATTGACCACCGTGTACACCACGCCGACCAGCAGGGTCGCGGCCATCATGACCTTGTAATCGGCGGTCAGGATCGAGCGGACGAGATAGCTGCCGATGCCCGGCCAGTCGAACACCGCCTCGACCACCACCGCGCCGCCGATCAGCGCGCCGAACAGCAACCCGATCTGGGTCACCGCCGCGATCACCGAATTGCGCAGGACATACACCCAGATCAGGCGGCGCCGCGGGTAACCAACCGCGCGCTCATAGGCGACGAAATCCTTCTGCAATGTTTCGAGCACGCCGGCGCGGGTGAAGCGGGTGATGGTCGCCAAGGCGCCAACCGACAGGGTGATCGCCGGCAGGACCAGATGGCGCAACGCGTCGCCCGCGACGCCCCACTGCCCCTGCAACAGCGAGTCGATGATCAGCGAGCCGGTGATCGCGGCTGGCGGGATCACACCATTGCTCAATTCGCCGCGCAGCGGCAGCCACTCCAATTGCATTGCGAAGATCAGCTGCATCGTGATCGCGAACCAGAAGGCGGCGACCGCGATGCCCGTGATCGACAGGAAGCGCAGGATGAAATCGGGCCAGCGATTATGATAGACGGCGGCGACCACTCCCAGCGGAATGCCAAGCGCGGTGGCCAGGATCAGCGCGCCGAAGGTCAGCTCCAGGGTCGCCGGTAATCGCTGCCTGAGGTCGAGCCCGACCGGGCGGTGCGAAAACTGGCTCTCGCCGAAATTGAAGCGCGCGACCTGCGCGAGATACAGGCCCAATTGGACGATAATCGGCCGGTCAAAGCCGTATTCGTGGCGAATCGCCTCGATCTGCTGTGGCGTCGCGCTGTCGCCGGCCAGCGCCACCGCCGGATCCGCCGGCACGACGCGAATCAGCATAAAGGTGACGATCAGCAGCCCCAGCAGCGATGGGATCGCGGTCAAAACCCGGTGCAGGATGAAGCGCAGCATCGCTTATCGCCTGCCGCCGCCTGAAAACCCTCTCCCGCAATGCGGAGAGAGGCTCGAAATATCGGCCGGACTCACGCTTCGAGGCTCATCCAGCGCACTTCGCAGCCGCTGCCGACCGGGCAGTATTTGAGGTTCTTGACGCGGTTGGCGAGGCCGGCCAATTCGATCGTGTTGTAGATCCAGATATCGGGGCTGTCGGCGACGATCTGGCGGATCGCGTCCTCGTAAAGCGGCGCGCGCTGCGTCTGGTCGGTCAGCCCGCGCGCCTTGCGCAGGAGCTCATCTACCTTGGCGTTTTCGTACCAGCACGAGGCCTTCCAGGTGCCGTGAAACTGGCTGTCATACATCTGGCCGACCCAGTTTTCGGGGTCGACGAAATAAGTGCTGACCCAGTGAATCCACATATCGGGCGTGGTTTCGACTTTCGCGGAATTCGAGGTCATGTTGGCGAAGGTGTCGCCGACCAGCTTGACGTTGAGGCCGAGCGACTGCAGGTCGGCCTGGAATACCTGTCCAGCCTGTACTGCCTGGTCGAGATCCTGCTGGCCGTGCAATTCGATCGCGCGCTTCATCGGCGCGCCATCGGCGATCGCTTTCTTCAGGTAATCCTTTGCCTTGTCGAGATCGTATTCGTAACCCTTTACGTCATTCGGGAAGCCCCAGAGATTATTGGGTAAGGGCGCGGGGTCACGGGTTGCGTTGCCTTTCAGGATTTCTTCGATAAACCCGGCATAGTTGAAGGCGTGCGCGAAGCATTTGCGGGCGTTGATGTTGTCGAAGGGCGGCCGCTTGTTGTGCATGCGGATCGTGAAGATGCGCATCTGCTGGTTCTTGATGACGTGGGCATGGCCGGAGTTGTTGATGTTGTCGATCTGGTCGGCCGGCAGGTAGCTGTCGGTCATGTCGAGCGAGCCGTTCAGCACGCCGAGCACGCGGGTGGAGGTCACCTGCGTCGGGCGGATTTCGACGCGGCGGACCGGGTTCTTGTTGTGGCCCCAGCCCGCGAAGTGCCCATCGAAGCGCTCCAGATCGACCTTTTCGAGCGGCGTGTAGGTCTCGGCGATCAGCTTGTAGGCGCCGGACCCGGCCCCGTTGGAGGCAACCCAGGTGGCGCCCCAATCGCCATCTTTCTCATGCGCCTTGACCAGCTTTTCGTTGACCACCATCAACAGCGGAATGGCCGCCAGGAACGGCGCGTAAGCCTTGGAGAGGACCATCTTGACGGTCAGCGTGTCCGGCGCGGTGACGTCCTCGGGCTTGAGGATCGACAGGAACGCGGCGGCCGGCGCCTTATGCAGCTTCAACAGACGCTGCATGCTGTAGACGACATCGGAGGCGGCTAGGTCGCTGCCATCCTGGAATTTGCTGCCGGGTTTGAGCTTGAACACCCAGGTCAGCCCGTCATCGGAAACGGTGTGGCTCTCCGCCAGCCAGGGCACCATCTGGGGCGGGTTGTCTTCATAGCGGTAGAGGTTGTCGTAGAGGTTGAACGCGACGTTCTGCGCCGGAACATCCATCACCTGATGCGGATCGACGTTGGCCGGCAGGTTCCAGCCCGGCACGAACACATCGCTCGCCGCCTCGGCCGGCAGGTTGCGCAACAGCACCGCCGCCCCCGCGAGCGCACCGAACTGCCGCCTGGTGATTTTCATGCAATGGCCTCACGCTGCTCCGCGCAGAGACGCCCGCAAGGCGTGTGCCACTCAACCCGACCCTGCACGATGTTGCGTGAAGCGCCACCCCGCTGCCCTGCCGTATGATCGGCAGGGGCACGAACATTGCTAGTGCCGGGCCTTGCTGCGAAGGGGGATGGTTTGCCGCGCGTCACCAAATGGCTGTTTATTCTGAACGCGATAATCTCATCGACGGCGATGGCGCAGGTCCCGGCCGGGAGTGTGCTCAAGGTCATCCCGAGCGCCGATGTGCAGGAGCTCGACCCGACGCGTGGCGCCAACCTGATCTCGCGCATCTATTCGCAGATGGTGTTCGACACGCTGTTCGCGCTCGACCACACGCTGTCGCCAAAGCCGATGATGATCGACCACGAAAGCGTCAGCGACGACCGGCTGCGTTACAGCTTCACGTTGCGGGCGGGCCTCAAATTCCATGATGGCAGCCCAGTCACCGCTCGCGATGTCGTCGCCTCGCTGAACCGATGGATGGACGGCACCTCGGTTGGCGGGCAGTTGAAGCGGCGGGTCGCGGCGCTGACGGCGGATGACGACAGGAGCGTCACCCTGACCCTGAAGGAGCCGTTCGGCCTCGTCGAGTTCATGCTCGCCGGGGCCGGGGCGCCGATCCCCGCGATCATGCGCGAGAAAGACGCCAACCGGCCGAACAGCGAGGCAATGACCGCGCCAATTGGTTCGGGTCCGTTCAAATACGTGGCCGCGGAGCGCGTGTCGGGTCACCGCGTCGTGTTCGAGCGCTTTGCCGATTACGCGGTGCGGCCGGAGCCGCCCGACGGGCTTGCCGGCGGCAAGGTCGTCAAGGTCGACCGCGTCGAATGGACGATCATCCCCGACCCCGCCACCGCGGCCGACGCGATTGCCGGCGGCGAGGCGGATTTCTGGGAGGGCATCGCCCCCGACCTCGCGCCGTATCTGCGGCAACGTGGGGTCACCGTAAAGCGCACCAACATCCTGCCCTCGGTGGCATTCGTTCGGCCCAATTTCCAGATCCCGCCGTTCAACGATGTGCGGGCGCGGCGGGCGCTGGCGCTGCTGTTCGACCAGCACGATTTCATGGCCGCCGTCGCGGGCGACAACATGAAATGGGACACGTGCTATTCGTTCACCGTCTGCGGCGGGCCACTCGCCACCGATGTCGGCTCCGACTCGTATCGCAAGCCCGACATCGAAAAGGCCAAGGCACTGCTCGCCGAGGCTGGCTACAAGGGCGAGAAGCTCACCCTGCTCGGCACCCCCAACCTGCCGCCGATCAACGCCATGAGCCAGGTCGCCGAACAGCGATTGCGCGACGCGGGCATCCCGGTCGATCTGAAGATGGTCGATTTCGCGACGATGTTCAAAACCATGAACACGCCCGATCTGGCCTCGGGCGGCGGCAGCTGGAACCTGTTCACCTACTATGCGATCGGCAGCTCCTGGTACCATCCGCTGATGAATGTCGCGCTCGACCTGTCCTGCGAGAAGAAGAACTGGGCCGGCTTTCCTTGCGACGCGGAGGGCGAGGCGTTGCGCCAGACGGTGCTGAGCGCTCCCGACGAGGCGGCCCGCAAGGAAGCTTTCATGGCCCTGCAGCGACACCTATGGGACTTCATCCCCTATGTCCCGGCCGGCCAGTTCGATGTCGCCAGCGCCTATCGCGACAATCTTGCGGGTGTTCTGTCGGCCTATGTGCAGCCCTATTGGAACATCGAAAAGCATTGAGGCCGCACGTATGACCGATCTCGACCTGTGTTACACACCGGCGACCGAGCTGGCCCGCCGTATCGCCGCCCGCGAGGTATCGCCGGTAGAGGTGACTGACGCGGTATTGGCGCGCGCAGAGGCGCTTGAACCCACCCTCAACATGTTCGCCTGGGCGCAATTCGGGGCGGCGCGCGAAGCCGCGAAAGCCGCCGAAGCGGCGGTGATGGCCGGCGCGCCGCTCGGGCCGCTGCATGGCGTGCCGATCACCGTGAAGGACAACGTGGCGATCGCCGGGTTGCCGCTGGCGCAGGGCTCGGCCGCGTTCAAGGAGACAGTGGCACCGGCTGACGCCGCCGTGGTAGCGCGGGTCAAGGCGGCGGGGGCGATCATCATCGGCAAGACCAACCTGCCCGAATTCGCGCACAAGGTGCTGACCGACAGCCCGGCTTTCGGCGTGACGCGCAGCCCGTGGAATCTCGAATACACCCCCGGCGGGTCAAGCGGCGGCGCCAGCGCGGCGTTGGCCGCTGGCGTCGCGCCGCTGGCGATCGGCACCGATGGCGGCGGCTCCATCCGCTGCCCTGCCTCCTGTGCCGGCCTTGCGGGAATTAAGGTGACGCTCGGCCGCATCCCGCAGGAATCGCCCGACGGGTTCGCGAATTATTCGTTCGTCGGGCCGCTGGCGCGCCGTGTCGCCGATGTCGATCTGCTGATGTCGGTGATGGCCGGTCCGCTCGCTGCCGACCCGTTCTCGATCGCGGTGCCCGCCATCGCGCCGGGCGTGCCGGGCGGCGGCGTGAACGGGCTGCGGATCGGTTGGATCGAGCATTTCGGCTGTTACCGCACCGACGCCGAGGTGGCGCGGCTGACCGGCGCGGCGGTGCAAAGCCTGGCGGCGGAAGGCGCGATCGTCGAGCCGTTGCACGATGCGTGTTTCGATGATGTGTTCGACACCTATACGACCATCGCGTCGAGCGCTCACGCGGCGCGTTACGGGCATCTGGTCGAGCGCTGGGGCGACCGGATGACACCGTCGATCCGCGACAGCATCGCAAAGGGGCGGCAATGGTCGTCGGCTGAGTGGATGCAGGCGCATGACAAACGCACCCGGCTGTTCCGCGCGGTGCAGACCTTGTTCGAGCGCTTCGATCTATTGGCGACCCCGACCATGACGGCGCCCCCGAAGCGGCTCGACGCCGGCGGCTCGATCGCCACCGAGATGTACGCGGAATGGGCCGCACCGCTTTACCCGTTCAACCTGACGGCGCATCCGGCGATGTCGGTGCCCGCCGGGTTCACGCTGGACGGGCTGCCGGTCGGGTTGCAGTTGGTCGGGCCGTGGCTGGCCGAGAAGCTGTTGCTGGAGGTCGCCGAGCAGATCGAGGCATCGCACCCGCACCACGAGCGGCGGCCGCCGATCTAGGGCCGCGGCAGATGACCGAGTGGACCGGCGATGGCGGCGAGGCGCTGGCGCACGCCGGGAGTGGGATGGGCGACTTCGCCTTGCTCGAACGCCACCACCGTCAGGCCGGCGAACGCTTCCAGCAATTCGCCGGTGCGCAGCAGGAACGCGGGATTGCGCGGGTGTCCGAAGCGTTCATTGCCTTGCGAGAAAGTCTCGTAGATCAGCACACCGCCCGGGGCCAGGGCGGCGACGAGCCAGGGAAACAGCGGTCGGTGCAGATAATTGGTGACGACAATGCCGTCAAAACCGGTGCCCAGCGGCGCCAGAGCGGCGTCGGGCGGGTTCGCTTCGAGATCGAGCGCCAGCACGGTGCAGCGGGCGCCGCCCAGATCGAGCAGGCCCTCGGTGCGCCGGTCGACCGCGGTGACGTGGAAGCCGAGTTCGAGCAGAAAGGCGGTGTGGCGGCCCGACCCGGCGGCAACGTCGAGCACACGGCCGCCGGGGCGGATCAGCGGCGCGAAGCGGCTGATCCAGGCAGATGGCTGTTCCCGCGACATTCCCACCCTCCGCTACTGGCACTCTTGGTGATCGACTGCCAAGTGCGTATCTTACGTGACAGTTAGGCAAAGAGGTTGCCGCTGATGATCAGGTTTGCCCTCCGCTGCTCGGCCGGCCACGAATTCGAGGCCTGGTTCCGCGACGGCGACGGCTATGAGGCGCAGCAGCAATCCGGCGAGATCTCGTGCCCGGAATGCGCCGACACCAGGGTGGAGAAGGCGCTGATGGCGCCAAACATCGGCCGCTCGCGCGACAAAGTGCCGGCGCTGACCCCGGCACAGATGCGCGCCGCGCTGGTCGAACTGCGCCGTCAGGTCGAGACGCACTGCGACTA
>Ga0213875_10002422_pt1 | contig 11188 bp, 10 predicted proteins | sample BarmaccomBMRX_R8_FD_160105 | JGI IMG/M metagenome (GOLD analysis project Ga0213875, IMG submission 160105) | Root-associated microbial communities from Barbacenia macrantha in rupestrian grasslands, the National Park of Serra do Cipo, Brazil - RX_R8 | ecosystem: Host-associated > Plants > Roots... | reverse complement strand
GCCGCAGACGGCAGAAGAACCGCTGGGCGAAGGCGGGGTCGGCCTCCAGCGCCGGCACCAGCTGCGCGTAGCCAGCCGGCACGTTGAAGTAGACGGTCGGCGGCACGTCGGCCAGGTTCCGGACGGTCTGCCCGAACAGCGCGGGGGCCGGCCGCCCGGAGTCGATGTACATGGTGCCGCCGTTGCTCAGCACCATGTTCAGGTTGTGGTTGCCGCCGAACGTGTGGCTCCACGGCAGCCAGTCCATGATGACCGGCGGCTCGGCCGCCAGGAACGGCCACACCTGCCGCATCATCTGCTGGTTGGCGGCCAGCATCCGGTGGGTGTTGAGCACCCCCTTGGGGGCGCCGGTCGACCCCGAGGTGAACAGGATCTTGGCCACGCTGTCGGCCTCGATCGCGGCCGACGCCGCCGCCAGGGCCGGCCCCGGCGCGGTGGCGAGCAGGTGACCCAGCGATTCGGCGCCCGGCCGGTAGCCGGCGCTGACGATCACCGGCCGCTCGGCCTGGCCGCCCGGCCGGCTGGCCTGCACCGCGTCCAGCGCGGCGCCGTACCGTTCAGCATTATCCGCGAATACGGCGCCGGGATCGGTCAGGTCGGCGATCAGCCGGAGGCGGGCGTGATCGTGGCTCTGCAGCGAATAGGCGGCGCTGACCGGCGCGACCGGGATGCCGGCGCTCATCGCCCCCAGCGTCATCATCAGGTGATCGATGCTGTTGCCGGACAGCACCAGCAGCGGCCGGGCCGGGCCCAGGCCCCGGTCGAGCAGCGCCTGCCCGATGCTGTCGGCCGCCGCCACCGCGTTGCCGTAGCGGCAGATCCGCCAGTCCGCGGCCCCCTCGCGCTCGGCCACCAGCACCCGGCCGGGGTCGACCCGGGCCCAGGCCCGCACGCTGTCGAGCACGGTCCGCGGGTAGCGGCCGAGCGGCTCGGCCGACCGCAACACCAGGCGGCCGCCCTCGTCAGCGGCGATCGTCACGCATGGCGGGGCGAACAGCGGCGCTGGAACTTCGTTGTTGGTCAGCATCGTCCGTCCCCGGATGGGCAGCTGAGACCTATTCGTAACCTGTTGGCCCCCGCGCCCGCAAGGGCCCTACCGCCCCAGTTGACCGGCTCGGCTCAGCGGCTGGTTCAGCCGATGTCGTTGAGGCGCTGCCACTCCTGGCCGGCCGCGGCCGACCACTGCCGGTGCCGCTCGCTGAACAGCCGGGCCGCTTCCAGCCCGCTCCAGCGGCCCGGCAGCAGCTCCCGGGGCAGGGCCGGGTCGAGGGCCGGGAACCGGCGCCAGGCGTGCACCAGCTCGATCTGGCGGCCGAGCACGTCCTCGGGCGCCTGCGGCCGGAACTCCTCGATGAACTGCTCGTACTGCTCCTCGATGGCGGTCAGGTCCCAGGCGGTGGCCACCATCACCCGCTCGTCCCCGAGCCCCGACCGGCGGGCGGTGAACACGTGGGCGTCGTCGGCGATGCCGGCCTCGCGCAGCACTCCGACCGCTTCGCTGGTCCGGTCCGGGTGGGGGCTGATCCACAGCCCGGGCCCCAGCGACCCGAAGCCGGCCCAGCTGAGCCGGGTCCGGACTACGTGCCGGGCGCGCCGGTCACTTTCCGGGATCCGGGCCGCGATCAGCAGCCAATGGCCGTCCCAGTCCGGGTCGGGGCCGGTGAACGAGTAGATCCGGCGGGCCCCGTCGGTCAGCATCTGGCGGGCCGACCCGGTCAGCCGCCAGCGGGTGCGGCGGCCGAGCTTCTCGGCCTCCAGCCAGCCCGCGGCGGCCGTCCGCATCAGCGCCTGCCGGGTGGTCTTCTCCTCGATGCCGAGCCGCCCGAAGGTGGCGAGCACGGCCGACGTCCACGCCGTCCCGTTCCCGGCGGTGTCCCCGGGCAGGACGAACTCACCGAGCAGGGTCAGCAGCAGGCCGCGGGCGCTGGGGGCGCCGGCCGCCTGCCGCCGGGACAGCGTGGGCACGGTCATGGTCAGGCCCGGACGTAGTGCCGCACGCCGTCGGCCTCGGACCGCCGCAGCCGCCCGGTCAGCATCAGGACGTCCAGGTGGGCCAGGGTCTCGGTCACCGCCAGGCACTGCGACAGCACGTCCAGTTCATCGAACCGGCGGCCGCGGCGGGTCCACAGCAGCCGGGTGGCGGACTCGAACGCGGTGCTGGCGCCGGCCTCGACGGTCTCGTCGATCTGGGTCAGCCGGGTGTCGTGGTGCTCGATCAGCTCGTCCACCCGGTGGTGCACGCTCGGCGCGACCGGGCCGTGGGCGGGCAGCAGCCGCCGGTCCGGCAGCGCCCGGACCAGCCGCAGCGAGTCCAGGTAGTCACGCAGCGGGTACTCGGCCAGGTTCTGCTCGAAGCCGATCGAGGGGGTGATCCGCGGCAGCACGTGGTCACCGGCGAACATCACGTCGCGGGCCGCGTCCACGAACACCACGTGCCCGCGGGTGTGCCCGGGGGTCTCGTGCACCTGCCAGCTGCCGTCGGCGAACGGGATCTCCTGCGGCGCCCGCAGCCACTCGTCCGGGTCTTCCCACTCGGTCTTGTCGACGCCGGGCGCCCGGCCGACCCGGTCGGCCAGCTCGAGGGCGCCGCCCCGCCGCAGCTGGGTGGCCATCGGCTGCCAGCCGGGGATGGCCGGATCGCGGATGTTCCGCAGCGTCTGGGCCTCGCCCTCCCCCAGGCTGATCCGCAGGCCGAACTCGCGGCGGAGCGTCACCGCCAGCGTGTAGTGGTCGCGGTGGGCGTGGGTGACCAGGAACCGGCGCACCCCCGCCAGGCTCGCGTCGAGCAGCTTGACCGCCTGCTCGAGCAGGTCGCGGGCCTCGGTGATCGCCCACCCGGAGTCGACCAGGGTCAGCCCGTCGCCGTCGCGGACCGCGTACACGTTGACCGCCCGCAGCCCGTCCTGGGGCAGCGGCAGCGGGATCCGGTAAACGCCCGCCCCCACGTCATAGACACCGGGGCTGGTCCAGTCCGCCTCCGGATCGTCCGCCTGCAGTTGCATCATCGTTAATGCTTAGCACGTGGCCCGCCCGGGCCGGATGTTGCCTTCATCACCGTCGGCTGGCTGCCCGGTACGATCACCAACAGGCGCAGCCCCGGGCAAGCAGGGCATACTGTCTGTGCGGCGGCGGCTTTCCGATAACCCCCCATCGTGGAAGCCGTCGCCGCTCCAGTGCCGCCGTCAGTCCGGTCGCCGCGCTCAGTCGCCGACCCGCTCGCCGGTACCCGCGTCGAACAGGTGCAGATGGCTGGTGTCCACGCTGACCTTGATGACCTCCCCCGGGCGGGGGTGGTCGCGGCCGCTGCGGACGATGATGTTGCTGTCGGGCTCGTCGGCCAGGCTGCCGTAGATGTAGGAGTCGCTGCCCAGGTCCTCGACCAGCGCGACCTTGACGGTCAGGTCGCCACTGACGCTGACCGCGACGTGCTCGGGGCGGATGCCGACCACCAGCTGGTCGTGGCCGCGGGCCTCCTGGAGCTGCTTGCTGGACGGGCGGATCAGGGCCTGGCCGAGCCGGATCCCGTCCTCGGTCAGCGTGCCGTCGAACCGGTTCATGGCCGGTGAGCCGATGAACGAGGCCACGAACACGTTGGCCGGCCGGTCGTACAGGTCGGTCGGCGAGGCGAACTGCTGGAGCTGGCCGAGCCGCATCACCGCCACCCGGTCCCCCATCGTCATCGCCTCGACCTGGTCGTGGGTGACGTAGACGGTGGTGACGTGCAGGCGGCGCTGGAGCTCGGCGATCTGGGTGCGGGTCGACACCCGCAGCTGGGCGTCCAGGTTCGACAGCGGCTCGTCCATGCAGAACACCTTGGGCTCGCGGACGATGGCCCGGCCCATGGCGACCCGCTGGCGCTGGCCGCCGGACAGGTTGCGCGGCTTGCGGTCGAGGAACTCCTCCAGGTCGAGCAGTTTGGCCGCCTCCCGCACCCGGCGGGCCCGTTCGTCCTTGTCGATCCCCTGCATCTTGAGCGCGAAGCCCATGTTCTCGCCGACCGTCTTGCTCGGGTAGAGGGCGTAGTTCTGGAACACCATGGCGATGTCCCGGTCGCGGGACGGCACCCCGACCATGTCCTTGCCGTCGATGCGGATCGAGCCGTCGTCGATCTCCTCCAGGCCGGCCAGCATCCGCAGCGCGGTCGTCTTGCCGCAGCCGGACGGGCCGACCATGACCACGAACTCGCCGTCCTCGATGGGCAGGTTGAGCGCGTTCACCGCGGGCCGCTCGGCACCCGGGTAGATGCAGGTCGCGCCGTCGTAGGTGACCTCAGCCATGGTGTGCTCCCGTGTTCACTTGATAGCCCCAAAGGAAAGTCCGCGGACGAGCTGGCGCTGGGCGATCCAGCCGGCCAGCACCACCGGCAGCGTGGCCACGGTGGCGGCCGCCGCCAGCTGGGCGAAGTACAGGCCCTCGGAGGAGATGAAGCCGACCAGGAACACCGGCACGGTGGCGGCCTGGGTGGCGGTGATGTTGACCGCGAAGAAGAACTCGTTCCAGGAGAAGATGCAGCAGATCAGCGCCGTCGCCGCCAGCCCCGGGGCGACGATCGGCAGGATCACCTCGACCACCGTCCGGCGCAGCGGGGCGCCGTCCATCTCGGCCGCCTCCAGCAGCTCGCCCGGCACCTCGAGGAAGAACGACCGCATCATCCACACCGCGATCGGCAGGTTCATGGCCGTGTAGAGGATGACCAGGGTGAAGATGTTGTCGAGCAGGTGCAGGTCGCGGGCGGCGATGTAGATCGGGATGATCGCCGCCACCACCGGCAGCATTTTGGTGCTGATGAAGAAGAACAGCACGTCGCGGGTCTTCTTGACCGGCCGCAGCGACAGCGCGAACGCGCAGGGCGTGGCCAGGACCAGCACCAGGATGGTGGAGACGATGGTGGCGAACGCGGAGTTGGCCACGTAGGGCCACAGCCCGCTGGAGAACACCGCCTTGTACTGCGACAGCGTCGGCGAGAAGACGATGTGGGGCGTGTTCGTGTACGCCTCGGCCTCGGTCTTGAACGAAGTCAGCACCATCCACAGCACCGGGAAGAAGAAGATGATCCCGACCACCCAGCCGACGATGCCCCAGGTCAGGCTGTTGCTCCGGCGCTTGGCGCGCTTACCGGTGTACAGGGCCGGCTCGGCGGTCTGGGCGGCCGGCACGGCTACGTCTGCGCTGGTCATCATGCCGCCTGTTCGGTGCCGGAGAACGAGGTGAAGATCAGCCGCAACGCGAACGTCGCGACGATGATGGTGGCCACCACGACCACCACGCCCATGGCGGCCGCCTGGCCGACCTGGAAGCCCAGGAACGCCCGCTGGTAGATGTAGAAGGGCAGGTTGGCGCTGGAGATACCGGGGCCGCCCTGGGTCATCATGTAGACCGCGTCGAAGTCGTTGACCACGTAGATCGCGCCCAGCACGACGCCCAGCTCGATGTAGCGGCGCAGGTGCGGCAGGGTCAGCTCACGGAAGATGGCGAACGGCCGGGCGCCGTCGCAGCTGGCCGCCTCGAGGATGTCCTTGGGCTGGCTCTGCAGGCCCGCCAGCACCAGCAGCATCATGAACGGCGTCCACTGCCAGATCATCTCGATCATGACCGAGCCGAGCGGGAAGCTGCCCACCCAGTCGAACTTGCCGATGCCGAACGGCCGGAAGATGTAGTTGACGATGCCGAACGTGGGGTCGAACATCGTGGTCTTCCACAGCAGCGCGGCCCCGACCGGCATGATCAGGAACGGCGTGATCAGCAGCGTGCGGACCACCCCGCGGCCGAGGAACTTGCGGTCCAGCAGCAGCGCCAGCAGCACGCCGAGGACCATGGCGATGAGCACGGTGCCGACCGTCATGATCACGGTGTTCAGCGCGGTGGTGCGGAACTGGCTGTCCTCGAACACCTGGGCGTAGTTGGCGAACCCGACGAAGTGCTGGGAGCCGGGCCGCACCAGGCTCCACGACTCCAGCGAGTAGTAGAGCGTGACCAGGAACGGCAGCTGGGTGATGATGATCGTGAACACCAGGGCCGGCAGCAGCGGAGCCCGCCGCACCCAGCCGCGGCGCCGTTCATCGGAGCGGGCCCGTATCCGGTGGGCCCCGGCTACCGGGGGAGCGATCGCGGTCATTCGTGCCTCACTTCCGGTAGGTCTGGCCGACGGCCTGGGCGTACTTCTGAGCCTGGGACAGCGCGCTCGGCACCGACTGGGAGCCGGCGATGGCCGCGCTGAACTGCTCGCTGACGTTGGTCCCGAGGTCCTGGAACTCGGGGATGTCGAGGAACTGGACGCCGGTGTAGGGCACCGGCTGCAGGCACGGGTGGGCCGAGTTGGTCGCGTTGATCGACTGCAGGGTGAGCGGGCCGTAGACCGACGACAGCTTCTTGTACTGCGGGATCTGGTAGCTGGAGAACCGGCTGCCGGGCGGCACGTGTGACCAGCCGAGCTTCTCCCCCACCGTCTTGATGTAGCTCTTGGACGTCATCCAGGAGATGAAGTCCCAGGCCGCCTGCTTGTGCTGGCAGGTCTTGGGGATGGCCAGCGACCAGGTGTAGAGCCAGCCGGACGGGCGGCCGTCCTGGGTCGGGGCCCAGGCGTAGCCGTTCTTGCCCGCCACCTTGCTGCTGGCCGGGTCCTCGATCGTGCTCACCGCCGAGGTGGCGTCGTACCACATGGCCGCGTCGCCCTGGCTGTACAGGGTCGCGCACTCGGAGAAGCCGGCCGCGGGCGCGCCCGGCTCGCCGTACTTCTGCACCAGGGACACGTAGTCGCTGACCGCGTGGGTGACCTCGCTGCTGGTCAGCTGGGCCTGCCACTGAGGGTCGAACCAGCGGCCGCCGTAGGAGTTGATCACCGTGTCCATCGGGGCCAGGTTCTCCCCCCAGCCCGGGTCGCCGCGCATGCAGATGCCGACCAGGCCCTTGCTGTGGATGGTCTCGGCGATCTGGTCGACCTGTTTCCAGGTCGGCTTGTCCGGCATCGTGATGCCGTACTTGGCCATCAGGTCCTTGCGGTACATCAGGAACGACGACTCGCCGTAGAACGGCACCGAGTAGAGGTCACCCTGGTGCGACAGCGTGGCCCGGAGCTGGGGCAGGAAATCCTGGGCGTCGTAGCCGGGGGTGGCGTTGATGTACGGCTGCAGGTTGGCCAGCCACCCGTTGGCCGACCACATCGGCGTCTCGTAGTTGCTGATCATCACCACGTCGAACTCGCCGCCCTGGGTGGAAACGTCGGCGGTGATCTTGGCTCGCGCCTCGTTCTCGGGCAGCGACACGAAGTCGGGGTGGATGCCGGGGTGCTCCTGCTCGAACAGGTAGGACAGGCTGATCGCGTCTTCCATCTGTGAGTTGGACACGATCGCGACCGTGATCCGGGTGCCGGAGCCGCCCCCCGAGAACAGCTGGTCGGTCCCGGTCGCGCAGCCCGCCAGGGCCAGGGCGGCACCCCCGGCTGATCCAGCCAGGAAGGCCCGCCGGCTGATCGTTCCCCCGGTTCGCGTGTCTCGTCGTCGAGTCATCGTCGCTTCCCGTCGTCAGGCCGCTACGTCCCGGTTTCCCGCACCCTTCTTCGTCGGCTCAAATGAGCGCTCAGCGCTCAAACTTGAGCAGGCGATACAGACACACTGAGCCTGATGTGCCCGGGTGTCAAGGTTGCATGCCCGCAAACGTCGCCATGGTGGAACGTTTTCAAAATTCGCAAATGCGGATGAAAACGTGCATAGCTACCGGCTGGACGGCGGGCTGCGGCGCTCCCGGGAGGTGCGAGAGGGCCGGCGGGCGGCCAGTCTCAGCGGCCCGGGCCGCCGCCGGGCGGCCCGGGTCGCCGCCGGGCGGCCCGGGCCGCCGGAGCGGGCGGGTCAGCCGGTCTGGGTGCCGCTGAGCAGGCTGGCCGGGACCGCCTGGTTGTTCTTGAGCGCGTTGAACAACTGAGTGGCTTCCGACTGGTTCCACTCCACCGCTTCACCGGCCGAGGTCGGGTAGGCCGCGTTGGCGATCGGCACCGTGCCGGTCTGCGGGTTCTTCAGCGCCAGGCCGGCCCGCAGCAGGTCGTCGAGGTGGGTGCCCTGGTCGACCGCGATCGAGCTGGCGGCCGAGGAGCCGAACGGCAGCGCCTTGAATGGGTTGAGCACCACGCTGGGGCTGGCCGCCTTGTTCAGCAGGGCCTTGAGGAACGCCCGCTGGTCCTGGATCCGCTGCAGGTCGCCGGTGGCGAACGAATGCCGGTCACGGACGAACGCCAGCGCCTGGGTGCCGTTCAGGTTCTGGCAGCCGGCCTTGAGGTTGACCCCCGAGTAGCTGTCCTGGACGGCCGACGGCAGGCAGATGTAGACCCCGCCGATCTTGTTGGTCACGTCGACCAGGCCCTCGAACCCGATGCCCATGTAGTGGCTGATCTTGAGGCCGGTGACGTTCTCCACGGTCTGGATGAGCAGGGTCGGGCCGCCGTAGCCGAGGGCGGCGTTGATCTTGTTGTAGCCGTGGCCGGGGATCGGCACGTAGGAGTCGCGGGGGATGCTGATCAGCACCGGCTGGGGGCCGCCCATGTGCAGCAGCATCAGCGAGTCGGAGTTGAGGCTGCCCTGGTCGAACCCGACGTGCAGGTCGTCGGCCTGCCGCCGGGACAGCCCGGCGCGGGTGTCGGAGCCCGCGATCAGCCAGTTCTCCCCGGCCGAGGTCGCGGTGGTGGCGGGCAGCGCCACCGACCGGACCAGCTTGCCGTCGAGCCAGACGTAGGACCCGGCCACGGCCGCGATGATCACGACCAGCACGACGACGATGATCAGCGCGATCCGCCGCCCGTGACGGCCCGGCTGCCCCCAGAACCGCCGGCGGCGCCCGCCCGTCCGCGGCGGGTACGGCTCTCGGGACGGCGCGCCGGGCCGGGCCGGCGGCTGCGACGGCCAGGCGTCACGCTCGTCCCGGCCCGCGCCGCGGGACGGCTGAGAGGGGCCCCACCCGCCGCCTTGCTGCGGCTGGGACGGCCCCCATCCGCCCTGCTGCGGCTGGGCCGGCCGGCCGGAGCCGGGTTCGTCCCGGTACCAGCCCTGCGGCCAATCGTTCATCGGTGCCCGCGCTTCCTGTGATTCCCCCAGGTACCGCGCCCAGCGTACCGACCCGGGGCGCTCAGGACCGCCCGCAGCGCCGACTTCCAGATTTCTGGCACCGCGGCGGCGGGCGATCGACTGGTCGGCGGCGACCTCAGGCGGCCAGCTGGCGGGCCATCCAATCGGCGGCGTAGGGGCGGTGGCGGTAGCTGACGTTGGCGCAGCCGTGATTACCGTCTTCGAGCAGCAGCAGCTCGGCTGGCCCGGGCACGCCGTCGCGCAGCCGGACCGCGTCCTGCCAGGGGAAGATGCGGTCCTGCTGGCCCGCCACGATCAGCAGCGGCCGGGTCAGGGCGGCCGTCCGGCCGTCGAGGGTCAGTTCCCGGGCCCGGCGGATGGCGTCCTGCTCGTCGCGGGCGCCGGAGCGCACGATGAACGCCTCCCGGGTCAGCTGCGGGAGCTGGTCCCACAGCTCGCCCAGGCAGTACGGCCCGCACAGGGCGACGCAGGCCCGGACGCGGGGATCCCCGCTGGCCAGCCGGGGTGCGTAGTAGCCACCGAGGCTCACCCCCCAGAGGCCGAGCCGGTCCGGGTCGATGCCGGGCTGGGCGGCCAGCGCGTCGAGGATGGCCGCGCCCGGCACCTCCCAGTCCGGCCGGATCGGCAGGTCGTACTCGGCCTCACCCTGGCCGGGCCCGTCGACCGACAGCGTGGCCACCCCCCGGTCGAGGAACGCCTGCTCGACCCGGCCGAACTCCTCCTTGGCGGAGTCCAGCCCGGGAATCAGCACCACCGCCGGGTGCGGGCCGGGGCCGGGTGGCACGCGCAGCACGGCGGCGATGGTCGCGCCCGCGAACGGGATCTCCAGCCGGGCGCCGGGCGGGTCGAGGTACGGCAGCGCCGTGTCCAGGCACCGGACGGCCGCCTGGTGGGCGGCCCGCAGCTGGGTCATGTCCTGCACGAACAGGAACTTGGCGAAGTGGTAGTAGACCGCGGCCATGGCCAGGTGGCCACCCGCGGACCGGGTCCGGTCCTCGGCCAGGGCGCGGGTACCGAGCTGCTCGTGCTCGGCGGCGGCCCGGCACCACTGCCCGCACCAGTCGTCCCAGCTGGTCAGGGCCGAGGTGATGCGGCTGAAATCGCCCGCGTCGACGCCCCCGGCCGTGAACCGGGGAGCCCAGTGGCCGATCGCGGCCGTCAGCCTGCTGTCCGCCATGCCCTCATTCATGCACACGTTTGCAATCCCGTCCATGGCTCAGACACCCGGCTGGGCGCGGGCGGCCGGCGTCAGCACCTCGCCGACCGCCTCAACCAGGAGCGTCATCTCATAGGAAACCAGCTCGGCATCGGCTTCCCGCGCCGCCAGGACGGTCAGGCTGGAGCCGTCGCTGATCGCCTTGACCAGCATCAGCCCCGCTTCCATCTCGACCAGGGCCCGGGTCGGCAGGCCCGCCTGGAAGATCCGGGCGGCGCCATCCATCAGGCTGACCAGCCCCGACGTGATGGCGGCGAAGTATTCGGCCGAGTCGCCGGGGATGCCGTCCGACAGCGCCAGCGGCACCCCGTCGGCTGATATCACGGCCGCGTGCGCGACATCGGCGACGCGGTCGGCGAAGTCGGTGACCAGCCAGCCGAGATCCGGGCGGTAGACGCGGTTCAATGGTCTGCTCCTTCTCCGGGCGCGGGAGCCCGCTGGGCGGCCCGGCCCGCGCCACGCTGGAATCCGCTCAGCAGGCTGCGGGCCTTTTCGGGCGACCGCTCGGGCGACCGCTCGGGCGGCCGCTGGGGTGATCGGGCCGCGGCCGGGGCGGTCAACGGCGGCGTCCCGGGTCCAGCGCCCGGACGGGTGGGACCGCCGCTGGCCGGCCGCTGGCCCGCGTCCGCGGAGCCGCGGAGGAGATTGGCCCGCGGGACCCGCACCGGCATCCCGGCCACCGTGCGGTCGGCGCGGACCGGATCGGTGAGGATCTGCGCGGCGTGCTGCTGGTCAGCCCAGCGGCCGGGCGGCCCGAAGCCGTTCCCGCCCGGCCGCGGCGCCGCTGGCCCCGGGCGGTGACCAGCGGTGACGGGGCCGGACGGACGGCGGCTGCGGAACCAGCTCGACGCCGACGCCGCGGCGGCCGGCGTGGGGGCCGTCGGCGCGGCGGCCGCCGCCG
>Ga0213875_10002421_pt1 | contig 11198 bp, 8 predicted proteins | sample BarmaccomBMRX_R8_FD_160105 | JGI IMG/M metagenome (GOLD analysis project Ga0213875, IMG submission 160105) | Root-associated microbial communities from Barbacenia macrantha in rupestrian grasslands, the National Park of Serra do Cipo, Brazil - RX_R8 | ecosystem: Host-associated > Plants > Roots... | reverse complement strand
GTAGTGGTTTTGGTATCGAAGCCGATAGTGGAAAAGCCAGCTTTGCCAAAAGCCGTAATGAGAGGCAAACCGACATAACCCATGCCCAGGATGCCGATAGTGGCCTGTCGTGTCCTTAATTTCTCCAGCAATTGTGTTAGCTGGTCGGAAGCAGGAGAAGTCTCATCCGCTGCTTCTTTGATATTGTTGCTCGCGCCACTACCATTAGCAAGGCGATTTGTGGTGGTTTGGGCAATGGTGGCAGCCCCAGCGGTTTTAGTGCCGTTGCCATTGGCCGTGCCATGCATACTGTTATTGTGGCCGTTGGTATCATGCCCGTTGGTTGTAGGGGCAGTGTCGCGGCGCGATACATCGCCCGCCCCGGAGATTTCAGTATCTGCGATTAAGGGGTTCGGCATTGCTCTGTGGCTCTCTTTATATACCTGTAATATCAGTTAAGCTCAAGATTGTAAGCTTAACAAATTTTTTGTTCTGCCTGCAAATAACGCTTCCAGACGGAGAAACCTAATTTACCATAGAAGTCTACAAGACTTGTCCAATCTATAGCCATTTGACGTACCCCGCGCTGTTTTAGGTTCCACACCGCCATTGCGGTGATCGCCAGCCCTAAGCCGCGCTTGCGATGGGCTGCTGCCATGCCAACCGGCCCCAACCCGCCATAATATTCGCCCAGCAGGGGAAACCAGTAGGTGCTGGGCAATAACCAGGCAGAATGCCAGTCCGCCGTATGGCAGAAACCAATCACTTCGCCTTGTTCTATGGCAATAACGATGTCCGAGACCTTGCCGCCACTGCGAAAGTGCCGCCTCGTGGAGTAAGTCCACCCGCCTGGAAACTCACGCTCCACCATCTTTATCACTGCATCAACTTCGCCGTCTTGTGCCGGGCGCAATTCGACCTCTGGGTTATTCGCCATCGCCTCCTTCACTTTTGCGGGCAAGGCATAATCTGTTAAGTCGTGCCACATATCTACGGAGAGGTTAAAGCCGCTATAGCCACGCTTTTTGAAAAGGGCTAGTGCCGCCTCGCACTCGGCTGGAATACCTGGCAACAGGTGGTGGGGAAAATAGAGCGTCGTGACAGGCGAACCGCTGGCGCGCAAATAATTTTCGGCCCGGTCTAAAAGTTGGGTGGCAATGCCCCGACGTTGATAATCTGGATGCACGCACAGTCCACCAATACCGCCCCGGCCCTGGAACCGGCCTAACTCTGGCCCGGCAGATTGCATGGACTTGCTCAAAACCCAACCCACCAATTGTCCATCAGCCTGCGCGATCCACACACCTTCCGGGTCATAATAAGGATCGCCTTCCACAGTCTGGCGCAAGAGGCGTGCCGTCATGGGCAGGTCAGGGCCAAAGGCGGCGTTCCACAACTCGACAATATCGGGTATAGCAGCGGGTGTAGGGTGAGAAAATGTCAGCATAATGGCAGAGAATAAGCCGGAGAAAGATGGCGCAACCAAGGCTATGCTTTAGACTATAGCGCAGGCCGCAAAGTAGGTCAAAAATAAGTTGATGAGTTTGCCTTATTTTTTGTTTGCGTGTTTGTTAAATCCATGTTATAGTTGGGGTTAATCCGGTGGATGCAGCCAGTGATATTTTGTACGGTTTGCGCACTCGCATCGCGGCAGCCTGTGACCGTGTGGGGCGGGAGTCGAGTGAGGTCAGCCTCGTGGGGGCGGCTAAAACAGTGCCCCCAGAGCGGTTGAAACCGTTCCTGGAAGCAGGGTTAAGTGAAGTTGGCGAGAACTATGTGCAGGAAGGTATCGCTAAAAGAGCAGCCCTAAACGATACGAAGTGCGTTAAGCAGGTGCGCTGGCATTTGATTGGTGCGCTGCAAAGCAACAAGGCGAAGGATGCCGTTCATTACTTTGATTTAATTCATAGTGTTGACCGGTTAAGTTTAGCCACAGCTTTGGATAAAGCGGCGCGGGCACAGCAGAAGGTGCAGGAGGTGCTGTTGCAGGTCAATTTAGGCGATGAAGCCAGCAAAGCCGGTTGTGCTCTAGAGGACTTACCAACCTTGGTCCAGCAGTGTGCGGCTCTACCTAACATTGCCGTGCGCGGCTTAATGTGCTTGCCGCCTTACCACGAGGATGCCGAACAAATGCGTCCTTATTTTAGGCAGTTAAGAGAAGCCCGCGATGTTCTCTTAACAGAGCCAAAAGATGTTTTTAAGAGTGGCGTGGTGCATCTCTCAATGGGTATGTCTCATGACTTTGAGGTTGCTGTGGAGGAAGGCGCAACCTTAGTGAGAATCGGCACCGCTCTTTTTGGTGCGCGCTAAACGATGCACATTGAGAGGTGTTGAGTTAAGCTGTATAGTGACTAATAGCTTACCCGCCGCTAAAGCAGCGGGCTGAAAGCCAAAGCCCCCTGAACGGGGCTAAAGTGAGGCTGTCAGGGTGTTAGCCCGGTTCAGCGGGCTTCTCCACTCAGCCCGCTTGTTTACAGGCGGGCAGCGCTAGTGACTTATTTGATTGCAGTTACATAAGCCGTTTCCTTTAGCAATTTTCGTTACAGATTTCATCACACTTTACATTACACTTCAGGAGGCAGAAGATGAATGCAGTCACTCAGGCTGTACGTAGTTTCAAGAACATTTGGAACCACGAGGATGAAGAGGATTATGCGCCCGATGACCATGACGCGCATAACACACCTGCATCAAGCCCATCCACTTACAACGGTAGTGGCGGCAATGGCAGCAATTCCCGCAGCGATAAATACAGCGACACCTACTCGTCTGCTTCAAGCTATGTGCCGCCCAGCTATGGAGGCGGTTCATCGGGTTCCACTGGGGCTGCCTCCCGGCGTTTGCGCCCGGTGCCCACACCACTTCGCGCGCGTGAGAAAAATATCTACACGCTCAAACCAACTAACCTCGAAGAAGCCTCCATTGCCGCTGATTACCTTAAAACGGGTTCCGCTGTAGTATTGAACCTGGAATCGGTAGATCGCGTGAACTCCATGCGAATCATTGATTTCATGAGTGGCGTCTGCTACGGTCTTGATGGTGGCCATGCCATGAAGTTGGGCGAGACTATCTTTCTGTTTACGCCCCAGGATTTCGAGATCAGTAGTGATGAGACCGATTACGGCGAAAACCCCGACTTCTTCTTTAAAGATGTGACGCCGCTAAATCAATCCACCGGGGCAGGCACTCCCGCCAGTGATGCACAAGTGGCGCATCCACAAAGCGCCATGCCACCCTCGCCTTCTTATCAATCCCTCCAATCGGGTGATCGCCGTTCCTGGGAGCGGTAGGACAAGGGCAGTGGCTAATCCATGTCTACTATCGCGTTTTTAGGTGCGGGCGCAATGGGCGAGGCGCTTATGCGTGGCCTCATTGAAGCTGGAGTCTACGCTCCGCCGGAGATTGTGGCCTATGATGTCCGTGCCGAGGCAGTCCAAAGCCTGGCCGACAAGTTGAACATCCGCGCCGCCAATGACCGCCAGGCGGCGGTGCAGGATGCCGAAGCGGTTTTGGTGGCCGTTAAGCCGCAGGACATGAAAACCGCCCTAGAACCATTGCGCGATACATTGACCTCCGCTCAAACCCTCATTTCCATTGCCCCTGGCATAACCACCAAGCAGATAGAAGACAGCTTTAGCCAGCCCGTGCCATGTATTCGGGTCATGCCCAATACGCCAGCCTTAGTCGGGCAGGGCGCGGCGGTCATTTGTCTGGGCACTCACGCGGAGGAAAAGCACCGGGAGTTGGCCCATCGCATCTTCGGCGCGGTGGGGACAGCGGTGGACATTAGCGAAAAGCTGATGGATGCAGTGACAGGGCTTTCAGGTTCCGGGCCTGCTTACGTGTACGTGTTCATTGAAGCCCTCAGTGATGCCGGGGTTAAAATGGGCTTGCCGCGCAATGTCGCCACTCAACTGGCCGCGCAGACGGTTTTAGGCGGGGCGCAGATGGTGCTGCAAACAGGGCAGCATCCGGGGGTGTTAAAGGACTTGGTGGCTTCACCAGGGGGTACTACGATTGCCGGTTTACATGTCCTGGAACAAAACGCCTTTCGCGGTGCGGTGATGGATGCGGTGCAAGCCGCCACAGAACGCGCCAGTGAATTGGGATAAACTAAAAAGGTGAAATGTAAAAGTAAAAGGCAAAAAGCAGCTCGTTTAGCAGAGGTCGAGGCTATGACTGCCTTTTAGTTTAGAAATTTTGCATTTTATATTTTTTACTTTTGAATTAGGTTATCTCTATGCTTATTTTTTTGGCCGCTTTGTTAAAACTCGCCGAAATTCTGATTCTGGTCCGCGTAGTTCTATCGTTTGTGCCGCAATGGCAGCGCCAACCCTTCGGATTATTGGTGGTGGCCCTGACCGAACCAATTCTGCGGCCATTGCGCAGTGCAATTCCGGTGGGGAACTCTGGCATTTCTCTTGACTTCTCGCCGATGATCGCGCTCTTTATCATTCAGATTATCCGCACCCTGATCTAGACTCAACGCATCAAGTTGTAATGGCTCCTAGTGGATGCTACGCCTGAAATTACATTGACAACCGACAAGCAAGGGGTCTTGGTGTCTTTAGTTATCAAGCCGCGTAGTCGCGCTAATGCCATCTTAGGCATACGCGCCCGTGCCCTGTCGGTTAGCGTGACAGCGGCCCCGATTGAAGGCGCGGCGAACGCGGCGGTGCTTGAAGTTCTGGCCGAGGCTTTACGACTCCCGAAAAGCCGTCTTTCCCTGGCGCAAGGGCATAAGAGTCGTCAGAAAGTTGTTCGCATTGCTGATATAACTCTGGAAGATGTACGCTCCCGGCTGTCCGCACTGACTTTGCCCCAGAAGGCATAGCAACTAAAAATATGCTTCCGCTCTCATGAGGTTTTGAATGCCGCCTGGTGTGTCACTCTATAGCTGGTGTCGTTCATGCTCCATCCTCTGCTGTTGGCTGCTGCTCTGGCTTACGGGTGTGGCCCTGGCTGATAGTAGCTTGCCCTGGCTAAAAGATGCTTCTCCGCCTACCTCCACTAATGAAAGGCCGAATGAAAGGCCGACTGCTGGCTTACGTTTGCAATTAAGTGGTGAAGAAGTCACCGGAATCTATTTCGATAGCCAAACCCTCAAAACCCAAACGCCTATCGTCTTATCACTACGAGTTACCAACGATGCGCCAGAAACGCGTCGAGTTTTCCTGTCGTGGCATATAGCCGATGTTAATGGCAAGATACTACTGCACAAAAACGATAATTTTCGGGTCGAGGCGCATGGTCTGCTTCTGCGCCGCGAATTGTTCCCCACGCCAGCCCTGGGGCCTTATTATCTCCATGCGGAAGTCACTGCTAAACGACATGGCCCGGACGATAAAGCGATGGCCGATTTGCCCTTTGCGGTTGTGGTCGCGCCAGTTTCGGGTTATCGCCCGCAATCATTCTTCTCCTTAACAACGCCAACTCTGCTTAACCCGCAAGACCTGGACTTTTACCAGCGCATTGGTGCCAGAGTTTTGCGGTCTCCTTGGGAATTGCCCGGTGGGGCCGTGGCAGATGGAAGCGCATCCACGGTGGCCGCGCCACAACCCGCAGCGCAGTTGAATCAGGGTGCTTTAGACCAACAAACTCGCCAGCGTTTGGCGCATAAGCTGGCCACCGTTGGCGTGCTTTCGTTGCCTTTAACTGACTCCAATGGTATTGATGCTAATGAAGCCTGGATGCGGGAAGCCGTGCCTCTCATGACACGCTATGAGGCCATCAGGACGTGGGAGATAGCCAGCCCCGTCACAGCGGCCCAGGAAACTTCCCTGGCCTTGGCAGCCCGTGCCTCACGCCCGAACCTGCGCTTGCTCTGGCCACTCTCCACTAAAGCCGGAGCCACTGCGGGGGCTGTGGCCTCACATAGCCAAACTTTAGATAGCACAACCGTGCCGTGGCTGGAGGAAGCAAGCCTGCGCTCGACTCAGCCACGCGATGCAACTTCTGGTGAAGAGAATCCCGGCACCAACTTGGTTGCTGGAGAGAATGCCGCCGTACATCCATCAGGCATTCTGCGCACGCTGCTAACTCATCAAGACCTCTCGCGCAAAGCAGGCATTAGTTCCTGCTATATTCACCAGGATCATGGCGTGCCGTCCTCAAATAATATCTCTGCTGCGGGGTCACTGGTAACAGGCTATCTGCTCTCCATTATGGCAGGGGCCTCCGGTATGAGCACAACCCTGGACTCTAACGCGGTAGAAACAGGTGCCGGGGTAAGCGGCGGGACACCCCAGCAAATGTCCAGAGCGGCAGCTTTTGCCACTGTGACTCATCTGCTCGAAGATGCCACCTTTGAAGGCGATCTATTTCCTCAATCTCCTACTCTTTGGGGGGCGCTGTTTCATACACAAACTTCTACCATCGCCGCGCTGTGGACGGCCCGTGATAGTGAGCGTGGCCGCTTGATAGTGCCTGTGGCTCAGGCGGATGGGCTTGATGTCTTTGGCAATGTGGTAGCCCGCGCACGGCATGGCTCATTAGCCATTTCAATAAGTTCCACACCAGTGTATCTAGTCAGTTCACAAACGCCAGAGAATTTGAATCGCGCTCTGCACACCGCCAAGGTTGAAGGTCTGCGCCCCTTAGTGGCGCAAATTCTCCCCCTGACGCAGCGGCTACGGCCTGCCAGTAGCATTGCCCTAGTGAGAACCACGACGGCCACGGGACAGGGGACTAAAGCGAAGACTGCCAACACGAGTAAATCTATTGCCAACAACTCGCGCCCGTCGTTGCGTGTCCGCCTGCAAAACATTCTGATTCAACCCGTCAGTGGTTATCTGCGCGTCACCCCACCGCACGGTTGGACATTAATCGCTGATACGATGCGCTATCAATTACAGCCGGGTGAGGCGCGCATTTATCAATTTGCGGTGGCGCAATCGGTGGCGACAAAAGATGCGGTTTATCCCGTGACAGCAACCGCCAGTGCAGGGCATGGTCGCTGGCAGTGGAAACAGGCATTGCGTATGGCAACTGCTGATAATGTCAAGCGGGGACATCCATTGCGTCTGGATGGTGACTTAAGCGACTGGCATGATGCCACCTGGATGCAGGTGCAAGGCTTATCGTCGCGTTCCCGTCCCATCAAAGCCCGTGTCGCCCTGCGCTGGAATACACGACGGCTCTACATCGCGGCAGAGGTCGAGGAGCCTTCATTCCGCCCACGCCGCGCCGAAGACGCGACTTATCCTTTCTGGGATGGCTACGACGCCTTACAATTCGCCTTTGGCTTCCATGACACACCGGAAAGCCAGCCGGGGCGTGAGCCATTCCGCGATACCGAATATGGCTTTTTGTTGGCCCCCTTTAACCAGGCCAGCAATGGCCGCATTGAAGGGCGACTCTTGCGACTGTGGAGTCCTGCTCTTGCCTTTGGCGGTGCGACGGATGCTTTACGTTACGGTGGTGTCGTGCCCGACTCCGTTTGCATCATACGCCGTGATCCTCAAACCCACCTCACTCGCTATGAAGCCAGTTTGCCTCTGAGCGAAATGCCTTCGCTGCGCCCGCCACGCCGCGCCGCGCAAGATGCCCCGGTGCGTTTTAGCTGGGTTTTGCATAACAGCGCCGGAGCGAACATCCAATGGAGCCGCGCCGTTGCCGTCTTCCCTTGGTGGAATAACACTGGCTCATTTCTCCCGGCCCAGAAGCTCTACCTCGCCGCCCAATCCCTTCTTGGCTTCACCATAGAAGGTGCCATTGACGCACCCCACGAGAATAGCATTCCTAAACCAAAACCAACCCATCATCTAACCACAACGCACCCAGCCCCGCAGCCGACACCACATCGCCCGCACCCGCGCCCCAAACCTAAGCCGCGCCTCCCGCACCCGCAGCGACCTCCCGGCACCGAAAACTCCGGTCCCCCTCAAGTCGCGCCCATGTCCCCGCGTCTGCTGCCCCCCGCTGCCCCACCAGCCGGGCAATCTTTGCCACCTTCATTAACGCCGATGCAGGATAGTAAGTAATTGCTGGACGTATAAGGTATTAACGGCCCGATAGTGGCACAAGAAATCATAAAATAAACTCCTGATATAATTAATAAGCCTGCAGTATAAGGACGTCCTATAATTCAGGCAATATATTATAGAGAAATTCTATTAATACGATTTTAGGTTAGGAGGATCAAGTATGCGACAGCAATCTAATTCAGAAGAAAAGCAGCAATCTGATGATTTACCTGATGTTCAGTCTCTGATCGAGAGAACACGCAGGGGTCAAGAGAACACATTGAATTTATCAAATCGAGGTCTAACTGAAATTCCAGAGGTTATAGGTCAATTGGCGCATCTTGATCACTTAGATCTTTCTAATAACAACTTAGCCGAGCTTCCAGAAGTTATTAGCAAGCTAACACAGATTAGACACTTGAATTTATCAGGCAATCAATTAGCGACGCTGCCAAATTCTATTACTAAGTTAACGCATCTCAATAGTCTTAACCTTTCAAATAATCACTTAACAAGCTTGCCAGAAAGTGTAGTTCATCTGAGTCAACTTTATTACTTACATTTAGAAAATAACCAATTAGTAAATTTGCCAGGTTCAGTTGCAAAGTTAACTAAACTTGAGATTTTGTTTTTATCCTATAATGGGTTGAGGAAAGTTCCAGATATTCTTGGCACTCTGACTAAACTTAGGGTTCTATGGCTAGATAATAATCAAATCACTACTCTACCAACCTCTATTATGCATTTAACACATCTTGAGGAATTATATGTTTATAATAATAGGCTTGCAGAGTTACCAACTTTCATTGGAAAATTAAACTCTCTCCAGAAGTTAGTTTTAAGTGGAAACCAATTGGCGGAATTGCCGGAGGAGTTGCTGAGTCTCGAATCGTTAAAAGCGATTTATCTACATCGAAATCCTGCGCTTAAGCTGCCAGAGGAGGTTCTCGGTCCAGAGTGGCATGATGTTACTCTTAGAAAGGAAAAACCTGGTAGGGCCGCTGGGATACTCAATTACTACTTTAAGGTGCGAAGTGGTCAGCGTCCGTTAAATGAGGCAAAGCTCATTTTGGTAGGACGCGGCACAGTTGGTAAAACTTCAATGGTCAACCGCTTGGTACATAACGAATTCAAGGACGAAAAGAAGACCGAAGGCATCAAGATCACGGAGTGGCCGATTCGATTGAACGGCAATGAAGATGTCAAACTAAATATATGGGACTTTGGTGGACAGGAAATTATGCACGCGACTCATCAATTCTTCTTGACCCAAAGAAGCCTTTATCTTCTAGTCCTTAATGGCCGTGAGGGTGGGGAGGATGCTGATGCGGAATATTGGCTCAAACTAATCGAAAGCTTTGGCAGTGAATCCCCCGTTATTGTAGTGTTGAACAAAATTGAAGAGCATCCCTTTGATGTAAATCGCCACGCTTTGCAGCAGAAGTATCCAGCCATACGAGAATTCGTCAAAACCGATTGCGAAGATGGGACTGGCCTGAGACAATTACGCAGAGCCATTGAACGTGAGACGGACCGCCTAGAACACTTGCGTGATGCTTTTCCCGCAAGCTGGTTCACCATCAAAGATAAGCTGGGCGGAATGAGAAAGAATTACCTGAGCTTTGACGAATACCGCAAAGCCTGCGAGAAATTAGGTGAAAAAGATACGGCTGCTCAAGAATCACTTGCTTTTTATTTGCATAGCTTGGGCGTTGCTCTAAATTATAGGGATGATCCACGGTTGGAAGACACTCATGTGTTAAATCCGCATTGGGTTACCACTGGTATTTATAAAATACTCAATGCCAAAAAGTTAGAAAAGCAAAAAGGCGAAATTCGTCTAAAGGAACTATCGGGGATTCTCGACGGCAGAACGTATCCAGCAAAAATGCACTGCTTTCTCTTTGACTTGATGAAGAAGTTCGAGCTTTGTTTCAGCTTTCCCGATGAAGAGACACATTATCTAATTCCAGAACTCTTAGATAAGCAAGAAGCCCCAGAAGCTGGAGACTTCAAGCCGGAAGATTGCCTGAATTTCCAATATCAATATCCTATAGTCCCGGAAGGTCTCTTACCACGCTTTATAGTGCGAACTCATGTGTTGAGCGAGGGGCAACCACGTTGGCGAAGCGGAGTAATTCTCAAATTTGAAGGTAACCTTGCACTGGTCAAGGCTGATGCACAAGATAAAAAGGTATTCATCTCTGTTTCTGGCCCGGCATTAGGCCGTCGCCGTTTATTGGCTATTATCCGTTCAGATTTTGAGCGAATCCATAGCGATATTCGCAATTTGCAGCCACAAGAAATGGTTCCTGTGCCTGGCTATCCGCGACTGGTCATTCCTTATAAGAAATTACAGGTCATGGAAGAGAATGGAGTAAGGTCTTTTGCAGAAGTAGTAGATAATAAAGTCATTGAACTGGGAGTTTTTCAATTACTGAACGGTGTGGATTTAGACGGGACGCGCCAAAAGGACAGGATTATGAATCAGCAAGAGCAAGCGGTGAGAGTTTTTTATAGCTATTCCCACAAAGATGAAACTCTGCGCAATGAATTAGAGACGCATCTAAAACTGCTGCAACGTCAAGGGTGGATAACGACTTGGCATGACCGAAATATTGATGCAGGTGATGATTGGAAGCAAAGAATTGATGAAAACCTGGAACGCGCAGACATTATATTGTTACTTGTGAGTTCAGACTTCATGGCATCTGATTATTGTTACGACAAGGAAATGACTCGTGCTTTAGAGCGACATCAGAACAAAGAAGCACGAGTCATCCCGATTGTTGTAAGAGATGTTAATTGGCGAATCGCACCATTTGCCAAACTGCAAGCCCTACCAAAAGATGGCAAAGCCGTGACCACCTGGGACGATAAAGATACAGCTTGGCGCAATGTTTCCGAAGGCATTGAAAAGGTTGTGTCAGAAATGAGAACCAAAGCTTAGAATTTAGTCCACCGATAAACGATGTTTAATTCACATGAGCCAGTGCCCAGGCTTGAGAAGCTTCGGCGTATTGGTTGGCGATGGCGAGGCATTCGGCGAGGATGTCTTCTAACTCCATCAGACTGGAGACGCGGCAGAGGCGGTCGCGCAGGCGTGAGGATTCAGGCATTCCTTTGGTGTACCAGGCGGCGTGGCGGCGCATTTCGTTCATGGCGGTGTGCTCGCCGCGCAGGTTGCTCAACTCCTGGGCGTGCCAGAGGGCGGTATCAATTTTTTCCTGGTGCGAAGGCTCTTCGGCTTCGGTA
>Ga0213875_10002420_pt1 | contig 11206 bp, 10 predicted proteins | sample BarmaccomBMRX_R8_FD_160105 | JGI IMG/M metagenome (GOLD analysis project Ga0213875, IMG submission 160105) | Root-associated microbial communities from Barbacenia macrantha in rupestrian grasslands, the National Park of Serra do Cipo, Brazil - RX_R8 | ecosystem: Host-associated > Plants > Roots... | reverse complement strand
CTTCGGCTGCTGCGTGACGATCGACATCGAATGAGCCACGGGGTGCTCCCAAGCTGGGTGGCAAGTCGGGTGTCTCGAGCCGTCCCGGTCGGGCCAGCGCGGACCGATGCCGAAAGCTATGGCTGCGCGTGCGCCTCCTCGCAGCCGGCGGGCAGTCCGGCCCACACGTCATCCAGCGTCAGCGGACGCGCGAGCAGCCCCTGCCCGGCCGCGTAGCGCAGCGCGAGCGCGACCGCCGGGTCGAGGGCGGCGCGGCCGGACGGGAACGCGTTGCCGGCGGCACGGAAACGGGCGAGCAGCGCGCGGACCACGCCCTGCCGCCGCGCGACCTCCGCCCGGACGACCACCATGTGATTCACAGGCACAAAGCCGTGCCGCGCAGTAAACGCCCGGCCGGCCGCGTCAGGGTCCGGGAACACGGTCTGCAGGTTGGCATCGGCGGGCACGTCGTTGCCGAAAATCGCCGCGTCCAGCGCGCCGCCGCGCAGCATCGTCAGCATGTCGGACCCGGCGGGCGCGCGCTCGGCCCAGGGCGGGTCGCGATACGCGGCGACGTGCGCGTCCTCGAAGGTCACCCAGCGCGCCTCCTCCGCACGAAGCCGGTGCTCCTCCTCGAGGATGCCGCGCAGCCAGAGCCCGGTCGTCTGGCTGTAGGCGCGCACGCCGATCCGCCGGCCGCGCAACTCGCCCGGGCCGAACGCGTCCCCGGCGCGACGCAGCAGCGCCCCGTTCTGGACCCGGGCGGCGAGCACGACGGGCAGCAGCACGAGGTCGCTGCCGGCCGCACGCGCCATCAGCACCGTCGCGATCGCCATCTCGCTGACATCGAAGCGCTGCGTCCGGACCATCGGGGCGAAGGCGCGGCTGATCGCCGGGAACGGCTCGATCCGCAGCAGCGCGTCGTCGAACAGCGCCTCGGTGTGCCGGTAGCGGCCGATGGCTGCCGTGAGCGGGCTCATTCGCCGCCGTGCTGTCCGGTCACGTTCAAGCCGTGCCTGCCGCCGGTTTCGCTCACGATGCGATCCCCTTCTCGGCCAGATCGTCCTGCGCCGCTGCCTCACCGCCGAACCCGGGCGGCAGCGGCGGCGTGCCGTGGGTATGAAAACTTTCGATCGTCTTCAGACCCCAGGCCTGGCCCTTGCGGCGTTCGGCTTCCGTCCAGGTGATCGGCTTCCAGTCCGGCGCCAGCACCAGCCGCGCGCCGGCATTGGCCACTTCGACCCGGTTGCCGCCGGGCTCGAAGACGTAGAGGAAGAAGGTCTGCTGCACGGCGTGCTTGTGCGGCCCGGTCTCGATCGGGACGCCGTTCTCGAGGAACACGTCGGCGGCCTGCAGGATGGCCTCGCGGCTGTCGAGCGCGTAGGTGATGTGGTGAAACCGGCCGGGCACGCCATGCGCCTCGCGCGTGTAGGCGAAGTCGTAGCTCTTGTTGGTGGCGGTGAGCCACATGCCGACCTCGGTGCCGTCGTCGAGCACGATCTGCTCGGTGAGCCGCAGGCCGAGGGTGCGCTGGAAGAACTCGCGGTTGGCCTTGATGTCGACCGCGAGGCAGTTGAAGTGGTCGATCCGCCGCACGTTGACGCCGCGCGCCGGGAGCCGCTGCGCCTGGTTCTTCAGCGAGGGGCGCAGCCCCTCCGGCGCCTCGTACCATTCGGTCTCGTAATAGATCTCCAGCAGGTGCCCGTCCGGGTCGCGGAACTGGAACGCCGGGCCGTGCCCGAGGTCGCCCTCGTGCCAGCCCACGCCGTGACCCGAGGCCTCGAGCGCCGCGACCCGGCGCTGCAGCGCCTGCGGGCTGCGCGCCCTGAACGCGGCGTGGCCGAGGCCTGAGGTGTCGGATCCCGTCAGCTTCAGCGAGTAGCGTTCGTAGTCGTCCCAGCCGCGGAGATAGACGGACTGGCCCCGCCGCCCGCTCTCGGTCATCCCCATCACGTCGACGAAGAAGCGCAGCGACTGCTCCGGCTTAGGCGTCAGCAGCTCGAGATGCCCGAGATGGGCCACGTCCATTATCGGTTCTTCTTGCATGGTTTCCTCCGTCGTCCGGAATGGGCGGTCAGCCGGGCGACCGCGCGTCGGCGGATCGCCTCGGCCTTCCAAAATACCGCCGGGCTACTACTCCAGAGCACGCGCAACGATAGCCGCCACGGCCTCGCTGTAGCCATGCGCGCGAGCGCCTTGAACTCGGAGCGCGTCCAGCACAAGGCGGAACGCTGGCGTCGGCTGACGGCGGCTCGGGTAGTAAAGGTGATAGCCGGCGAAGGGCTCGCACCAGTCCTCCAGCACGCGGACGAGGCGGCCAGCGGCCAGCAGCTCCGCTACCTGCTCCTCGGGCATGTAGGCCAGGCCCCGGCCGTCGAGCGCCGCCTGAAGCATCATGCTGCCGGTGTTCAGGATGACCTGGCCCTCGACCCTGACCCGGACCTCGCGGCCGCCCCGCTCGAACTCCCAGGCGTAGAGCCCGCCGGCGGTGGGCAGGCGGAGGTTGATGCAGCTGTGCCCGACGAGGTCCTGCGGCGTCGTCGGCTTCTTGCGGCCTTCGAAGTAGGCGGGCGCGGCGATGACTGCCGGGCGGATCGGCGGGCCGATCGGCACCGAGATCATGTCGCGGGCGACCTGTTCGCCGGAGCGCACGCCCGCGTCGTACCGCTCGGCGACGATGTCGGTCAGCCCATAGTCGATCGTCAGCTCAAGCCTGATCTCGGGGTACTGCGCCAGCACGGGCTCGAGCGCCGGCCATAGAAAGGCCGTCGTCGCGCGTTCGTCGGCGGTGATGCGCACCAGGCCTGCAGGCCGCTCCCGCAGGGCCGACAAGTTCGCGACGCCGGCGGCGACGGCGTCGAGATGCGGCCCGATGTCCTCAATAAGGCTCTGGCCGGCTTCGGTCAGGGACACGCTCCGCGTCGTTCGAGTGAGCAGACGCACGCCCAGCCGGACTTCGAGTTCGCGCACCGTCTTGCTGAGCGCCGACTGCGAGACCCCCATCTGGGCTGCTGCGCGCGTGAAGTTGAGCTCGCGGGCGACGGCCCGGAACGCGATCAGATCATCAAGGCTGGCCGGCACGATTGAGAACCTCCGGTTCTGACCACATGCCGAACTTAGCGACTAACCGACTGGATGGGAGGCTCCTAAATCCTCCTCGTCAGGATGCGGAGCGCGCGCGTGCGCGGGCGTTCGCTTCCACGAGGAGATTCGCACATGACCGAGACGTTCGAGGAAAGGTGGCCTTCGTCACCGGCGGTGCAGCCGGGATCGGCCTCGCAACCGCGCGAGCCTTTGCGGCGGCCGGGGCTGCCGTCGTACTCGCCGACCGCGATCCGGAAGCGGCGGCCACCGAAGCGGCACGCCTAATCACCGAGGGTCGCCGGGCGCTCGGGGTCGCTTGCGACGTCAGCGACGAAACCAGCGTGAACGAAGCCGTGACGCAGGCGGTGCGGTCGTTCGGGAGCCTGGACGTGGCCTTCAACAACGCCGGCATCCATGTGATGAGCACAGAAACGGCTGACGTCGAGACTGCCGACTACGACCGGCTGATGGCGGTCAACCTGCGCGGCGTGTTCCTCACCATGCGAGCCGAGTTGCGCCAGATGCGGCAGCAGGGCGCGGGCGCGGTCGTCAACTGCTCCTCGCAAAGCGGGCTGGTCGGCATCCCGGGGCTTAGCGCCTACACGGCCTCCAAGCACGGGGTGATCGGCCTGACTAAGGCCGCGGCGCTCGAATACGCACCGCGCGGCATTCGCATCAACGCCGTGTGCCCCGGCACGACCGAGACGCCGCTGGTAGCCGGCCTGCTGGAGCATGAACCGGGCCGGCTCGACGCCGTCATCGGAGACATCCCGCTCGGCCGCATGGGGCGGCCGCAAGAGATCGCCGCCGCTGTCCTGTGGCTCTGCAGCCCTGCGGCCAGCTTCATGGTCGGCCAGATCGTCACGCCCGACGGCGGCTACACCGCCCGCTGACGCGGGCCCGGCAAGGAGAACACACGATGAGGGAAGCCCCGACCAACGCGCGCAAGGCCTTCGGCGACCTCGCGCCCAAGCTCGCGGAGATCACCGACACTGTGCTCTTCGGCGACGTATGGGAAGGCACCGAGCTCTCGCCGCGCGATCGCAGCTTGGTGACGGTCACTGCGCTCGCTGCCAACTACCGGATCAACGAGCTGCCGTTCCACCTGAAGAAGGCGCTCGAGAACGGGCTGGCCAAGAGCGAGATCGTCGAGGCGATCACCCAGACCGCCTTCTACTCGGGATGGCCGCCCGCCATGACCGCGCTGACCATCGCCCGCAAAGTCTTCGAGGAGGCGGGCGTCTGAGCCCGACAAGCATCATGAACACACGTCAACTCAGCCGCAGCGGCCTGGAAGTCTCCAGCCTCGGCCTCGGCTGCATGGGTGTCAGCTTCAGTTACGCGACCTCCCTGTCGCGGACGGAAGGGGTCAAGCTCATCCGCGACGCCGTGGACCGTGGTGTCACCTTCTTCGACACCGCCGAGGTCTATGGCCCCTACGAGAACGAGGAGGTGGTCGGCGAAGCCCTGCGCCCGGTCCGCGACCGGGTCGTGATCGCCACCAAGTTCGGCTTCGACATCGATCCCGACACACGCGAGAACCGCCGCGTCTCCAGCCGCCCAGAGCACATCAGGCGCGCCGTGGAAGGCTCGCTCCGCCGGCTTGGCGTCGAGACGATCGACCTGCTCTATCAGCACCGGGTCGACCCCGCGGTGCCGATCGAGGACGTCGCCGGCGTTGTCCGCGACCTCATCGCCGACGGCAAGGCGAAACACTTCGGCATGTCGGAGCCGGGCGTCGCGACACTCCGTCGTGCCCACGCCGTCCAACCCGTGGCCGCGGTGCAGAATGAGTACTCGCTGTGGTGGCGCGCCCCGGAGACGAACGGCATCCTCGCGGCCTGCGACGAGCTAGGCATCGGCTTCGTCCCCTACAGCCCGCTCGGCAAGGGCTTCCTGACCGGCGCGATGGGCAAGGACACAAGGCTCCCCGCGAACGACTTCCGCAACAGCGTGCCGCGCTTTGCGCCGGAGGCGATGGCAAGGAACCAGGCCTTCGTGGACCTGCTCAAGCGGGTAGCGCAGGAGAAGAGCGCGACCCCTGCGCAGATCGCGCTCGCCTGGCTGCTGGCCCAGCGGCCCTACATCGTGCCGATCCCTGGCACGACCAAGCTGCATCGGCTCGAGGAGAACCTTGCCGCGGTCGACGTGGAGCTGACAGGCGACGAACTGCGCGAGCTCACGGCGGCGTCGGCAGAGATCCCAGTTGAAGGCGATCGATACGCACCGGCGCAGTTGGCGATGGTCGGCCGCGAGGCCGTGCTGCCGAGCGCCGCCGTCTGAACGGGGGTCAGCGCGCGCGGTGCCCTCCGCAGCGGGCCGCCGAAATACCGTGAGGCGGGCGAGGCGCCCTGACGGTATCAGCCGGTTCGTGCAGGGCGTCGGCTTGAAGAACCGTCGCGAATGCCGACAATCCGCCTGGCTGCCCGGCCTGGGCGGGTCGCGCTACTCGGCTCAATCCCACCGATTTCGACCGCTTGCCAATCTTCGTGTCTGATTAACAATGCCGCACGGATCATCAATTGGTCAGGCGAAAAACGCTTCTCTTTCCGCTACATAGCCGCCGAAATTACGCCAGGGTACGCCAACCCCTCATTCCCACTCGATCGTGCCGGGTGGCTTGCTGGTCACGTCGTAGGTGACGCGGTTGATGCCGCGCACCTCGTTGACGATGCGGCCGGCGACGCGGGTCAGGAACGCCGTGTCGAAGGGGTAGACATCCGCCGTCATGCCGTCGGTGCTGGTCACCGCGCGCAGCGCGCAGGCCTGCTCGTAGCTGCGGCCGTCGCCCTTCACGCCGACGCTGCGCACCGGCAGCAGCACCGCAAATGCCTGCCAGATCGCGTCGTACAGGCCGGCAGCGCGGATCTCTTCCAGCAAGATCGCATCGGCGCGGCGCAGCACCTCCAACTTTTCGCGGTCGATCGCGCCGGGGATGCGGATCGCCAGGCCGGGGCCGGGGAACGGGTGGCGGCCGACGATCGGCTCGGGCAGGCCGAGCTCGCGGCCGAGTTCGCGCACCTCGTCCTTGAACAGCTCGCGCAGCGGCTCGACCAGCTTCATGCGCATGCGCTCGGGCAGGCCGCCGACATTGTGGTGCGACTTGATCGTGACGCTCGGCCCGCCGCTGTGGCTGACGCTCTCGATGACATCAGGGTAGAGCGTGCCCTGCGCGAGGTAGTCGGCGCCGCCGAGTTTTGCCGCCTCCTCCTCGAAGACGTTGATGAACAGCCGGCCGATCGTTTTGCGCTTCTGCTCGGGATCGGTGACACCTTCGAGCGCGGCGACGAACAGATCGGCGGCGTCGCGATGCACGAGACGCAGGTTGAAGCGATCGCGGAACGTCGCCACCACCTGCTCGGCCTCGCCCTGGCGCAGCAGGCCGTGATCCACGAAGATGCAGGTGAGCGCCTCGCCGACCGCCTCGTGTACGAGCAGGGCAGCGACGGCGGAATCGACGCCGCCGGACAGGCCGCAGATCACCCTCCCCTCGCCCACCTGGGCACGGATGCGGGCAATCCCGGTCTGGCGGAAATTCGCCATCGTCCAGCCGCCGGTGCAGCCGGCGACGCCGTGCGTAAAGTTGCGCAGCAGTTGCGCGCCGTGCGGCGTGTGCACGACCTCCGGGTGGAACTGCACGCCATACAGGCACCTGGCGTCGTCGGCGATGGCGGCGAACGGCGCCCCCTCGCTCACCGCGACCGACCGAAAGCCCGTCGGCAGGCGCGTGACGCGGTCGCCGTGGCTCATCCACACCTGCTCGCGCGCGCCCTTGGCCCAGGCGCCGGAGAACAGCGCGCAGTCGTCGGTGACGTCGACGAAGGCGCGGCCGAATTCCTGGTGATCGTGCCGCTCGACCGCGCCGCCGAGTTGGGCGCACATCGCCTGCTCGCCGTAGCAGATGCCGAGCACGGGCCTGCCGGACGCGAACACCGCCTCGGGTGCGCGCGGCGAGACGTCTTCGGTGACGCTGGCGGGGCCGCCCGACAGGATGAAGGCGCGCGGATCGAAGGCGCGGATGCGCGCGGGGTCGGCGTCGAATGGCCAGATCTCGCAATAGACGCCGCTCTCGCGCAGCCGGCGGGCGATGAGCTGGGTGACCTGGCTGCCGAAATCCAGGATCAGCACGCGCTCCTCCGGCAGCGGGGCGGGGGATGACTCGCGGCGCTTGTTCACGGTGCGGTGCCTTCCAGCATGTCGGTCGCCGGCGATCAAGTGCGCGCGCCCGCGGTCGTCTCTCAGGATGCTTGCGGGGACGCCTGCAGCAGGCGCCCGATCGGGTCCCAGGCGAAAGCGATCTGCACCACCGGCACGCCGCCGACGCGAATGGTCGTCTCGGCCACCGGTCGGCCGCCCAGCCTCTGGTAAAACCATCGGCTCGGGTTGTCGCGCAATACCCAGAGATAGGCCGAGCTGCAGCCGGAGGAGGCAAGGTGCGCCGCGGCGGCGCGGATCAGCCGCCGGCCGAGCCCGCGCTCCCGCCAGTCGTCGAGCACGTAGAGCGTCTCGATCTCGCCCTCGCCGATGCCCGGCATGCGCGCGCGGTCGGCGGACGCGAAGCCGACGATGCGCGGGCCGAGGCCGGTGGGCAGGCCGCCCTGGATGTCCAATCCGGACGCGGCGGCGACGTGCACGCCGACGCCGCCGCGGATCGCGCTCTCATACTGCGCAGCGTGGCGGGCGACCGAGAGCCGGGCGAGGTATTCGTCGGGCAGGATGCCCGGATAGGCGCTGCGCCAGGCGGCGACGTGCACCGCGGCGATCGCCGCGGCGTCAGCCGGGCGGGCGCGGCGGATCGCGATCATCGCGTGCGCTCGAGCACGGCCGCGAAGAAGCCGTCGGTGCCGTGCGCGTGCGGGGTGAGGCGAAGCCAGGGCCCGGTCGGAGCGAGCCGTTCCGCGGGGCTCCAGGCGCGCGCCGGCGCGAGCGCGGCGAAGGCATCGTGGCGATCGAGGAAGGCGGACACCTGCGCCTCGTTCTCCTCGGCAAGCAGCGAGCAGGTAGCGTAGACCAGTCTGCCGCCGATGCGAACCAGCCGCGCCGACGCGTCGAGAATTCCGGCCTGGCGCGTCAGCAGTGCGGCAAGCTCATCCGGCGCGAGGTGCCGCCGTGCATCGGGCCGGCGCCGCCAGGTGCCGGTTCCCGTGCAGGGCGCATCGACCAGCACGCGGTCGAAGCCGCCGGCGTGCCGCTTGGCCCATTTGTCGCCGGCGGCGATGACGTGGCGCTCGACATTGTGCACGCCGGCGCGGCGCAGCCGGCGCACTGCGCCCTCGAGCCGCGCGGCGGAGGTGTCGCAGGCGACGATGCGGCCGCGGTTTTCCATCACCATCGCGAGCGCCAGGGTTTTTCCGCCGGCGCCGGCGCAGTAATCGACGACGCGCATGCCCGGCGCGGCGTCGGTCAGCGCGGCGATGATCTGGCTGCCCTCGTCCTGGATGTCGACGAGACCGGCGCGGAACGCTGCTCCGGTCACGAACGGCCGGCGGCCGGCGATGCGCAGCCCCCAGGGCGAGTACGGCGTCGGCGCCGCGGCGATCCCCTCGGCGGCCAGCGCGGCCTGCGCCTGCTCGCGGCTGGATTTCAGCAGGTTCACGCGCAGGTCGAGCGGCGCCTCCTGCAGCAGCGCGGCGAGTTCCGCGGCACAGGTCCCGGGAAACACCGCCTGTAGCCGGGGGAGCAGCCAGTCCGGCACTTCCAGGCGCACCGCCTCGGGCATCTCCGGCGCATCGATCGTGCAGCCTTGCCGGGCGCGCAGCACCGCCGCCTCGGCCGGCACCAGCGCCGGCGGCGCATACGGCCCGCCGGAGAACAGCTGCACCAGGCCGGCGCTGCTCCAGCCCTCGGCGAGCAGCGAGCAGGCGACCAGCAGCCGCGGCGTCGGCGGCGCGTCCGCGAGCAGCCAGCCGAGCCGGCGCCGGCGCCGCAGCACGGTCCAGACGCGGCCGGCGACCGCGCGCCGGTCGCCGCTGCCGATGTAGCGGCGGGCGCGGAAGAAATCGTTGGCGATGCCGTCGGCGGGCCGGTGCGGCGACGCCTCGATCGCCGTCAGCAGGTCGATCGCCGCGGCGGCGCGGGCGCCCGGTGTCACGCCAGCAGGTCGGGGAGTTCGGTCAGATCCGCAAGCTCGCGCGCCCTGTTGGGCAGATCGGGGCCGCGCAGGCCGTACTCGTCGGGCTGGCCGGCGCGGTTGACCCAGAAGACCCGAAAGCCGAACGCCTGGGCGCCGAATGCATCCCAGGCGTTGGAGGAAAGGAATGCCAGTTCTTCAGCGGCAACCCCGAAGCGGTCGCAGGCCAGGCGATAGACTGCAGCGTGGGGCTTGAACACGCCGATCGCCTCGACGCTGAGCACGTCGTCGAGCAGGTCGGCGATGCCGGCCGCCGCCACGCCCTCGGCGAGCATGGCCGGCGTGCCGTTGGACAGGATCGCCCGGGCGATCCCCTGCCGGCGCAGCCGGGCCAGCGTGTCCACCACCTCCGGATAGGCGTCGAGCGCGCGGTAGGCGCGGCCGATCTCCTGCAGAAGCTCCGGGTCGCGAATGCCGTGGCGCGCGGCAGTGAAGCGCAGGGCTTCGTCAGTCAGTTCGGAAAAGTCGCGGTGCCGGCCGGCCAGGCTGCGCACCCAGGTATATTCGAGCTGCTTGCTCCGCCAGTCCTGGCTGATGCGCGGCCACTCCGGCCCCAGCCGCGCGGCGTGCCGCGCCATCGCTGAATGCACGTCGAGCAGGGTGCCGTAGGCGTCGAAGATCGCCGCCGCGACGCGCGCCACCGCCTACTCCTGGCGGTAGTTCGGCGCCTCGCGGTCGATCGCCACGTCGTGCACGTGGCTCTCGCGCAGGCCGGCGCCGGTGATGCGCCGGAAGCGGGCGTTGCGCTGCAGGGCGGCGACGCTGTCGCTGCCGGTGTAGCCCATGCCGGCCCGCAGGCCGCCGACCAGCTGATGCACGACGGCGGCGACCGGGCCCTTGTAGCCGACCCGGCCTTCCACGCCTTCCGGCACCAGCTTCAGCGTGTCGCTGATCTCCTGCTGGAAGTAGCGATCGGCCGAGCCGCGCGCCATCGCGCCGATGCTGCCCATGCCGCGATAGGATTTGTAGGAACGGCCCTGGTACAGGAACACCTCGCCCGGCGCCTCGTCGGTGCCGGCGAGCAGGCTGCCGATCATCACGCAGTCCGCCCCGGCGCCGATCGCCTTGACGATGTCGCCGGAGCTGCGCACGCCACCGTCGGCGATCGCCGGGATGCCGCGCTCCCGGCAGGCGGCGGCAGTCTCCAGTACGGCGGTGAACTGCGGCACGCCGACGCCGGCCACCACGCGCGTGGTGCAGATGCTGCCCGGGCCGATGCCGATCTTCACCGCGTCGGCGCCCGCCTCGATCAGCGCCGCCGCTCCCTCGGGCGTGGCCACGTTGCCGGCGATGACCTGCACGGAGTTGGAGAGCTGCTTGATCCACTCGACGGAGCGCAGCACCCCGGCCGAGTGGCCGTGCGCGGTATCGACCACCAGCACGTCGGTCTCGGCTTCGACCAGCGCGGCGGCGCGGGCGCGCCCGTCCTCGCCGACGCCGGTCGCGGCGCCGACGCGCAGCCGGCCCAGCTCGTCCTTGTTGGCGAGCGGATGCGCCTCCGCCTTGTCCATGTCCTTGACCGTGATCAGGCCGACGCAGCGATAGGCGTCGTCGACCACCAGCAGCTTCTCGATGCGGTGCTTGTGCAGCAGGCGCCGCGCCTCCTCCGGCCGCACGCCGGTGGTGACGGTGACCAGGCTCTCCCGGGTCATCAGCTCGTACACCTTGAGCGCGGGATCGGTGGCGAAGCGCACGTCGCGGTTGGTGAGGATGCCGACCAGCCGGCCGGTGTCGCGCTCCACCACCGGCACGCCGCTGATGTGATAGCTCGCCATCAGCGCCTGCGCCTCGGCGAGCGTCTGGTCGGGGTGGATGGTGAGCGGGTTCACCACCATGCCGGATTCGTATTTCTTCACGCGCCGCACCTGGGCGGCCTGGGCCTCGGCCGAGAAATTCTTGTGGATCACGCCCATGCCGCCGTGCTGCGCCATCGCGATCGCCATCGCGGCCTCGGTGACGGTGTCCATGGCGGCGGCGATCAGCGGGATGTTGAGGCCGATCGCGCGGGTCAGC
>Ga0213875_10002419_pt1 | contig 11208 bp, 11 predicted proteins | sample BarmaccomBMRX_R8_FD_160105 | JGI IMG/M metagenome (GOLD analysis project Ga0213875, IMG submission 160105) | Root-associated microbial communities from Barbacenia macrantha in rupestrian grasslands, the National Park of Serra do Cipo, Brazil - RX_R8 | ecosystem: Host-associated > Plants > Roots... | reverse complement strand
GCGCTGCGCGTACGTCCTCGCGAACCGAGGTGTCGATCGCGGGTATCGGGGCGATGCCGTCCAGCAAGGTGCGCAGATAAAGTCCCGTTCCGCCGACTAAGATCGGAAGCAGCCCCTGGGCGTGCAATTCTGCGATCTCTGTCCGCGCCAGCTCGGCCCAGTCGGCTGCAGAGCAGGGATCCGCCGCATCTCGGAACCCGTAAAGCCGGTGCTCCACCCGCTTTCGTTCAAGGTCAGAAGGGGCCGCGCTCAGCACGCGCAAGTCCCGATAAACCTGCGCGCTGTCGGCGTTGACGATCACTCCGCCGGTGCGTTCGGCGAAAGCAAGCGCGAGAGCCGACTTGCCGCTGGCCGTCGGCCCGGCAATGAGGGCCACCGGAGGTTTGTCGGAACTCATGGCCATTGCGACGCTGATAGCAGCGGGACGCCTCGATGACAGGCTGATCGACCGCGCGCTCGGGCTGCTGCGCGAGGTGGACCCAAATGCCGCCTTTGCCGAATGGATCGATGAAGGCGACGCCGCCGATCTTGCATTTACCGGCGACATCAAGGCCGCCCGCTGGGCGCTGACATCGCTGGAGCAGGTCGATGTCCTGGTTCAGTCGGGTGAGCCACGCTGGCGCAGGCTGTTCGTCGCCGACATGGATTCAACCATCATTGGCCAGGAATGCATCGACGAGCTGGCCGACTATGCCGGGTTCAAGGACAAGGTCGCGGCCATCACCGAGCTCGCAATGCGGGGCGAGCTCGATTTCCGTGGCGCGTTGAAGGAGCGGGTACGGCTGCTTGCCGGCCTCGACGAAGGCACTCTTGGGCGGTGCCTCGACGAACGCGTGACCCTGACCGGCGGCGCCAGAACCCTGGTCCAGACGATGCGGGCAGGGGGATCGAGCTGCATGCTGGTGTCTGGCGGGTTTCTGTCCTTTGCCGAGCCCGTTGCGAAAACCGTCGGATTCGATCGTGTGCGGGCCAACCGACTGGTGTTTGCGGGCGGTAAGCTCAGCGGCGAGGTCGGCGACCCGATCGTCGATGCGATCGCCAAGCGCGAGGCGCTCATCGAGGTCCGGGATGAGCTCCGCCTCGGCGCGGCCGACGTGCTTGCGGTCGGCGACGGCGCCAACGACATGATGATGATCGAGGAGGCGGGGTTGGGAGTCGCTTTCCGCGCCAAGCCCGCGCTTGCAAAGGTCGCCGACGCCGAACTCCGACATCACGGGCTCGACGCCCTACTATGGGCGCAGGGCGTGCGCCGCCGGGACTGGTTCCGCGGCTAGGTTATTTCGCAGGCACCGGGAAGCAGGGCTGCCCGTGCCCGGAGAGGGTCCGGCAGGCGGCATCGGCCGCCGCCTTGCTCTCGAACGGCCCGACTTGCAGTCGAGTGACGGCTCCCGCCGCACTGTAGGATGCGGATCGTCCGGATACTGGCGCGCTCGCAGACAACTTCTTGAACAAGGTTTCGGCCGCAGTGCGTCGCGAGAAGGCGCCAAGCTGGATGCGCCATGACCCCGAGGCCTTGGCGGGCGACGTTTCGGCGACCGTGATGGTTTTCCCAGCACGAGCTGTCGGTTTTGCAGCCCGCGGTTTGTCCTGAGCGGCCTTCGGGGTCGCCGCCGTATCGACGACGGTCTGTTCAGGCTTCGCTGTCTCCGCGGCCTTCTTCGAAGACGCAAGTTTGTCGCCCGTCGACTTTGCAGGTGCCAGCTTATCAGCTGCGGCTTCCTTGGCAGCCGCCGACTTGTCCGCCGTCATCTCTTTCGCAGGGGCCGACTTTTCGATCATGGCTCCCTTCGCGGGCGCAGGCTTCTCGGCAGCCGCGTCTTTCGAGCTCGGCCTGACGGACTTAGCATCCGCTGCCTTGGGGGCTTCCGTCTTCGTCGCAGCCTTCTGCTCCGCGATCAGGGCGGCCGCCTTCTTTCGGTCGGCCGCAGACATCACTTGCTCCATCTGCGCAAGGGTCGCCTTCGCGGGCGCCAGTCCCTTCGCGGCCGCGCGGCTGACATAGGCGTAGCCGAGCACTGCATTCTGCGTGACCGTATCGCCGTTGAACAGGGCGGTGCCGTAGACCAGCATCGCCCGCGGGTCGTCCTTGTCCGCCGCCGACTTCAGCCATTTCATCGCCCCGGTACGATCGCCGTTCTGGAACAGAAGCAACCCCAGCGTCGTCTGGGCGTCGAGATGGCCCTGCACGGCCGCTCGCTCCAGCCAGATCTGCGCGGCGGCCAGGTTGGTGGGGACGCCGCGCCCGAGGCGGTACGCCTGCGCGAGGTTGAACTGCGCGTCGGGATCGCCCTGCTCGGCGAGCGGCCGCCAGATCTTTACCGCCTTGTCGTAGTCCGAATGCTGCCAGGCTTCGATGCCGTCCGTGACCGCCTGCGCCCCAACCGGCGCGGCGATGCCCAGGAGCAGCGCTGCCATGATCAAAGTTCTCTGCTTCAACTGCCGATCCACCCTGGCGGAAGCTTAGCCGACGGCCGCCACCAAGCAACAGGGTCGTGACGATGTTAACCAGATTTTAGAGGCTTGGGTGTCACTTCGGCCCGTGAATAGACGTCATAGGGCGAGGGGATAAGCATGCGCGTTCTGGCAATGGCATCGCAGAAGGGCGGGTCCGGAAAGACGACCCTGTCCGGCCATCTCGCGGTGCAAGCGCAGCTGGCGGGTGCTGGCCCGGTCTGCCTGATCGACATCGATCCGCAGGGCAGCCTTGCCGACTGGTGGAACGAGCGCGAAGCCGACATGCCGGCCTTCGCCCAAACGACCGTCGCCCGTCTTGCTTCCGACCTCGAGGTTCTCCGCCAGCAGGGTTTCCGCCTTGCCGTCATCGATACGCCGCCGGCGATCACCATGGCGATCCAGAGCGTCATCGCGGTTGCCGAGCTGATCGTCATCCCGACCCGTCCGAGCCCGCACGATCTTCGCGCCGTCGGCGCCACCGTCGATCTTTGCGATCGCGCCGGCAAGCCGCTCATCTTCGTCGTCAATGCGGCGACGCCCAAGGCCAAGATCACCTACGAGGCCGCCGTCGCATTGTCGCAGCACGGCACTGTCGCCCCAGTCACGATTCATCACCGCACCGATTTCGCCGCCTCGATGATCGACGGCCGCACGGTCATGGAAATCGACCCCAACGGGCGCTCTGCCAAGGAAGTCGTCGAGCTTTGGGACTATATCTCCGACAGGCTCGAGAAGAATTTCCGCCGCACGGTCTTTGCGGCTCCGGGTGCTTCGCCCGGGATCGCCCAGGCGGCGCCGCGTCCCGTCGGTGGCTTCGGCCGCCGCGTGGTTGGCCAGTGAAGGGGGCGCTGAAGGTGGCTGGCGAACCGAAAGCTTTCGCATCCCTCTCGTCCGGACTGCTCGCCCGCAAGGGCGCTGCGCGGCCGGCGATGCGTCCTCAGGGCTTCGGCCAGGGCGGCGCGGGCCTCGAGGATCTCGGCTGGAATGACATGGGCTTCGAGCCGCCGAGGCCGGCGGAGGTCGCTCGCGACCGCGAGCATGACGCGTTCGGGGAGGACGTCGTCGAGCATCCGCGCGCGTTGCATCCGACCGGCCTCACGCCGGTGCAGTCTCCAGTCCACACGCAACATGCCGAGATCGCCGACCGCTTCTCTGTCGACGAGGCCGATGAGGGCGAGGACAGCGGTGAGGACGCCGCGGCCGAGCAGGATGTTGCGCCTGTCGCTGTAAGCAGGCCAGCTCCGGCTCGCGTCCAAGCGCCGGTATCGCGCCGCACGCCGCGCGTCCGCGCCGCTCCGGGCGGCAAGGCCAAGGCCGCGTTCACGCTCAGGCTCGATCCCGACCGTCACTTGAAGCTCAGGCTCGCCTGCGCGGTGGATGGCCGCTCGGCCCAGCAGCTGGTAACCGATGCGCTCGACCGCCTGCTCGATTGCATGCCCGAACTCGAAGCCATGGCCGAGAAGGCCAAACGCAAGGGATAATCCTGATGTCCAAGCCTGTTCGCTTCGGCTCCGTCGTTTCGCTGGTTGCGCTCTCCTCGATGATCGCCGCCTGCGCCGCTCCCCAGAGCGGCGTCCAGACCGCCGGTTCGGCCAAGGTGAATGGCGACGTCGGCCTTGCGGTTCGGGCCGCGGCCGCGCTCGACGCTAACGATTATGCGACCGCAGTGTCGCTCGCCGAGCGCGCGGCAAGCAAGACTCCTGAGGACGCCACCGTCCGCACGCTGCTCGGCAATGCCTATTTCGCGTCCGGCCGGTTCGCGTCGGCGGAAGCGGCCTATAAGGATGCGTTGTATGTCCAGTCGAACCAGCCGGGCGTGATCCTGAAGCTGGTCCTCGTCGAGATTGCGCAGGGCAAGACCGCCGAGGCTCAGAATTTCCTCGCGGCGGGCAGGGACGTGCTCGATCCGGCGGATTACGGCCTCGCGCTTGCACTTGCCGGTCACCCGGAGGCGGGCATTGCGGCCCTTGAACCGGCCGCTCGAGCTGCGGGCGCCGACGCCCGGGTCAGAGAAAACCTGGCGCTGGCTTACGCGCTCTCCGGCGACTGGGCCAACGCCCGGGTTATCGCGGCGCAGGACGTGCCCGCCGACCAGCTCGACAATCGCATTCACCAGTGGATGCAGCTTGCAAGCCCGCACCGCCCGTCCGACCAGGTCGCTGCGCTTGTCGGCGTGCAGCCGGCGGCAAGCGATCCAGGCCAGCCGGTCCAGCTCGCGCTCGTCAAGTCCGACACGCGCCTTGCCATGGCTGCTCCTGTCGCAGCGCCGGCGGCGGCGTCCAGCGTAACGGTCAGCCTGCCGGCGCCCCGGCCTGTTCAGGCGGCGGTTGCGCAAGCCGCGCCCGCGGCGCTGGCTGCGCCTCTAGCGGCCGCAGCCCCTCTTCCCACACCGGTTCCTGTTTTCCATGCTTCGATCCACGAGGTCGCGCTTCCGATCGCTCCACCGCCGGCTCCGGCAACGTTACCTGAAACGGCGCCGGCCTTCGCCGCTGTCATGCCGAAGGCTCCGGTCCGTGCTGTCGTCCGCAAGGTCGCCGCGATGCATGTCGCAGCCGCAGCGCCGAGCTTCGCCGCAGTTCGTAGCGGCCGCTCCGGTGCGATCGTTCAGCTTGGCGCCTTCGGCAATCAGCAGCGGGTTGCCGCCGCCTGGAATGCGGCTGCACATCGCTTTGGCGGGCTTCGCCACTACACGCCGCTCAGCGCCCGCTTCGACAGCGCGCATGGCCCCGTCTATCGGCTCGCGGTTCGCGGGTTTGGCAGCTTCGCTGAGGCCAATGCCCTGTGCGCCTCACTGCGCCGGTCGGGTGGCACCTGCTTCGTTCGCAACTTCGCCGGCGATGCGCCGGTGCAGTTTGCGATGCGCTAGGCCGGGACGCTTTCGACCAACATCTCCAGGCAAGCCATGCGCACGGCCACGCCTATTTCGACCTGAAGGGCGATCAGCGACCGCTTCGGATCGTCGGCAATCGTCCCGTCGATCTCCACTCCGCGGTTCATCGGTCCTGGGTGCATGACCACTGAGTCCGGCGCAGCGCTTGCTAGCCGCTCCTGGGTCAGCCCGTAGCGCGTGAGATATTCTCCGGGCGCATCGCCAAGGTCGGTTTCCAGCCGTTCGCGCTGGACGCGCAGCATCATCACCACGTCGGCGCCAGTGATCGCTTCGTCGATCGTCATCGCCGCGGCGTGGTCCGGCAATAGTTCGGGTGGTCCGGCGAGCCTGACGTCGGCACCAAGCCTCGGCAACAGCTTCGCGTTCGAGCGGGCGACCCGGCTGTGGCGGATGTCGCCGCAGATCGCGACCTTGAGGCCCTCGATGCGGCCAAGGCTCTGCTGGATCGTCGCGGCATCGAGCAGCGCCTGAGTCGGGTGCTCGTTGGTGCCGTCACCGGCGTTGATCACCGGCGCCTCGACGATCCCGGCGACCATGGCCGGCGCGCCATTGTCCCGGTGACGGATGACGAGGGCATCGGGCCGCATCGCGTTCAGCGTCCGCGCCGTGTCCTCGAGCGTCTCGCCCTTCTTCACCGACGAGTGCTCGACCGACAGCGAGATTGCCGCCGCCCCAAGTCGGTGCGTCGCGGTCGCGAACGACATCGCGGTCCGGGTCGAGTTCTCGTAAAAGAGGTTGAAGACGAGCTTGCCGCGGAGCTGCTCACTCGGGCGGTGAGCGCGGTTCTCGCCGAACCAATGCGCCGCGCGGTCGAGGATCGTTTCGATCTGCTCGTCGGTCAAAGTATCGATGGAGATCAGGTCCACGAGCGCCGCGCCTATTCGACTGGCCCGAGATTGGCCAGTGCGTCGATTGCGCCCTGCAGAATATGGGCCGCGGCGAGGGCATCGACCTTTTCGGCGCGCCTCGCTCGGCTGACGTCGGCTGCGATCATCGCCCGCTCGACCGCCTGCGTCGACCATCGCTCGTCCCAGAGCAGCCTGGGCAGGCCGAGCGGGGCGAGATTGCGGGCAAAGGCGCGGACCGATTGTGTGCGTGGCGAATCGCTGCCGTCCATGTTGAGCGGGAGCCCGACGACGATGCCGGCAACTGATTCCTTGCCAACGAATCGCTGCAGGGTCTCCAAGTCTTGCGTGAACTTGATTCTGCGCATGGTCTCGACCGGGCCTGCGAAGTGCCAGCCGGCATCGCAGATCGCGAGGCCGATCGTTTTCGTGCCCACATCGAGGCCGATAAGCTTGCCGCCATTGGGCAGCGCAAGCGCGAACTCGGCCGTTTCGGCGGTGATCAGCGGTGCCATGCGGCGAGCCGGCGCTCCGCATCCGCGCGGATGGCGCCCCAGAACAGCGCATAGTCGTAGACATGGTAATTATTGCCCGGCAGCACGAATGGTCCGAGCGGCGGCAAGTCGCCGCCGACGATGAGAAGGCCCTTGTCGCAGCGACCACCGACGAGACCGGACTGCAGGGTCGCCGACTTGAGGTCCTGCGTCGGCACCAGTGTCCCTGGGTTGGCCTGGGGCGGCGCGGCCGCGTCGGGCGTTCCGGTCAGCGGATTGACGCACAGCAGGTCCTCGCGCCTCCGCTTGCCGCCGGCGAGCCCCGCCGAACCCTGGTAGCTGTTGAGGACGAGGTCGGGATTGGCCGGCTCGCCAAAGGTCAGCCACGACAGGATGCACCCACTCTGGTTCGCCGAGGCACAGGCAGGCAGCCCGAGCGCCGGCAGGTCGGCGGTGCGGCTGATCGGCCAGCCGACGACATAAGCGGCGACCACGCGCCTTGCGATCGGCCTGCCGGCGACCCGTTCGCGCAGCAGGCGCATCAGCTGAAGCGCGCCCTGGCTGTGGCCGGCGAGGATGATGGGCCGGTTGCCGGCCTCGCGCACGAACTCATCGAAGGCGGCAAGCACGTCGCCATAGGCAAGATCGAGCGCCCGTTGAGCGTCGGCGCTGCTCAGCAGGAAGGCACCGAACGCCGCCTGGCGATAGCGCGGCGCCCAGATCGCGCCGCTACCGTTGAATGCGCTCGCCTGGCTTTGGGCGAACAGGCGGGTGCGGAACTCGGTGTCTCCGCCGGGCTGGAGCGGCGCGTTCCAGCGGTCGGTGTAAAGATAGGTCGTGGGGTGGACGTAGAAGATCGCGGCACTGCCGACGCCGCCTCGCTGGGTCCCGTCCGGGCGCCATGCGGACGGATCGTCGGCCAATCCGGGCCGAGCGATCCAATTCGCCGCCAAGCGATAGTCCGGGCCGGCGCCCGCTGCGGCCGCTGCGAAGTGGCCCTTCGGGACAGCACGGTCGATCAGCACCCGGTTGCCGAACTGGAAGATCGCGAACGCTCCCGCCACGACGAGCAACGTAAACACGAAGATCAGCATGAGGAAGCGACGGGCGCACATGCCGCGCGCCCTATTGGCGGGGCGAGCAGCGGGCAAGGGCGGTCAGCGCTTGCTGCTCCGGCACCCCGTCGCTATCGCGCCGCACAATGTCCGTTTCCCCTGAACAGGTGCGCCATATCGCCAAGCTGGCGCGCATCGCGATGAGCGACGATGAGCTCGACCGGCTGGTGCCGGAGCTCAACAACATCCTCGGCTGGGTCGAGCAGCTCGGCGAGGTCGATACCGACGGCGTCGAGCCGCTGACGGCGGTGATCGACCAGAAACTCCGTCTGCGGGACGATGTCGTGGACGACGGCAACATCCGCGACGAGGTGCTGGCGAACGCGCCCGAGGCCCAGCACGGCTTCTTCGCCGTGCCGAAGGTGATCGAATGAGCGAGATCACTGGCAAGACGATCGCCGAACTGCGCGACGGCATCCGCGGCGGCCATTTCAGCGCTCGAGAAGTCGCTGAGGCGTACAATGCTGCGGTCGCGGCCGCGCGGCTGCTCAACGCCTATACGGTCGAGACGCCTGAGGATGCGCTCGCCGCTGCCGACGCCGCGGACAAAGCGCGCGGGTCGGGTGAGCTCGCGAGCCTTGCAGGCATTCCGCTCGGCATCAAGGATTTGTTCGCGACGAAGGGCGTGAATACGACCGCTGGCAGCAAGATCCTCAAGGATTTCAAGCCGCCGTATGAGAGCACAGTCACCGCCAACCTCCGCAAGGCCGGCGCGGGTATGCTCGGCAAGCTTAACATGGACGAGTTTGCGATGGGCTCGTCGAACGAGACCAGCACTTACGGCCCGGTGATCAGCCCGTGGCGGCGGCAGGGAAGCAATGTCGGGCTGACCCCCGGCGGCTCGTCGGGCGGCTCGGCGGCGGCGGTCGCGGCAAGCATCGCGCCCGGCGTCACGGGCACCGACACCGGCGGCTCGATCCGCCAGCCCGCATCGTTCGTCGGCATCAGCGGCATCAAGCCGACTTACGGCCGCTGCTCGCGCTGGGGGATTGTCTCCTTCGCAAGCTCGCTCGACCAGGCCGGGCCGATGGCCAAGTCCGTCCGCGACTGCGCGATCCTGCTGGAAGCGATGGCCGGGTTCGATCCGAAGGACCCGACGTCGCTCGCCGCCCCCGTGCCCAAGTGGGAAGCCGGATTGTCGAGTGATCTGCGGGGCAAGCGCGTCGGGATTCCCAAGGAATATCGGATCGACGGCGTGCCGGGCGAGATCGACGCTCATTGGGAGCAGGGCATCGAATGGCTGAAGGATGCCGGCGCGACGCCGGTCGAAATCAGTCTGCCGCACACCAAGTACGCGCTTCCGACCTATTACATCATTGCGCCCGCCGAGGCCTCGTCCAACCTCGCCCGCTATGACGGGGTCCGCTACGGCCTGCGCGAGGTCCCGGAAGGCGGCAACCTCGACGCCATGTACGCCGCGACGCGGGCCGAGGGCTTCGGCGCCGAGGTCAAGCGCCGCATCATGATCGGCACCTACGTGCTCAGCGCAGGCTTCTACGATGCCTATTTCACGAAGGCGCAGAAGGTCCGCGCGCTCATCAAGCAGGACTTCCGCAAGGCCTTCGAGCGGTGCGACATCATCCTGACCCCCACCGCGCCCAGCGCCGCCTTCGGCATCGGCGAGACGACGGACCCGTTGGCGATGTATTTGAACGACGTGTTCGCCGTTCCAGCCAGCCTCGCCGGTCTTCCCGCAATGAGCGTCCCGGGCGGCCTAGACGGGCAGGGGCTGCCGCTCGGACTGCACCTGATCGGCAACGAGCTCGACGAGCAGGGCGTGCTGAACGCCGGTCTCGCAATTGAGGAGCGCGCCGGCTTCACTGCCCGGCCGGAGAGGTGGTGGTAATGGCTGACGCAGGCGCACCTTTCCGCATCAAGGGCGACACGGGCGATTGGGAGGTCGTGGTCGGCCTCGAGGTCCACGCGCAGATCACGGCCACCGCATCGAAGCTGTTCTCCGGCGCCGCCACCGCGTTCGGGGCGGAGCCCAATACGCAGGTGAGCCTGGTCGACGCGGCGATGCCGGGGATGCTGCCGGTGCCGAACCGGGAGTGCATCCGGCAGGCGGTGCGCACGGGCATGGCACTGGATGCAAAGATCAATGCCTGGAGCCGCTTCGACCGCAAGAATTACTTCTACGCCGACCTGCCGCAGGGCTATCAGATCAGCCAGCTGTACCACCCGCTCGTCGGCGAGGGCGAGGTCGAGGTGCTGCTCGACGACAAGGACGAGAGCACCGCAAAGCGCATCGGCATCGAGCGCATCCATGTCGAGCAGGACGCGGGCAAGCTGATGCACGATCAGCACCCGACGATGAGCTATGTCGACTTGAACCGCTGCGGCGTCGCGCTGATGGAGATCGTCTCGCGCCCGGACATGCGTTCGCCAGCGGAAGCAGGCGCTTATCTCCGCAAGTTGCGGGCGATCCTGCGGTACGTCGGCTCTTGCGACGGCAATATGGAAGAGGGCTCCATGAGGGCCGACGTCAACGTGAGCGTGCGCAAGCCCGGCGCCGAATTCGGCACTCGCACCGAGACCAAGAACGTCAATTCCGTCCGCTTCGTCATGGCCGTGATCGAGCATGAGGCCCGCCGGCAGGTCGAGCTGATCGAAGAGGGCGGCACGGTCGTCCAGGAAACGCGCCTCTACGACCCCGACCGCGACGAGACGCGCTCGCTGCGGTCCAAGGAAGATGCGCACGACTATCGCTACTTCCCCGACCCGGACCTGCTGCCGCTGGAGCTGGACCAGGCGTTCCTCGACGAATGCCGCTCCAGCCTGCCCGAGCTGCCCGACGCCAAGCGCAAGCGCTATGAAGCGCTGGGCATAACCCCTTACAACGCCAGCGTTCTCACCGCCGAGGTCGAGACTGCGCAGTATTTCGATAATCTTCTCGACGGTCTGCAGCGGCGGGACCTGGCGTCGGAAGCTGCGAACTGGGTAGTCTCTGAGCTGTTTGGAATGCTCAACCGGAGTGGCCGCAAGATTGAAGAAAGCCCAATCTCCGTTCGGCAGGCGGTAAGCCTTCTGGGACTTGTCGCGAATGGCACGATTTCCAAGACGCTGGCCAAACAGGTTTCAGAAATCATGCTCGACGAGCAGAGCGGTCACTTCGGCGAGGATCCCGAAGCCATTGTCGATGCGAAGGGCCTCAAGCAGACCAGCGACACCGGCGCCATCGATGCCGAGATCGACAGGATCCTCGCCGCCAACGCCGACAAGGTCGCCGACTATAAGGGCGGCAAGCAGCAACTCTTCGGCTTCTTTGTCGGTCAGACGATGAAGGCGATGGCCGGAAAGGCCAACCCTCAGGTCGTCAACGAACGGCTTCGGGCGAAGCTCGGCTAAGGCCGCGCACTAGCCGACGGGCGATATCGGGGTGGTCGGCGGCTGAGTTCCTGGCGTCGACG
>Ga0213875_10002418_pt1 | contig 11211 bp, 12 predicted proteins | sample BarmaccomBMRX_R8_FD_160105 | JGI IMG/M metagenome (GOLD analysis project Ga0213875, IMG submission 160105) | Root-associated microbial communities from Barbacenia macrantha in rupestrian grasslands, the National Park of Serra do Cipo, Brazil - RX_R8 | ecosystem: Host-associated > Plants > Roots... | reverse complement strand
GGTGCGCGCACGGCGATGAACCGGGCGGCAGCCGCTACGTCGGCGTATGCGCGAGGGTGCAGCGCGAGCGCCCGCACGACCCTCCCGCCTGCCACAGGAAGCCGCTACGGCGAGGCCGTAGCATTCGACGTCCCCGGGGTGTAGGGGCGCCCGCGGTGCTCGCTCGAGCGCTGCGGGTCACATCGCCGCTATCGCGCGGCGAACGCGGGCGCGCCGAGGCGCGGCCGCGGCGTCCTGAGCAACGCGTGCACGGCCGCGATCGCGCGGCGAGCGTGCGGCCGGCGGTAGTCCCACTTCGCGTCGGTCTTCGGCGACGCGATCACCATCGCGGCGTTCGCCTCGAAGACGACGACGCGGCCGTCGCCGTCGATCGCGAAGTCGATTCCGCCGTAGTCCAGCGCGAGCATCGCGGCGATGCGCCGTAGCGCGTCGACCGCGCCGGCGCCGATCGCGGCGGCCATGTCGTCCAAGAACACCCGTTCCTCGTCGCGGAAGATCTGCTGCTCGTCCATCGCGGAGCTGAAGTAGTGGACCTTCCAGTCGTGCGACAGCGCGAGGTGGAGCGGGTACAGCTCGCCGCCGATCGTGAGCACGCGGTACTTGCGCACCATGCCGTCGGCGGCGCGCACATCCAGAAACTCGATCGCGAGCAGCACGTCGCCCGGCAGCGAGGCGGCCGCGCCCGCGAGCTCCTCGGCGTTCGCCACGCGCTCGAAGCACGTGCCGTTGTGATAGCCCGGACTACGCAGGAGCAACGGAAAGGCGAACCCGGCGGCTTCGAGCAGCGCAGGGCCGTGCGACCCCGCGAGCACGTCGCGCGGAAACGCGATCGCGTGCGGCGCGAGCACGCCGTCGAGCGCGCGCAGGCGCGCGGCGTTCGGCACGCGCGCGGTCGCGCGGACGGCGGCGGGGCGGTTCAGCGCGACGGTATCCGCCGTCGCTTCGATGCGCTCCACGACGTCGAGCGCGCGCGGCGAGAGGTCCGCGTCCGCGATCGCGTTGAGGAACCGCGCATCGCCGGGCAGGGACAGCGCCTCGCGCCAGCCTTCCGCGAACAGCGTCGTGCGCTGGAAGACGCGCGCGTCGATCACGCGGTCGAGCGGCGCGTTGCCGCCGAGCGCGGAGCAGAACGCCATCAGCCGCACCGGCTCGCCTTTGCCGCGGAACGGCAGCGGCTCGAGCGCCGGCTTCGGATACGCGCGAAGCCACGACGCCGCTGCCGCGGGCGCATCGCCTTCGCGCTCGAGCACGAGCGCGAGGTGCATGTGCCCGTCGCGATCGTCGGGGTTCGCGCGCACGGCGTTCGCGAACGCGGCGTGCGCGCCGTCGCGGTCCCCGAGCTCGAGCAGCGCGTTGCCGAGCCCGACGTACGCGGTCGACGAGTCGTGGAACGACGCCGCTTCCGCGAAGACGGCGCGCGCGAGCTCCGGCGCGTGCTTCGCCGCGAACAGCGCGCCCAGCGCGAGCATCGCGTCGCGACGGTAGCGATCGTGCACGAGGACGTCCAGGTACGCGCAGATCGCCGCGTCGAGATCGCCACGAAGCTCGAGCGTGGCGGCGCGTGCGAGCCGGGCGTTCAGATCGGGCGGCACACCATGTTCTATCGGCGAAAGCCGCGCGAATGGCAACGCTGGGATGGATCGGCCTCGGCGAGATGGGCGTGCCGATGGTGCGCCGCTTGCTCGCCGCGGGGCATCGCGTGCTCGTCTGGGGACGCACGCAATCGCGACTGCAGCCCGTCGTCGACGCGGGCGCGACCGCGGCGTCGTCGCCCGCGGAGCTCGCCGGCGCGTGCGACGGCGTGCTGCTCTGCGTGACGGACGGCGATGCGGTCGAGCAGGTCGTGTTCGGTCCACGCGGCGTCGCCGAAGGCGCGCGCCGCGGCGCGCTGGTCCTCGACCACTCGACGATCCACCCCGAGACGGCGAAGCTCGCGTCGCGCCGCCTGCGATCCGCGGGAGTCGCCTGGGTCGACGCGCCGGTTTCCGGCGGGGCGAAAGGCGCGGAGGCGGGGACGCTCTCGATCTTCCTCGGCGGCGAGGCGGCCGACGTCGAGCGCGTGCGCCCGTGGATCGCGGCGTACGCCGGCAACGTGACGCACATGGGTCCCGTCGGCAGCGGACAGATCGCGAAATCGTGCAATCAAGCCGTCGTCGCCGCGACCGTCGGGCTGTGGGCCGAAGTCATCGCGTACGCGCGGCGGTGCGGCATCGATCCCGATGTGCTGATCGACGCGCTCGAGGGCGGCTGGGCCGACTCCGCGATCCGCCGCGTGCACGGCCACGATCTCGTCGCGGGCCGCTATCGCCGTACGCCGGGCCTCATCATCTTGAAGGACCTCGACATCATCGGCGACATGGCGCGCACGACGAAATCGCCGATGCCGGTGACGGAGTCGGTCGCGACGCTGTTCCGGCTGCTGCTCGCGCAAGGCCACGAACCGGGAAGCTTCGGCGCGATCATGCAGCTGTATCCGGGCGACCCGGGCGCGGAACGCGGGACGGCGGCGCACCCTTCGACGAGCTCAGGGTGACATGTCGACGCGGATCGTGCTGATTGCACGATCTCGCATCGTGCTGACGGCGCTACCGCGGGACGGCGGCGCGGCTAGCGGTCGACTTCGCCGAACACCGGGTCCAGGCTGCCGATCATCACCACCATGTCGGCGATGAGCTCGCCGAGCGCGATCTTCTTCAGCACCTGGAGGTTGTACAACGACGGCGGACGCGTGCGGACGCGCCACGGGCGGTTGTCGCCGTTCGAGACGACGTAGTAGCCGAGCTCGCCGCGCGGGCCTTCGACGGCTTGGTACACGTCGCCGGCCGGCACGCGGAACGACTCGGAGACGAGCTTGAAGTGATGGATCAGCGCCTCCATCGACAGCGCGATCGTCTCCTTCGGCGGCGGCGCGAACTTCGTGTCCGGGATTTGCCACGGGCCGGGCTCGTCCAGCTCCTTGCGCACTTGCTTGATGATGCGCATCGCTTCGTCCATCTCGTCGAGACGCACGAGGAACCGCGCGTACGCGTCGCCTTCGGTGCGCACGGGCACGTCGAACGCGTAGCGCTCGTAGCCGCTGTACGGCGTCGCCTTGCGCACGTCGTACGCGATCCCCGTCGCGCGCAGGCACGGTCCCGTCAGGCTCCACGCGACCGCGTCCTCGGGGGAGATGATGCCGATGTCGACCATGCGGTCCTGGAGGATCGGGTTCTTCTGCAGCAAGCGCCGGATGTCGCGCATGCGCGGCTCGAACATCTCGATGAACGCGTCGAGTCGCTCCAGGAAGCCCGCCGGCAAGTCCTGCGCCAGGCCACCGATGCGGATATAGTTCGGGTGCATGCGCGCGCCGCCCGACATCTCGAACATGTCGAGGATGCGCTCGCGCACGTCGAACGCGTAGAAGAAACCCGTCAGCGCCCCGAGGTCGATCCCGCCGGTTCCGAGCCACACGCAGTGCGACGCGATGCGGGAGAGCTCGCTGACGAGCACGCGGATGCGCTGCGCGCGCACGGGGATCTGCGCGTCGATGCCGAGCAGCTTCTCGACGGCGAGGTAGTAGCACAACGCGTTGGTGAGCGGCGAGAGGTAGTCCATCCGCTCGATGACGGTCGACGCCTGCGACCAGAACAGGTTCTCGGCGCTCTTCTCGATGCCGGTGTGCAGGTAGCCGATCTCCGGCGACGCCTTCGTGACGATCTCGCCTTCGATCTCGGTGATGATCTGCAGCACGCCGTGCGTCGACGGGTGCTGCGGGCCCATCGAGAGCACCATGCTGTTGTCGGTGCGGCCGACGACGTCGACGTTGTAGCCGCCGTCGGATTCCGGTGCGACGCTCGCCGTCGTCACGGCGTGTTCTTTTCCGTCTTGGTGTTGACCGGTTGCTGCGCGAGCTGTTCGGGCTTCGCGTCGCCGGCGGTGAGCGTGCCGCCGGGCTGCTTCGCGCTCTGCGCCGCGGCGGCGGGGTCGCCCGCGCCGTGGAACTCGCTGCGCCCGCGCGCCTGGGCGATCTGACGCTGCAGCGCGGCGGCCGTCTTGCCCGACGCCGGCGTGCCGGCCGCCACGTTCGACTTCAACGCGAACGAGGGGCGCGGCGTGCGCTCGCGCGCGGGGCCGCGCAGCGGGTAGTCCTTCCGCAGCGGGTAGCCTTCCCAGTCGTCCGGCATCTGGATGCGCCGCAAGTCGGGGTGCCCGTCGAACGCGATGCCGTAGAGGTCGAAGATCTCGCGCTCCGCCCAGTCCGCGCTCGGCCACAGGTCGGCGACGCTCGGCACGCTCGCCGCGTCTTCCGCGACGCCGCACAACACGCGCGCGCGCTCGGGAGCACCGATCGCTTCGACGGACGCCGGCTGCAGCGGCAGCTGCATGAGGTGGTAGACGACGTCGAAGCGCGCGGGCTCACGCCCGGGATAGTCGACGGCGCCGATGTCGAGCAGCATCGTGAAGCCTTCGGCGCGCAAGCGCTCGAGCGTCGCGCGCACCTCGCGCGGCGTGACGCGAACGATCCGCGCGTCGGCGATGTCGGGACGAACGGCCGTCGGGTCGAGCGCGGTGTGCCCGGCCGGCGGAGCTTGTGATGACGGCATGCCTACGCGCGCGCCAGCACGCCGCCGCGGCCGCCGGCTTTGATCTGCTGCTGGATCAGGTTCACCGCGTAGAGCAGGCCGTCGGGCGTCGGCGGGCAGCCCGGCACGTACACGTCGACCGGCACGATCGTGTCGACACCCTGCACGACCGCGTAGTTGTCGAACACGCCGCCGCTCGACGCGCACGCGCCCATGGAGATCACCCATTTCGGGTCGGCCATCTGGTCGTAAAGGCGCTTCACGATCGGACCCATCTTCTGCGCGACGCGGCCCGACACGATCATCAGGTCGGCCTGACGCGGCGACGCGCGGAACACCTCGGACCCGAAGCGCGCCATGTCGTACTCGGGCGCCGTCGCGGTCATCATCTCGATGGCGCAGCACGCGAGCCCCATCGTCAGCGGCCAAACGCTCGACGACTGCGCCCAGCGCGCCACCGAATCGACCGTGGTCAGCAGGAAGTCGCCGCCCGTCGCTAACGCCATTGAAATCCGCCTCGCTTCCAGACGTACGCATACCCGATCGCGAGAACGATCACGAAGATCAGCATCTCCGCCAAGCCGAACAGGCGCAAGGCGTGCATCTGCACGGCCCACGGATAGAACGACGCGGCCTCGACATCGAAGACCACGAACAGCATCGCGATGAGGTAGAACCGCACCGGGAACCGCCCGGAGACGTCCGACGTCGGCTCGACGCCGCACTCGTACGCCTCGGCTTTCACGGGGTTCGGTTTCTTTCTCGCCAGGAGCCCCGGCAAGAGGCAGAAGCCTAGGGCGGCGAGGAACGCGACCGCGAGATAGATCGCGACGGGACCATAGGGAGACACGACCTGAAGATATACACGAAGCGCGCGCTGCGAGCCTTCGTCCTCGTACTGATCACCGTGCTCGCCGCATGCGGCCCCAACCCGAACGGACAAGGCGTCACCGACACCGGCACGGTCGTCGGCACGCTCGTCGACGCCGGCAACCCGACGCAGTCCATCGGCACCGCGACGATCCAGATCGGCGTCCAGGTGCAGCGGCTCTCGCCCGCCGACAACGGCCGGTTCACGCTAAGCGGCGTGCCGACCGGAACGCAGACGATCACCATCAGCGCGATCGGTTACACGACGTACACCAACCAGGTCGTCGTGCGGGCGAACCAGACGTCGGATCTCGGCGTCGTCGGACTCTCGTCGCAAACCGGACTGTAGCGGGCGTGTGATCGTCGTCGACGTGGTCGTCGGGCTCGTCGGCGCGGCGATCGTGCTCTCGGCGCTCGGCGACCTCTTCGCGTCGGTCGTCGTGCCGCGTTCCGTCGGCGCGCGGTTCCGGCTGAGCCCGATCATGTCGCGCCGCGGGTGGCAGTGGTGGCGCGAGCGCTCGCTGCGCATCGAGGACGCCGAGAAGCGCGAGGACACGCTCGCGCTGTTTGCGCCGCTGCTGCTCGTCTCGCAGCTCGCGTACTGGGTGTTCGCGGAGATCGGCGGCTACGGTTTGCTGTTCTGGGCGCTGCGGGAGGGCCTGCGTCCGGTGCCGGGCATCGGCGCCAGCATCTACTTCTCCGGCGCGTCGCTCCTGACGATCGGCTACGGCGACATCGTCCCGGTCGCGTGGTACACACGCACGCTCGTGCTCGTCGCGGCGGGCGGCGGACTGTTCACCTTCGCGATCGTCACGACGTTCTTGTTCCAGACGTACGCGGCGTTCCAGCGCCGCGAAGCGTTCGTGGTGACGATGTCGGAGCGCACCGGCGCACCGCCGAGCGGCGTCGAGTTCGTGATCACGCACGTGAAGCTGCGCATGCTCGACGACGTCGGCGCGATTCTGCGCGAAGCGCAGCAGTGGATCGCCGAAGTGATGGAGACGCACCTCGCGTACCCGGTGCTCGCGTACTTCCGCTCGAGCCACGACGACGAGTCGTGGGTCGGCACGCTGGGCGCGATCCTCGACGCGACGACGCTGCTCATCACGACGATCGACGTCGACCATCGCGGGCAGGCGGAGATCACGGCGCGTCTGGGGACCCATCTCGTGCGCGACTTCGGCGGCTACTTCCGGCTCCCGGAGGGCGACGCCGCCGGCGTCGAGCGCGCCGAGTTCGTCGCCGTCTACGAGACGCTGCGCACGCTCGGCGTGCCGCTGCGAGCGCTCGACGACGCGTGGACGGCGTTCGCCGCGAAGCGCGCGGTCTACGCCGTCCCGCTCGATGCCATGGCGCACTGGTGGCGCATCCCGCCCGCGCAGTGGATCGGGGACCGCTCGCGCGTGCGGACGCACATCAACGTCAGCGGCGACACGACGCACTGAGCGTCCGTCAGCGACGCGCTGCGGCCGTGATTCGCGGATGGAGCGCCAGAAAGCGCGTCGCGGCGTCGATCGGCGTCGCGAAGCCGATCGCGCGCTCCTCGTCGAAGCGGGACTCGGCGATGCCGATCACCTCGCGCGTCGCGACGTCGAACACGGGCCCGCCGCTTTCGCCGGGGATGATCGGAACGTCGAGCTCGAGCGCGCCGTTGCGCACGCTCGCGACGCGTCCCGTGTAGAGCGACACGGTGCGGCGCAGGTGCTCGTCCTCGAACGCGTCGGGAATCGGATAGCCGAGCACGCCGATCGGCGTTCCCGGCGAGACCGCGGCGATGCTGCCGAGGTGTGCCGCGCGCTGGTCCTTCAACGGCACGTCGACCAGCGCCAGGTCGTCCGCGTCGCCGGTCGTCGCGACGACGCGCGCGGGCGCGTGCGCGCCGTCGCCGATCGTGGCCGCGAGATCGCGCGCGCCGGCCACGACGTGCGCGCCGGTGAGGATGCGCGTTCCCCACGAACCGCTCTCGACGACGATGCCGCTGCCGTACGCATCGTCCCACGCGCCGCGATGCTTCGGATCGTCGGACGGAATCTTCATCGTGAAGAACACCACGGACGGGTGCAGGTCGTGAAACGCCGCGACGTACGGATCGGCGGCGGGCTGCGGGCGCGCCGCGGCGCACCCGACGAGCATCGCCGCCGCCAAGGTCGCCGCGCACGCCGTCCGCACGGTGCCGCGCGCGCTCATTGCACGGCGTCCTCCGCCGCGCGCACCGATGCGAGCGAGGCGGCGATCGCGGTGCGCAGCGCGTCGATCCCTTCGCCGGTCGACGCGCTCACGTCGATCGCGCCCGGCGGCATCGCGGCGCGCGCGGCGGGATCCACGCGGTCGATCTTGTTGAACACCTGCAGCGCGGGCTTCGCGTCGAGGTGCAGCTCGCGCAGGATCGTCTCGACCGATGCGCTCTGGCGCGGCCAGTCCGGATTCGACGCGTCGTGGACGTGCAGCAGCAGGTCCGCGGCGTCCAGCTCCTCGAGCGTCGCGCGGAACGCGTTGACCAGCTCGTGCGGCAGCGCGGTGATGAAGCCGACCGTGTCGGCGACGCGCACGGTGAGGCCGGGTGCGACGTACGCGCGCCGCAGCGTCGGGTCCAGCGTGGCGAACGGCTGGTCCGCGACGAACGCGCCTTCGCCGCGTTCGGCTCCCGCGAGACGGTTCAGCAGCGACGACTTGCCGACGTTCGTGTAGCCGACGAGCGCGACCAGCGGATCGCGGCCGCGTCCCGCGCGGCGCGTCTCGCGTTGGCGCCGCACGTCCTCGAGCTGCCGTTGCAGCAGCGAGACGCGCTGCGCGATGCGGCGTCGGTCCGTCTCGAGCTTCGTCTCGCCGGGCCCGCGCGTGCCGACGCCGCCGCCGAGCCGCGAGAGCGCCGCACCGACGCCGATCAGGTTCGACTGCCGGTACCGCAGCTGCGCGAGCTCGACTTGCAGCTGACCTTCGCGCGAGCGCGCGTGCTGCGCGAAGATGTCGAGGATCAGCATCGTGCGGTCGACGATCGGAAGCGGGACGATCTTCTCGAGGTTCGTGCGCTGACGCGGGCGCAGGTCGTTGAAGACGAGCAGCACGCCCGCGTTCAGCTCCGCCGCGTGCTCGGCGATCTCGCGCGCCTTGCCGCTGCCGACGAGCGTCGCGGGATCGACGTGCGGAAGCCGCTGCACGATCTCGCGCACGACCGTCGCGCCGGCCGCCTCCGCGAGCGCGACGAATTCCGCCAGCTCGGGCGCGAGCGGACGCTGCGGGTCCTGCAGATCGACGGCGACGACGAGCGCGCGCTGGGGCCCCGCGTCGGTCGGATAAAGACGGCGGTCTTCGTGCACGGCGGTTCGGCCGTCGCGTTGGGCGCGGAGTCCGGCCGCGCCTTCACGAAGCAAGCGACATGCATGCGCTTCGTATCGTCGGGGCGGCGCTCGCCGTCATGCTGCTCGGCGCCGCGTCTTCGGACCCCGTCGCCTCGCCCGTCGAGAAGATCATGACCGCGGCGCGCGTTCCGGGCGTGCAGGTCGCCGTCGTCGACCACGGACGCATCGTCGCGCTGCATGCGTACGGCGTGCAGGACGTCGCGACGAAGTCGCCCGTGGACGACCACACGCGCTTCGAGATCGGGTCGATCACGAAGCAATTCACGGCCGCGGCGATCCTGCAGCTCAAAGCCGCGGGCAAGGTCCGCCTCGACGACACGCTCGCGAAGTACCTTCCCGAGTACGCCGCCGCGAAGGACGTCACGATCGCGCAGATGCTCGGGCAAGTCAGCGGGATCCCGGACTATACGAAGCAGCCCGCGTTCATCGCGATGGTCGCGCCGATCGGCGGGCGCCTCACGATTCCGCAGCGCGGCGACTTCGCCGCCATGCTCGCCATCGTGCGCGACAAACCGCTCGACTTCGCGCCCGGAACGCAGTGGGCGTACAGCAACACGAACTACGAGCTGCTCGGACGCATCGTCGAGATCGCGTCGGGCATGCCGTGGCAGGCGTACGTGCGCGCGCACATCTTCGTGCCGGCCGGCATGACGGAGTCCGGCTTCATGCAGGACGAGCCCGCGATGCGCGACGCCGCGACCGGATACGCGACCGACGGCGGAACGCTGATCCCGACGCGCAGCTTCAACGGTTGGACCACCGGCGCCGGCTCGATCGTCTCGACGGCGAGCGACGTCGCGAAGTGGGACGTCGCGCTGTTCGGCGGCAAGATCGTGTCCGCCGACGATCTCGCGCTGATGACGCAGCCCGGCGCGTTCACCGCGCTGAGCGCGTCGATGCGGTACGGCTTCGGATGGCTCATCGACGCCTTCGAGGGCCAGCGCCGTCTGTGGCACAACGGCGGCACGCTCGGCTTCGCCGCGTCGAACGAGGTCTATCCGGCGCTCTCGCAAGCGATCGTCGTCCTCGACAACAACGCCGAGAGCTCGACCGACGCGATCGCCGAGGCCGTCTTCAACGCGCTGCATCCCGACATCGCCGCCGCCGCGGCGCCCACGACCGCCCCGGGCGAGGATCCGGCGATCACCGCGCGCGCGAAGCGCGTGTGGAACGACCTCGTCGCGGGTCACCCGGATCGCAGCGAGTACACGGACCGCTTCAACGCCGCGATGACGCCCGACGTGCTCGCGGGTGCGACCGAGGGGCTGAAGCGGCTCGGAACGCCGACGACGTGGACCTACGCGGGCAGCACGGCCGCCGGCGGCGCGGTGTCGTACGACTATCGCGTGCAGTTCGCGATCGGCGTGACCATCACGGTCACGATGACGCTCGCACCGGACGGCAAGATCGCAGGCTACGTCGCGCACGCGTGACGCGGCGGCACGTCCGCCGCGCGCGCGTTCACGGCCGCGTCACCGCGAACGCTGCGAGCGCCGCGACCTCGCCGAGGACGATCGCGAAGCCGTAGACGTCGCCGGCGACGCGGCCGCCGAGACGCCGCCGTGCCCATGCGACGGCGAGCACGGCAACGACGATGCCGCTCGCCGCTTCGACGCAGCCCGCGATGCGCGACGGCGACGAGAACGCGACGACGACCGCGAGCACGATGAAGCCCAACGCCAGCACGGGAAGCGACGGCGCGCCGTGAAACGCCGGCGGCGCGTCCGCGCCGCGCGCGTGCACCGCACCCCTCATCGACGCGACCGCACCGCAGCGCGCGGCGATCGCGGCGACGGCAATCGTCGCGATCGCGATCGCATCGGGGCGGCTCGCGAGCGCGCCGAGCCACAGCGACGCGACGGCCGCGACGCCCGCGACCGCGAACGTCCCGTGGTGCGGGTCCTTGAGGATCTCGAACCGGCGCGCCGGCGGCACCGGGGCGAACAGCGCGTCGCACGCATCGGCGAAGCCGTCGACGTGGATCGCGCCGGTCAGCACGATCGACGCGGCAAACGCCGCCGCGACCGCGAGCGGCAACGATGCGTGCGCGACGAGCTGCGCGAGCGCGCCGGACAGCGCGCCGGTGACGCCGCCGACGATCGGCAGCCACGCCGCGGCGGCGGCGCCCGGTGCGCCGGCACGCCCCGCCGGCACGATCGTGAAGTACGCCAACGCGTCGCGCGCGTCGCGCAGCGCGCTCAGGACGCGTCTTTCGTCGCGACGCCCGCCTCCGCGAACGTCTTCATCTCGCGCACCATCCGCGCCGCCGCTTCGATCAACGGCAGCGCGAGCGCGGCGCCCGTCGCCTCGCCGAGCGCGAGGTCGAGGTCGAGCAGCGGCTGCAGGCCGAGCGCCTCGAGCGCGATGCGGTGTCCGGGCTCGCGCGAACGGTGCGCCGCGATGCAGTAGCCGATCGCTGC
>Ga0213875_10002417_pt1 | contig 11218 bp, 12 predicted proteins | sample BarmaccomBMRX_R8_FD_160105 | JGI IMG/M metagenome (GOLD analysis project Ga0213875, IMG submission 160105) | Root-associated microbial communities from Barbacenia macrantha in rupestrian grasslands, the National Park of Serra do Cipo, Brazil - RX_R8 | ecosystem: Host-associated > Plants > Roots... | reverse complement strand
AGGTGGTGCGTGACGGCGAGGGCGCGCAGAAGCTGGTGCGCATCGATGTCGGCGGCGCGGTGACCGGCCGCTCGGCGCGGCGGATCGCCCTGGCGATCGCCAACTCGCCGCTGGTCAAGACCGCGATCGCCGGCGAGGACGCCAATTGGGGCCGCATCGTCATGGCGGTCGGCAAGGCCGGCGAGCCGGCCGATCGCGACCGCCTGTCGGTCGGCATCGGCGGCACCTGGATGGCGCGCGACGGCGGCGTGGTCGCCGGCTACGACGAGGCGCCGGTGGTTGCCCACATGAAGGGGCGCGAGATACGGATCGAGGTCGATCTCGGGCTGGGGCGCGGCCGCGCGACGGCCTGGACCTGCGATCTGACGCACGCCTATATCGATATCAACGGCAGCTATCGAAGCTAGATGCTGAAGTAAGGAGGGCTGGGGAGCGTCGTCCTGCGACCCCATTCACCGCCCTCGCCTTCACTTGATTTTCACCTACTTCCCCCCCAATGCCGCCCATGACAGAGCGGCCGCCGGAGCATCACGCGCGATTGCTGATGTACGGCATGATGCTGGCGTGCATCGGCCTGGCCATGTACCTGTCCGGCGTGCTGCTGGCGCTGCCGCGGAATCTGCTGGGCCTCAACGCGCGCATGCTTGCGCTGAACGAATGGGTCGTCTGGTACAGCGGCGTCCCCTTCGTGCTCGGCCTGTGCCTCGCCCTCTTCGACCTGTTCGTGCTGCTCGGCCGCAAGCGCTCGCCGCGCCTCGAGGTGCGGCACGACCCGATCGTCAACGCCCGCCTCGTGGTGGCGCTCACCGCCTATGACGACGAGGCCAGCATCGCCGACGCAGTCCGTGACTTCCGGGCGCATCCGCTGGTCGATGAGGTGATCGTCGTCAGCAACAACAGCCGCGACCGCACCCTCGAACGTGCGGCCGAGGCCGGAGCGACGGTGATCGACGAGAAGCAGCAGGGCTACGGCCGCTGCGTCTTCCGCTGTCTGCAGGAGGCGCTCACTCGGAACAGCGAGCTGATCGTGCTCTGCGAGGGCGACCGGACGTTCCGCGCCTACGATCTGGACAAGTTCCTGGCCTACGCCGCACACGCCGACATCGTGCACGGCACGCGCACCGTCGAGGCGCTGCGCGCCCGCGTCACCCAGCTCAGCACGTTCATGTATTACGGCAATCTGTTCGTGGGAAAGCTGCTGGAGGCGAAGCACCTCGGCCGCAGCACCATCACCGATGTCGGCACCACCTACAAGCTGTGCCGGCGCGACGCGCTGAGCCGGCTCATGCCGCATCTCGAACCGGCGGTGAACCTCGAATTCAACGCGCACTTCCTGGACGTGGCGCTGGATCAGGGCTGCGACGTGGTGGAGTGCCCGATCACCTTCCATCCGCGTGTCGGGGTCAGCAAGGGCGGCAATCTCAACAACGCCCGGGCGTTGCGGGTGGGGTTGCGCATGCTGTTCGGCATCGCCTGGAGCTGGAAGACCGTCGAGACGTGACGGCGCCGGACTATCATGGCTCCCGGCTTCCCGCGGATCCGCGCCGCGACGTGCTGTGGCAGAGCCTGTGGCGATACCGCTTCAGCGGCATGGTCCGTTCGAGCGACTGCGTGCTCGACCTCGGCGCCGGCTACGGAAGTTTCATCAACACCGTGGTGGCGCGTCGCCGCATCGCCGTCGATGCCTGGGAGGGCTTCCCCGCGCATCTGGCGCCCGGCATCGAGCACCGGATCGGCAGCGTCACCGAGCTGGACTTCCTTGAGGACGCAAGCGTCGATTTCGCCTTCGCCAGCAACCTCTTCGAGCATCTCACGAGGGAGCAGTTCGCGACGGTGCTGGCGGCCTTGCGCCGCAAGCTGACGGCCGAAGGCACGCTGACCATCGTGCAGCCGAACTACCGCTACGCCTTCCGCGAGTATTTCGACGATTTCGACCACAAGAGCGTCTATTCCCATGTCAGCCTGACCGACTTCCTCGTCGCCAGCGGCTACGAGGTGTTCCTGGTCGAGCCGCGCTTCATGCCGCTGTCGGTGAAGGGCCGCCTGCCGGTCAGGCCGTGGCTGATCCGCGCCTGGCTCGCCTCGCCGATCAAGCCGATCGGCAAGCAGATGCTGGTCCGCGCCCGGCCCCGGCGTTGAGCCTTCCGCAACGCTGGATCGCACCGGTCACGCTGGGGGTGCTTCTTGGCATCCTCGGGATCGATGCACTCGGCGCCTGTCTCGATTTCGTCGCGGCGATCCGCTATCCCTACGAGCTGGACTACGGCGAAGGTGTCGTCTGGCTGCAGACGACGCTGATCCCGGGGCCGCGCATGTATGCGGCATCGCAGGGATTGCCGTTCATCGTCTTCCACTATCCCCCGCTGTATTATTTCCTGACCCGGGCGGCGAGCTGGTTCATGCCGGATCTGCTGGCCGCCGGGCGCCTGGTTTCGGCGATCGCCGCCATGGCGATCGTGCCGCTGGTCGCCGGCCTGGTCCTGCTGGCGGCGCCGTCTCCCGCGGGCCGCCGTCGCATGCACGTCGCGGTGGCCGTCGCCGCCGGGCTGCTGGCGCTCGGGCTGCACGCCGTGCGGAGCTCGGGCCTGCTGATGCGGGTGGACATGGTCGCGGTGGCGCTCGGCCTGGCCGGCGTGCTCGTCGCGGCCTGGGCGGATGGCGCGGTACGCGGCACCGCCTGCGCGCTGCTCCTGTGCCTCGCCGCGGTCTATTGCAAGCAGACGCAGCTGCCGGCCGGCATCGCGGTGTTCGTGGTGACGCTGCTGCGGCGCCCCCGCACGGCGATCGCCGCGGCGGCGATCCCGCTTGCCATCGGGCTCGCGGCGCTGGGCCTGCTGGAGTGGCTGACCGCCGGCGGCTTCCTGCAGAACATCATCGCTGCCAATGTCAACCGCTTCGGCTGGCAGTACGCGCTCCTGGTGCTGCCGTTCGAGCGCACCAGCCTGCCTTCCATGGCGGTGATGCTGCTGGCGGCCTGGAGTATCCTGCGAGGCCTGATGGAGCCGGGACGCTCACTGGCGCAGCGCCTCGCCGACCGAACGAGCGCCGCGCGCGCCATGCTGCTGCTGCACTTCGCCCTCGCCGTCCTGATGCTGCCCGCCCTGTTCAAGTCGGGGAGCAGCTTCAACTACCTCCTGGACTGCTTCTGCGTGGGCTGCGTGCTGATCGGCGTCTGGCTGTGCGACCTGACGGGGACCGGGCGGCAATTCGCCCTGGCCGCGGCGGTGCTGATGGTCGCCGCGCTTTTCCTGCCGTTCCGCCAGTTGCTGGACCGCGTGCCGCAGGCGGAACTCGCTGCCCAGGATGCGCTGGTGCAGCGGATCGCCGATGCCGACAAGCCCGTCGCCTCCGAGGACGTGGCGCTGCTGATGCGGGCCGGCAAGCCGGTGATCTTCGAGCCGGCGATCGCCACCGAGCTCGCCTCTGTCGGCCGATGGGACGAGGCTCCGCTCCTCGCCATGATCGCCCGCGGCGACTTTGCCTTCATGATCACGATCGGCAGCTCGCCGAACGGCCCCTCCCGCCGCACTCCGGCCGTGGAGGCGGCCATGCAGCGCGCCTACCCTCGGCTGGAGCAGGCCGACCCGCTGCACTGGCTGCATCTGCCGGCGGGCTGACCGCGCTTTCCGCCTCGACACCGGGCGGCGGTTCGCGGAGTCTTTCGCGATGGTCCCGCCTGCGCCGGAGTTCGTGCCGCTCACCACCGAGCGCCTCGCCCTGCGCCCGCTCTGCCCCGCCGATGCGGGCGAGCTGCACCGGCTGATCAACGACTGGGAGGTCAGCCGCACCCTGGCCGAAGTGCCGTTTCCCTACCCCCGCGATCTGGCCGACGAATGGATCGTCTCGAGCCGCGCCCAGCTCGCCGCCGGCACCGCCTACCACCTGGCGATCACCGGCCGCGAGGGCGATCGGGAGACGCTGGTCGGCGGCGTCGGTCTGCGGCTGGATGCCGGCCCACGGGTCGGGCGGCTCGGCTACTGGGTGGGCCGCCGATTCTGGGGTCATGGCGTCGCCACCGAAGCCGCGGGTCGGCTGGCGCGCTGGGCGATGGCCAATCTCGATCTCGATCGGCTCGAGGCCAATGTGGCGGTGGACAATGCCGCCTCGACGGCGGTGCTGCGGCGGATCGGCTTTCGCGAAGCCGGCACCGGCGTGTCGAGTTTTCCGGCGCGCGGCGGCGAGCACCCCGTCATCCGCTATGTGGCGACCCGGGAGGATCTGTTCGGCGCGGTCGACGCGGGCCCTGCGCCGCTGGCGGAGGGAGAGAAGCCCCTGCTGCTGGTCGCCGCCTGCGCCTTGGTCGATGCCGACGGCCGGGTGCTGCTGGCGCGGCGGCCGGAGGGCAAGAAGATGGCGGGGCTGTGGGAATTCCCCGGAGGCAAGCTGAATCCCGGCGAGACGCCGGAGGCGGGGCTGATCCGCGAGTTGCGCGAGGAGCTCGGGATCGACGTCACCGAGGCCTGCCTGGCGCCGTTCGCCTTCGCCTCCCATGCCTATGAGCGGTTCCATCTGCTGATGCCGCTGTTCCTTTGCCGACGCTGGAAGGGCATCCCGCAATCGCGCGAGGGGCAGGCCCTCGCCTGGGTGCGGCCGAACCGACTCGCCGACTACGAGATGCCGCCGGCCGATAAGCCGCTGATACCGCTGCTGCGCGATTTTCTGTGAGGACTGCATGGACGACACACCGAACCCGACTTCCTGCCTGCTGGTGATCGGCAACGAGGTGCTGTCCGGCCGCACCCAGGACGTCAACATCAAATTCCTGGCGACCCGGCTCGGCGAGATCGGCATGCCGCTGCGCGAGGTCCGCATTATCCCGGACGTGCCGGAGACCATCATCGGCACGGTCAACGAGGTGCGCGCCCGCTTCGACCACGTCTTCACGACGGGCGGCATCGGTCCCACCCATGACGACATCACCAGCGAGTGCGTCGCCACCGCCTTGGGCGTGCCCTGGGTCAAGCACCAGGAGGCCTGGGCGCGCCTGGAACGCCACTACAGGCCCGGCGAGTTCAACCCGGCCCGCCAGCGCATGGCGACGATGCCGGAAGGCGCCGTGCTGATCGACAACCCGATCTCGATCGCGCCGGGTTATTCCATCGGCAATGTCCACGTCATGGCCGGCGTGCCGCGCATCATGCAGGCGATGTTCGAGGCGTTGGCGCCACGGCTGCCCGGCGGCAAGCCGGTCATCGCGCGCGCGGTGCACGCCGCCGGCCTGCCGGAGGGCCGCATCGCCGAGGAGCTCGGCGCCATCCAGGCCCGTTTCCCCACGGTCGACATCGGCAGCTATCCCTATTACCGGGCCAGCGGCAACGGTGTCGCCATCGTCGCCAAAGGCACCGATCCGGCCCTCGCCGCGGCGGCCATCGACTCGGTCACCGAGCTGATGGCGCGGCTCGGGGCGACGCCGGTTGAGGGGGAACCGCCAGTCTAGGAAATCGCGATCGCGACACGATATGCGGCTTGCTGCACCGCAATATCGGAGTGCCGGGGATGCCGCTGAGCCCGCCCCAGAACCGCGAACTGCTCCACAGCCGCGACATCGCGCTCCGCGGCTATCTTCGCACCGACGGGCTGGTGGACGTCGAGGCGCATCTCATCGACACCAAGACCTACGGCTTTGACGGCGACGATCGCGGTCGGGTCTCGGCCGGCGAGCCGATCCACGACATGTGGCTGCGGATGACGGTGGACGAGGATATGACGATCGTCGCCTGCGAGGCGGCGACCGACCACAGTCCCTATGCGGTCTGCCCGGCAGCCGCCCCGAATTTCGCCTCGCTCGCCGGGATCACCATCAAGCCTGGCTTTCTGCGCGAGGCCGCCCAGCGGGTCGGCGGAACGCGCGGCTGCACGCATCTTCGCGAGCTGCTGCAGCAGGTGGCGACGGTGGCGTTCCAGACGCTCTATCCCGTCCGCGAACGGCGGGGGAGCGAGCACAAGCCCGGGAACCGGCCGGCGCTGCTGAACTCCTGCCTCGCCTACGGCAGCGACAGCCCCGTCGTGCTGCGGCGCTGGCCGGAGTTCTTCACCGGGAGATCCGAAGAGGCCGCGAAGCAGAGCTAGGGCAATACCCCCACATCCCGTTACTTGAGATCGGGAAGCGCCCCGTGACCAGCGGCGCGGTGGCCTTCTTCCGTGGCCGCCTCGCGGAAATAGCCCAGGGCATAGACCCGCACGGCGCTGGTGCGGCCACCTGGATGCTCCGCCCGTTCCACCAGGCGTACCAGCTCGCCGATGCCGATGCCCTGGCGACCGCAGATTTCATGCAGCGCATCCCAGAGTTCGGGCTCCAGCCGCATGCTGGTGCGGCCCCGTCCGGCAATCACATTTCGGTTGACTAGTCTGCTCGGCTTCACTGGGCTGCCTCCTGCCAGGTGGCCCAGTCAAGCGCGACATGCTTAATATACAGTTGCGTGCGGGCAGATTCTTTGCACGGTCAGGTCGGTTCCTCCGGCGCGCGGAGCGTCAAGGCCAAGGCGTGCAAGCCGCCGGCGAACTCCGCCTCCAGCGCCTGGTGGACCAGGCGCGACCGCTCCACCCGGCTGCAGCCGCGGAACCGCGGCGAGACCAGCACGACCGAGTAGTGGGTCTGCCCGCCGGGAGCCGCGCCGGCATGGCCGGCATGGCGGGCACTGTCGTCGGTGATGTCCAGCCGCGTGGGCGTGAATGCCCGCTCCAGCACGGTCCGCAGCCGTTCGGCACGGCTTTCGGGAGTCAATTGCATCCCCGACATATCCGACCTTTCGCCGCCCGGGCCAAGCACCGGTTGCCATCGTCCTTGCGAGGACGCACATAAGCCACGATGACCCGACGCTCCTCGCGCCCGCGGGCCTATGCGCCTGACCCGGCAGCGCCGGGCCGACCTTGCGACCAGGACGGGTGCACCGTGCCCGGCGAGTACCGCGCGCCGAAATCCCGCAGCCGGCTGGGCGAATACCACTGGTTCTGCCTCGAGCACGTCCGCGCCTACAACGCGACCTGGGATTATTACAAAGGCATGAGCCCCGGCGAGATCGAGGCACAGCTGCGCCAGGACACCTCCTGGCAGCGCCCGACCTGGCCGCTCGGCCGGCTCGGCGGCGCCTATCTCGACGACGAGACGCTGCGCGACCCGCTGCACGTGCTGGCGGCCGGCCGCAAACGCGGGCGGCGAAAACGCCCGGGCGAGGAAGTCCCGTCGGAACTGCGCGAGCCGCTCTCCACGCTCGGGCTGAAATGGCCGACCACGCTGCAGCAGGTGAAGGCGCGCTACAAGGCGTTGGCCAAGCGGCATCACCCCGACGCCAATGGCGGGGATCGTGCGGCGGAAGAACGGCTGAAGTCGATCAATCTCGCCTATGCCGCCCTGCGCGCCGGGCTCGCGGGCGCAACCCGGCTGGCCGCCGCGGGTTGATTACCGGTCCGGCGGCACCGCATTACGCGCGCAGACCTGGCCGTCCGCGGTTTGCTCGCGCCGATGCCGGGAGTAATCTGCCCCGGAACACAGGACAGTTCGCCGATGACCAACATCACCGCCCTCGCCGAAGCCCGCGCCACGCCGACCTCGGCCATCGACCTGCCGGACACCACCGTGCGCGCTCGCGAGACGTTCGAGGTGGACAGCGACATGGAGGTGCCGGCGTTCTCGGTCCGCACCGAGCACGTCCCTGATGTCGACACGGCCTACCGCTTCGACCGGGAGACCACGCTCGCCATCCTGGCCGGCTTCGCCTTCAATCGTCGCGTGATGATCCAGGGCTATCACGGCACCGGAAAATCCACCCATATCGAGCAGGTCGCGGCGCGGCTGAACTGGCCCTGCATCCGCGTCAACCTCGACAGCCACATCAGCCGCATCGACCTGATCGGCAAGGACGCCATCGTCCTCAAGGACGGCAAGCAGGTCACCGAGTTCCGCGAAGGCATCCTGCCCTGGGCGCTGCAGCATCCCTGCGCCCTGGTGTTCGACGAGTACGACGCCGGCCGGCCGGACGTGATGTTCGTGATCCAGCGGGTGCTGGAGGTCGAGGGGAAACTCACCCTGCTCGACCAGAACCGGGTCATCCGGCCGCACCGCTCGTTCCGCCTGTTCTCCACCACCAACACCGTGGGCCTCGGCGACACCACCGGCCTCTATCACGGCACCCAGCAGATCAATCAGGGCCAGATGGACCGCTGGAACATCGTCGCCACCCTGAACTACCTGCCGCACAAGCAGGAGACCTCCATCGTCATGGCGAAGATGGGCATCGACCCGTCCGACACGGCGATGAAGAAGCGCATCGAGAGCATGGTGGCGCTCGCCGACCTGACCCGCGCCGGCTTCGTCAGCGGCGACATCTCCACAGTGATGTCGCCGCGCACCGTCATCACCTGGGCGGAGAACACCCGGATCTTCGGGGAGATCGGCTTCGCCTTCCGGATGACGTTCCTGAACAAATGCGACGAGGCCGAGCGCGCCACCGTCGCGGAATACTATCAGCGCTGCTTCAACGAGGAGATCGGCACCGGCACCCTGGCCCGCAAGGGCGCCTAGAGCGTGGTCGCCTGAATCGGAACGGTGAAGGCGTGAATCACGCGAATAAACAAGGGGATAGAGCATGGCCGGTGCGTCTACCAGCACCGGACATGATCTAGCGCGTCGTGCGCCGATGAGCGGCAGCAAGGACAACACCCGCTCGGAGGAATTCAAGCGCGCCACCGCCGGCGCGCTGCGCGCCATGGCGCAGGAGCCGGAGGTCCAGGTGGCCTTCCAGCCCGGACCGTCCGGCCTCGCCGGCAAGCGGGCACGGCTGCCGCTGCCGACCCGCGCCCTGCCGCCCGCCGAGATGGCCAAGCTGCGCGGCGCCGCCGACAGCCTGGCATTGCGGCTGCGCCATCATGACGACGCCGTCCACGTTGCCCGCACGCCGACCCCGCGGGAGGCGAAGGACGTCTATGACGCGCTGGAGCAGGCACGGGTGGAGGCGGTCGGCTCGCGCCACATGGCCGGCGTCGCCGCCAATCTGCGCGCCCGGCTGGCCGACGAATGCGAGGCCGAGGGCTTCGACCGCATGACGCGGCGCGAGCAGCTGCCGGTGGCGGCGGCGCTCTCGATGCTGGCGCGCGAACGCATGACGGGGGAGATCGCGCCCGAGCTGGCGCGGGGCGTGCTCGACCTCTGGCGCGACACACTGGGCGAAACCGCCGAGGTCGCCATGGCGGAGATGGCGGCGGCGCAGAACGATCAGAACGCCTTCGCCCGCGCCGCCCGCAAGCTGCTGGCCGCCCTCGACCTGGCCGAGGCGGAGGTGGACGCCGAGCCGGACGATCAGACCGAGGAGGGCGAAGACGGCGGCGAGCAATCCGGCGCGCAGGACAATTCGCAGGAAGGCGAAGGCCAGTCGCAGAGCGAGACCGAGAGCATGCTCGGCGCCCAGCCGCAGGAGATGGAGGGCCAGTCGGCCGAGGACGAGACCGGCGACAGCAGCGAGGAGGATGCGGCGGCCGAGGGCGACGACCGTCCCGGCGGCCCGCAGCCCCGGCGCGAGCGCCCCGGCGCCGAGGTCGAAGGCACCTATCGCGCCTATACCCGCGCCTTCGACGAGGAGATATCGGCCGAGGACCTCTGCGATCCCGACGAGCTGGCGCGCCTGCGCCAGCAGCTCGATCAGCAGCTCCAGCATCTGCAGGGCGTGGTCTCGAAGCTCGCCAACCGGCTGCAGCGGCGCCTGCTGGCGCAGCAGACGCGCGCCTGGGAGTTCGACCTCGACGAAGGCATGCTGGATGCCGGGCGGCTGGCCCGCGTCGTCGTCAATCCGCTGCTCTCGCTCTCCTACAAGCGCGAGCGCGACACCGAATTCCGCGACACGGTGGTGAGCCTGCTGATCGACAATTCCGGCAGCATGCGCGGCCGCCCGATCACCGTCGCGGCGATGTGCGGCGACATCCTGGCGCGCACGCTGGAGCGCTGCTCGGTGAAGGTGGAGATTCTCGGCTTCACCACCCGCGCCTGGAAGGGCGGGCAGAGCCGGGAGCGCTGGGTGGCCGAGGGCAAGCCGCGCAACCCCGGCCGGCTGAACGATCTGCGCCACATCGTCTACAAATCGGCGGATGCGCCCTGGCGGCGGGCGCGCAAGAATCTCGGCCTGATGCTGCGCGAGGGCCTGCTCAAGGAGAACATCGACGGCGAAGCGCTGCTCTGGGCGTATCGCCGGCTGCTTGCGCGTGCCGAGCATCGGCGCATCCTGATGGTGATCAGCGACGGCGCGCCCGTGGACGACAGCACGCTGTCGGTCAATCCCGGCAACTACCTCGAGAAGCACCTGCGCGAGGTGATCCGCGACATCGAGCACCGCGACTTCGTCGAGCTGGTGGCGATCGGCATCGGCCACGACGTGACGCGCTATTATCGGCGGGCGGTGACCATCGTCGACGCCGAGGAGCTGGGGGGCACGATGATGAAGAAGCTGTCCGAGCTGTTCGACGAGGATCTGGCGGCGGCCTGGGCGCGGGCGAGCGCCGAACGGGCGCCCCTGGTGGCCTAGGCGCGGCTGCTTGCGGCAGGGTGCCGGGGGCGGTATATGCCGCGCCGGCCGGAGTGTAGCTCAGCCTGGTAGAGCACTGTGTTCGGGACGCAGGGGCCGGAGGTTCGAATCCTCTCACTCCGACCAGTTTTCCTTATGACCGTTGGTATAGCGCCTTTATTGGCGCGCCGCCGCCCGCCAACCCGGCGCGCGATACCAGCCGGCGGGAGCGTTGGACGAGTCAATGCCTCCGCCGGCTGGTATTACTCTGCCGCTTCGGGCCTCTCTGAAGGGACCGCGGCCGTCCTGCGCCGGGCGCTGATCACCTCGACACCTATTGGATTTCCGTCGGCATCGAATTCGACGAATACGCCGGGCGCGACCTCTTCGGAGCTGTCGTACCGCCCGTCCTTCGGGCCGAAGCCTACGTGCAGGACGTCCGCCTCGGGATCGTAGTTGGTCCTGATCATCGCCTTGCTCCCCGGTCCCAATGTGCCGTGACGACGAAGATATCAGAGCCCTCGGTCCGATGGACAACGCGGAGCACGCGGTTGCCGAACTCGGGATGGTCTTGAAGGAGCGGGTCAAAGCCGGGTCTGTTGGATCCTGGATCACGCGATCTGGGGAGGCCAGGGCAGCTTCAAGGTAGGCAAGGAGGATTCCTCGACCGCCCATCTCGTCTGAGAGGTGCTTGCTCAGCCTGATGAGTGCAACATTTCACAGAACGC
>Ga0213875_10002416_pt1 | contig 11224 bp, 12 predicted proteins | sample BarmaccomBMRX_R8_FD_160105 | JGI IMG/M metagenome (GOLD analysis project Ga0213875, IMG submission 160105) | Root-associated microbial communities from Barbacenia macrantha in rupestrian grasslands, the National Park of Serra do Cipo, Brazil - RX_R8 | ecosystem: Host-associated > Plants > Roots... | reverse complement strand
GGCCTGGTCTACGGCTACATCCCGTACCTGATCCTGGTCCTGTACGCCGGGCTCGACCGGATCGACCCGGCCCTGATCGAGGCCGGCCGCGACCTCGGGCTGGGCCGGATCCGCACGTTCGTCCGGGTCACGCTGCCGCTGTCGCGCCAGCCGATCCTGACCGCGCTGCTCATCACCGTGCTGCCGATGCTGGGCGACTACTACACCAACCAGCTGATGTCGGGGGCGGCCAGCACCTCGATGATCGGCAACCTGATCGAGGGCCAGCTCGGCACCCCCGGCCTCGAGGGCCAGGGCGCGGTGCTGTCGCTGCTGCTGCTCCTGGTCCTGCTGGTGCCGATGATCTACTACGTGGTCGCCACCAACCGCTCGTCGAGGGAGGCCGCGTGAGCACACTGGAGGGGCGCGATGCCGTCTGGACTGAGGAGCGAGGAACGAGCGACGAGGGAAGACGGCATCTTGAAGCGCCCCGGAAGTGGGCGAACAAGACAGCACTGAACCCGTGGGGTCACCCGTGGATCCTCGAGGGCTTCACCTGGCTGTACCTGGTCTGGTCGCTGGTGCCGATCGCGATCGCGGTGCTGTTCTCGTTCAACAACGGCAAGTCGCAGAGCGCCTGGCAGGGCTTCTCCTGGCGCTGGTACTTCACCGACCACACCAACTCGGTGCTGCACAATCCGCAGCTGCACGCGGCCGTGATCCAGACCGTGCGGCTGTCGGTGCTGACCACGGTGATCGCGGTGCCGCTGGGGGTGGCGTTCGCGATCGGCATCAACCGCTGGCGGGGGCCGCTGCCGAGCACGTTCAACTTCGTGATGCTGCTGTCGTTCGTCATCCCCGAGCTGATCTTCGGGGTCGCCATGTTCTTCGTGTTCACGGTGCTGTTCACCACGGTCCACCTGGGCACCCTGGCCGAGACCCTGGGCCTGGTCACCTGGAACGTCAGCTGGCCGGCGGTGATCGTGCAGGCCCGGCTGGTGACCCTCGGCCGCCACTACGAGGAGGCCGCCGCCGACCTCGGCGCCAGCCAGTTCCAGGTCATGCGCCGGGTGCTGCTGCCGCTGCTCGGCCCGGCCATCTTCGCCAGCGCGGTGCTGGTCTTTTCCGGCGTCATCGACGACTTCGTGCTGGTCGACCTGCTGTCGTCCAGCGCCAGCAACACCCCGATGTCGGTGATCATCTACTCCACCCAGCACGGCGGCAACGGCGGCCCCGCCCTCAACGCCCTCGGCACCATCATGCTCGCGATGTCGCTGATCATCGCGGTCATCGGTTTCCTCGGCTACCGCTGGCTCACCCGCGGCGAACGCGGCAGCCGCCTCGACGCGCTGACGATGATCGCCGGCAGCGAAGGCTGAGCCCGGCGGCCGGGCGGCTCGCGGCCGGGTGGCTGGTCAGCGGCTGACGAGCGCCAGCTCGGCGGCGGCGACGCGGCTGGGGTCGTCGACCAGGTCGATGGCGGCGATCCGGGCCCCGGTGATCGTGAACGCGATCAGCGTGACCGGTCGCCCGCTGGCCGCCGTGACCAGGCCGACGGCGCCGTCGATGACGGCGGGCAGGGTGATCTGCGCGGTCTGCGTGAACGGGAACGCGCGCTCGGCCACCGCGGCCGCCCCGCGGACCGCCTCGACGCCGTTGGCCCGGACCACGACTCCCGGGTCGAGCGCCTCCAGCAGCGCGCCGAAGTCACCGCGGTGGGCGGCGGCCAGGAAGGCGTCGGCGACGGCCCGCTGGCGGCTCAGGTCGGTGTCAGGGACCGAAGTCACGCCCTGGACCCGACGGCGGCCGCGGCTGGCCAGCTGGCGAGCGGCGGCCGGCGAGCGCCCGACCACGGCCGCGATCTCGCCGAACGGGACGGCGAAGATGTCATGCAGGACGAACGCGAGCCGTTCGGCGGGCGCCAGCGTATGCAGGATGACCAGCAGCGCCGGACCGATGGAGTCGGCCAGGAGCGCCTCCTGCTCGGGGTCAGCGCCGTCCCCGTCGCCGGCCGCGGGCTCGGGCAGTTCCACGCCGGCCGGCTGGTCCCGGCGCGCCTGCAGCATGTTCAGGCACACCCGGGCGACCACCGTCGTCAGCCAGCCGCCGAGATTGTCGATGGTGCCGGGGTCGGTCCGGCTCAGCCGCAGCCAGGCTTCCTGGACGGCGTCGTCGGCTTCGCTGGCCGAGCCGAGCGTCTGATAGGCGACCGCCCGCAGCCGGGGCCGCTGGGCCTCGAATCGGTGCGCGAGCACGTCGTGTTCGTCCATCGGTCACATTCTCCCGTCGCTGCCGGTCATTGAACTGACCGTCCAGACCCCGCCGGTGTGACCGGAGCCGGCTCCCCGGCCGCGGGCTGACCGGCGAAGGAGAGCCTCATGACTTCACCTGTCCTTGTCACCGGCGGTACCGGCCGCCTCGGAAAGCTGGTCGTGGCCCAGCTGGCGGACGACGGTTGCGCCGTCCGCGTGCTCGCCCGGCACCATCGGCCGGTCTTGCCGGGCGTCGAGTTCTTCCCGGCCGACCTCCGGACCGGCCAGGGCGTCGAGCCGGCCGTGACCGGCGCGGCGGCCATCATCCACTGCGCGACCAGCACCCGAGGTGACGCCCAGGCCACCCGCAACCTGGTGGCGGCGGCGGCCCGCGCCGGTTCGGCTCACCTGCTGTACGTGTCGATCGTCGGGATCGACCGCATCGCGACCTGGGGTTACCCGAAGGCGAAGCTCGAGGCCGAGCAGATCGTGGCTGGCTCCGGCCTGCCCTGGACGATCCTGCGGGTCACCCAGTTCTACGACTACTGCCTGGCCAACGCCAGGAAGCTGAGCCGGTTGCCGGTGGCGCCAGTGCCCGCGGGCTTCATCGTCCAGCCGGTCGACCCCCGCGACGTGGCCGTCCGGCTCGCCGAACTGGCGCGCGGCAGGCCGGCCGGGCGGGCGGCCGACCTGGCCGGACCTCAGGTGACCAACTGGACGGAGCTGCTCCGCGGCTACCTGACGGCCAGTCATCGTCGCCGGCTGGTGGTGCCGCTCCGGATCCCCGGCACCCGGGCCGTCCGCGACGGCGCGCTGCTGCCGCCGCCGGGCCATACGGCCGGCGCCCGGACCTGGGAGCAGTTCCTGGTCAGCCAGCTAGGGGCGGCGCCTAAGCCCCGGCTGAGCCCCGCCTAAGCGCCCTTACCCCAGGAAGATAAGCATTTCTCCCGACGCGGCCGCGTGGGTCTTACGACCAGACTCGAAGGTGTCCGGACAGAACGGCCGGACGTCACCGAGGAGGAACCATGAGCCGCCGCACCAACACCGTCCAGAGCCCGCTCGCTCGTTTCGGCCGCCGCGTCGCCGCGATCGTGGCCGAGTGCAACCTCGCGCAGACCCGCATGGCCAGCGCCCAGCACACCCCCGAGCGGTTCTGACCCTGAACGTGAGCAACCGCACGTTTCAGCTGGAAGAAAAACTTTTGCTCGCGCGTTGAAGAAAATGTCGCACCAACCACACCGAATGGTGATCGGCCGACGAGAGCGCCGGTCATCAAGGAGGAAGAGAAATGAGCACCCGTACCACCCCCGAGGCTCGCAGCTCCATGACTCGCTTCGGGCAGCGCATCGTCGCGATCGTGACCGAGCTCAACCGCGCCCAGAACCAGCTGGCCAGCGCGCGGCACATGCCCGAGCGTTTCTGACGCAGCGAAACCCAGGCCACAGGCGCCCACCGACATCCGATCGGGTGGGCGCCTGGCTAGTTATCGCCCTTTATTCAGCAGGCAGCTGGCCCCAGCGACCGCGGTGCACGGTCTCACTTTCGGGCTTGCGCCGGCTGCGCAGGTCGCGGGCTGGTTCGTCGCTGTAGCCGACGGAGATCGCCCCGATTGGCGTGAACTCGGCCGGCACCCCGAACGCCTCCCGGTAGGCCCCGAGCCGCTCGATCGGCATACCGAAGAAACAAGCTCCCAGCTCGGCGTCGACCGCGGTCAGCAGCATCAGCAGCGCCGCCATCCCGGTGTCGATGTCCCAGTAGGGGGCCGGCCACCAGGCATCCGACCGGTCGCTGAATCCCTTGTCGGGCTGGGCGTACCGGTCGAGGTAGGCGTCCTTGTTCGAGTGCGGGACGATCAGCAGCGGCGCCTCGACGTTGGCCGCGAACCAGCCGCCCGGATCTTCCGCCGGGGTGACCGCATCCCGGAACCGGGCCACGTCGGCCGCGGTGTCCAGCACCAGGAACCCCCACCCCTGGGAAAACCCGGCCGACGGCGCCCGCAGCCCGTTGCTCACGATCCGGTCGACCACCTCCGGTGGCACCGCCCGGCTCACGTCGTACCGGCGCACCATCCGCCGCCGCTGCACCACCTGCTGGAATTCCACCCCAGCAAGCTACCCCTCGCCGCCTAAGGTGAGGAAGATGCCGATCACCCGCGCCGAGGTCATCCATCGGGCGGCGACGATCTGGCCGCTCGGCCACGTCACCTACAGCCAGACGGCCGTCCGCGATCCGGGCTGGCGGACCGACTGCTCCGGCTACGTCTCGATGTGCCTGGACCTGGCCAAGCCCGGGCTGAGCACGGTCACCCTGGTCACCGAGGGGCACCTCCGCGAGATCACCCGGGACGAACTGCACCCGGGTGACCTGGTCGGCCGCTGCGGGCCGGGCACCGCCGGTGACGCCGGGCACGTCGTCCTGTTCGACCGCTGGGAGCAGGAACAGGACCAAGCCCCCGACACCTACTGGGCCTATGAGCTTCGCGGCGGGCCGCAACTGGGCCCCGAGCACCGCGTGATCCACTACCCCTACCGCGACCTGGACGGCTACCAGGCCTACCGGTACACGCAGATCGCCGACTAGCTCAGCTGGCCACCAGCGGCTCGTCTTCGCTGGCGACCGGAACCTCCCGGGCCGCCCCGCCCAGCACCCGCAGCGCGTCCGGCGCCAGGTACACGTGCACCGGCGTCCCCTGGGTCAGCTCGGGCCGCTCGCCGTCGTTCTGGATCAGCGCCTGCAGGGCCATCCCGGGCGCCAGCCGCAGCATCACCTGGGTGGCGGCCCCCAGGAAGACCAGGCGCTCCACCATCGCCGGCACCCGGTTCGGGCCGTCGGAACCGTGCGGCTCCAGCCGTACCCGTTCCGGCCGGATCACCGCGTGCGCGGGCCCCGGGCCGTCCACCTCTCCGCGCTCGGCGGTCAGCGCGGTCTCGCCCAGCTTCATCCGGCAGCCGGACCCCGGCCCGCGCTCGACCACGTCGACTTCCATCAGGTTGGACGTCCCCAGGAAGTCGGCCACGTAGGTGTCGACCGGCTCGGTGTAGACCTCACGGGGGACACCGATCTGCACGATCCGGCCCGCGTTCATCACCGCCATCCGGTCCGACATCGTCAGCGCTTCCTCCTGGTCGTGGGTGACGTAGAGGAACGTGATGCCGACCTCCTCCTGCAGCGCCTTCAGCTCGACCTTGAGCGAACGCCGGAGCTTGGCGTCGAGCGCGCCGAGCGGCTCGTCCAGCAGCAGCACGGCCGGGTTGAGGACCAGCGCCCGGGCCAGCGCCACCCGCTGCTGCTGGCCGCCCGACAGCGCACCCGGGCGCCGCTTGGCGAAGCTGGTCATCTTGACCAGCTCCAGCGCCCCACCGACCCGGCGGTTCAGCTCGGCCTTGCCCACGTCCCGGTGCTTGAGCCCGAACGCCACGTTGTCGAACACCGACAGGAACGGGAACAGCGCGTAGCTCTGGAAGACCGTGTTCACGTTGCGCCGGTGCGGCGGCACCGCCGACACGTCGGTGCCGTCGAGCAGAATGCGGCCGGCCGTCGGCTGCTCGAAGCCGGCGATCAGCCGCAGGGTGGTGGTCTTCCCGCAACCGGACGGCCCCAGCAGCGAGAAGAACTCCCCGCTGGCGATGTCCAGGTCGATCCCGTCCACCGCCACCTCGGTGAACCGCTTGCTCAGGCCGACCAGCTCGACGCGCCCTCCGGTCACGGGGTACCTCCTGCCGTAGTGCCCTTACGAAGAAACTCCGTCCTGGCGCCGGCTGCGGGCCTTGCGGGCCCGGCGGCGGGGCTGCCAGTCGAACCCGAGCTGGCCGGCGGCGAACCGCATGGTCAGCTCGAACGCGCGCGCTGGCGTTACCTCAGGGTCCTCCAGCGCGATCGCCACCGCCAGCCCGTCGAGCATCGCCGACAGGGTGATGGCGAAGTCTTCCGCGTCGACGCTGCCGAACTCCCCGCCGTCCTGGCCCGCCCGGACCAGGTCGCGGATGGTCTCGCGCCAGCGTTCGTCGAACTTCTGCCGGACCGCGGCCACCCCCGGGTTGCGGGCCGCCTGGGCCCACAGGTCCAGCCACAGCAGCCACGAGCCCGCCACGTCCGGGTCGTTGTCCGGCAGGCAGGTCATGGCCACGATCTCTTCCAGCCGCCCGGCCGCGCTGGAGATCTTGGCCATCCGCTGGGTACCGGCCGCGTACCAGGCGTCCTCGGAGAACCGCATGGCCTCGGTCAGCAGCTGGTCGCGGGTCTTGAAGTAGTAGATGACCAGGGCGGCGCTGGTGCCCGCCTGCGCGGCCACGTCGGTGATCCGCGTCTCCGGGTAACCGCGCTCGGCGATCACCTCCAGGGCCGCCCGCAGCATCTGCTCCCGACGCCCGTCCGCGCTGCCAGCGGCGTTGCCAGCCTGCTTCATGCCTGCTATCCCGTCCCCTCCGGACACACCGTTCCGCGGCCCACCCTCTTGCCGGAAATCATAACAGGTTCTTAGACTGAACATTCAGTCAAACTTTGGCCCGGGTACGGGACACGGGTCCGGAAGGACATCGGCATGGCGGCATACGACGCACTGGTCATCGGCGGCGGGCACAACGGCCTGGTGGCGGCGGCCTACCTGGCCCGGTCGGGCGCGCGCACGCTGGTCCTGGAGGCCCGCGACCACACCGGCGGCGCCGCCACCACCGAGGCGCCGTGGCCGGACGCGCCCGAGTTCCGGGTCACCCGGCTGTCCTACGTGATGAGCCTGCTGCCCCCGACCATCATCAAGGACCTGCAGCTGGAGCGGCACGGCTACAAGATCTTCCCGATGGGCCCGTACTACCAGGCGTTTCCGGAGGGCGGCTCGATCAAGCTGTACGCCGACGACGCCCAGCGCAACTACGAAGAGGTGGCCGCCTGGTCCAAGGCCGACGCCGAGGCCATGCCGAAGTGGGACGCCTGGCTGGAAGGCCTGGCCGACGTCCTCGGCCCGCTGCTGCTCACCGTGCCGCCCAACATCGGTTCCCGCAAGCCGCGTGACCTGGCCGGCCTGCTGCGGCTGGCCTGGCGGGAGCGCGGTCTCGACGTGCGCACGATCGCCGACGTGACCCGGCTGATGACGATGAGCATCGCCGACCTGCTCGACGACTGGTTCGAGTCCCCGCAGGTCAAGGGGGCCTTGGCCGTCAACGGCGTGATCGGCACCTGGGCCGGCCCGTACGAGCCGGGCACCGCCTACGTGATGGCCCACCACTCGATCGGCGACGTCGGCGACGGCCACCTCGGCAACTGGGGCTTCCAGGAGGGCGGCATGGGCGCGGTGGCCGACGCCATCGCCGCGGCCGCGCTGGAAGCGGGGGCCGAGATCCGCACCGGGGCCCGGGTCGGCCGCCTGCTGACCGAGGACGGCCGGGTGTCGGGCGCGGTGCTGGCCTCGGGCGAGGAGATCACCGCCCCGCTGGTCGTCACCTCGCTGCACCCCCGCACCGCGTTCCTCGAGCACGTGGGCCGCGACCGGCTGCCCGACGAGTTCGTCACCGACATCGAGCACTGGAAGACCCGCAGCGGGGTGGTCAAGATCAACCTGGCCCTGGCCGAGCTGCCCGACTTCACCGCCGACCCCGGCACCACCCTGCAGGAGCATCACACCGGTTCGGTCGAGATGGCGCCGACGATGGAGTACATCGAGCGGGCGTTCACCGACGCCCGCGAGGGCCGCCCGGCCCAGCGCCCGTTCAGCGACGGCGTCATCCCGACCACCTTCGACAAAACGCTCTGCCCCGAGGGCTACCACACGATGTCGCTGTTCACCCAGTGGGTGCCATCCGATTGGAATAAAGAGCCCCACCGCGCCGAGCTGCAGGCTTACGCGGACCGGATGATCGACACCTACAACGAGGTCGCGCCCAACTTCAAGAGCTCGATCCTGCACGCCGACATCGTCGGCCCGTACGACATGGAGCACGATTACGGCCTGATCGGCGGGAACATCTTCCACGGTGAGCTGTCGCTCGAGCAGCTGTTCCACATGCGGCCCGCGCCCGGCTTCGCCGACTACCGGACCCCGGTGCCCGGCCTGTACTACGCCAGCTCGGCCACCCACGCGGGCGGCGGCGTGTGCGGCATCCCCGGCATGCAGGCGGCCAAGGCTGCCATCGCCGACACCAAGGTGGCCGCCCGGTCTGACCGGCGGTCGGCTGCGGTCCGGCGCCTCACCCGTCGCCGGTGACGCATCCCACCGCGGCCCGCCCGGCCCCCACCATCACCTCACCCACCCTTCCAGCCCCTTCAGTCACACCAGTCACACCAGTCACGAACGACTCAACCGACGCAGCGGTCACGGCCATGCTGGAAGCCCGCACGGTCGCCCTCGTCGGCGCCAGCCCCCGCCCCGGCCGCCTCGGCGAGCGGATGATCACCGAGCTCGCCCGCAGCCCCGCCCGCCCCCGCACCTACCTGGTCAACCCCCACTACGACGACATCGGCGGCCGCCCCTGCCACCGCCGCCTGGACGACGTGCCCGAGCCGGTCGACCTGGTCCTGCTCGGGGTGCCCGACCAGGCGCTGGAAGACCAGCTGGCCGCGGCGGCCGCCCGCGGCGACCGCTCGGCGGTGATCTTCGGCAGCGCCTTCGACGTTCCCGGCCAGCCGCCCGGCCTCCGGGACCGGCTGGCCGCCACCGCCCGGGCGGCCGGGATGGCGGTCTGCGGGGCCGGCTGCATGGGCTTCGTCAACCTCGCCCACGGCCTGCGGGCGGTCGGCTACCTGGAGCCGGACCCGCTCGTGGCCGGGTCGGTCGCCCTCGTCACCCACTCCGGGTCGATGTTCTCGGCCCTGCTGCGGGCCCGGCGCGGGTTCGGCTACCGGCTGGCCGTCTCCTCCGGTCAGGAGCTGGTCACCACCGCCGCCGACTACGCCCGGTACGCCCTGCGCCAGCCCGGGATCCGGGCCCTGGCCCTGGTGCTGGAGACGATCCGCGACGCCGGCGCACTGCGCGCGGTGCTGGCCGAGGCCGCTGCCGCCGATGTCCCGGTGGTCCTACTGACCGCGGGCGCGACCGGCGCGGGCCGGGCGCTGGTGGCGGCGCACTCGGGCGCGCTGGCCGCCGCCGACGGGGCCTGGGAGGCGCTGGCCGATGCCTACGGCCTGCACCGGGTGCACGACCTGGCCGAGCTGACCGACACCCTGGAGCTGTTCGCCGCGGTCCGCCGCTCGCCCCTGGCCCCGGCCGTCGGCCCCCGTGGCCTCGCCACCGTGCACGACTCCGGCTTGGAGCGGGCGCACGTGGCCGACCTGGCGGCCGAGCTCGGAGTGCCGTTCGCGGGCTTGGCCGAGGCCACCCGGGCCCGGCTGGCGGCCGTCCTCGACCCCGGCCTGACCCCGGCCAACCCGCTCGACTTGTGGGGGACCGGCCGCGACGCCGAGACCCAGCTGACCGAGGCGCTGGCCGCGATGGCGGCCGACGACGCGGTCGACGCGGTGGTGCTGGCGGTCGACCTGGTGCCCGAGTTCGACGGCGACCGGTCCTACCCGGCGGCCGCCCTGGCCGCCGCCCGCCGCACCGCCAAGCCGGTCGCGATCCTGGCCAACCTGCCCGCCGCCGTCGACCCGGCCACCGCCGCCCAGCTGCGCGCGGCCGGCGTCCCGGTCCTGGAGGGAACCAGGTCGGGCCTGGTCGCCCTCCGCCATTGGCTCAGCCACGCCGCCCCGCCCCAACATCCCCCCCCCCCCCCCCGCCCCCACGCCCCCCCCCCCGGCCCCCGGGCCCCCCCCCCGGCCGCCCCCCCCCCCGCCGGCGCCGCCCCCCCCCACCCCCCCCGCGACTACGGCATCCCCACCGTCCAAACCCGCCGCGCCGCCACCCCCGCCGAAGCCCTCGACGCCGCCGCCGCCCTCGGCTACCCGGTCGTCCTCAAGACCAACGACCCCGCCATCACCCACAAGTCCGACGTCGGGGGAGTGGTCACCGGCCTGGCCACTCCGGCCGCCCTGGCCGCCGCCTACGACCGCCTCGCCACCCGCCTCGGCCCCGACGTGCTGGTGTGCGAGACCGCCCGGCCCGGCGTCGAGCTCTCCCTCGGCCTGGCCCGCGACCCGGCCCTCGGCCCGCTGATCGTGATCGCGGCCGGCGGCGTCCTGGTCGAGGTCCTGGCCGACCGGGTGGTGGCGCTGCCCCCGGTCGGCCCCGTCGCCGCCCGCCGCCTGCTCACCCGGATCCGCGCCGCCCGCCTGCTGGACGGCGTCCGCGGCGCCCCGCCCGCCGACCGCGACGCGGTGGCGGCCGCCATCGTCGCCCTGTCCGCCCTCGCCCTCGAGCTCGGCGACCACCTCGACGCCCTCGACATCAACCCGCTGATCTGCGCCCCGTCCGGTGCCGTGGCCGTCGACGCCCTGACCGTCACCCGCTAGCGACGGTCCCCGGCGGTTTCGCGGCCCGCAGGTGGGCAGCGGCAGGCCCAGACGACGAACCTGCCAACTCGTCGAGGGATGCGACCATGACCTTCGATCAAGCCGGGCTCCGGCGGCCAGCACGGATCATGCGGGTGGCCAACGTACCCATCCGGGCCGCCCTCAGCCTGCCGTTCCCGACGCCCCTCAGTGCCCACCTGATGCTCATCTCCTACACCGGCCGCAAGAGCGGTCAGGCCTACCGGCTGCCGGTCGCCTACCTGCGCGACGGCGATGTCCTGCTCACCCTGGGCGGCGGCCGCTGGACCTACAACCTGCTCGACGGGCAGCCGGCCCGGATCCGGTTGCGCGGCCGCGACCTGCCCGTCCAGCCGGAAGTGGTCACCGACCCGGCCGGGGTGGAACGGCTGCTCGACCGGGTCGTCGAGATCAACCCGCGGGCGGTCAGGTACATCCCCATCTCCCGCCGCCCCGACGGCCGCCTCGACCCCAACGGCCTCCACGCCGCCGTCCGCCGCGGCTACTGCGTCGTGCGCTGGTATCTCCAGGAACCGGGACCCACCGCCCGGATCCGGGGCGCTACCCGGTCACCCGGGCCCAGGCTGATCTGAGCGCCC
>Ga0213875_10002415_pt1 | contig 11225 bp, 12 predicted proteins | sample BarmaccomBMRX_R8_FD_160105 | JGI IMG/M metagenome (GOLD analysis project Ga0213875, IMG submission 160105) | Root-associated microbial communities from Barbacenia macrantha in rupestrian grasslands, the National Park of Serra do Cipo, Brazil - RX_R8 | ecosystem: Host-associated > Plants > Roots... | reverse complement strand
GCCCAGCCACGCGCTCGAGGAGTATGCCGGGGACTACGAGCACCCGGCCTATGGGCGCATGTGCATCACGCACGAGAATGACGGCCTCGCCTGGCGTTGGCGCGGCCTGTCCGGCGTCTTGCAGCATCGCCATTACGACGTCTTCGAGGTGCCGGAGAACCCGGCGGAATTCGGTCTCGATCTGCTGGCCTTCACCTTCCAGTACGACCGCGAGGGCAGCATCGACCGGCTGTCGGTGCCCTTCGAGCCGATGGTCGCGGACATCGTCTTCCGCCGCGCCGCCGCCGGCGAGGCGCTCGACCCGGCGTTCCGCGCCCGCTGCACCGGCGTCTATCGCAACGGCCCGCAGCGCCACGAGGTGCGATTGGATGCCGAGGGGCAGCTCACCCTGTCGCCGGCCGGCCAGCCGACCTATCGCCTGGTCCCGTATCGGGACCGCGTCTTCACGATTGCGCAGTTGTCGGGCTATCGCGTCGAGTTCCGATCGGCGACACAAGGCGCGGCGGAGGCGGTGATCTTCCACCAGCCGAACGGCACCTTCGAGGCCGAACGAGAGGCCGACTGACCGCCGGCTTTCACGGGGTTAGAGCGACGATGACGGCACGATACTATCCCGAGATCTACGACGCGGCGGATCTCAGGCGCGCGAAAGAGATCATCCTGACGGACGAAGGGCCCGGCGCGGATACCGATACGCGATGGGCGGTGGAGACGCCCTACATCCTGGAGCTTCTCGGCCAAGCCTTCGAGCTTCGCCCGGAGATGCTGCTGCTGGACTACGGCTGCGGCATCGGGCGGATGGCGAGGGCGATCATCGAGACCGCGGGATGCAGCGTCATCGGCGTCGATACCAGTCCACGCATGCGCCGGCTGGCCGAGGATTATGTCGGGTCGGAGCGTTTCGTCGCCTGTTCGCCGGCGCAGTTCGACACGATGGTCGCGGCCGGCCTGCGCGTGCATGCGGCGATCGCGATATGGGTGCTGCAGCATTGCCTGACGCCCGCCGCCGACATCGAACGGATCAGGCGCGGTCTGGCAGCGGGCGGCCAGTGCTTCGTCGTGAACATGCTGCACCGCGCCGTCCCCGCCTTGCGGGACGCAGATGCTTCACCAGGCCGGTTCGTCTGGGTAAACGACGGCCAGGACATCGCCGCGCTGCTGCGCCAAGCGTTTGAGGTGGCGGCGGAGGGCGAGCCGGACGCCTCTCGCGTTCCGAAGATGGCCCAGTCGGGCGTCTTCTGGATGCACCTGCGGCGATGAGCTGCGGGTTGCTCGGGTATTCCGAGGTGCGGATCCTGCTGCCGGGCAGCAAGCTGAACATCAGTGCGACGAACTACCGCCCGATCCGGCAAATGCAGCTCGTGCGGTGGACCGGCACCACCTGGCAGCTCTTCGGCAAGCGGTAAACCGGGCTCAGGTCACCAGCACGACACGCTCGGGCGCGCCGGCCAGCACCGCGCGGTAGGCGTCGGCGGCGCGGTCGAGCGGGTAGGCGTTGGGGTCGGACACCGGGAAGGGTCGCAGCGCGCCGCTCTCGAAGCCCGGGCGCAGCGTGTCGAGGATCCCCGCGCAATCGCCGCTGTCGAGCGCCAGCGTGTCCAGGCCGATGAAGCGGTGCCGCCCGCGGTAGAAGGCGAAGATGTCGAAGGGAACCGAGCGCTCGATGGTGGAGATGAAGATCTGCCGGCCGCGCACCGCCATCGCCCGGTTCGCTGCCTCGAAATAGGGGCTGCCGACGGTGTTGAAGACAACGTCGGCGCCGTGCCCGCCGGTCGTGTCGCGCAACTCGGCGGCCCAGTCGCGATCGCCCGCCAGCATCGTCAGCGGCGCGCTGGCGTGGCCGCGATAGGGCTTCGCCGTACGCTCCACGCCGAAGACACGCGCCCCTGCGGCGGTAGCGATCTGGATCGCCGCCTGCCCGACCTTGCCGTTGGCGCCGAGCACCAGCGCGACATCGCCGGGCTGCACGCCGCCTGCCTCGCGCAGGCCTTCGGCGGCGGTGATGAACGGCACGCCGACCGCGCCAGCCTCCGTCAGGGTGATCCGGCCGGGTTTCTCCCTGACATGCGCGGCCGGCAGCACGAGGTAGCGCGCGTGCGTGCCGTCGCGCCTGATGCCGAGCTCGCCGCCGGAGCCCCAGACGTCGCGGCCAAGCAGGGGTTCGGGGCCGGCGACGACGACGCCGGCATAGTCGCGGCCCGGCGTGCGCGGCCAGACCGCGTGCGGCATGGCGCCCATCACCGCCTTGACGTCGGAAGGATTGACCCCGGCGGCGCGCACCTCGATGACGGCCTGGTCGGGACCGGGCTCGGGGATGTCCATTTCCGCCAGCCCGATCGCGGCATCCAAGGCCTCGGCGCTTTCGGCCTTGGACTGCACGCGCAGCGCGGCGCCGCGCCGGCCGGCTGTGCTCATCGCTCTAGAACCCGAACATATGGTCGAGGGAGAAGCCGCCCGCCTCCTCCATCAGCCCGTGATAGCCGAACAGGCGGCAGGTGGTGTCGCGGATCAGCACGTAGCCCTCGGCGCCGGCCTGCGCCAGCAGGGCCTCGCCGAACACCAGGTGCGGCCAGACCATCGCCGAGCCGGAGCAGGCGATCTCCAGCGGCCGTTCGGCGATCACCGCGCCGGCGCTGTCGTGCAGCAGCAGGGTGGTGGCGGAGCGCGGGTGCCAGGGCGCCGAGGCCGCATAGATGAGATGCGCGAAGCTGCGCCGGGTCGCATCGCCGAGCTTGAGGAACAGCCGCGTGGACAGGCCGGGGGGCGGGCCGGAATAGGATTGCGGCTCGTCCTTGTAGGTCATCGGCGTGTTGTAGATATGCGCGCCGAAGCTGGTCTCCGAGCGATGGCCGGAGTGGCGATCCTCGGCGCGGATGAGGGCGTGCATCCAGCCGTCGGCCTCGCCGCCGTCGCGGAAATCGTAGACCAGCTCGGCGTGGCCGCCCTCCGCCAGTTTTCCCGGTTCCAGAAGATCGTCGAGATCGAGCGCCAGCTCGTGGTCGCGCGGCAGGCAGCCGAGGAAACGCTCGGCCGCCGGCGTGCCGTCGGCGTCGAAGACGTCCAGGCGCAGCGGCAGCGTGGCCTGCGTCGTCGCCATCGGCGTCGGCTGCACGATCGTGGTGAAGCGGCGACGCGGCAACACCGGGAAGGGCAGCAGGAAGCCGCGGCCCAGCAGGTTGGAAAGCGCCGGGATGGCCGGATCGGGCGCCAGGTCGGCGCGCTCGACATTGGGGTGGGCGATGCGGGTGCGCCCGTCGTGGACGACTTCGTAGCGTGGCCGCACGACGTGGCGGCCGGCGCGCAGCTCGATCTGCGCGGGCCAGTGCAGTCCAGGGAGCAGGCTGGCGACGTCCAGCGCGACCGAGGCGTATGGGCCGATTTCCTGCGGCAGGCTGACGGGGTGCTCGGCGCCGATGCGGTCCAGCGCGATGGCGCCGGCGGGGATCGGCGCGGCGTGGCTGTTCTGCACCCAGAGGATGACCCGCTCGTCCGGCCGGGGTGCCGGCACCCCGGCGTAGCGGTCTGCCGGCCAGGCGTTGGCGTCGTGGGTGCAGGAGAGGCTGGCGCCGTTGCCGCCGGTCGCAAAAGTGTCGAGCGCGTATTTGACGACGTCGTGGCCGGCGGCGCCGACCGCGTGGAGGAAGAGCTGGCCGGTGAAGGGCGGCAGGTTGAAGCGCCGGCGCACCTCCCGGCTGTCGATGGCGATTCCGCCGGCGCCTTCCGGCACCGGCTGTTCCCAGGTGGCGAGCGGGGTGCCGTCGGCATCGAACAGGCGCAGCCAAAGCCGGACCGGCCCGGCGCCGTACCCGGCCCAGTAGTTGGCGGTGACCAGGCGCGTGGAAAGCCCCTCGGCGTCGCGGAAGAAGGCGTGGTTGGTCGCGAAGTTCAGCCTGTCGAGGTAGCGGCGCGGCAGGGTGAGCAGCCGATCGGGCAGGCGTGCCGCGTCGAGGGTGGCCATTTCGGCGCCCGGCGGCAGCATCGGGGCGATGCGCGCGGCGATGCGGGGATCGAAGGAAGCGACCAGCACGCTGCCGGCCGCCGCCTCGCGCAGCGCGGTCAGCGGTCTTGCGGCCATGCCGACGCGGGGGCTGCCGATCTCCCGGACATCCTGGACATAGACGCCCTCGAGGGCGGGATGCCCGGGGTTGAGGGCAAAGAGTGCCGCGGCGATGCCGTCCGGGTCGAAGACGGCGACCGGCGGGGCGAGCCGCGCGTAGAGTGCGGTGACCGCCTCCACCGCCAGCGGATGCGCCAGCGCCTTGTAGAGCACGTTGCCGCCCTGGCGCTGATCGAACGTCCGGATATCCAGCATGTCACTTCCTTGAGTCATGGGGTCTGGGGGCCGCTGCCCCCAGCGGGTCCAGGGCAGAGCCCTGGCCTTTTTTCTTAAAACCCAAGCCGCCGCCGCATTTCTGTGGCCGCTTGTGCGGTGTCATCGAGCGGTTCGACAACCCAGTCCTCGTAGCGTCCGGTGAAGTCGCGCACCCGCCCGCTGTCTTGCAGCAGGTGCAGGAACGCGGCGATGCGGCGGGAGTGTCCGGGCAGCCGGGCTAGCATGACCGGCGCGCGTGTGGCCACCGCCTCGGAGATCATGGAGACGCTGTCGATGGTGACGACGATGGCGTCCGCTAGGGCCAGCAGCCCGAAATAGGGATTCTCCCCGCTGCCGTCCCATACCCAGGCGCCGAGCCGGCCGAGTCGCTCGGCGAGCAGGTGCCGGACTGCGGGATCGGTGCGGCGCGACGGGGTGAGGGCAAGCCCGACGCGGTCGGCCTGCATCATGCCGGTGAGCCGGTCAGCCAATGCCGTGCCAGTGGAGATGTCGAGGCGGAAGCGGCCGTTGGTGCCGCCGACGAGGACGGCGACGAGCGGGCGGGGCAGGTGGGCGAGGCGGGGCGCCCAGAGCGCGCGGGCGGCGGCGAGGCGCGGCGGCGTCACGCGGTGCAGGGCGGTGCGGGTGACCAGCACGTTGGGTCCGGTCAGGTCGTCGTGCCGGGTCACCACCACGAGGTCGAAGCGGGCGGGGTCCATGCGCGGGTGCTGGACGTGGACGACCGGCAGGTCCGGGCGGCGGAGCGCGCTGCCCACGGCTGCGGCGACCCCCCCGCAGCCGAGCAGCACGCCGCACGCGGGCGTCACGGCGTCGACGGCGCGCAGCGGCGCCGGCCAGAGGCGGGCCGGCAGGTAGCGCCAGGGCGCCCGCGGGCGCAGGACGCGCAGCTCCGGCTGCAGGCCGGCTGCTTCGGCGAGGCCGAGCGCCTGCGCCTGCAATCCGGCATAGGCCTCGCTGATGATCCAGGAAGCGGGGACATGCGGCGATGTCCCGGCGCTGTCGACTGCCGTCAAGGCGCGGTCATGCAAGGCGGCTTCGCCGGACGCGCGGCATCAGCCAGGGCGTGATGAGCCCGACGCCGATGCCCCAGAAGCCGTTGATCAGGAACGAGCGCAGCCAGCTCTGCCAGGCCCAGCCGCCGCCGATCGGCTGGCCCTTGATCGGCGCCACCACGAACATGCCGACCAGCATGGCGATCACGCCGAGGCCGAGACCGCACAGCCAGAGCGGGGCGGACAGGCGCGGCATGGCCAGGCCGAAGACCGCTCCATAGAGGCCGCCCCAGAAGCAGAGGCTGGCGATCGCCGGCACGCCGAACGGTGGCCGCGGCGCCATCGGATAGGGCGGCGGCATGCCGAGCCCGGGCAGCGCGAACAGATGCAGCGCCTCCCACATGGCGGCGTGGAAGGTGAGCACCGAGATGGCGGCGGCGATGAAGCCGAGCGCCGCCCGGACGGCGGGGGAGTCGGACATTTTTCCACTCCATTGGTCAGGGTTGTTCGCCAAGCCGAAGGGGTGTGCGAGGCGCCGGCAACGGCTGTTCGTCCTTCAGCGCGACGCCGGTGCAGCGCAGCAGGCGCATCGCGCCGAGCAGCCACCGCAGCTTGGCGGCGGCCTGGGCGATCGGCAGACCTTCGGGGCGTATATTGGAGATGCAGTTGCGCTCGGCGTCGGTGCGGCCCCGGCGCGGCTGCCAGGTCAGGTAGACGCCAAGGCTGTCCGGCGCCGACAGGCCGGGGCGCTCGCCGATCAGCACGGCGACTGCCTCGGCGCCCAGCGCCTCCCCGATGTCGTCGCCGAGCGCCACCCGCCCCTGCTCGGCGATGACGATCGGCGCGTCGGGCAGATCGAGGGCGGCGACCAGAGGCGCGGCGTGGCGGTCGATGGCGGTGGCGGAGAGCCCGTCGCAGATCACCAGCGCCAGGTCCGGCGGTGCGACTGAGCGCAGCGCGGCGCGGTCCGGCTCGGCGAGGCGGCGGCCGAGATCGGGGCGCAGCAGGTACGTCCGCCGGTCCGGGCAGGCGCTGCGCACGAACAGCGGGTCGTGGCCGAGGGCGCGCAGCGCGGCCTGCAGGGCCGGCACGTCCAGCCGCGCGTGCACGGCGTCGCGCGCCGCGGCGTGGGCGGCCTGGAACTGCAGATGCGCCGCTGTCGGCAGGCCATTGCCGGCGCGGCCCAGCGCCACCCGCGCCGGCGTGAAGCGCCGCAGGTCGCGCCAGCTCATGGGCACCCCCGCCATCAGCCGAGGCCGATCAGCGCCGGAGAAAGCGCGGCCGGCAAGCGCTCCGAGGCCGCACCGATGCCCATGCGTTCGAGCCAAGCCTCGAATTCCGGCGCCGGACGCAGGCCGAGCGCGCCGCGCAGATAGAGCGCGTCGTGGAAGGAGGTGCTCTGATAGGACAGCATCACGTCATCGGCGCCGGGCACGCCCATGACGAAGGTCACGCCGGCGACGCCGAGCAGGGTGAGCAGCGCGTCCATGTCGTCCTGATCCGCCTCGGCGTGATTGGTGTAGCAGACGTCCACCCCCATCGGCAGGCCGAGCAGCTTGCCGCAGAAATGGTCCTCCAACCCGGCGCGGGTGATCTGCTTGCCGTCATGCAGGTATTCCGGCCCGATGAAGCCGACGACGCTGTTGACCAGCAGCGGGGAGAACGCCCGGGCGACGGCGTAGGCGCGCGCCTCGATGGTCTGCTGGTCGACGCCGTGATGCGCCTCCGCCGAGAGCGCGCTGCCCTGGCCGGTCTCGAAATACATCAAATTCTCGCCGCGCCCGAGCGAGCGCGCCGCCGCATGCGCCTCGGCCAACAGCGCCAGGTCGACGCCGAAGCTGCGGTTCGCCGCTTCGGTGCCGCCGATCGACTGGAACACCAGGTCGACCGGCGCGCCGCGCTCGATGCAGCGCAGCGTCGTGGTGACGTGGGCGAGCACGCAGGTCTGGGTGGGAATGGCATAGCGCTCGCGCACCGCGTCGAGCATCGTCAGCAACCGGTGCGTGCTCTCCAGGCTGTCGGTCGCCGGGTTGATGCCGATCACCGCGTCGCCGGCGCCGAGCAGCAGGCCATCCAGCACCGAGGCGGCGATGCCCTGCGCGTCGTCCGTGGGGTGGTTGGGCTGCAGCCGCACCGACAGCCGGCCCGGCAGGCCGATCGTGTCGCGGAAGCGGGTGACCACGCGGCACTTCGCAGCCACTGCCACCAGGTCCTGCAGGCGCATGATCTTGCTCACCCCTGCGACCATCTCCGGGGTGATCCCCGCTCTCACCGCGGCCAGCGCTGCGGGTTCGGCGGCCAGCAGCCAGTTGCGCAGCTCGCCGATGGTGAGGGAGGCGATCGGGGCGAACGCCGCTTCATCGTGGCCGTCGAGGATCAGGCGGGTGACCTCGTCGGCCTCGTAGGGCACCACCGGCTCGGCCAGGAAACGGGCGAGCGGCACGTCGGCGAGCGCCATCTGCGCGGCGACGCGCTCGGTGGCGGTCGCGGCAGCGATGCCGGCGAGCGCGTCGCCCGAGCGGTGCGGGCTGGCGCGGGCCAGAAGGGTGCGCAGGGAATGCGGCAGGGTCGTCTCCCAGACAAGCAGGCGAGGGGCTTCGCCCCCTCGACCCCCACGAAGGGCAATGCCCTTCGAACCCCTTCCTTAAGTAAATGGGGTCTGGGGTCGACGGACCCCAGCGGGTCCAGGGCGGAGCCCTGGCCTTTCTTGGCCCTAGACTCGCCCTTCCACATCCTATACACGCCGGCGCTCATTCGGAACGCGGGAGATGCGCGTCCTGCCCTTCGGGCGGGGGCCATCGTCTGTACCGCGAGGAGCCAGGCCCATGGCCAAGAAGATCGTCGGATACGTCAAGCTGCAGATCCCCGCCGGCAAGGCCAACCCCTCGCCGCCGGTCGGCCCCGCCCTTGGTCAGCGCGGCCTGAACATCATGGCCTTCTGCAAGGAATTCAACGCCGCCACCCAGGGCATGGAGCCCGGCATGCCGGTGCCCGTGGTGATCACCGCCTACGCCGACCGCACCTTCACCTTCATCACCAAGACCCCGCCCAATACCTACTTCCTGCTCAAGGCGGCCAAGGTCGACAAGGGGTCGAGCACGGTCGGCAAGGGTGCCGCGGTCGGCCGGGTGACCACCAGCCAGCTGCGCGAGATCGCCGAGCAGAAGATGAAGGACATGAATGCCGGCGACATCGAGGCGGCGGTGCGCATGCTCGCCGGTTCCGCCAGGTCGATGGGCCTCGCGGTGGTGGAGGGCTGACCGATGAAGCCGGGCAAGCGGCTGCGGGCGGCCTATAAGTCCGTCGATACGAACCGGGCCTATCCTCTGGCCGAGGCGATCGATCTCGTCCGCAGCAACGCCAGCGCCAAGTTCGACGAGACGGTGGAGCTGGCGATGAATCTCGGCATCGACCCCCGCCACGCCGACCAGATGGTCCGCGGCCTGATCAGCCTGCCCAACGGCACCGGCAAGACGCTGCGCATCGGCGTCTTCGCCCGTGGCGCCAAGGCCGAGGAGGCGAGCGCCGCCGGCGCCGACGTGGTAGGCGCCGAGGACTTGGCCGAGCGAGTGCAGGGCGGGGAGATCGCCTTCGACCGCTGCATCGCCACGCCCGACATGATGGCGCTGGTCGGCCGGCTCGGGAAGATCCTGGGTCCGCGCGGCCTGATGCCGAACCCGCGTCTCGGCACGGTGACCATGGACGTCAGGGGGGCGGTCGCCGCGGCCCGCGCCGGGCAGGTGGAGTTCCGCGCCGAGAAGGCGGGCGTCATCCATGCCGGGATCGGCAAGGCAAGCTTTCCGTCCGAGAAGCTGCTCGAGAATGCACGAGCCCTGATCGACGCCGTGCAGAAGGCCAAGCCGACCGGCGCCAAGGGGACCTACGTCCAGCGCGTGGCGGTGAGTTCGACCATGGGGCCGGGAGTGCGGGTGGACCCCGCCACGCTCGCCGCCTGAGAACGGGATACGTCGGGCCGCCAGACCCAGATGATGGGTGGGTGGCTCGGCGGACAGGGGGCGCCGCGGCGCTCTCCGAACCTGTCCAAGATCGCGCGTGCCGCCGGCCTGTCCGGCGGCTTAAAGGACCGCAGGTCCGCGAGCGTGAGACGGGAGAGCCAGGAAACCCGCCGCGGCGTGTCCGCCGGCGGGGATGCTGGCGGTTCCGGCTGCAGGACAGGCGAACCGGATCGCTCTTCGGGGCGGTCCAGAGGGCAACCCGGCTTGGCGCTCGCGCCGGGCCAGCGAAGGAGATCGCGTTGGACCGAACGGAGAAGCGGGAGTTCGTCGCTTCGCTCGCAGAAATCTTCGCAGCGACATCGATGGTCGTGGTCACCCACAACCAGGGACTGACCGTGGCCGAGGTGACCGACCTGCGGCGACGCATGCGGGCGGCAGGGGCGACCTTCAAGGTCGCGAAGAACCGGCTGGCCACGCTCGCCCTGGAGGGGACCCGGTTCGGCGGCATCCAGCCCCTGCTGAAGGGCCCGACCGCGCTCGCGTGGTCGACGGACCCGGTGGCGGTGGCGAAGACGGCCGTCGAGTTCGCCAGGACCAACGAGAAGCTGGTGGTGATCGGCGGGGCGCTCGGCACCCAGATGCTGGACGCGTCGGGGGTCAAGGCACTTGCCGAGCTGCCGTCGCTGGACGAGCTGCGGGCGCGGCTGGTGGGGATGATCGCCACCCCCGCCACGCGTATCGCCGGGGTTCTCCAGGCGCCGGCCGGCCAGCTCGCTCGGGTCTTCGGGGCCTATGCCAAGGAGGCGGCGGGCGAGACGGCGGAGGCGGCCTGAAGCGGCGCCCTGCGCAAACTTGAACCCAGGCCCGTGCAAGGCGGGCTTGCATGAAACCGACCAACGTCTAGATTAGGGACACACGAAAATGGCTGATCTGTCGAGACTGGTGGACGAGCTGTCCGGCCTGACGGTGCTGGAGGCTGCGGAGCTGTCCAAGCTGCTCGAGGCGAAATGGGGGGTTTCCGCGGCGGCGCCGGTCGCCGTGGCGGCCCCCACAGGCGGCGGCGCGGCCGCCGCGGCGCCCGCGGAGGAGCAGACCGAGTTCACCGTGGTGCTGGCGAAAACCGGCGAGAAGAAGATCAACGTCATCAAGGAAGTCCGCTCGATAACCGGCCTCGGCCTGAAAGAAGCCAAGGATCTGGTCGAGGGCGCCCCCAAGACCGTCAAGGAAGGGGTCAACAAGGACGAGGCCGAGAAGCTCAAGAAGCAGCTGGAAGACCAGGGTGCTTCGGTGGAGATCAAGTAGGCTGGCAGATCAACTTGGCTTGCCGGCCCGAATCCGGCGGAACGGCCGGGTTGGCGAAAGGCTGGGCCGGGGTGATGGGTTGGGACGGGCGGAAACCGGCATGGGGTCCGCCCGCGCCGGCATTGGCGGTGCCGAATGGGGCGCTTCCGGGGGGAATACGGAACACGAACGGTCGCGTGTCTGCCGCGGGCTACCGGGCGGATCCGACGACTGCGGATTGTTGGACGACGAGGCGGCAGGAATGATCAGGCAGCAGGACGGGCAATGAACGCAATTAACAGATCATTTACCGGACGCAAGCGGATCCGCAAGAATTTCGGGCGCATCCCCGAAGTCGCGCCGATGCCCAACCTGATCGACGTGCAGCGCGCCAGCTACGAGGCGTTCCTGCAGATGAACGTGGCACCTGACAGCCGCACGCCGACCGGCCTGCAGGAAGTCTTCAAGTCGGTCTTCCCGATCGACGACTTCGCCGGGCGCGGCCGGCTCGAGTTCGTCAATTACGAGCTCGAAGAACCGAAATACGACGTCGAGGAGTGCATCCAGCGCGGCATGACCTACGCCGCGCCGCTGAAGGTCATCCTTCGCCTCATCGTCTGGGATGTCGACGAGGACACCGGCGCCCGCTCCATCCGCGACATC
>Ga0213875_10002414_pt1 | contig 11229 bp, 9 predicted proteins | sample BarmaccomBMRX_R8_FD_160105 | JGI IMG/M metagenome (GOLD analysis project Ga0213875, IMG submission 160105) | Root-associated microbial communities from Barbacenia macrantha in rupestrian grasslands, the National Park of Serra do Cipo, Brazil - RX_R8 | ecosystem: Host-associated > Plants > Roots... | reverse complement strand
GTCATTTCCGAGGGAAGAGGAACGAGCGCGGGAGCCGCTTGAATGGCGGTCACGCCACTAAGCTGGACGATCGCGATCGGGTCCGCAGGGCCTCGCGCCGCCAGCGCGTATAAGTTGCCCGGCGCCAAAAAAAGCTCCGTTATCGAACTCGGCAAAGAGACGGGATCGCCCAGGCGCGAAGCCCCCGGAATACCCAAAATCGGCCGCAGCTCCCGAGACGACGCGTCCCTCACAAATCCTAGCGACGGACCGCCTGAGTTCTGCGCGATTAGCGCGGACGCTGTTAGAAGTGTGTACAGCAGACGTCGCATAGAAGCTCCCGGCTCAGTGCCCCGGCGCGCCGACTGTCGTCATGCCGCCTAAACCGAGCGTGGCTGTGGGTGCGTGAGTACTCGGCGAACTGTGTACAGCGGCAATAATGCCTGCTGCTGTCGCCGCCGCGCCTACAACCACAAACAGGACGAGCTTCTTGTGAGAGTGATGGTTGGGGGCTGGCGCTACCCGAGACGCGCCACTCGTGGAACTTGCGTCGCTATTCGCATGCTCATCGTCGTAGGGTGCGGCGAACCTCCAATCCAAACCCGGCACCGAAGGCAGGCTCAAACCTGTGGCAAGTTGGCCAGGTACAGCGGGTGCGGCCGGACTCACGACGGAACTGACGCTCTGGCATCGAACGATGCTGTTGAACGGCGGGAAAAGAGTGATTAACGTAAGGACGACAATTCGCCGCAACAGGAGCGAACACAGGGAAGGCCCAAGTTGCACAGACATCTATCCAATAAGAGGGCGAGCAAATAGAAGGTTCTCAACAGATCCCCTGGTATCGGCCTCCACGACATTCGCCGAAGCCTAAAGGCTGAGCCGAAGATCTGAAGGCTGAAAGCTGACGCCTTTCAGTGAGTCTGCTCTAATTGCATACGTGAAGCCGAAAAAGGTCGCGCTCGCGTATTCGGGCGGGCTTGATACCTCCATCATCATTCCCTGGCTGAAGGAAAATTACGATTCCGATGTCGTCGCCATCTGCGGCAACATCGGCCAAGGCGATGACGAGCTGCGTGGCCTCGAAGAAAAAGCCCGGAAAACGGGCGCGTCCGAAGTCTACGTCGAAGACCTGCGCGATGAATTCGTCACAGATTACCTATGGAAGCTCGTTCGATCCGGCGCCGTGTACGAGCACAAATACTTACTCGGCACCTCCGTCGCGCGTCCTCTGCTTGCCAAGCGTCAAGCTGAACTCGCGCTCGCAACCGGCTGCGACGCGCTCGCGCACGGCTGCACCGGCAAGGGCAACGATCAGGTCCGCTTCGAGCTGGCGTACAAAGCCATCGCGCCGCATCTTCCCGTCATCGCGCCCTGGCGCGAGTGGGACATTGTCTCTCGAGAGGATGCCATCGAATACGCCCGCGCGCACGGAGTGCCCATCGCCCAAACCGCCGCGAAAATTTACAGCCGCGATCGCAATCTCTGGCACATTTCCCACGAAGGCGGCGCGCTCGAGAACCCCGCAAATCGCGCCCCCGACGACGTCTGGATGCTGACGAAAAACCCGCATGAGGATCAATCCGAGCCAGTGAACGTCACGATCGGTTTCGAAAGCGCGATTCCCACCACACTAAACGGTCGTGCACTCGGCGGTGTCGCCCTGGTCGAAGAGTTGAACCGCATCGGCGGCGATCACGGCGTAGGCCGCATCGACATCGTCGAGAACCGCTTCGTCGGTATGAAATCTCGAGGTTGTTATGAAACGCCCGGAGGCACAATCTTGCTCGCCGCCCTCCGCGAGCTCGAAACCCTGACGCTCGATCGCGTGTCGCTGCACTATAAAGAGAAGCTCGCGCTCGATTACGCGGAACTCGTTTACAACGGATTCTGGTTCACGCCCCTGCGCGAATCGCTCGACGCGTTCTTCGAACAAATGGCCGAACCGGTCACGGGAGAAATCAAGCTCCGTCTGCGCGCAGGGATCATTGAACCCGTAAGCCGCTCGAGCCCCAACTCGCTCTACAATCCCGACATCGCGAGCTTCACCATGAGCGCCGCCTACGATCAGAAAGACGCGCTCGGATTCATTAACCTCATTGGGCTGCCGATCAAAGCTCGCGCGGCGCTTCGATGAAACTCTGGGGCGGAAGATTCGAGACCGGGCCTTCACAAGTATTCGAAGATTTCTCCCGCTCGCTCGAGTTCGATCGCAAACTCTTCTTCGCAGACCTGCGCGGCTCAAAGGCGTTCGCGAAGGCACTGCAGCAAGTCGGAGTTCTGAACGCGGACGAGTGCCGCGAGATCGTCTCTGCCTTCGACGGTATTGCGGCTGAATGGGATGATGCCGCATTTTTCACCGGCGCCCCGGGTGAAGGCAAAGACGAAGACATCCACACGTTCGTTATTCGCAAGCTGAAAGAAAGAGTCGGCCCACTTGCCGAGAAGATTCATACCGGCCGCAGCCGCAACGAACAAGTCTCGCTCGATTTGCGCCTCTATTTGCGCCTCGCCTCGGACGCGTTGCTCGAAAGACTCGGCCGGCTGATGTCTGCGCTCGTCGCGCTCGCGCGCAAATATCCGAACGCCGTCATCCCCGGCTACACTCATCTTCGACGCGCCCAGCCGGTCCTCTGGCCGCATTACGTCCTCGCCTATTTCGAAATGTTGGCGCGCGATCACGAACGCCTCTCTCAAGCGCGCGGTCGCATCGACGTCATGCCGCTCGGCTCTGGAGCGCTCGCCGGCAGCGGCTTCCAGTTTGATCGCGAAGCTATGCGGCGGGAGCTGGACCTCTCCGCAGTCACTCGAAACAGTATGGATGCCGCGGCCGACCGCGATTTCGCATTAGACTTCCTCTACGCCGCGAGCACCATCATGCTGCACTTGAGTCGCCTCGCCGAGGATTGGATCGTCTACTCGACCGACGAATTCGGCTGGCTCCTGCTTTCCGATACTGTAACCAGCGGATCGAGCCTCATGCCGCAAAAGAAAAATCCCGATTCGCTCGAATTGCTGCGCGGTAAAGCCGGTCGCGTCTTTGGCCATCTGACGTCACTTTTCATCACACTGAAAAGCCTGCCGATGACCTATAATCGCGACCTCCAGGAAGACAAAGAACCGCTCTTCGATGCATTCGAGCAGACGTCCAGGTCACTTGAGATGGCGCGTGTAGTCGCAGATTCCGTGTCACTCGATCCGGCGCGCGCCCTGAAGTCCGTCGAAGAGAGCTGGGCCGTCGCTACCGATCTCGCGGAAGAGCTTGCTCGCCGCGGCGTCTCCTTCCACCGCGCTCATCAGTTGGTCGGCAAACTAGTCCTTGAAAGCACGAAAGCCGGCAAGAAGCCAACAGACTGGACTGCCGATGCGCTTGCGGCTTTCGCGCCGGAATTCACTGTTGAAGCAGCTCGCCTACTCTCGCCATCTGAAGCCATCAAGAACCGCGAGGTGCCCGGCGGCACTGGACCGCAAACGGTTGCTCGCGCTCTCGACGAAGCAGAAGCCCGCCTCCACGCGTTCCATCATCAACTCGCCGCGCCATGAACAAAAGCTTCCGTCAAGGCCAAATCCTGCAGTTGATCCGCAACAGGCGCATTCACACGCAAGAAGAGCTTGCCCGCGAGCTCCGCGATCTGAGTATTCAGACCACGCAAGTAACTCTGTCGCGCGACATACGGGACCTGGGTCTCGTCAAAACTGGCGAGGGCTACCGCCAGCTCGAACCCGAATCGGGAACCCGGCGGTTCGGCGAAGTCGCGAACGAGTACCTGCTCGACGTTCGCATCGCCCAAAACCTCGCCGTGCTCCGAACCTCCTCCGGGAGCGCAAATACTCTGGCCATTGCGCTTGATCGCGAGCATTGGGAGGAGGTCGTAGGCACCCTCGCAGGTGATGACACCGTGCTGGTCATCACTCCCGATAACGACACTGCCGCGAGGTTCCGTCGCAGAATGCTAAGCCTTATCTCAGGTTGAGGGGCGCGTCAACACCGGCCATGGCTGTGGTTATGGGCATGCGCATGCGCCGGCGTCATGCAGCCGGCCTCCGAATCGACGCACGGCACGTGCTCGAACTGTATGGTCGTGTGGTGAATTCCGATCCCGTTGCACACGTCGTTAATCCGCCCCAAAATGCGCGCGCTCGATGACGGCGGCATGTCCTCGATCAACACGTGCGCGCTCAGCGCATGTGTGCTCGAACCCAAGCTCCAGATGTGGAGGTGATGTACATCCAAGACGCCATCCACGTCGCTCATCGACTTCGTCACATGGTCCAACTTCAAACCGCGCGGCAATCCCTCAAGCAGAATATTTAGCGATTCACGGATGATGTCCCACGCCGTGTAGATGATGAACAGCCCTAGCAAAATCGAAAGAATCGGGTCGATATACGTCAGCCCGGTGTAGCGAATCGCGATCGCGCCCGCGATGATCGTGACCGCGCCGACAGCATCCCCGAGCATGTGAATTGCCGCCGCATTGACGTTAATATCGCCTCGCCGTCCCCTGTGAAGCGCAATCACAATCGCACCGTTCAACACCAGCGCCGCCAGCGCAACCCACAGCATCATCCGATCGTTCACCGCTTGAGGGTGCAGCATGCGCGCCACAGCTTCCCAGCAGATGATCAACGAAATAACGATGAGGGTGGCGGCGTTTAAGAACGCGGTAATCACGCCCGCGCGCTGATAGCCGTACGTTTTGACGTGATTCGCCGGCTTCGATTGCAAGTACAGACCGATGGTCGCAAGCAGCAGCGCTATGGCGTCTGTGAAGTTGTGTCCCGCATCCGACAGCAACGCGAGGCTGTGTGAAACCAGACCGGCGTACACCTCGAAGGCAGTGAACGCCAAGGTTGCAACGAGTGATGCCTTAAGAACCCAACCCGCGTCGTGGGTGTGACTGTGATGATGATGCCCCAAATGGTCGCTGTCCTACCTTCAATTTACGACAGCAACGATTACTGCGGGTCTTGTGGTTTTTCGCCGGGTCGGTACAGCGAGGGAACCTTCTTCTTCTGCTGATCGTCGCCGCTGGGGTTCGCGTTCTTGCGCTCTTGCGCCTCTTTAGCGGGCATCATGGCTTCGCGCGCTTGTTTCTCCTTCTGGTCCTTCGCTGTCAGCTCAGATCCGCGACGGCCGGCGTCTTCTTGCGATAACTCGCGGCTGTCTTCAGTAGTCTGGATGGCATCGTCCAGCACGAACTTGTAACGGGCGAAGTCCCGCGGCTCGCTGTCCTGGATCTTATTCAACTTGTCCAAGAAATCCTTTTCAGCACCGACCACCGCCAGCATGCCCTTTTCGATAGATACATGCCGCCGCAGCGCGTCATCCGACACCGTGTCGATCTCCTCAATGATGTGGCTATAGTCCTCGAGCGCGTTGTGAACGAAAATGCTGCGTCCCGGCTTGTAGTTCGCCAGATACTGCTCAACCAGATCCATACGCTGCCGCGCGAAACGCAAGTACAACAGCAAGCGCTGATTCGGCTCTTGCGCTTCTCGCACCTGGTCCACTTCATTTGCGGTCAGGAAATCGCGATCCTGCGCGCACACCAGCGTCGCCGCACACAGCCCTACCATGGCGGCTAGACTCCACTTCATTTGCTCATTGCTCCAGTTAGCAGCTTGTCATGTATTTCCTCGAGTTTTCGGCCGGTAAACTCTGCCCACCCACGCTCCTCGACGCCTAACGTATCGACCAAGCTGTTAAGACGCCTTTGCAGATACGCAACCCGCAACTCCGCCTTTTTGTAATACCGACTCTTGTGCGCCTGCTGCAACGAGGTGGCACACTCCTTCAGAGCGTTCGTCATGTTTTCGAGCTGCGCATCGCCGCCATGAACCTCCTGCTTGCCGTACAAGTCCCTGGCATGGTCGAAGGCCTCCTCCGCAAACGCAAGCGCCATATCGGAGCGCTTCGTAGGGTTGTGCTCGGCCCGCAGCACAGCCAGGAACGACTGCGCCGGCAGGAGGCCGCCGAACGCGAGCAGCAGCCCCAAGCGAAGCGTCCCCCATGCCTGTAGCCCTAAGCTCATCGACTCGCCTCCTTTTCCAGTATTCTGACTCTCTGCCGCGCGATAAACTCCTGATCCGGAAACTCGCCGTAAGTCGCTTCCAAGAACCGTTGATAGCTGGCGAGCGCCGGTTTCACCTGATGTAATTTGTCCAGCACCATGGCCCGCAAATAGAAGTTACCAGGTTTTTCGGCATTCAGATCACGCACTTTGTCGAGGGCCCCGAGCGCCTGCGGGTATTGGTTTGCCAGTACCAAAGACGTCGCTGCCTCGTTCCACGCCTCCACCGAATCCGGCTTGATCTTCGCCGCAGTCAGGAATTGATTTGCCGCTACCTGGTAATCGTGACGGTCCCGGCGAATCCGCCCGATCGCCATTTGCACGTCGTAATCGTTGGGGTTGTCCCCAGCCGCTCGCTCCAGGATCGGCGCAGCTTTTTCCGGTTGATTGTTCTTCAGGTACGCGGTAGCGAGGGCCAGCCGGTTCGCCGATGACGGAGACAGTTGAACCGCAGCCTCAAATTGCGCGACCGCGTCCTCCGGCTGCTTCAGCGTCAGATATAGACGCCCCAACTCCTCGCGCGCGCCCGCATCATCGGGAAATTCTTTCAGCAAATTGACAGCATCTTCGGGCCGGTTCGCCTTCGAGAACGCCATCGCGATCTCCTCTAAGTACGATCGGAGCTTCGGATCGAGCGTCGACGCTTCTTTGTAATGCGACAATGCCGCATCCAACTTCCCGTCGCGCTCCAAACTTTGTCCGAACTCTAGCTCCGCCTCCGCAAGAGAATGTTTCGGTTGCGGCCGGTCCGGCTTCTGTTTTGCAGCGGCTTCGAGCAGGGGTATCGAATCCTGCGGTTTACCATCACGCACGTAGAGCATGCCGAGGTTCAGCTCCGCCTCATATAGGTTTGGTTTCAGCTCGAGCGTGTGCTTGAAATCGGCGGCTGCTAGCTCGTCTTCCTTCAGTTCGGTTTCGGCAAGCGCCAGGTTGAAGAAGGCCGAGTAATCGTCAGGATGGGCCGTTGTGAGCTGCTTGAAGATGTCCGCTGCTTTTTGATAGTCGTGCTGGTCGAGCGCACGCAAACCTTGCCCTTGAAGATCAGCTTGCACCCCGGCCGTCAACCACGCGGCCAAAAACAGCACGCCTTGCATCGGCAACGCCCTTTGTGCTTATTCTATCGACGCTCAGTCGAGCGGGAACTATCGCCGGTGATTCGCGGCCGCCGCAGTGGCTTCTCGCTGCAAATGAATCATATTTACGCCCGTCATGGCGAGCGCCAGGAATCCGAGAATCACAATCGGCAGCGTCACGACAGCCCACAAGATCAGCGATACGCGTTTCGCGAAAGCGAGCGGCAACGCAAACATCCGGTGCAGAGTTTCTGCCGTGACCCACTGGAACGATCCAAGGTTCCCCGGCGCTTGCGGTACAACGGCACTGAGACGGAGGAAGACGGCCAGCACGAACGCTGTCGTCACGGGGGATGGTAAACGGCTCGCAACCAGCAGCGCATACACGGGTACGAATTGCGCAAACATAAACACGCCGCTCGCCGCAAATGCCAGGTACAAATAGCGCGAGTGTCCGATCAGATGCAAGTCCTCGATCAGCGTGTTGAACCAGCGCGGCCATGACCGGTCAAATATATCGAGCGATTGCGCCTTCGCGTACATCGCATACCCGAGGATCACGCCACAAACCACAATGGTTGTTCCGAGCACATACCCCCCCTGCAAAATCAAGCGCGGAACCGGCCGGACACCCAGGCAGAAGATAAAGCCGCCCATCACCCAAACGCCATCGAAGATCCGCTCGATCAGTACCGAAGCGAGCGTCACGGAAAGCGGTAAATCGGTGGATTTCGACAGGAGAAAACAGCGGATCAATTCGCCGGCCCGCAGCGGAAGTACTTCGTTGGCGAACAACCCTGAATAAATCGCTTCAATCGCAGCGGCATAGGGAATGCGCTGCACCGGCCGAAGCACCAGTTGCCAACGCCAGCCCTGAACCAGATACGCGAAGATGTTGCTCGCCGCCGAGAAAGCGACCCAGGCCCACTTCATGTGCCTGGCTTCTCCCCAAATGTGGTGCAAACCAGCGCCCGAAAGAGCCCAGAACAGAAATGCGACAGAGATCAGGTTTGTTAAGACCAGCACTGTCCATTGCTTCGCTCTTCGGCTATGTCGAACCGGCCTCGGGGGCGCCGTTTGTGTGCTCAAGCCCTGATAATATCGTCGCTCAGTCGACATTGCGAGACGATTCGCTAAACTTTTTCTCGCATGCGAAACATTCAGCAAGTCGCCGTGCTCGGCGCCGGAACCATGGGCTCCCGTATCGCCGCCCACTTCGCGAACGCCGGCATTCCCAGTCTGCTTCTCGATATGCCATCGGACGGTCCGGATCGCAGCGCGATCGCCAAAAGCGGCCTGGAAACTGCATCGAAGCAACGCCCGCCCGCTTTCTTTACCGACACTGCAAAGGCGCTAATCAAGACCGGTAATTTCGATGACGATCTGCAGCACATCATACATTGCCAGTGGATCATCGAAGCCGTTAGCGAAGATCTCGGCATCAAGCGGGCTCTTTGGTCCAGCGTCGAAGAGCGGGCCAACGCCGGCGCGATCCTTTCTACCAACACAAGCGGCATTCCGCTCGCTGAAATTTCCAAAGATTTCTCGCCGACGTTCAAACGCCGGTTCCTCGGCACGCACTTCTTTAACCCGCCTCGCTATCTGCACTTGCTTGAGGTCATTCCGACCGCTGACACGGATCCGGACATCGTAGATTTCGTGACGACGTTCGGCACGGAGGTGCTGGGGAAGGGAATTGTACGTTGCAAAGACACGCCGAACTTCATCGGCAATCGCATCGGTATTTTCTACAGCATGGCGATTCAGCGCGCGGCGATCGAGGGCAACTACACGGTTGAAGAGGTTGACGCGCTCACCGGGCCTTTGATGGGCATGCCGAAATCCGCTTCGTTCCGGCTGGTGGACGTGATCGGCTTGGATGTCTGGGCACACGTCGCTCGCAATGTTTATACGGGCACTCAAGACCAGTGGCGCGATTGGTTCATTCTGCCGCCGTTCATGCAGAAAATGCTGGAGGCGCGCCGGCTCGGCGAAAAAACCGGAGAAGGCTTTTACAAGCGCGTCGGGCCGGAGAAGCAAATCCACGCGGTCGATCTCGAAACGCTCGAATATCACCCCGCGCGCACTGTTTCCTTCGAGAGCGTTGAGAACGTACGCAAAGTCCCCGACTTGGGCCAGCGACTGCGCGCGCTTATAGGAGGTCAAGATCGTGCCGGAACATTCATCTGGACCGTCCTCCAGAACGTATTCGCATATTCCGCGGCCATGATTCCCGAGATATCGGATCGCATCGTCGAAATCGATCGCGCGATTCGCTGGGGTTTCGGCCACAAGCTCGGTCCGTTCGAGCTCTGGGACGCTATCGGGTTTGATTACGTCCTCAGTCGAATGAAATCTGCCGGCGTCGAGTTACCGAGACACCTGCAGCACGCGAAATCCTTCTACAAACCGGACGAATATTTCGACTTGGTGCGCGGCAACTATGCCCCGCTCGAACCACGCCCCGGCGTCATCGTTCTCGCCGACACCAAGCGCACTCGCGGAGAGATCGCCGCCAATCGCGATGCGTCTCTCATCGATCTCGGTGATCGCGTCGTTTGTCTCGAGTTCCACAGCAAGATGAACGCGGTTGATGAAGGCACTCTCGACATGGTCCATCGCGGGGTTGCACTCCTTGAGCGCGAGTTCGATGCGATGGTGATTGCGAATGAAGGCGATAACTTCAGCGTGGGCGCGAATCTGCTGATGATGCTGAATGCGGCGCAAGCAGGAAATCTCGACGCTATTGACGGATTTATTCAGCGGTTTCAGAACGCGATGCTCGCCATCAAATACGCGCCTAAGCCTGTCGTCGCCGCCCCGTTCGGCCTTGCGCTCGGCGGAGGCTGCGAAGTGGTGCTCCAGAGCCATCGCGCACAAGCGCACGCTGAACTCAACATCGGTCTCGTAGAATTCAACGTCGGGTTAATCCCAGCCGCCGGCGGCACAAAGGAGATGGCGTTCCGCTTCGCAGACCCGATGAGGGGTCTCGCCTTGATCAGCCAGGCGAAAACGTCGAGCTCCGCCGCAGAAGCCAAACAGCTCGGCTTCTTGCAGCCTGCGGACCGTATTTCCATGAATCCCGAGCTGCTGATCGGCGACGCGAAACGATTCGCACTCGAGCTGGCACGCACTTACCAGCAAGGCCAACCCGAAGCGGAGGTCGCCATTTCCGGCGAACCCGGTTACGAACGCATGATGCAAACATCAACTTCAAAGCGCGAGAGCGGCGCGATCACCGATCACGATTTCGCCATCCTCGAAAAGCTCGCCTATGTCCTGAGCGGCGGCCGCGTTCCCGCCGGTAAGACAGTCACGGAGCAACGGCTGCTAGATCTGGAGCGCGAAGTCTTCGTCCAGCTCTGCGGAATGCAAAAGTCGCAGGAGCGCGTTCAATACATGCTGAAAAACGGAAAGCCGTTGCGAAACTGATCTACACGTACAAGCCCATTCTGGACTTCACAAGCTGTACCGTGTCCGCTGCAATCGGCAGAATGCGTTCGCGGCCTTCGCGCAACACCGAATCGATATAACTTGGGTCTGCAGTAATGTCTCGATATCGCTTCTGAATCGGCTCTAAACGCTCAATGACGGCCGCTGCAATGCGTTTTTTGAAATCGCCATAACGCATTCCCGCAACGCTCTGCAGGGTCAGCGCCGGATCGCACGCATGGCCAATCGTAAAGAGGTTCGCAATCCCAGCACCCATGTTCTCGGGATCTACCGCCGGCTCCGAATCCGTCGTCGCACGCGCAATCTTCTTCTGAACTTCTTTCGGCTCGTCCAGCAGCGCGATCGCATGTCCGGAACCGGGAGCCGATTTGCTCATCTTCTGCGTCGGATCGTCCAGACCCATGATTCGCGCGCCCACCGTCGGAAGATGTGTGGCAGGCATCACGAACGTTTCGCCGTATAACGAATTAAACCGCTGAGCAATATCGCGCGTCAGCTCCAAATGCTGCGATTGATCCTCGCCAACGGGCACAATGCTCGCCTGATACAGCAGAATGTCCGCTGCCATGAGCACCGGGTATTGCAGCAACCCGTCGCCCACTGTCTCCTGCGTTTCGCCTTTTGTTTTGAACTGGGTCATGCGCTGTAAC
>Ga0213875_10002413_pt1 | contig 11231 bp, 11 predicted proteins | sample BarmaccomBMRX_R8_FD_160105 | JGI IMG/M metagenome (GOLD analysis project Ga0213875, IMG submission 160105) | Root-associated microbial communities from Barbacenia macrantha in rupestrian grasslands, the National Park of Serra do Cipo, Brazil - RX_R8 | ecosystem: Host-associated > Plants > Roots... | reverse complement strand
GATTTATCGCAATTAATTTGTTTGTCAGCCGCAAGCTTTAACTGCCTTTTAAATATTCTTAAAGGGCCTCAATCGCTCATTGTCTCGCCATTGTCCGGCGCGCTGAGCACGAGGGCAAACCACCGTTCTGGCCCGCCGAGTTCGGCAGTACGGTGAGGGTGTGCCGCGCAGGAGCAGCAGGCGGGCCGGTACCGCCGACGCCGGGGTGCCCACCGTACCGCCACCCGGATCCGGGCGAGTGGTGCCCGGCGTGGCCAGCCTGGCCCTGCTGGAGGTGCTGCGCGGGCCGCTGCGGCCGGGCCGGGTGCTGGCCGCCACCGGCTCGGTCATCTACCTGGACTTCGGGGCCGCCCAGGTGGTGGCGCTGACCGCGGCCGGGGCGATCTGCCCGCCCAACGCGATCACGCTCAAGCTGCTCGCGCTCGACCCGCCGGACGGGACGGCCGCGCTCGACGGCGCCTGGGCGGGCAACGACCGGGTGCTGGTGGGCGGGCTCGAGGTCCAGATCCGGCGCTGGTGGGACCCGTGCCCGGTGTTCGCGCCGCTGTCCCGGGCCCGGCTCGATCACGGGGTGACCGCGCTGGCCCGGGTGTACGCGACCGCCACCACCCGGCCTGGCCTGGAGGGCCAGGACAGCCCGGCCGCGCTGGCCGCCCGCTGCGCCGCCGGCGACCTGGCCGACGCCGTCGAGCTGGCCGAATCCCTGGTCGGGCTGGGCCCTGGCCTGGTGCCGAGCGGCGACAGCATGCTCTGCGGCCTGCTGCTGGCGCTGCGGCTGCTGGGCGGGGCGACGGCCGGCGGCACCCGCCCGGTCTGGTTCGCGGACTGGCTCGGCGCGGCGGTGACCGGTTACGCCGAGCAGCGGACGACCCCGCTGGCGGCCACCCTGCTGCACTGCGCCGCCCGCGGCCAGGCGGCCGAGGAGGTGTCGGCGGTGCTGCACGGCATCGCCGGCCAGGAACCGGTCGAGCCTGCCGCCCGGCGGCTGCTGACCGTCGGCGGGGCCAGCGGGGCCGAGCTCACCTGGGGATTGATGGCGGGCTGTGCGGCCGCGCTGGCGCTGAGCCTGCCGTGACAAGATGGCAGCCATGACGTCCACCAAATTGGGTGTGCAGCAGGCCGTCCTGGTCACCGGTGAGCAGTACGAGCTGGCGGCCGGCGACTACCGCGCCGTGGTGACCGGGCTGGGGGCCGGGCTGCGGGAGCTCAGCTACGCCGGCCAGCCGGTGGCCTACGGGTACGAGCCCGACGAGCTGCCGCCGGGCGCGGCCGGCCAGTTGCTGGCCCCGTGGCCGAACCGCGTCGACCACGGGCAGTACGAGTTCGGCGGCGCCCACTACCAGCTCGACCTGAGCGAGCCCAAGAACGGCAACGCGATCCACGGGCTGACCCGCTGGGCGCGCTGGGAGCCGGTCCAGCAGGAGGCCGACCGGGTGCTGCTGCGCCACCGGCCGCACGGCTACACCGGCTACCCGTTCAGTGTGCAGGTCGACGCCGAGTACCGGCTCTCGGCCGGGGGCGGGCTGCAGGTCACGGTGTCGGCCGCCAACCGCGGCACCCGGCCCGCCCCCTACGGCACCGGCCAGCACCCCTACTTCACGGCCGGTTCCGCTCCGCTGGAGGAGTGGGAGCTGGAGCTGCCCGCGGCCCGCTGGCTGCCGCTCGACAGCCGCGGCATCCCCACCGGGCCGGCCCAGGACATCGGCGGGACGCCGTGCGACTTCCGTGCGCCCCACCCGATCGGCGACACCGTGCTCGATCACGCGCTGACCGGCCTGAACCGGGCGGCTGACGGGCGGGTCTGGGCCCACCTGCGCGCGGGCGGCCGCCAGGTGTCGATGTGGGCCGGTCCCGGCCACGGCTGGCTGCAGGTGTTCACCAGCGACACCCTGCACGGCGAACGGCACCGTAAGGCGGTCGCCGTCGAGCCGATGACCTGCCCGCCCAACGCCTTCGTGACCGGCGACGACCTGATCGTGCTGGCCCCCGGGGAGAGCGTCACCCACACCTGGGGCGCCGAGGCCCGCGTCAGCTAGCCGTGCGGGCGGTACCGGACGGGGTCTACCTGTGCCCGTCGGTGGGCGAGTACCCGGTCTACGACGAGCTGATCTACTCGGTCATCAGCGGGGACGAGCAGCGTAACCGGCTGTTCCGCCGGGCCATCGCGGCGGCCGCGCCGGGTGCCACCGTGCTGGAGATCGGGCCGGGGCCTGACCTGCTGTGGACGCTGGCGGCGGCTGAGGCGGGGGCGGCCCGCGTGTACGCGGTGGAGGTGCTGGCCGAGAGTGCGCGGCTGGCGGTCGAGACGGCCGCGCGGCGGGGAACGGCCTGCGTTGAGGTCGTGACCGGTGAGGCCACTGCGCTCACGCTGCCCGAGCGGGCCGATGTCTGTGTGGCCGAGATCGTCGGCTGCATCGGCGGGGCCGAGGGGATGGCGGCGGTGCTCGGGGACGCCGAGCGGCGGCACCTGGTGGAGGGTGCGCAGGTCATCCCGGCGGCGGTGCGCACGCTGGTGGCGGCGGTCAGCCTGGCGGGGGTGCTGGGCCCGGAGCCGGTCCTGGCGAGTGTGTTCGGGCCCTACGTGGAGGGCATCTTCCGCGCGGTGGGCGGCCCGTTCGATGTGCGGTTCTGCCTGGCCGGGGTGGGGCCGGAGATGCTGCGCTCCTCCCCCGCGGTGCTCGAGGATCTCCGGTTCGGCGCGGCCCGGGGCGGCCAGCCCGGTTCCCGGGGCGGCGACCTGCGGCTGGAGATCACCCGGGGCGGGCCGGTCGACGCGCTGCTGGCCTGGATCGAGCTGACCGTCGCGCCGGGTGACCGGCCGCTGGACAGCCTGGCCGACGACACCAACTGGCTCCCGGTCTGCATCCCGTTCGCCGGGGGGCCGGTGGCGGCGGGTCCCGGCGACGTGCTGTCGGTGCGGGCCACGGTGAGCGAGGCGGCGGACGGGATCCATCCGGAGTACTTCTTCCGGGGGGAACTGGCCCCGGCTGACGGGCGGCCCGGCGTCCCCGTTCATGCGGAGTCACGGTTCGCGGGCGGGCCGCTGCGGGCGACGCCGCTGCATCGCGCCCTGTTGCGTCAGCCGTGAGCGCGAGCGTCCGCTGGGTCCGGGCGTTCGAAGGCGAAGTAGATGGTCAGCGCTGGGCCTGGGCGAAGGCGCCGGCGTTGGTCTGGGCCGCGAACAGGCGGGTCGCCATCGGGTGGACCTGGGCGTCGGCGCCGGAGTCGTCGAAGTCCGGGGGGACGTAGAGCTGGAGGTCGGGATCCATGACCGGCATTGTCGCCGGCGGGCGGCTGGCTGGTCGCTGGGGTTTTCAGCCAGAAGTATGTTCGAGCGCGGCGCGGGCGCGGGCGAGGTCGGCGGGGGTGTCGATGTCGTCGGGCCGGCCGGTGGTGGTGCAGTCGACCGGGGTGACGAGGTCGGGGTGGGCGCGCAGGAAGGGGCGGGCGCCGGCGTCGCCGGTGGTGGTGGCGATCAGCTCGGGCCAGTGCGGGCGGGCGATCAGGACCGGGTTGCGGGGGCGGCCGTCGTAGCTGGCGACCGCCACGGTGGCGCCGGCCGCGTGCGCGGCGATCAGGCGGCGGACCGCCTCGGGGCCGATCAGGGGCTGGTCGGCCAGGGCGATCACGGCCGCCGGGCAGGACCGGGGCCCGGTGAGCAGGGCGCGCAGGCCGGCCACCAGGGACGAGCCCATGCCGGTGCGCCAGTCCGGGTTGTCGACCAGCGTGACCTCGGCCAGCTCGACCGGGGCGGCGCCGGTGACGACCACGATCGGGTCCGCTCCCCCGGCCCGCAGCAGGTCCACACCGCGGGCGGCCAGGGTCTGGCCGCCGATTTCGACCAGCGCCTTGGGCTGGCCCAGGCGGCTGCCACCGCCCGCGGCCAGCAGGATCCCGGCGACGTTGGCCATGGGGCCAGGTTAGCGGGCCCGGTCGGCGGGGCCGCCGGGAAATCCCCTGGCGGGCGCGGGCGGTCCCGGCTTAGGGTCGCCGCATGCCGCCTGCCTCGCACCTGCTCACGTTCACGCTCACCGCCTTCGTGCTGATCGCGGCGCCCGGGCCGAGCGTGCTGTTCACGGTCAGCCGGGCGCTGGCGCTGGGCCGGGTGGCGGGGGTGGCGACGGTGGCCGGTAACACGGCCGGCTTCTGCCTCCAGGTGCTGGCGGTCGCGTTCGGGATCGGCGCGCTGGCCGAGCGCTCGGTGCTCGTGTTCAACCTGATCAAGCTGGTGGGAGCCGGCTATCTGATCGTGCTCGGGGTGCAGGCGATCCGGCACCGTAAGCGGCTGGGCGAGGCGCTCGGCGCCCGGCTGGAACGCAAGAGCACGGCCCGGATCGTGGCCGACGGGTTCGTGGTCGGCGTCGGCAACCCCAAAGTGATCGTGTTCCTGGCGGCCGTGCTGCCGCAGTTCGCGGACCGGGCGGCCGGGCACCTGACCACTCAGCTGCTGGTGCTGGGGCTGTTGTTCGCGGGGATCGCCACGGTCTGCGACAGCGGCTGGGCGCTGGCGGCGGGCTCGGCCCGGGCCTGGCTGGGGCGGTCGCCGCGGCGGCTGGAGCTGATCGGCGGGACCGGCGGGCTGGTCATGATCGGCCTCGGGGCCACGCTGGCGGTCTCCGGCCGCCACGACTGAGCGCCGGCGGTTACTCGACGATCTTGGAGATCGGGATCTCCAGGATGTCGTGGGCGCCCGCGGCCTTGAGGGCGGGGATCAGCGTGTTGACGCCGCGCTTGGGGACGACCGTTTCGACCGCGTTCATGTCGCCGCGGGCGAGCTTGGTGATGGTCGGGGACGACAGCGCGGGCAGCATGTCGGTCACCGCGTTGAGCTGGCCGGCCGGGACGTTGAGCTTGAGCAGCACGTTGCCGCGGGCCTGGATCGCGCCCCGCAGCAGCAGCGCGATGTCGTCCATGGCCGCCCGCTTGTCCTCGTCGGCGTGGGCGGCGGCCGACGCGACCAGCTCGGTGTAGCTGGTCAGCAGGGTGTCGAGGATACGCAGGCCGTTCTTACGGAGCGAAGAGCCGGTCTCGGTCAGGTCGACGATCGCGTCGACGATGTCGGGGACCTTGGCCTCGGTGGCGCCGTAGGACGGGATCACCACCGCCTTGATCCCGTGGGAGTCCAGAAACCGCTTGGTCAGGCCGGGGAACTCCGTCGAGATGCGGACACCCTCGGGCAGGTCGCCGACGGTCTGCCAGGTGGAGTTCTGCGGCACCGCCAGCACCACCCGGACCGGCTGGGCGGTGTTCTTGGAGTACTGCAGCTCGCCCAGTGAGACCACGTCGGCCTGGGTCTCGGTGATCCAGTCGCGGCCGGTGATGCCCAGGTCGAACAGGCCACGCTCGATGTAGGAGGGGATCTCCTGGGGCCGCAGGAACCGCACCCGCTCGATCCGCGGGTCGTCGATGGCGGCGTGGTAGTCACGGTCGGAGGAACGCCGCACGGTCAGGTCGGCGGCGTCGAACAGCTCGAGCGTGGCTCGCTCCAGCGAGCCCTTGGGCAGGACGAGGGAGAGCACGGTGAAACCCCTTGGATCGGCGGACGGGCGCGGAGACGTGACGGGCGGGGGCGGCCCGGTCAATGTCGGGGCGAGCCCCCCGCCGCGACACCACGGGTCCGGGGCTGAACCGGCCGCCGGTCGGGACCGGAACAGCGGATGGAGCGCAGCAGGAGCGCGGTGTCCAGCGCCGCCACGACGGCCTCCCATCCCTTGTCCTCACTACTGCCCGGCAGCCCGGCTCGATCACGGGCGTCTTCTATGGTGTCACAGGTCAATACCCCGTTGCCCACCGGCGTGCCCGCGTCCAGGGCCACCCGGGTCAGGCCCTGGGTGACCGAGTCGCACACGTACTCGAAGTGCGGGGTGCCGCCGCGGATGACCGCCCCCAGGCAGACCACCGCGTCGTTGTAGCGGGCGAGCTCGGCCGCGACCACCGGCAGCTCGACCGCGCCCGCCACCCGCAGCACCAGCGGGTCGTCGATGCCGCAGGCCACGGCGGCGGCCGCCGCCCGCTCGACCAGCGAGTCGGTGATGTCGGCGTGCCAGCGGGTGCCGAGGATGGCCAGGGTCAGGTCGGAGGCGTCGACCGTCTCCAGGGTGGGCCGCCCCTCACCGCTCATGCTGATTCCTGCCGGGCTGAGCCGCTGGCCTGCGGACCGGCCGGCAGATTGTCGATCGTGTGGCCCAGCCGGTCGCGCTTGGCGGCCAGGTAGCGCAGGTTGTAGGGGGTGACCGGGACCGGCAGCGGCACCGGGGTCAGGTCGAGCCCGTAGCGGGCCAGCCCCACCACCTTGTCGGGGTTGTTGGTCAGCAGCCGGGCCGAGGAGATGCCGAGGTCGGCCAGCACCTGGGCGCCGGTCGAGTAGTCGCGGGCGTCGACCGGCAGGCCGAGCTCGAGGTTGGCGTCGACCGTGTCCGAGCCGTGGTCCTGCAGCTGGTAGGCGCGCAGCTTGCTCAGCAGCCCGATACCGCGACCCTCGTGCCCGCGCATGTACAGCACCACCCCGCGGCCCTCGGCCGCGATCCGGGCCATGGCCGCATCCAGCTGGGCGCCGCAGTCGCAGCGCAGCGAGCCGAACACGTCGCCGGTCAGGCACTCGGAATGCACCCGGACCAGTACGTCCTCGCCGTCGCCGATCTCGCCCAGCACCAGCGCCATGTGCTCGGTGCCGTCGACCGAGTTCAGGTAGCCGTAGGCCTGCCAGTCACCGTGGGGGTTGGGCAGGATCGTCTGGGCCTGCCGGGTGACCACGGTCTCGGTCCGGCGCCGGTAGTCGATGAGCTGCTCGATCGAGATCAGCCGGAGCCCGTGCTCGTCGGCGAACTCGCGCAGCCGCGGCAGCCGGGCCATGGTGCCGTCCTCGTTGACGATCTCGGTCACCACCCCGGCCGGCCGCAGCCCGGCCAGCTTGGCCAGGTCGACGGCGGCTTCGGTGTGCCCGCGACGGCGCAGCACGCCGCCCTCGGTGTAGCGGAGCGGGAACAGGTGGCCGGGCCGGCAGAAGTCGCTGGCGGCCGCGCCGGGGTCGGCCAGCCGGGTGATCGTGCGGGCCCGGTCGGCCGCCGAGATGCCGGTGGTGATGCCGGTCCGCGCGTCCACGCTGATCGTGAACGCGGTGCCCATGTGCTCCTGGTTGTCGCTGGTCATCTGGGGCAGGTTCAGCCGGTCCAGGTCCTCGCTGAGCATCGGCACGCAGATCAGCCCGCGGGCGTAGCGGATCGTGAACGCGAGCAGTTCGGGGGTGGCGGCCTCGGCCGCGAACACCAGGTCGCCCTCGTTCTCGCGGTCGGCGTCGTCGACCACCACCACCGGGCGGCCGGCTGCGATGTCCTTGATCGCCTGCTCGACGGAGTCCAGCTCCGGGTTGGGCAGGATCGGGGTGGCGCTCATCGGGTCACCTGGCCCGGGGCCGCGGTGAGCTTTTCCACGTACTTGGCGATCACATCAACCTCCAGGTTGACCGGCTCTCCCGGCTGCTTGTAACCCAGCGTGGTGCGCTTCAGCGTCTCCGGGATCAGGCTGACCTCGAACCAGTCGCCGGCGATGGCGCTCACGGTCAGGCTGATGCCGTCGACCGCGATCGAGCCCTTCTCGACCACGTACCGGGCCAGGCCCGGCGGCAGCGCGATCCGGACCACGTCCCAGTGCTCGGCCGTGGTGCGGGAGATCAGCTCCCCGACCCCGTCCACGTGCCCCTGCACCAGGTGGCCGCCCAGCCGGTCGGCCAGCCGGACCGAACGCTCCAGGTTGACGCGGGCTCCGGGGGCCAGCGCGCCGAGGCTGGAGCGGGTGAGGGTCTCGCGCATGACGTCGGCCGTGAACTGCTCGGCGGCCGCGCTGGTGACGGTCAGGCACACGCCGTTGACCGCGATCGAATCGCCGTTGGACACGTCGCTGGTGACCTGCGGACCGCGCACGGTCAGCCGGGCCGCGTCCCCGAGGTCCTCGATGGCGACGACCTCGCCCAGCTCTTCCACGATTCCGGTGAACATCCGCGCTTCCCTCCTCGGAACCGGCCTACTGCTCTGGCTCCGGGGGTGCGCGGGCAGAATGCGCGAACGCATTGGGCACACCAGGCTCACGCCTGCCGCGCGCGTGCTGCCTCCCATCCGGACTTTAACCGTCGGTCCCGGAGTTCCACCGGGTCAACCAGGCACCGTTGACGGGCGACTGGGTCGCGGACTGTCACCGCCGGTTCGGAGTTTCACCGACCCCGGAGCACGCTACGTACTGATAAGCATTCTGCCATACGACGTATTCCTGGCTCTTGCGTCGTACGTCACACCGGGCCGGGCCGGGTCAGACGGGGTCGGCCACCGAGGGCTCGGCCTCGGGGGCCTCGTCGCCGGACAGCCGGGTGATCTCCCGCATCCTGTTGGTCGCGTCGAGCGCGGCGATCTTGTAGGACTCGGCCAGCGTCGGGTAGTTGAACACGGCGTCGACCAGGTAGTCGACGGTGCCGCCGCAGCCCGCGACCGCCTGGCCGATGTGCACCAGCTCGGTGGCGCCGGTGCCGAACACGTGCACGCCCAGCAGCTGGCGGGTCTCCGGCGAGACCAGCAGCTTGAGCACGCCGTAGGAGTCGCCGATGATCTGGCCGCGGGCCAGCTCCCGGTAGCGGGACACCCCCACCTCGAACGGGATGCAGCCTTGCGTCAGCTGGTCTTCGGTCTGGCCGATGAAGCTGATCTCCGGGATCGAGTAGATGCCGATCGGCTGCAGCAGGTGGGCGGTGTGGACCGGCTCGCCGAAGGCGTGGTGGGCGGCCTGGCGGCCCTGCTCCATCGAGGTCGCGGCCAGGGCCGGGAAGCCGATCACGTCGCCGACCGCGTAGATGTGCGGCACCTCGGTCTGGTAGTTCTCGTCGACCTTGATCCGGCCGCGCTTGTCGGCCGTCAGCCCGGCCGCCTCCAGGTTGAGCTCCTCGGTCTGGCCCTGGCGGCCGGCCGAGTACAGCACGGTGTCGGCCGGGATCTTCTTGCCGCTGGCGAGGTGGGCGATGGCGCCCTGCGGGTGGGCCTCGACGGCCGACACGGTCTCGCCGAACCGGAACGTGACGGCCAGGTCGCGCAGGTGGTACTTGAGCGCCTCGACCACCTCGAGGTCGCAGAAGTCGAGCATCCGCTCGCGCTGCTCGACCACGGTGACCTTGGTGCCGAGGGCGGCGAACATCGACGCGTACTCGATGCCGATGACCCCGGCCCCGACCACGATCATCGACCGCGGGATGCGCTCCAGTTGGATGATGCCGTCGGCGTCGATGATCGTCTTCTCGTCGAACGCCACGCTGGCGGGCCGGGCGGGCCGGGTGCCGGTCGCGATCACGATATTGTCCGCGCTGACCCGGCGGTTCATCCCCTCGCCGCCCCGGTCGACCTCGACCACGTTCGGCTCGGTGAAGTGGGCCAGGCCGGGCAGGATCGTGACCCGGTTGCGGGTCAGCTGGCTGCGCACCACGTCGGCTTCCCGGCTGACCACGTGCTGGGTGCGGGCGGTCAGGTCGCCGATCGTGATGTCTTCCTTGACCCGGTAGCTCTGGCCGTACATCTCGCGCTGGTCCAGGCCGGTCAGGTACAAGATCGCCTCGCGCAGCGTCTTGGACGGGATGGTGCCGGTCTGCAGGCAGACCCCGCCCATCATCTCCGGCCGTTCCACCACCGCGACCCGTTTGCCGAGCTTGGCGGCGGCGATGGCCGCCTTCTGCCCACCCGGGCCGGATCCGATTACCAGCAGGTCAAAATCATGCACGGTGTCCAGTCTGCCGGCCCCGCGGCGGAAAGAGAACCCCCGCGGGTTCCCGGCCGCTGAACAGATGGGAAAAGATGGGTCCTGAGATGGCAATCCACACCGAAGTGCTGATCGCCGGGGCGGGCCCAGCCGGACTGATGCTGGCGGGCGACCTGGCCGCCGCCGGGGTGCGCTGCACGGTCACCGAGCGCCGGACCGGCGAATCCAACCTGACCCGCGCGTTCGCCGTGCACGCGCGCACCCTGGAGGAGCTGGACGCCCGCGGCGTGGCTGACGAGCTGATCGCCCGCGGCACCCCGGTGCGCGGGGTGCGGCTGCTCGGCCAGGGCGAGCTGAGCCTCGGCGACCTGCCCAGCCGGTTCCCCTACACGCTGGTCACCCCCCAGTACGAGACCGAGCGGGTGCTGGCCGACCGCGCCCGCCAGTTCGGGGCCGAGATCCGCGAGGGCGCCGAGGTGATCGGACTGCGCCAGCACGGCGACCACGTGGAGGTCGAGGTCCGGCGGACCGGCGGCGACCAGCAGCGGACGGTCCGGGCCGCCTACGTGGTGGGCGCCGACGGCGCCCGCAGCGCGGTCCGGTCGGCGGTCGGCCTGCCGTTCCCGGGCCACGCGGTGGTGCGGTCGGTGATGCTGGCCGACGTGCCGCTGGCGGAAAAGCCCGCCGACACCATCGCCGCCAACAGCACCGGCGACGAGTTCGCGCTGATCATCCCGTTCGGGGACGGCTGGTACCGGATCATCGGCTGGGACCGGCACAATCAGCAGCCCGACGACGCCCCGGTCGGCGCGGACGAGATCCGGGCGGTGCTGGGCCGGGTGTTCGGCACCGACTACGGGATGGGCGAGCCGCGCTGGCTGTCCCGGTTCCACAGCGACGAGCGGCAGGTGCCGCAGTACCGGGTGGGCCGGGTGTTCCTGGCCGGCGACGCCGCCCACGTGCACTCCCCCGCCGGTGGCCAGGGCATGAACACCGGCATCCAGGACTCCGCCAACCTCGGCTGGAAGCTGGCGGCGGTGCTGGCCGGCTGGGCCGGGGACGGGCTGCTCGACACCTACCAGGGCGAACGGCACCCGGTCGGCGAGCAGGTGCTGCGCTCCAGCAGCGCCCTGCTGCAGGGGGCGATGCTGCGCATCCCGGGGCCGCTCAAGGCGGGCCGGTCGGCCGCGATCCGCACCCTGAGCCGGGTCCGGCCGCTGGCCAGCCGGATGACCGGCGCGATCTCGGGGGTGGCGATCAGCTACCCGGCCCCCCGCGGCGCCCACCCGCTGACCGGCCGCCGGGTCGGTGACCAGCGGCTGGCCGACGGGCGGCGATTGTACGAGGCGCTCCGCGGCGGCCGGTTCCTGCTGGTCACCCCGGACGGTACCCGCCACGCCGACGGGCTGCTGGCCGAGCACGGGGAGACGGTGGCGCTGGCCGCCCGTGCGCGCACCTCGGTGCTGGTCCGGCCGGACGCCTACATCGGCTGGGCCAGCGAC
>Ga0213875_10002412_pt1 | contig 11234 bp, 10 predicted proteins | sample BarmaccomBMRX_R8_FD_160105 | JGI IMG/M metagenome (GOLD analysis project Ga0213875, IMG submission 160105) | Root-associated microbial communities from Barbacenia macrantha in rupestrian grasslands, the National Park of Serra do Cipo, Brazil - RX_R8 | ecosystem: Host-associated > Plants > Roots... | reverse complement strand
AGGCCCAGGAGGGTTCGCCGAAAGTGCGCCCTCGGTGAGCGTGGCCAGTCCGTCGCAGGCGTTCCTGACCCAGCCGTGGCGGTCGACGACCTGCCCCTCGCGCAATGGCAGGCCGTCACCGAGCATGGTGAGCTCGCGGACGTGCCGCTCCGCTCTCACCGACAACCCCCGCAATTCGCGGACCGCCGCTTCCGCCTCCGACTTGGGAACAGTCGGCCCCGAGCGGATCAGGCGTTGAGCGGTCGACGCCGCGATTCCCCAGTCGATCGGCGACGGTGTGCCACCAGACGGCAGTGCACCCGCAGCGTTTCCCGCATTCACCACAATGACGCTACCGCCGTTTCTCACCCACAGACAGGCTCAGTGACATCCGCACCCACTCAGCGAAGCGGCGACCGCGTCCAGTGCCGATCGGCCGGTGTTGGTGTCAGAACCATTGGACATCAACGCGAACACCAACACATGATTGTCCGCGTCCAGCACGACACCGGCCAGGGTGTTGACTCCGGACAAGGTCCCCGTCTTGGCGCGGACCATACCCCTCCCCAACGAGGAGCTGCCGTCCCTGTAACGGTCCGACAGCGTGCCGCTGCCGCCTGCCACCGGCAGGCCGTTGAGCAGCGGGCGCAGCTTGGCCGTTCGTGGGTCGTCGCCACCTGGCTTTGCCGCGACGGCAAGTATCGAACTGAGCAGCTTAGCGGTCACTCTGTCTGAAGTGGACAGCCCACTGCCGTCGACCATGGTGACGCCGGTGAGATCGAAGTTGTTCCGCTGCAGGACGGCGAGCACGGCCTGGCTGCCCCCGGCGAATGTGGTCGGGGCACCCGTGGAATGGGCGACCTCCCTGCTGACCGCTTCGGCGAGCACGTTGTCGGAGATCAGCAGCAGATTGTCGACAAGATCTGCGAGCGGAGCCGAGGACACCGATCCGAGGACCTTCGCGCCTGTCGGAGCCGTTGTCGCGGCGACCTGCCCGGGGTCGGCGCCAAGCCGTTTCGCGAGCATCTTCGCCGCGTCGGCGGCTGGTGTCGCAGTCCGTGGCGGTTCGCTCTGGTCCGGGTCGTGTCGGCCGCCGTCGAGCATCAACGGGCTGATCGGCGCCACGGATCCGCCGGCAACGTCACGGGGATCCCAGCCCGGTGCGAGCTGTTCGCCGGAGTATCTGCTCACGTCGAACAGGACCTTGTGCACCGGGCCGCCGGCGGCCGCGCGAACCTGGGCGACCAGATCGTCAAGGTGCGGTGCGCCGGGATAGACCGATTCCTTGCCGACCGGCAGCGAGGAGAGGGTCGGGTCACCGCCGCCGACCATGATCACGGTGTCCGGTTCCGCGCCGGCGACCACGGTGGTCGTGAACCGGCTCTGTGGGTCGAGGCTGAGCAGTGCGGCGGCCGAGGCAAGCAGTTTGCCCGCCGAAGCGGGAGTGAGCGGTGTCGCGGAGTCGGCCTCCCACAGCGAGTGGCCGGTGGCGGGGTCGACGACGCTGCCGGTGAGCCGGCCGAGGGCGGGTGCGCCGGCGGGACCCGCCAGTGCCGACCGGACACCGTCGGGTGTCGGCGCGGTGCCGCCTGTCGCTGGCCGCAGTTGAGGTGTCGGATCGCTGGTGGCCGGCGCCGCGGTCGTCGCGGCCGTTCCGAAGCCGACAAGTCGGGCGAGGCTCGTGCCGCCGAACGCGGCGCCGAGGCCGACGAGGCCCACCGCCAATGCCGCGATGACGACGCGCTGGCGCCCACCGCCGTGCGGTGCCGGCACCGCGACGTCGGGCGTCTCCTGCTCGGCGCCGATCGGCTCCCCGGTCGACTCGGTCGGCGGCTCCTGCCGCTGCGGCGGATAACGCCGGGGTTCGGCAGGCGAGGGGATTCGAAGCGTGGCGGGCTGGCCGGGAACCTGGGTCGTGGCAGGCTGGTTGGGAACCTGGCCCGGGTAAGCGGGGATCTGTACCGTCGGTGGATCCTGGCGGGCCCGTTCACTGTCGACCGGAAGCTTCATCGTGTCGTCGATGGACAGCCGGATCGTCAGCGGATCGGCCACATTCACCTGTTCGAGGGGTTCTGGCTCCGCCGTCGACGGGTTCGCGGCCACGGTGTCGCCATCCATGACAGGCCACTCGGAAAGGTCGAGCTGACCTGCGTACTCAGGGTCCTCCGCGGATGGCGGCGGCCATCCCGCCGCTGGCTGGCCCGGTACGGACACGACGCCCTCCTCCAGGATCCGCGGCGAACACGGACCACACCCACGCTGCTCAGCAGCCCATTCGACACCGGTGTCACACGACTCGTGGTCCACACTAGTGCGGTGGCCCCAATGCCACGGACACCGTGTGCGGGCACGGCCGGAGGCACACACGACAGGCGAACGGACTAACGACAGTGGAATTCGACGTCACCATCGAGATCCCCAAGGGTGTGCGGAACAAGTACGAGATGGATCACGAGACGGGCCGGATCCGCCTCGACCGCACGCTGTTCACCGCGACGCAGTACCCGGCGGACTACGGATTCGTCGACGACACACTCGGCGAGGACGGAGATCCGCTGGATGCGCTGGTGCTCGTGCAGGAGCCGACCTTCCCGGGCTGCCTGATCAGGGCGAGAACGATCGGTATGTTCCGGATGACGGACGAGAAGGGCGGCGACGACAAACTGCTCTGTGTTCCCGCCGAGGATCCGCGCTCGGAGCATCTGCGTGACATCCACCATCTCAATGAGTTCCACAAGCTGGAGATCCAGCACTTCTTCGAGGTGTACAAGGAACTCGAACCCGGCAAGAGCGTGGACGGGGCGACCTGGGCCGGCCGCGCGGAGGCCGAAGCGGAGATCGAGCGTTCCTACCGCCGATACGCCGACGCGGTGGCCAGCGGGCAGCAGGCGCCCTTCGTTCGGCGCTGACTCCGGGCGCACCTGGCGTACTGGTCAGTAATATAGGTTCGTGGGTATCGACTACACGCTCATCGGCGAAGGCATGAAGCAGATCGTGCCGTGGATCCGTGCCAGCAACCTCGAGTTCGAGCGAATCGACGAGACGGGCGCGGTCGTCTTCCTACCTGACACCGAGGACACGCGCAACCATGTGGGTGGCCCCCATGCCGCGATGATCTTCGGCGTCGCGGAGACGGCCGCGGGAGCCGTGGTGATGGCCAACTTCGCCGAACTGCTCGGGCGGGCCACAGCACTCGTCGTCAGTGCCGAGATCCGATATCGCCGGGTCGCCAGGGGTGACCTGCGGGCCACTGCAGTGCTGACAAGGCCCGCCGACGAAGTCCGCGCCGAACTGGCCGATGGCCGACGCCCTGAGTTCCCAGTGCGGGTGACGGTGACCTCCGCCGACGACACCACCGTCGCGGAGGTCACCGTCGTCTGGACGCTGAACCCGGACCGCCGGTCCGGTGCGGCCGCGTCCGGTCCGGCGAAGCGGCCGCACTAGTCGGTCCGTACCCCCATTGACCTCGCTGTGCCGGCGACAGTCCGCATTGCCGCCGCCACGTCGGTGGTGTTCATGTCCGGTAGCTTGCGCTCCGCGATCGACCGCAGCTGCGCCTGGGTCAGACGCCCGGCCTCGAGGTGTCCTGGACGTGCCGAGCCCTTGCCGCCGAGGGCCTTGCGGATCAGGAACGCGGTCGGTGGAGTCTTCAACCGCAGATGGAAGGACCGGTCCTCGTTGACGGTCACCACAACTGGCACGATGTCGCCGCGCTGAGCGGCCGTCGACTCGTCGTAGCCGCGCTTGACCTCGCGCAGGTTCACGCCGGTCTGACCGAGCATCTTTCCGAGCTCGGCGATGGAGGCGTCACCGGCGGACAGCTCCATGGTGACCTGGAACAACTTCTTCTTCGGTGGCATGCCGGCGACGCTAAAGTCTGCCGTTACGTCACCCTCAAGTCGATTGTGCGGCAAACGTCGCGAAACATGACCCCCGCGACCAGCATCACGCGTGCAGCTGTCCCGGGAACAGGTACTTGTCCTCGGGGATCGTCGTGCCGTGGAACCACTCCTGGAAAAACCCGTCAAGGTTCACACCAGCGACCTGACCCACGTACTTCTCAAAGTCCGACCACGAGGCGTTGCCGGCATGGTGCGCCGCCGGCCACTGCTTGAGCACTGTGCTGAACGCGTCCTCGCCGATCATCCTGCGCAGCGCGTGCAGTGCCAACTGGCCCTTGTCGTAGACCGCGGTGAACTCGTTGCCCGGTCCCATGTCGTAGAGCTTCCCGGCCCAGTAGCCCGGTGTGTTACGCATCGCGGTAACCCGCTGCCGGTAGCGGTCGTCGAGATTGACGCCCTCTTTGGCCTCCGACCACAGCCACTGGGCGTAGCTGGCGAAGCACTCGTTGAGGCAGATGTCGGCCCAGTGGTTCACCGACACCGCGTCGCCCCACCACTGGTGGGCGTTCTCGTGCACCAGCGTGCTCAGGCCGACATTGGGGCTGTAGATCGGCCGGGTCTGGATCTCCAGCGAGAAGCCGACCTGGGCGGCGACGAAGATCCCACCCGCCGCGTCCTGTGGGTACTTGCCGAACTTGCTCGAAAGGAAATCGAGGATCTCCGGCAGTCGCGCCTCGTTGGTCCGCTCGTTGTCCGTTCCCGATCCGTACGCGTCGACGACGGGAGTGCCGTCGGCCAGTGTGGAGCGCTGCAACGTCCACTTGTCGATGCCGACCGTGGTCAGATACGGAGCGACCGGTGTGGTCTCGTCCCAGTGGAAGGTCGTCCAGCCGGCCTCCGTTGTCGTCGAGCCCTCGAGGCCGTTGGAGATCACCGCCCAGCCGGTGGGGACCCGCGCGGACAGGTGGAAACTCGCCTTGTCCGTCGGTGTGTCGTTGACCGGATACCAGGTTGCGGCGGAGTGTGGTTCGCCGGCGGCGAAAGCACCACCGGTGGTCGAGTACGTCCATCCGTTCCCGGTCGCCGCCGTGGGAACGCCGGCATAGCGCACCTCGGTCGTGAATCGCGCGCCGGAGTTCAGTGCCGCTGCCGGAGTGATCACGAGCTCGTGGGCACCGGTCCTGGTGAATGTGGCCGGCTGGCCGTTCACCGTCACCGCACTCACGGTCAGCCCGGTGAGGTCCAGGTTGAAGCTGCTCAAATCCTGCGTCGCCGTCGCGGTGACCGTGGTGTCACCGTCGAGGTGGTGGGAGGCCGGGTCGTAGCTGATCGAGACCATGTAGTCGCTTGCGTGGTAGCCACCGTTGCCGTCGGTCGGGTAGTACGGGTCACCCGCGCCGTCCCCGCCCGGTGTCGGCTGACCGGCCATGGCCGCACCGGCGGACAACAGCACACTGGCCAGCGTGGCCGTCGTGACGATCGCGGGCCGAAACCGGTGGAATGGTCTGATCACTGGTGCTCCTCTGTGCGAGGTCAGAACGTGGCTGACAGGCGCCCAGTTGACTTGGTACCCAGGGCGGGCTCGAGACGGCAAGGGTGGCGCCCGCTATGCGTGGATTGTCCCTACGATCGGACGGATTGATCGCGCTAGGCGTCAGCCATTGGCCTGTGAATAGTCAGCGGCCTGTGAACAGGGTGTCGACCTTGCCCGAGACGGTGTCGGTGACGCCCACCTCGACCAACCGTGCGCGGATCGGCTCGACCGGGTGCAGCGCGGTGATCCCGGCGGCGAGTTGCTCGGCGTCGATCTCCTGCGCCAGCGTGCAGTGCGGCACCCACGAGCCGGGCATGTGGTACGCGGACGGGTTTCGGATCTTCTTGGCGAGCACGTCGTGCACGGCCGAGTGCACGGCGAGCAGCTCGGTGTCGACGACCGCGGTGAGGAACAGTCCGGTTCGGTTCGTGGCGAACGTCGCAAGGGTGTACAGCCACAGGGCGGGCAACGACAGCAGGGCCAGCTCGTCGGCAAGGTCGGCACGGGTCCGCGCGGTGAACGCGGTGCCCATCGCGAAGGTGACATGGGGACGGTGCCCGCGGTGCGTCCGTGTGGCCATGCTTGGCACACCGGCCTTGTCGAGCCGTTTCCACAGCACACGCACGGCGTCGTCCGCCGCATCGTCGAAGAAGAACTCAAGAGCCTGTGCCATGAACACTCCACCTATCGCCACTCGCCGGGCAACGCGAACCGGCCGTCATCGGTCTGTTCGACAAGACCGTCCACGAGCAGCGAATCAAGGCAGCGGTCCCGCTGACCCTGGTTGGGCCAAGCGGCGTCGAGCAGCGGGCGTTCCACCGGTCCCTCGGTGCCGCGGAGCACGTCGAGCAGCCGGCCCCGCACCTGCCGGTCGGTACCGGCGAACCGCTGCACCGCCTTTGCCGGGCCGGTATACGGGGGACGGCCAGCGTGCTGCCAGGCGCACGTGTCGATCAGCGGGCAGTCGGCGCAACGCGGAGCGCGGGCAGTGCAGACCAGGGCGCCGAGCTCCATCAGCGCGGCGGAGAACCGCGCGGCAACCGGCTCGGCGGGCAACAGCGCCTCGGCATCGGCAAGGTCGCGGACCGTCGACGGCGGACCGGCATCGCCGGCACCGTGTACCGCACGGGCGACCACCCGCCGGACGTTGGTGTCGACGACCGGGCAGCGGCGACCATAGGCGAAGGCCGCCACGGCACGTGCCGTGTACGTCCCGACGCCCGGCAGTGCCTGCAGGGTGTCGAGGTCGGACGGCACGACGTCATCGTGCTCCTTGGCGATCACCCCCGCAGCCTCGTGCAAGCGCAGTGCCCGCCGCGGATAACCGAGTCTGCCCCAGGCGCGCACGACCTGGCCCTGGCTGGCGGCTGCGAGCGCTGAAGGCACCGGCCAGCGTGTCATCCATTCGTGCCAGACCGGCTCGACCCTGGCCACCGGAGTCTGCTGCAACATGATCTCGCTGACCAGCACTCCCCAGGCGGTGCATTCGGGGTGACGCCACGGCAGATCGCGCGCTGTCCGGTCGAACCAGTCCAGGAGCGTGTCGGCGGCAATCATCGGTGCCGATTGTCCCGCACCCGTGCCGCCGCACCGTACCGGGTCGCCGGTCCGCACTCAACCCGATCGAGCGACGGCCGTGGTCCACCGCCCACGACGTTCCTGGCGTTACCGTCGGCTGGTGATCGATCCAACGGGTCCGCACCCGCCGTCGGTGTACTGGCGCCGTCGCGCGGTGGCCCTCGGTGGCTCGATCCTGCTCGTGATCCTGCTCGCGGTCGCCATCTCGAGCTGGCTCGGCGGCGGATCGCGTGCCACGGCCCACCAGGCGGCCGAGCAGAGTGATGTCACCGACACGTCGGCCATGACCTCGTCACCGCCGACAAGCGGCACGATCGCGCAGGCGGCCGGATCGTCGTCCGCGTCGGCTGCGTCGTCGACGACGGTGCCCCCGACCACGACGACACCGCCGCCGCCCGGCCCGTGCCCGGACCCGGCGATCACCGTGGAGGCGCGGGTAGCCCAACCCCAGTACAAGGTCGGCCAGTCACCCCTGCTGACCCTCGTCATCACCAACTCCGGTCCGGTGGCATGCAACCGGGACCTCAGCCGACAGCTGCGTGAACTGGTGGTGCTGACCGGCGACGGGAAGACGAGACTGTGGTCGAGCGCCGACTGCTTCTACCAGCAGCCGCCGGAATCGAGGTTGTTGCAGCCGGGGGAGCAGGCCAGCTACAGCATCGCGTGGGCCGGACTGACCTCGGCTCCGCACTGCGCGCCGAGCGGGACGCGAGTGCCTGCCGGCAATTATGTCGTGGTCGGAAAACTCGGCGGCCTCACCAGCCAGCCGACCCCACTGCGGCTTGTCTGACCCTGCCGGCTTCGCGGAGGTCAGGGCGGCCTCACGGGCCGAACCAGCGTTCCTCCGTGGTCCGGGGCGCCGCCGACGAGGTGCCGATGACCAGCTCGGTCTCCAGGGTCACAACCCGAGGCTTGGCATGCTCCGCGGCATTGATCAGGAGCTCACCCGCTGCCTTTCCCTTCGCCAGCACGGGTTGACGCACTGTGGTCAGCCCGGCCCGCTCCGCATCGGCGATCCCGTCGAAACCGGTCACTGTCAGGTCGTGCGGCACGCGCAGCCCACGGCGGCGCGCCTCGGTGAGTGCGCCGAGCGCGAGAATGTCCGAAGTGCAGATCAACGCCGTGACGTGTGGATCACGATCCAACAGCTGCTTCGCGGCCGAGGCGCCGTTGGCCACGGTGTGGTCGAACCGCTCGACGACAGGCACGCTGGCCCAGTCGACAGCGACCGTGCCGAACGCGTTCGCCAACGCCGCCAGCCTGGCTCTCTGCACGTGGAAGTGCGCCTCACGCTGGCGCTGCATGGGAACGAAGTCGTCGTTGCGATCCCGGTCGAGTCGCATACACAGCACGCCGACCCTGCGGTGCCCCAGTTCGATCAGGTGACGGGCGATCCCAGAGATCGCGGCGCCGTCATCGATGCCGACCCGGTCAACGGTGTCCAGCTCGGGCTGGTCGGCCACCACGGTCGGGACCGGACGTTCCAGTACGGCGGCAAGATGCGGGTCGTCGGCCGGCACCGAGTAGACGACAAATCCGTCGACCCCGGCCTTGTGCACCGCTGCGACGTCCTCCCGCTCCGGGCTTGCCGGCACGAGCAGCAGGCCCAAGCCGGCTTCTTCGCAGGCCAACGCCACGCCCTCGAGGAAGCCAACGGCTCCGGGATCACGGAAGGCGTAGGACAGATTCTCGGTCAGCAGCAGCCCCACCGCACCAGCCTTGCGGGTGCGCAGTGATCTCGCTACCGGATCGGGTCCCGGGTACCCGAGCCGGCGAGCGGTTTCCAGGACCCGCCGGCGCAACTCCGGGGAGAGCTGGTCGGGACGGTTGTATGCGTTGGAGACAGTCGTCCGAGAAACTCCCAGCTCAGCGGCGAGTGAGGCCAGCGTCGCCGACCGTCGCACATGCATGGACTGCGCCATGAAGTGACCGTAACTCGTCGACAACCGATAGGTGAAGCCGCCGCGACGCGTGTCCCCGGCATCTCACGGCTCCGGACTCAATCCGGTCGCCGGTCGTCGCCGACCGGCCCGGTCGATTCCCTGACCACCAGCCGCGGCCTGAAGACCCGCCGGTGAGGCTCGTTGCCCTGGCGGGACCGGTCACGGGCGAGCCGGTGCAGCAGCTCGTCGACGGCCGCGGCGGCCATCTCCTCGATCGGCTGGGCCAGCGTCGTCAATGACGGCGAGCAATAGGCCGCGAACGGAATGTCGTCGAATCCGACGACGGAGAGATCGGCGGGAACACGCAGACCCCTGTGGTTCGCCTCCCGGAGGACGCCGACGGCCATCTGGTCGGACGAACAGATCACCGCGGTCGGCCGCGCTGTGTCGAGCAGGTTGGCGAGCGCGGCGGCGCCACCCGTCGGATCGAACGAGCCATACGAGACCAACTCGTTGTCACAAGGGTGGTTCTCCTCTTCGAGTGCCGCCGCCCAGCCGGCCCGTTTCAACCTCGACGGCAGCGACCGCGACGGCCCGCTCACGAACCCGATCCGCCGGTGTCCGAGCTCGAGGAGATGCCTCGTGGCCAGGTAGCCGGACAGGTGCTCGTCGACGGCCACCTCGGAGACGTCCAACTCCGGTGTCGCACCATTGATGAAGACCATCTCCACGCCGTCCGCCAACAACTTGGCGTAGTAACCCGGCCCGGTCACCCGGCCAAGGGGAACCTCGACGTTAGCGATCTCCGGTGACACGAAGATCATCCCTTCGACCCCTCGGGCCAGCAGCATGCGGACGTAGTCCTCCTCATTCATGGCTCGACCCTGCGAGCAGGTCTCGCGCCGCCCCGTCGACGAGCGGGTGTTGCACAGCAGCGAGGAGTACCCCGCCCTCGCTGCCGTGGTTTCCAGCGCCTCGGCGAACGCGGGGAACACCGGGTTGGACAGTTCGGGCACCAACAGGCCGATCACGCCGGTTCGCTGCAGGGCACCGAGTCCCCTCGGGGTGTAGGGCAAGTCGGTGAGCACAGACAGCACCCGCTGTCTGGTGTCCTCGTTGACCCCCGCACGCCGGTTCAGCACCCTGCTCACCGTGGACACGCTGACGCCGGCAACCCTGGCGATCTCGGCGAGACCGGTCACGTGACCTCCTCCGCGGCTTCTCGTGGACAGCCTGCATTCGGCGGAAATTATTTGCAACAACATGCTCGTCCTGTGACCGTATGATTCGCCTGTTATGGCTTGGTTACCTCCTTTCTCTTGACCGGAGCGGGCTGACGGGTATGAAATCCGCGTCAGCCTTGTTGCAAATTCTTGCACTGTGAGGGGACGACAGCGCGATGCGACGGACAGCCCTTCTGACAGCCGTGACAGCGGGCATGCTCGGTGCCCTGGTGCTCAGCGCGTGCGGCGGCGCAGCTCCGGACAACACGAAGGTGACCTTCTGGGACACCAGCGGCCCCAACGAGCATCCCGTTTTCGAGAAGCTGGCCAAGGACTGCGCCACCACGGGTGGCTACTCGGTCGACGTCCAACAGGTCTCCTTCGACCAGGCGCTGGCCAACTACAAGACCGCGGCGCAGAACGGGCAGGGCCCCGACGTCCTGCGGTCGGAGGTCGGTTGGGTGGCGCAACTGGCCGCCAACGGGCTGATCCAGGACCTTTCCGGGACCGACCTGGCCAAGAACACCTCGGACTTCCTCGACGGCCCGCTCGGCTCGACGAAGTACGACGGCAAGACATACGCCGTTCCACAGGTCACCGACACGCTCGCCCTGCTCTACAACAAGAAGATGCTGGCGGCGGCCGGCGTGCCTGTGCCGACGACCTGGGACGAGGTGAAGGCGGCCTCGACGAAGTTGGGCCTCACCAGGACCCTGTTCATCAACAACGACGGGTACTACGCACTGCCATTCATCTACGCGGCCGGTGGCGATCTGCTCGACGTGGCGGCGAAGAAGATCGTGGTGAACTCGGCGGCGAACGTGCGTGGGCTGCAGGATGCCAAAGGGCTGCTCGACGCGAAGGCCGCGCAGACCGCACAGGACCAAGCCAACTCCTACAACAACATGAAGGCCGCCTTCGCCTCCGGCCAGGCCGCCATGGTGATGGACGGCCCATGGGCGATCGTCGACCTGCTCAAGGGGGAGGCCTTCGGCGACCCCGCCAATCTCGGTATCGCCGAGCTTCCCGGAGAGCGCGCGGGCACGGGCAGCGGCCCGCTTGGCGGGCATGACTACGTGATCAGGCAGGGCAGCAGAGCGCGCGACTCCGCGGCGAAGTTCGTCCAGTGCATGAGCACCGTTCAGGCGCAGGTGACCACCGCCAAACAGCTGGGTCTGCTGCCGACCCGCAAGTC
>Ga0213875_10002411_pt1 | contig 11237 bp, 10 predicted proteins | sample BarmaccomBMRX_R8_FD_160105 | JGI IMG/M metagenome (GOLD analysis project Ga0213875, IMG submission 160105) | Root-associated microbial communities from Barbacenia macrantha in rupestrian grasslands, the National Park of Serra do Cipo, Brazil - RX_R8 | ecosystem: Host-associated > Plants > Roots... | reverse complement strand
GCGCCGGGATCGGACGCGGCGTTCGCGTCCGGCAGGCGCTCCTCTACGCGGCGGGATGGCTGGCGCTGGCCGGCGCGCTGGTCTCGCCGCTGCACTGGCTCGGCGAGCAGCTCTTCACCGCCCACATGATCGAGCACGAGATCGTCATGGCGGTGGCGGCACCGCTGCTGGTGCTGGCGCGTCCCGGCGGCGCCTTCATCTGGGCTTTTCCTTCAGGGATGCGCCGCGAGCTCGGACAGTTGTCGCGCGCCGCGCCGGTGCGGGCGGTCTGGGCCTGGATCACCCGGCCGCTGACCGCGACGGTCCTGCATGGCGCGGCGATCTGGGCGTGGCACATTCCGTCGCTGTTCGATGCGGCGGTGATGGATGTCGGCCTGCACCGGCTGCAGCACCTCAGTTTTTTCCTCACCGCGATGCTGTTCTGGTGGTCGCTGCTGCGGCGCGCGAATCCGGGAACCGCCGCCGGCGATCTCTTCGTGACGATGATCCACACCAGCATCCTCGGCGCGCTGCTGACGTTCGCGCCGCGCGTGCTGTACAGCGTGCAGACCGCGGGCGCCCTGCGATGGGGGCTAACGCCGCTGGAGGACCAGCAGCTCGCCGGCCTGGTGATGTGGGTGCCGGCGAGCACCATCTATGCCGGCGCGGCGCTGGCGCTGACGGCGCTGTGGGTCCGGCGCTCAGGCGCCGTGTGGAAGAGCGGCGATGCGCTCCGCGCGCCATAAGACGTTCCTGCTGCTCGGTCTGGGCGCCGGCATCGGATACCTCATCGCCGCGCGCCCCGACCGGCCGGCGCCGACGCCGATGCAGGCGGCTCCGCACCGCACACGCCGGTCCTGGCCGGTCGCGGCGGCGCTGGCCTGCGCCCTGGTCCTCGGCGCCGGCTTCGCAGGCTGGCAGGCGATGCAGTCGGCCCGGGAGGACGGCATCGCGCGCAGCCTGACCGGCGGCGACCCCGGCCCCGCCGCCTCCCTCGTCACCCGCTATGGCTGCGGCGGCTGCCACACCATCCCCGGCCTGCAGGGTGCCGACGGGCAGGTGGCGCCGCCGCTCGCCGGCCTGCGCAAGCGCGTCTATATCGGCGGGGTGATGCGCAACACGCCGGAGAACCTGATCGCCTGGATCGTCGATCCGCGATCGATCTCACCCCACAGCGCGATGCCGGTCACCGGCATCTCCCGCCGGGAGGCGCGCGACGTGGCCACCTATCTCTACGCCCATTAGTCACGCTCTCCGGACTCGCCGGGCGTCGGCCGTGCGGGCAGCGCCTTGATGTAGGCGGCGATGGCCTCGCGGTCTTGCGGCGGCAGGGCGGCGGTGTTGCGCACGACATCGGCCATCGATGACCCGACGACGCGCAGCTGCGGTGTCACGCCGGTGCGCAGCATGTCCGCGATGTCCTGCGCCGACCATCCGCCGATGCGCGCCGGGGTGATGTTCGGGACGAACCCGACGTTCCCGGCGTCCGGGCCGCCGGCGAAGCGCGTGCGGGATTTCACCGCGCCGAGGGCGTTGCGCGTGGAGTGGCATTCCGCACAGTGCCCGAGCGCCTCGACGAGGTAGTGGCCGCGATTCCAAGCGTCGTCGCGCGTCGGGTCGGCCGCGATCGGCGTGCGGTCGAGGTACAGCAGCTTCCAGAAGCCGACGGTGCGGCGGATACTCAGCGGAAACGTCAGCTCATGCGGCGGCGCCCGGCCCCGCACCGGCGGCAGCGTCCGCAGATAGGCCATCAGGTCGCGGACGTCCTCCACGCGCATATGCGCGAAGGCGGTGTAGGGAAATGCCGGATAGTAGTGCGTCCGCGCCGGCGAAACCCCGCTGAGCAGCGCGTTCGCCAGGTCGACGGTGCGCCACCGGCCGATCCCGTCCTCCGGATCGGGCGAGATGTTGGGGACATGGAACACCCCGAAAGGCGTCGGCAGCGCCAGGCCGCCCCCCAGATGCCGCCAATCCTCCTGTCCCGGGGAGGCATGGCAGGACGCGCAATCGGCCGCCTCGAAGACCTGCCGCCCCCGCGCCGGATCGCCGGGCACTTCCAGCGCCGGGACCTCGGGGTTCGGAAAAGCCGGGCGCGGTGCCGAAACCAGCCACGCCGCCATTGCGGCGACGCCAAGCAGCAGAGCCGAGAGGGCCAGCCGCCGGATCATTGCCTCAGCGGTCGCGCCAGAACCGGGGATGACAAAACGGCGTGCGCCTGCAACCGGTTCGATGGCAGCGGCTTAGGTCAGCCATACGACCCGACCGCATCATTGAGAGAGGAGCACGCCTATGGGGCTGTTTTCCACGCCTATCAAGACGCTGGAGGATCTGTTCATCCACACCCTGCAGGACATCTACTATGCCGAGAATCAGATCGTCAAAAACCTGCCGACGATGATCGAGAAGGCGTCCAACCAGGATTTGCGGAGCGCCTTCCAGCATCACCTGACGGAGACCGAGGGCCATGTGAGGCGCCTGGAGCAGGTGTTCCAGACGCTCGGCAAACCGGTGCAGGGGACCGACTGCGCCGCCATGGACGGCATCCTCTCCGAGGCCAAGGAGATCATCAGCGACTGCGAGGACGGGCAGGTCCTCGACGCCGCCATGCTCTCGGCCGCCCAGGCGGTCGAGCACTATGAAATGACCCGCTACGGCACGCTGATCGCCTTCGCCAAGCAGCTCGGCCGCAACGAGGGGATCAGCCTCCTGCAGCAGACGCTGGAGGAGGAGAAGGCGGCCGACCAGAAGCTGACCACCATCGCCGAGAGCCGGGTCAACAAGCAGGCCGCCTGACGCAGTTCGGGGGATGACGGGGCGGGAGCCGGCCGGCGAAACCGGCCGCACTCCCTCTTCGCGCAGCCGCTACGGCCTGGACGGGCTGAACTTCTTGATGGCCGACGTCCGCGACGGTCTCGGCCCGTATCTCTCGGTTTATCTCAGGGGTGACCGGCATTGGACACCGGGGACAATCGGCGTCGCCATGGCGGCGAGTTCGATCGCCGCGGCGGCCAGCCAGATCCCTGCCGGCCTGCTGGTGGACAGCCTGCGGGTAAAGCGAGCGCTGGTGGCCGGATCCGGTCTGCTGATCGCGACCGCCTGCCTGCTGATCGTGCGCTTTCCCAGCCTGCCGGTGGTGGTGGCCGCACAGATCATGCTTGGCAGCGCCTCCGCCGTAATCCCGCCGGCGCTGGCGGCGCTGTCGCTCGGCATCGTCGGGCGCCGGTTGCTGCCGGGCCGGATCAGCCGCAACGAGAGCTTCAACCACGGCGGCAATTTCGTCGCCGCTGGCCTGGCCGGCGGGCTCGGCCAATACGTCGGCTACGATTGGATCTTCTATCTCGTCTGCCTGTTCGCGGTCGCCAGCGCGGTCGTGGTCCGGCTGATCGATCCACGCGAGATCGACCATGAGCTGGCGCGCGGCGGCGAACAGCCAAGGGAGGAGGCGGGGGACGCGCCCCTGCCCTTCCGCGACCTGCTGCGACGGCGCGACCTGCTGGTGTTTCTCGCCTCGGTGGTGCTGTTCCATTTCGGCAATGCGGCGATGCTGCCGCTCGCCGGGCAGATGCTGGCGCAGCGCCATCCCGGCACCGACGCGATCTCGCTCTCGGCTTGCATCATCGCCGCCCAGCTGGTGATGGTCGGCGTGGCGTGGGCAGTCGGACGGGCGATGCACGCCGGCTACGGCCGGAAGAGCATCTTTCTGGTGGCGCTGGCCGTACTGCCGGTCCGTGGGATCCTGTTCTCCTTAATCGACTTCCCGGTCGGCGTGGTCGCCATCCAGTTGCTCGACGGAGTCGCCGCCGGCATCTTCGGGGTGATCGCCGTGATCATCGCCGCCGACCTGATGCGCGGCACCGGGCGCTTCAATCTGGCGCAGGGCTTGGTGGCGCTTTGTGTCGGCGCCGGTGCCGGGCTGAGCAATCTCCTGGCAGGATTCGTGGTGCAGGATTTCGGCTATTCCGCGGGGTTCCTGACATTGGCGGCAATCGCCCTCGGCGCTCTGGCCTTTTTCCTCGCGCTGATGCCGGAGACCCGGCCGCGCGAGGAGGCGGAGACTGCGTCCGCGACACCGGCCGGAGCGGCGGCTTGATCGGCACCGCCCAGTCTCTCGGCCAATCCTGGATGGTCTGGTGCATCGCCGCCGCAGCAACCGCCGGGCTGCTCGTCCGCCCGTTCGCCTGGCCGGAGGTGGTCTGGTCGGTGGCGGGCGCCGTCGCTCTCGTCCTGTTCGGGCTGCTGCCGGTCCCGGACGCGCTGGCCGGCATGGCCAAGGGCACCCAGGTCTATCTGTTCCTCGCGGGCATGATGCTGCTGGCGGAACTGGCGCGCCAGGAGGGGCTGTTCGATTGGCTGGCCGCCAGGGCGGCGCGGCTGGCGAGGGGTTCGGCATCCCGGTTGTTCACCCTGGTCTTCGGGGTCGGCATTCTGGTGACGATCTTCCTGTCGAACGACGCGACCGCCGTCGTGCTGACCCCCGCGGTCGCCGCGGTCGCGCAGGCCGCCGGGGCGGCGCAGCGCCTGCCCTATCTCCTGGTCTGCGCCTTCGTCGCCAACGCGGCGAGCTTCGTGCTGCCGATCTCCAACCCGGCGAACCTGGTGATCTACGGCAGCCGCATGCCGCCGCTCCTGGAATGGCTGCCGCGCTATGCCCTCCCCTCGCTGCTGGCCATCGCCGCCACCTATGCCGTCCTGCGCTGGACACAGCGCGAGCCGCTTCGCGCGCCGATCCGCAGCGATGTCGCGATGCCGAGCTTGCCGCCGGGGGGCCGCGTCGCGGCCTATGGCATCGCGGCGACCGCCGGCGTCCTGATGGCGGCATCCGCCGTCGGGCTCGCGCTCGGCCTGCCGACATTCCTGGCGGCGCTCGCCACGCTGGCATTGGTGCTCGGCCGCTCGAAAACCGGCCTCGCCGAGGTGCTGAGGCCGATCCCTTGGGGGGTGCTGCCGCTCGTCGCGGGGTTGTTCGTCCTGGTGGAGGCGCTGGACCGGACCGGCCTGCTGCGCCTGTTGAGCGGGCTGCTGGACGCGGCGGCGGCGCACTCGGTGGCGGCGACGGCCTGGGGCGCCGGGATCACGCTGGCGCTCGGCACCAACGTGATGAACAACCTGCCGGCCGGGCTGATCGCCGGGCAGGTCGTGCAGGCATCGGGCGTGCCCCCGGCAGTGACGGGCGCCGTGCTGATCGGCGTCGATCTCGGGCCCAACCTGTCGGTGACGGGCTCGCTCGCGACCATCCTGTGGTTGGGCGCCCTGCGGCGAGAGGGCCAGAGCCTCGATGCAAGGCGGTTTTTTCGCCTCGGCCTTCTGGTCATGCCGCCGGCGCTGCTGCTCGCCCTGAGCGCGCTGTTGCTGGCGGGGTGAGCACAGATCGACCGAAACGTCTCTCGGGAACCGTTCTCCCCTTGAGAAAAAGGCCAGTTCCGTGCATGGCCCTAGGCTCGTGCAGGATTGCGACGCGAATCGATGCGCTGAACCCCGGAGAAAACTCGATGGCGACCAAGACATCCCCCAAGACCGGCTCCAAGAGCGCCCCGAAAACCTCCTCGAAGAGCGCTCCCTCCAAGAGCGCCTCCTCGAAGGCCGCCTCCTCCAAGTCCGGTCCCTCCAAGTCCGCCTCCTCGAAACCTGCCTCTTCCAAGAGCGGCTCCTCCAGGGGCGGCTCCTCCAAGGGGAGCGGCAGCGGCAAGCCGAACGCGCTGCAGACGCCGCTGCAGCCGTCCAAGGAGCTGGCGGCGGTGGTCGGCGCGGGGCAACTGTCCCGCGGTGAGGTGGTGAGCAAGGTCTGGGAGTACATCAAGTCGAAAGACCTGCAGAACCCGCAGAACCGCCGCGAAATCCTCGCTGACGACAAGCTCAAGAAGGTCTTCGGCAAGGACAAGGTGACCATGTTCGAGATGAACAAGCATCTCGCCCAGCACCTGAAGTAACTCGCCACATCAGGCGCGAACGGCCGGGCAGATCCTGCCCGGACACCCCGCCCCGGCCAACCCGAGCCGGCCGGCTTCGTTGAACGCACATCCATATGCGTTTTGACGAAGGAGTCGCCATGTCCTGGCTGTCACGCCGCAGAGTGATCGCCGCCACCGCTGCCGGCGGCCTTGCTGCCGGAACCCGGGTCGCTGCCCAGGATGGCGGCGGGAATGCCGACCGGAGCCACAGCAATCCCGGCCCGCGCGATCCCGGCCTCGCCGCACTCAACCCGAGCGCCTTCACGCCGCCGCCCACCGATCACGGCGACGTCCCCGCGTTCAAGTATCCGTTCTCGGTCGCCCATACGCGCGTGCAGGACGGCGGCTGGGCGCGGCAGGTCACCGAGAAGGATTTCCCGATCGCGAAATCCATCGCCGGCGTGAACATGCGCCTCACCTCCGGCGGCATCCGCGAGCTGCATTGGCATCTGCCGGCGGAATGGTCGATCATGCTCGCCGGAAAGGCGCGCATCACCGCGGTCGATCAGCAGGGCCGCCACTTCGCCGCCGATGTCGGCGTCGGCGATCTCTGGTTCTTCCCGTCGGGCATTCCGCACTCGATCCAGGGCCTGCCGCCCGACGGCTGCGAGTTCCTGCTGGCCTTTGACGACGGCGCGTTCTCGGAGTTCGACACGTTCCTGATCTCCGAATGGATGGCGCACACGCCCAAGGAAGTGCTGGCGAAGAATTTCGCCGCGCCGGAATCCGCCTTTGCGCAAATCCCGAAACAGCAGCTCTACATCTTCCAGGCCGATCCGCCGCCGCCGCTCGCCGACGATCTCGCGCAGAGCCATCAGCCACTGGTGCCGGAACCCTTCAACTTCGCCATGATGGCGCAGCCGCCGATCCAGACGAAGGGCGGCACCGTCCGCATCGCCGACAGCCGCAATTTCAAGGCGTCGAAAACCATCGCCGCGGCACTGGTGGAAGTGGAGCCGCACGGCCTGCGCGAGCTGCACTGGCACCCCAACGCCGACGAGTGGCAATACTACATCAGCGGCACCGCCCGCATGACCGTGTTCTCCTCCGGCGGCCGCGCCCGCACGCAGGATTTCGCGCCGGGCGATGTCGGCTATATCAAGCGCGCTGACGGCCACTACATCGAGAACACCGGCACCGACACGCTGCGCTTTCTCGAACTGTTCCGCAGCGACCGCTACGAGGATGTCTCGCTGGCGCAGTGGATGGCCAACACGCCGAAGGAACTGGTGCAGGCGCATCTGCATCTCGCCGAGGACCTCATCGACCATCTCCCTCAGGACAAGCCGCTCGTGCTGCCCAGCTGAACCGGCAACCCTCCATGCGCGGCCGTGTTGTTGAAGGATTGCGGGAGTGACGCGCATGGCGGGCATCGCTCGACGCCGGTTGCTCACGACGACGGCCTGGCTGCTGTGCGGCGCTGCGTCGGCCCGGGCGATGACCGTGAAGGGAGCGCTGCCGTGGGCGCCCGGCGAGGCGGACCCGCCGCAGCCGGCGAGGCCAGGCCCCTGGGTCTTTTTCACCCCCGAGGAAGGTGCGGATGTCGAAGCCCTGGCGGACCGCCTGATCCCGCCCGATCCGGATACGCCGGGCGGCAGGGACAGCGGCTGCGCCGTCTTCATCGACCGCCAGCTCGCCGGCGCCTACGGCAGCTATCAGGGCTATTACATGCGCCCGCCCTTCCAGGACGGCAGCAAGGAGCAGGGCATGCAGTCGCCGGTCACGCCGGCGCAGCGCTATCGCGCCGCGCTCGCCGCCCTCGACAAGCATTGCCGCGCCGCGTTCGCGGGAAAACCGTTCGCGCAGATCCCCGACGATCAGAAGGACGCGATCATCCGCGGGCTGGAATCCTCCTCGCTCCAGCTCGACGGCAGCAGCGGCCGGGCGTTTTTCGAGCTGCTGCTGAAGGACACGCAGCACGGCTTCCTCGCGGATCCGATCTATGGCGGCAACCGCGACATGGCGGGCTGGAAGATGATCGGCTTCCCGGGCGCGCGCTACGACTACCGCGACTGGGTCGAGCGCCACAACGAGCCCTATCCGCGGCCGCCCATGGGCATAGAGGGCCGCCCCGCCTGGACGCCCCCGCGGAGCCAATGATGCCGCGCAAGCTGCCGGGCAAGGATGTGGTCATCATCGGTCTGGGCTGGACCGGCTCGATCCTGGCGCACGAGCTGACCGCGGCCGGGCTCGACGTCGTCGCCATCGAGCGCGGACCCTGGCGCGACACCGCCACCGATTTTCCGCCCTCCTACGCGCCCGACGAGCTGCGCTACCGGCTGCACCACGAGCTCTTCCTGCGGCCCGCGCAATCCACCCTGACCTTCCGCAACAACCCCTCGCAGACGGCGCTGCCGATCCGCACCTGGGGCGCCTTCATGCTGGGCAACGGCGCGGGCGGCGCCGGCGTGCACTGGAACGCCGAGACCTGGCGCTTCCTGCCGACCGACTTCACCCTGCGCTCGCATTTGACGCAGCGCTACGGCGCGGCCTTTCTCCCCGAGGACATGACGATCCAGGACTGGGGCGTCACCTACGACGAGCTCGAGCCCTACTACGACAGGTTCGAGCACCTCTGCGGGACTTCCGGCACGGCGGGCAATCTGCGCGGCGTCATCCAGGAAGGCGGCAACCCGTTCGAGGGGCCGCGCTCGCGCGCCTATCCGACCCCGGCGCAGAAGCAGCCGTTCAGCCACACGCTGTTCGCGCAAGCCGCGCGCGAGATGGGCTACAAGCCCTTTCCGCAGCCGTCGGGCAATCTGTCGCAGGCCTACACCAACCCGCTGGGCGTGACGCTCGGCCCCTGCACCTATTGCGGCTTCTGCGAATGGTTCGGCTGCGGCAACTACTCCAAGGCCAGCCCGCAGACCACGATCCTGCCGGTGCTGGTCCGCCAGCCGAATTTCGAGGCGCGCACGGAATGCGAAGTGACGCGCATCCTGCTCGACAGCACCGGCAAGCGCGCCACCGGTGTGGTCTATGCCGACACGTCGGGCGAGGAATGGGAGCAGCCGGCCGACATCGTGCTGCTCTGCGCCTTCTCGATCTTCAATGTCTGGCTGCTGATGCTCTCCGGCATCGGCGAGCGCTACGACCCGCAGACCGGGCGCGGTCATATCGGCCGCAATTTCAGCCACCAGACCGTCTCGAGCGCGATCGGGTTCTTCGACCGCAGGAAATTCAACTTCAATCCGTTCATCGCCTCCGGCGCGATCGGCATGTGCATCGACGAGTTCAACGGCGACAATTTCGACCACAGCAAGCTCGGCTTCGTCGGCGGCGGATACATGGGCCAGGTGCAGAGCAACGGCCGGCCGATGGAAACCACGCCGGTGCCGCCCGGCACGCCGCTCTGGGGGCCGGAGTGGAAGCGGGCGATCCGCGACAATTATCTCAGTACGGTGTTCGCCGGCGCCGGCGTGCACGGCTCCTGCTACAGCTATCGCGGCAACTACCTCGATCTCGATCCCACCTACCGCGACCGCTTCGGCCGCCCACTCCTGCGCCTGACCATGGATCTGCACGAGAACGAGCTGAAGATGAGCGCGTTCCTCACCGACAAATACGCCGAGATCATCCAGCGCATGGGCGCCACCCAGGTGGTGAAGCAGCCGCGCAAGGGGCCCTACAGTATCGTCGACTATCAGACCTCGCATATCTGCGGCGGCGCCATCATGGGCAGCGATCCCGGATCGAGCGCCGTGAACCCCTGGCTGCAGAGCTGGGACGTGCCGAATTTGTTCGTCTTCGGCATGAGCGCCTTTCCGCAGAACGCCGGCTACAACCCGACCAACACCGTCGCCGCGCTGGCCTTCCGCACCGCCGAGGCGATCCGCACGCAGTACCTGAAGAACCCGGGCCCGCTGGTCCATGCGTAGCGGTGTCCTGCTCGCGGCCGCGGTCCTCGGGCTGGCGATCACCGCGGCGCGGGCGGCGCAGGACAAGCAGAATTTCACCATCATCGAACGCGGCCGCTATCTGGCGTTGCTCGGCGACTGCGCGGCCTGCCACACCGAGCCGGGCAGCGGCCAGGCCTTCGCCGGCGGCCGGCCGATCGAGACGCCGTTCGGCACCGTCCTCGCCCCCAACATCACGCCGGATCGCGACACCGGCATCGGCGCCTGGACCGATGACGAGTTCGTCGACGCATTGCAGAAGGGGGTCGGACGCGGCGGCGTGCATCTCTATCCCGCCATGCCCTACACCTACTACACGCGCGCCACGCGCGAGGACGTGCTGGCGATCCGCGCCTATCTCGCGACGGTCGCGCCGGTGCGCCACGCCGTCGTCTCCAACCAGCTGCCGTTTCCCTTCGACATCCGCGCCTCGATGCTCGCCTGGAACCGGCTGTTCTTCTCGCCCGGCCGCCTTGCGCCAACGCCGGCCAAGTCCGCCGAATGGAACCGCGGCGCCTATCTCGTCGAGGGTCTGGCGCATTGCGGCATGTGCCACACGCCGAAGAATTTCCTCGGCGGCGACGAGACCTCGCAGCACCTGAAAGGCAACGTCGTGCAGGGCTGGTACGCGCCCGACATCACCGACGATGCGCGCCGCGGTCTCGGCGGCTGGTCGGTCGACGACATCGTCGCCTATCTGCGCTCCGGCCATAACCGCATCGCGGCCGCATCCGGGCCGATGGCGGAGGAGGTCACGCGATCCAGCGCTCAGATGGACGAGAGCGATTTGCGTGCCATCGCCGTCTACCTCAAGGACCAGCCCGGGGGCGAGGAGCACGCGGCGCCGCTCGCCGTCGACGATGCACGCATGCGGACCGGCAGTGCCATCTACGCCGACGAATGCTCGGCCTGCCATACCCCGAACGGCGGCGGCATTGCCGGCCTGTTCCCGGCGCTGAACGGCGCCCCCGCGGTGCAGTCCGCCGACCCCACCTCGCTCATCCGTGTCGTGCTGCAGGGCGCGCAAAGTGCGGCGACGCCAGCCGCCCCGACCGGCCCGGCGATGCCCCAATTCGCCTGGCTGCTCGACAACGCCAAAGTCGCGTCGGTGATCACCTATATCCGCAACGCCTGGGGCAATGCCGCCCCCCCGGTCTCGATCGAGCGGGTCGCCGCCGAACGGCATCGGCTCTCGCGGCGCGCCGACTGAGACGCTGCGAGAGAGCCGCTAATCCGGCAGCGGCTCGATGTCGGGCGCCCCCGGCGGCAGGCCGGGCTCGGTGTCCGTCCAGCCGGCGATCCGCCCGACACGATCCAGCGCGCGGTCGAGGGCAGCCATGGTGGCGGAGAGATCGCCGCTCTCGTCGCGGTCCCAGGCACGCACGGTGTAGAGCCAGACCGCGAGCAAGGCCTT
>Ga0213875_10002410_pt1 | contig 11238 bp, 9 predicted proteins | sample BarmaccomBMRX_R8_FD_160105 | JGI IMG/M metagenome (GOLD analysis project Ga0213875, IMG submission 160105) | Root-associated microbial communities from Barbacenia macrantha in rupestrian grasslands, the National Park of Serra do Cipo, Brazil - RX_R8 | ecosystem: Host-associated > Plants > Roots... | reverse complement strand
GCAACGCCTTCAGCGTGTTGTAGACGGCTTGCACGGCGGCGCTGAAAGGCGCATGCCCCTGCAACGCGACCCGCACCTTGTGCGCCGCCATCCAGTCGAGATCGGCGAGCGATCCAGCCCCGCCGCCGGTAATCAGCGGCACCTTGATCTCGGCCGACACCGCCTCGATCCCCTCGACGGTCAGACCGCCAGCCAGGAAGATCGCATCGACACCGGCCGCCTCGTACGCCTTGGCACGCCGGATGGTGTCCGGAATATCGGTAATCGCAAGCGCGCTGGTGCGCCCGGCGATCACCAGATTCTTGTCCTGGCGGGCCGCCAGCGCCGCCTTCATCTTGCCGACGCCTTCCTCGATCGAAATCAGGGTCGGCTTGCCGTTCGGCCCGAAGGCACGTGGCAAGACGATATCCTCGATCGACATCGCGCAGACACCGGCGGTCTCCAGTTCCTCGACCGTGCGCCGCACGTTGAGCGCGTTGCCGTAGCCGTGATCGGCATCGACCAGCAGGCACAGATTGCCGGCGCGGCAGATACGAAAGGCCTGCCCGGCAAACTCGGTCAATGTCAGCACCACCAGGTCGGGCGCGCCGAGTACCGCCATCGACCCGATCGAGCCTGAGAAAATGCCGACCTCAAACCCGAGATCCTCGGCGATCCGCGCCGACATAGCGTCATAGACGGAGCCCGGATGCACGCAGCGTTTACCGGCGATCAGCGCCCGAAAGCGTTCGCGTCGTTCGGTCCAGTTCATCGCGGTTCCCCTTCTCGCGGGTGTTCGACGGCGCGGAAGATTAGCACGTCACTCCTGCTTGTCAGCCGCTCATCGCGCATGCTGCGGTACAGCGACAGCGGGGCTGGGCAGCCTTCTCGATTAATGCAGTGCCGGTTGTCCCTCGCGGACTGCCCCGGTAATAAGGACGCCGATCAAACGTCGCCAACCGCGCATCATGTGCGACGGCCAAAGCCAAGAGGCGGCGGCTAGAACATCGTCATCGATGACTGGCGTTGCGCGCATCGCCGTCTCCCGGACGCATCTGCATCAAACATCATGCATACCGTACGGATAATTGCCCCGACCAATGCGCCGCCGTAAGGTCCAGGCAAGATGAAGGAGGGAGCGGAGCGATGAACAATAAGCGCATCGTCGTTGTCGGGGCCGGCGCAATCGGCGGTTACACTTGCGGGAACCTGGCGCATAACGGGTTCGATGTGACGCTGATCGATCCCTGGCCCGAACATATCGAGACGATCCGCAAGGACGGGTTGACGCTCGAGGGTATCACGCCTGAGGAATCGGTGGTCGTGAAGACGGCGAAGACCTTGCACCTGACCGAGTTGCAGCGTCTCGCCAAGGAAAAGCCGGTCGATATCGCGTTCATTTCGGTCAAGTCCTACGATACCGAATGGGCGACGACGATGATCCGCCAATATCTGGCACCGACCGGGTACGTCGTCTCGCTGCAGAACTGTATCAATGAGGAACGCATCGCCGGCATTGTCGGCTGGGGCAAGACGGTCGGCGCGATCGCAGCGATCCTCTCGGCCGAACTGGTCGCACCGGGCCATATCCGCCGCACCGGCGGCAAGAACCCGCCGGGTCACGAGGTCTACCGGGTCGGCGAGGTGCACGGTAAGATGACCAGGCGGGTCGAGGAGCTCGGCGACATGATCCGCACCATCGACACCTGCAAGGTCACCTCCAATCTGTGGGGCGAGCGCTGGTCGAAGCTATGCGTCAACGGCATGCATAACGGCGTCTCGGCGGCGAGCGGCCTGTCGGGCAACGCGATGCGCCAGGATCCGAAAATCCGCAAGGTCATCACCAAGCTGGGTGGCGAGGGGGTGCGGATCGGGCAGGCGCTCGGCTTTCGGTTGGAGGACATCGCTGGCCAGGACGCCGAGAAGCTGGCGCGCGCCGCGGAAGGCGACTCCGCGGCGATCGATGAGGTCGAATCGCTGATGGTTGCGCTGCGCAACTCACAGCGCCGCAGCGAGCAGCAGCGCCCCTCTATGGGTCAGGACATGCAGAAGGGCCGGCGCACCGAGATCGACTTCATCAATGGGCTGATTGTCGAGAAAGGCCGGGAGTTGGGGCTCAAGGCGCCAACCCATGAAAAGCTGATCGCCGCCGTGAAACGCGTCGAACTCGGCCAGGCAGCCCCATCACCCGAGCACATATACGCGCTCGCGTAGGGCACGGCATCGCTCAGGGCGGCAGGGTGACCCCGGCCGCCCTTGAGCCACGTCAATGATTGGGGTCGTAGGGGTTGGGACCCTGGCGCGTGCCGCCATCGGCCGGGCCAGAGCCCTTGCTGCCACCGCTGCCGCCAAACCGTCCGATATTCCCCAGAACCTGCTCGACAAATGTCAATTCGCGGCCCGGTGCCGGGGTGGCGCCCGGCGCGGACACAATATCGCGGCCGTCCTGCAGGGTCTTGTGGTCGACGCTGCGCACGACACCACGGCCGTCGAAATTGATCACATAGACCTGCTGGTCGGTCGTGTCGGGATCGAGAAACGCCACCTGCTCGGTCTTTTTGCTGATGTAATACCAGCTGGCATTGTCGAAGATCCCGGTACTGGATGGGGTTCCGAGTATCTTCCTGACCTGATCCTGGGTGGTACTGCCGGCGTGAATCTCCGCCAGCTTGTCCTGCTCAGGGAGGTTGCCGCGTTGGTCGACCCGCGCGCTGCAGCCACAGAGGCCCGCAGCCGCGACAATGGCGATCATAAACGCCGAAGAGGATACCGAGCGCAAAACGGTGTTCAGCACGGAGGTCAGACGCCAATGTTGTGTTGAAATGAGCATGCTTTTAGCCCATGTCTCGCAGCATCTTTTTAATCAGGGGCCTGCTGCTGTCAATATTTAGGCAGCGATTGCGCTAAATGTTCACACTCTTCAGATCGAACGGCGCGCAGAACGTCGCAGAGCGCGCCTATGGCGCGGTGGTCGAGGCCGCCCGCCGGCCGGTGTTTTTTCGCGACCTGCTGGTACCCGACACCGTCGACGGTCGATTCGAGCTGATCTGCCTGCATGCCTTTCTGTACCTGCACCGCCTCAAGCGCGAGCAGCCGAGACCGGCGGTGCTGGGGCAGGTGTTTTTTGACACGATGTTCGCCGATTTCGATCAGTCACTGCGTGAGATCGGCGTCGGCGACCTCAGCGTCGGCCGGCACATCCGGCGAATGGTCGAGGGCTTTTACGGGCGAGTCGCCGCCTATGAGGAAGGGCTGTCGAGCGATGATGACCGTCTCGGCGCGGCGCTGGCGCGCAATGTTTACGGCACCGCGCCCGATATCGATCCGGCGCGCGTCGCCGCGCTCGCCGCCTATCTGCGGCAGGAGGTGGAGCATCTCGCCGCACAGCCCGGCGCTTCGCTCGCGGCTGGCAAGCTGCTGTTTGGCGACCCGCCGCTGCCGACGGGTGGCGCTGTAAGACGGGGCGCAGAGGCGACGCCATGAACGAGGGCGCCGCCAGCGAGTTCTCGCGCCTTGTGCCACTTGCCCGGGTCGGGGCGCTGCCGTTCCGCCAGGAGATCGCCGCCAGTGATGACGAACGCGAGGCTCTCGCCGGCCGATTTGACCTCATCTCGCTGGACCGGCTGGTGGCACAGATCGAACTGCAGGCGCGCGGGCGGGACATGTTTCTGCTTCACGCCATGTTCGAGGCCCAGTTCACCCAAAGCTGCGTCATCACGCTGGACCCCGTTGCAGGCGCGGTTGCGGGCGAGTTCGAGCTGATCTATGGACCGGCCGATGCCGAGGAGACCGCCGCAGGATTGGTGGACGAAGCGGTCGCCTTCGAGCCGCTGCACGGCGACGCGATCGATGTCGGCGAGGCTGTGGCCCAGGAATTCTCGCTGAGCCTGCCCGAGTTTCCCCGGACACCAAGCGCCGATCTTGCCGCCGAGATGCCGCCCGGCGAGCCGGCAGCGCACCCGTTTGGCGCGCTCGCGGCATTGCGTGGGCGCGGCGAGGTGGACTGCTGACGCACCAGCGACCATATAGTTGATCACCTGTCCGCCCGCCGCTCCCGGTTCCTGGTTGCCGGCGCAGGCGAATTTGGCTAATTACGCACGCTTTCCGCAGCCCCCACGAGTCGAACATGGCCGTTCCGAAAAAGAAAACCTCGCCATCGCGGCGCAACATGCGACGCTCGCATCACGCGCTGCGTCCTCCGACCTATTCCGAGTGCTCGAATTGCGGTGAACTGAAGCGACCGCATCATGTCTGCGCCTCCTGCGGACATTACGATGGTCGCGAGGTGACGCCGCAGTCGACCTCCGCTACCTGATCCGATCGGCCGTCGGGCGAGGGACGCACCGGTGAGCGCGAGCGTCACCATCGCCCTGGACGCCATGGGCGGCGATCGAGCCCCGGCGATGGTGCTGCGGGGTGCCGATCTGGCGCTCGAACGCTACCCGGACGCGCGATTTCTGTTGTTTGGCAACGAGGCGCAGATCGCGCCGATCCTGGCAAAGTTACCGCGGCTCAAGCAGGCGGCGGTGTTGCACCACACCGACGAGGTCGTGCTCGACGACGCCAAGCCGTCGCAGGCTCTGCGCACTGCCCGCCGCTCGAGCATGCGCCTGGCGATCGAGGCGGTGTCGTCCGGCGCCGCGGACGGCGTCGTCTCCGCCGGCAACACCGGCGCGCTGATGGCGATGTCGAAGATCGTGCTGAAGACGCTGCCCGGTATCGATCGGCCAGCGATCGCGACGCTGTTCCCGACACGGCGTGGCGAGAGCGTCATGCTCGACCTGGGCGCCAATGTCGAATGCGATGCCGATAACCTCGTGCAGTTCGCTTTGATGGGCAATGTGTTCGCGCGTACCGTGCTGGGCTTGGCCCAGCCGACCGTCGGGCTGCTCAATGTCGGCTCGGAAGACCTCAAGGGGAACGACGAAGTGCGAGCCGCCAGCGCTCGGCTGCGCGACGGTACCATTCCCCTGCGCTTTCATGGCTTTATCGAGGGCGACGACATTGCCGCGGGCACGGTCGACGTGATCGTCACCGATGGGTTCACCGGCAACGTGACGCTGAAGGCGATCGAGGGGATCGCCAAACTGTTCTCGGAGGCGTTGCGCGCCTCATTCCAGCATTCGATGATGGCGCGCGTCGGATATGTTTTTGCGCGGGTAGCCTTGAAGAAATTTGCCATGCGGCTCGATCCGCGCCGTCACAACGGCGCGATGTTTCTTGGATTGGCGGGTATTGCAGTGAAAAGCCACGGCTCGACCGACGCGCTCGGCTTCGCCAACGCGATCGGCGTTGCGATCGACCTCAAAATAAACGGCTTTCTGCAAAAGATCAGCGACGAGCTGGCACGGCTGCGTCAGCCGGAAACAGCCATGGCAGGGGTTGAGCCGCAACCCTCAGCGGCGCTGTGAACCGACCAAGATGAGCTTGCGCTCTCAGGTTGTCGGCTGTGGCGGTTATCTGCCCGAACGGATCGTCACCAACGAAGAACTCGCGAGGCGGCTGGATACATCCGATGGCTGGATTCGGCAACGCACTGGTATCGGCGAGCGCCGTATCGCCGCCGATAGCGAGCTGACCTCCGATCTCGCCTACGAAGCGGCCAGCCGCGCGTTGCAGCGGGCCGGCATGAGCGGTAGCGATCTCGACCTGATCGTGCTGGCGACCGCGACCCCCGACCACACCTTTCCGTCAACTGCGGTCAAGGTGCAGGCTCGCCTCGGGATGAAGCGCGGCGCTGCGTTCGACGTTCAGGCGGTGTGTTCCGGCTTTATCTTTGCGTTGGCAACCGCCGACAATGCCTTGCGGCTGGGACAGGCTCGCACCGCGCTGGTGATCGGCGCCGAAACCTTTTCCCGTATTCTCGACTGGACCGACCGCGGCACCTGCGTGCTGTTCGGCGACGGCGCGGGGGCGGTTGTGCTGAATGCCGCGCCGCTTGAGGGTCCTGCCGCGCGCGGCGTCCTGTCGACGCATCTGCATTCCGACGGCCGCCTCCACGACATTCTCTATGTCGATGGCGGTCCCTCGTTAACCGGCACGACCGGTCATTTGCGTATGGAAGGCCGCGAGGTGTTCCGGCAGGCGGTGCAGCACCTCTCCGAGGTGGTGGATGAGGCATTGGCGGCGAACGGGCTACAGCCGTCGGATCTCGACTGGCTGGTGCCGCATCAGGCGAATACTCGGATCATCGACGCTGTCTGTCGCAAGCTTGGGCTTGCGCCGAACAAGACGGTGGTGACCATCGAGCGGCACGCCAACACCTCGGCCGCGTCGATTCCGCTGGCTCTTGACGAGGCGGTGTCCGACGGCCGGATCAGGCCCGGACACCTTGTTTTGCTTGAGGCACTGGGCGGCGGATTGACCTGGGGTGCCGGAATCGTCCGCTGGTAACGCACCCACGCGCGATCATCACAACACTTTGCAATTTGACGCGATTTTCACGCCGGGCTAACGTTGCCAAAAGCAGGGGGGCGACATGGCCGGTCAAACGGTTACCCGCGCTCAGCTCACCGAGGCGGTGTATCAGGAAGTAGGGCTCTCGCGTAACGAGTCTGCCGAGCTCGTGGAATCGGTAATCGCTGAAATTGCCGGCGCGCTTGAGCGTGGCGAGATCGTGAAAATCTCGTCGTTTGGCAGCTTCTCGGTTCGAAAGAAGGGCCAGCGTGTCGGCCGCAATCCGAAAACCGGGCAAGAGGTCCCGATCAGCCCACGGCGTGTGCTGGTTTTCCGCGCGTCCCATACGCTCAAGGATCAAATCAACGCCCGTGGAGCGAGCCTGCAGCCCATCGCCGAAGCCGCGAAGAGGGCCGACGTCAAGGCTCTGCCAGTCGAGAGCCCGGGCCACACGGCGGGTTCGGCACGAGGGGACTAACGGCCCGCCCGCAGTCAGTGGCGCAGCGTCCCGGCGGCTTGCGGCCAATTTGTCACAACGCCGTCCAATACCGTGATGCGATTCAACCGTGAGGTGTTGCGACAGCCGTTCTGCCTTTGCTATAGGCTTAAGGGCGTCGGGCTGCCATAAGGTTGCCGAACGCTGCCAGCCCCCCGGCAATAACTTACGTTGTCCATTGGAAAACTTGATTGTATCGCCGAGATTGCCGGTTGCTGCTGGCTGATCAGCACCACCGGCAGGCATATCCGCTGTTTGGGTTCCCCGACCCGTCGCAATGGTTGAGAGCATGGATCACTCGGAAGATGTTGGGCGGCTGTTCTCCTGGATAAAGGCGCCAATGGTGCAATACCGGGAGTTCACGCCGCAGGTTGAGCGCCAGGAGGCGGTCGCTACCTGGCCGCTGGTGCATAAGGCGGCGGTCGAAACCGGTCTCGCCTCTCCCGAGGAAGCGGTGCCTCATGGCGACTACCTCGCGCATCAGCGGATCGAACGTGGCCGCATGGGGCTGGGAGAGCTGGCCGCTAGAGCCATTCAGGAGACGCCGCTCACCCGCCATGTCGTCGTGCCCGAGGCCAATGAGCCTCGTGCGATGCCGTCGAGCGATCGTTTGGTCGCCGCTCTCGGCCAGCGGGTCCAGGCAGCAAAGGTAGAGCGCGAAGCGGGGATACGCCGCGATCCAGGGGACCTGCCGCCGATCGAACCGATACCCGGCGTCATTCCGTCACGGCGTGTCTCATCGCAACCCGCAATGACGCGCATGCCTGTTGACCCAGCTACTTCCCAGGCTCAGCCCGCTTATGTGCCATCGGCGCCGGGATCCCGTGCCGCTGCTGAAATCGCGGCCGAACGGGAGATCGCGGCAGCAGAGCCGGCAATGAGCGGCTTTGACGAAAGCCAGCGGACGGCCGCGGCCGTGCCCCCATACGCAGGTGCGCGCCGTCAGCAGCGGGCGGAGATGCCGCCGCTACCGGCTCGCGAGCGTCCGGCACCCTATCCCGCGCCCGATCGGAGCGGTTTGTTCAGCGGCGAGTACCGCGGTCGCGAACGCGAGGCACGGCAGGCTGCCCGCGTCGCGGATCGCCAGGACCGCTCGCTCGGGGCTGTATTCACGCGGCTCTCGGGGCAGCGCGACAGCCTGCCCGATCCGCGGTCGCGCGGGCGAACCTCGCCGGGCCTCGGCTCGGTCTTCAATCGGTTGCGCTGACATGCCGCTCGTTGCCTTTTCCTCCCCCAAGGGCGGGGTTGGCCGCACCACGCTGGCGGCGACCGTCGCGGTGGCGTTGCGTCGTCTTGGCTGGCGCGTCCTGGCCATCGATTTCGACCGGCAGAACGCGCTGCGGCTCAATTTCGAACTGGCCGACGACCTGCGCGGCGTTGCCCATGATTTCGAGGCCAATCGAGATTGGAACGAGATAGCGGTAGAGACGCCGGCGGGGGTTCATCTGATTCCCTTCGGGGCGGTGCCGGCCCATGATTGGCTGCGCCTGCACGGGCATCTCACGCAAAATCCGGGCTGGCTGCGGCAGCGGCTCGCGCCGCTTGCCGAGCAACGCGATCTGGTCGTTATCGCCGATCTGCCGACCAGCCCGTCGCAGCTCAATGTCGAGCTCGATGGCTACGCCGATGTGCATGTCGTGCCGCTGCTCGCCGACGCGATGAGCCTTGCCGTGTTGCCGCGGCTGCAGCGCGGCGAGTATCTGCTGGCCGGCAATACGCAGCCGGCGCCGCAGGTCGGCTACGTGATCAATCAGGTCGATCCGCGGCGGCAATTATGCCGCGACGTTCTGGCACTCAGCCGGGACGTGCTCGGCGCCGACCTCTTTGGCATGGTGCATCTCGATGAGGGCGTGGCCGAAGCGGCGGCCTGTCAGCTGACGGTTCTCGACTACGCGCCCGAAAGTGCCGCCAGCTACGACATCATGGCGATCGCGCAACGGGTACACGCAAGTCTGGCGCCAGTCTGAGGGCGAGGGGGTACACGGTATGGCTGGGTTGTTCAGGCGAATCGGTAATTCAAGCTTCGCCGGCCAGAACCTCGTTCTCGGTGCCTTGGTGATCGCCGGGATATTTCTCCTCGGTATCGTCGTCATCACCCCGCTCGACCTTGTCTCGCAGGCGCTGTTCGGGCTGCTGACGATTACCGCGCTATACCTGTTGCGCAGCAATCCGTCGCGCGGTGTGACGCTGATCCTGATCGCGCTGTCGATCACGATTTCAACGCGCTACATCTGGTGGCGTCTTACCGACACATTGCGGTTCTCCTCGACGCTCGAGGCCTTTCTCGGCATCGGGCTGATCCTGGCCGAGCTGTACGCCTGGATCGCGCTCCTGCTCGGCTATGTGCAGACGGCGTGGCCGCTTAACCGGCAGCCGACCCCGATGCCTGAGGATTCGGCGTTGTGGCCGACGGTCGACCTGCTGATCCCGACCTATAACGAGCCGCTGGCGGTCGTCGAGAATACGGTTTTCGGGGCCCAGGCGGTGGACTACCCGCTCGACAAGTTGCGCATCTATATCCTCGATGATGGCCGTCGCGAGGAGTTCCGTGAGTTCGCCCAGGCGTTGGGCGTCGGCTACATCACCCGGCCGGATAACGCGCATGCCAAGGCCGGCAACCTCAATCACGCGCTGACCCTGATCGATGGCGAATTGCTCGCCTTGTTCGACAGCGACCATGTGCCGAACCGCGCCTTTCTGCAGCTTACGGTTGGCGGCTTCATCGATGATCCGAAGCTCGCGCTGGTGCAGACGCCGCATCATTTCTATTCGCCCGATCCGTTCGAGCGGAACCTCGAGGGCGGCGAGGGCATCCCGAACGAAGGGCTGCTGTTCTACGGCCTGATCCAGGACGGCAATGATTTGTGGAATGCGTCGTTCTTCTGCGGCTCATGCGCCGTCATTCGCCGGGCGGCTATCGATTCGATCGGTGGCTTCGCCACCGAGACGGTGACCGAGGACGCGCACACCGCATTGCGCATGCACCGGCTCGGCTGGCGTTCGGCCTACCTCAAACTGCCGCTTGCCGCCGGGCTCGCGACAGAGCGCCTGGCGATCCATGTCGGACAGCGGATGCGCTGGGCTCGCGGCATGACGCAGATATTCCGCGTCGACAATCCGATGCTGGGGCGCGGCCTCCACTTGGGTCAGCGGATTTGCTACCTCAACGCGATGCTCGGGTTTTTCTTCGGCATCCCGCGCTTCATCTTCCTGACGGCGCCGCTCGCCTACCTGCTGTTCGGGCTCAACATCATCGCCGCCAGCGGCCTGATGGTGATCGCCTACGCCCTGCCGCATCTATGGCACTCGACCGCAACCAATTCGCGGCTGCAGACCCGCTACCGACATTCGTTCTGGGGCGAAATCTATGAGAGCGTCCTCGCCCTCTATATCATCAAGCCGACCGTCGCGACGCTGATCAATCCCAAACGGGGCAAGTTCAACGTCACGGAGAAGGGCGGTCTGCTGCCCAGCGATTATTTCGATTACAAAATCGTGCGGCCGCAGATGCTGATCTGGGTGGTGCTGATCATCGGGATCATTGTCGGCGTCACGCGCTGGGCCTTGACCGGCATGCCGCATACCGAGGTGCTGCTGCTCAACACCTTCTGGGCCCTGTACAATCTGATGCTGGTCGGCGCCGCGATCTCAGTCGCCCGCGAGGCGCGCCAATTGCGCGCTTCGGTGCGCCACGACCTCGTCCTGCCGGCGGTGGTGCATCTGCCGAACGGCCGCACGATCGCAACGCAATCGCGCAACATGTCGACCACCGGCGGCCAGTTCACCGCGCCTCGCCCCGAGGGCATCGGGCCGGGCGACGATGTCGAGATCGAAGTGCTGATCGGCGATCGTCCCGCCATCCTGCCGGGGCGCATCGTCGGCTGGGATCACGACCAACTGCGCGTCATGTTCACCGCAATGACCCTGCATCAGCAGCGCGACCTCGTCCGCGTCGTTCTGTGCCGCGCTGATGCCTGGCTCGACTGGGAGGATTATTCAATCGACAGCCCGCTCCGCTCCGTGCGGCAGATTCTGCGCAGCAGCGGCGCGACGGTGCGGCGCATGCTGAGCCGCCGGCCGCGTGTTGCCGCCGCCGCGCCCCCCGCCGCCGCGATGGCGGCAACCACCGCGCCTCCGAACTTCGTGCCGCCCGCCGGAGCGCCGGTTCCGCCCCGCCGCACGCCGGTAACTACCGGGATGGCGCTGGCGCTGGCGCTGGGGGCGGCCAGTCTGCTCGGTGTCGGTGCCGCGAACGCGCAGCAATTGCGCGGCGCCGCACCCACCCCGACACCCGGCGGCTCGATGGGGGCGCCGACCGGCGCCGCCGCGCCGCCGCCGCAAGGCTCCCAGGTGCCACTGTCGGCGGG
>Ga0213875_10002409_pt1 | contig 11241 bp, 12 predicted proteins | sample BarmaccomBMRX_R8_FD_160105 | JGI IMG/M metagenome (GOLD analysis project Ga0213875, IMG submission 160105) | Root-associated microbial communities from Barbacenia macrantha in rupestrian grasslands, the National Park of Serra do Cipo, Brazil - RX_R8 | ecosystem: Host-associated > Plants > Roots... | reverse complement strand
CCAGCGCCGCCGCCAGGTCGTCGCGCACCCGCGGCGTCGGATTGCCGGCGGCGAGCGGCTGCAGCATCGCCACACCCCGCTGCGCATCCCCGCCCAGCGCCAGCGACAGGCCGAGATTGACCTGCGGCGCGACCTCGCTGGGTGACGCGGCGAGCGCGCGTCGGTAGGCCAGCTGGGCGTCCTTGTGACGCCCTTGCAGGTCGCAGGCGATGCCGAGATCGTTCTGCGCCGCGGCGTTGCGCGGCTGGCGCGCCGCCGCGCGGCGCAGCAATGCTTCGGCGGCAGCGGGGTCGGTGCTCAGCCGGATTCGGCCCAGCCCGATCAGCGCATCGACATTGCCCGGGGCGATGGTCAGCGCCCGCTGATAGCTCTCGGCGGCCTCGGCAGGGCGATTGAGCTCGTAGAGTGCGTTGCCCTTGCGGTCCAGCGCCGCGACGTTGCGCGGATCCGTCGCCAGCACCCCGTCGGTCACCGAGAGCGCCACCGCCGGCGCGCCGCCCTCCATCGCCGCATCGGCGACCCGCAGGCCGGGCTTGCCGGGGGCGAGCGGCGGATCGCTGCGATAGCTGATGGTGTTGTGGTTGGCGCAGGCGGTCAGGACGAGTGCCGCCGAGACCAGGATCAGGATGCGCATTTTTTGCCTCCTCAGAGCAGCATCCGATCGGGTGGAATCACCCGGTCGGATAAAGCTGCTCGCCAAAACAAAGAGCTAGAGCGTCTTGTGCGCCTATCAGCACGGATGATGCTCTAGTGGGACATCACGGCCAGCACCTGGATCATCGCCGGACCGCCGACGACCAGGAACACGCAGGGCAGGATGAACAGGATCATCGGCACGGTCAGCAGCACCGGCAGGCGCGCCGCCTTCTCCTCGAAGGCGGTGAGCATCTCCTGTCGCATCTCGGCGGAAAGCGTGCGCAGCGCCTGACTCAGCGGCGTGCCGTACTGCATCGTCTGCACCAGCGTGCTGCCCAGCCGCTTGATGCTCTCGAGCCCGGTGCGCGTCCCGGCGTTGATCAGGGCGGTGCGGGTGTCGGTGGTGATGCGCAGCTCGTTGGCGGTCAGCGCCAGCTCGTTGGCGACCGCCGCGTGCGCCGAGGCGATCTCCTGGGCGACGCGGGTGATCGACGGCTCGAGCCCGAGCCCGGCCTCGCTGCAGATCACCATCATGTCGAGCGCATCCGGCAGGCCGCGCTGCACCGAGGCGAGATAGCGCTTGCGCATCCAGCGCACGCCGTAATCGGGCATCAGCAGGCCGAGCACCGCCGAGGCGGCGAGGATCATGTGGTGCACGATCATGCTGAAATTGAAATTGTGCAGGATCGCCATGGTGCCGACGGGCAGACAGAGAAGGAACAGCAGCTTGAAGCCGACGAACAGGCCGAGGCCGTTGCCGCCCTGGCGGAAGCCGGCCGAAATCAGCGTCTGCTCGAGATTGGCGACCGTGCTGGTGGAGAGCAGGCCGCTGCGCGCGATGGTCGTGCCGAGCAACGCTATGAGGCGCAGCGGCAACGGGCTGCTGTCGCTCGCCCGCACCTCGGCCACGGTGCGGCGCCGGGAACTGCCCTGCACGGAGGCGAAGCGCGCCGCCAGCCGGTCCTGCCGGCGGATCTCGCGGGTCAGCATCCAGCCGCAGCCGCCCAGCAGCGGCAGGCCGGCGGCCATGATCTGGAGGAGGAGCGTGTTCATGCGAGGCTGCGGTTGATCATCATGCGCATGACGAACAGTCCGCCGCCGAGCGCGCCGATCGCCGCGGCCAGGATGTGCTCGCCCTTGGTGGTGGTGAAGAGCACGGCGATGTAGGTCGGGTTGAGCACCCAGAGCGCCAGCCCGGTGAGGATCGGCAGCGCGGCCAGGATGCCGGCGCTGGTGCGCGCCTCGGAAGCCAGCGCACGGCCGCGCGCCTTCAGCGCCACCCGCTTGCGGATCACGTCGGCGAGGTTCTCCAGCGTCTCCGCGAGCCCGCCGCCGGTCTGGTTCTGCAGCGACAGAGCGGTGGCGAAGAAGCGGTATTCCGCCAGGTTGTTGCGCGCGCCCATGTCGCGCAGCGCCTCGTCCAGCGCCCGGCCGATCGAGAGCTGGTCGCTCAACTTGCCGAACTCGGTGGCGGTCGGCTCGATGCTCTCGCGCGCCACCATGCGGATCGCCTCGGCCACCGGGATGCCGACCCGCACCGCGCGCACGATCATCGCCAGCGCGTCCGGGAACTGCCGGTAGAGAATCCCGGTGCGCCGCCGCTCGCACCAGCCGAAGAAGCTGCGGCACAGGAACACCCAGGCGATCGGCGCCAGGATATAGGCGTAGTCGCCGATCAGGCCGACGGCGAGGCCCAGCCCGGCGCGCACCAGGCCGGCGGCGACCCCGAGCACCAGCCACCACTTGACGGGGTAGAGGTCGGGCTGGCTCCAATCGAAGCCGAAGACGCGCGCCGCCATCCGGGCCAGGTCGTCTTTCGGCATCGCCATCGCAAGGCGGAGCAGCGGCGGCGCCTCGTTGACCCGCGGCCGCGCGTAGGCCGCGCAGATCGCGTTCATGCGCTTTCGGAAATGGTCCTGGCGCGTCTGCAGCCGCAGCACCAGCCAGCAGCCGAACCCGAGTCCGGCCAGCCCGATGAAGGACAGCAGCAGCAGTTCCGTCAGTTGGCGCATCAGCGGGTGGCCTCTTCCATCGCCGCGAGCCAGGCGCGATCGAGGCCGAAATACGACAGCCGGTCCATGAAGCTGGGCCGGGCGTGGCTCGGCCGGTAGTGCCCCATCAGCTTGCCGTCATGGCCCTCGCCATCGACCTCGAACATGAAGACGTCGTTGAGGATCACCACCTCGCCTTCCATGCCGCAGACTTCGGTGACCTGGGTGACGCGCCGGCCGCCGTCGCGCTGGCGCTCGACCTGCACGATGAGGTCGACGGCACCGACGATCTGCGTGCGCACGGCACGTGGCGGCAGGCCGAGATTGCCCATCATCACCATGTTCTCGATGCGGGTCACCGCATCGCGCGCGGTGTTGGCGTGGATCGTCGACATGCTGCCGTCATGGCCGGTGTTCATCGCCTGCAGCATGTCGAAGGCCTCGGCGCCGCGCACCTCGCCGATGATGATGCGGTCGGGCCGCATGCGCAGCGCGTTGCGCACGAGGTCGCGCTGGTTCACCTCGCCCCGCCCCTCCAGGCTGACCGGCCTGGTCTCCAGGCGCACCACATGCGGCTGCTGGAATTGCAGCTCGGCCGCGTCCTCGACCGTGATCACCCGCTCGCCGTGATCGATCAGGCGCGACATCGCGTTCATCAGTGTCGTCTTGCCCGAGCCGGTGCCGCCGGAGATGATGACGTTGAGCCGGCACCGCCCGGCGATCTCGAGCACGCGCGCCACCGGCGCGGTGAGCGAACCGAACTGGATGAGACGCGCGAAGTCGATGACCTTGCGACCGAATTTCCGGATCGAGATGTAGGGCCCATCGAGCGCCAGCGGCGGAAATACGATGTTGACGCGCGACCCGTCCTTGAGCCGCGCGTCGACCATCGGGCTGCTCTCGTCGATCCGCCGACCGATCGAGGAGGCGATGCGCTGGCAGATGTTGGCGACATGGGTGGCGTCGCGGAACCGCACGCCGGACATCGTCACCTTGCCGCCACGCTCGACGAACACGCGCTCCGGCCCGTTGACCATGATGTCGGTGATCGCATCGTCCTCGAGCAGCGGCTCCAGCGGGCCGAGGCCGAGCATGTCGTGCACCAGCTCGGACGCCAGCTCGCGCTGCTCGCGCCCATTCAGCTGCAAGCGGCGCTCGTTGGCGATCTCGGAAATCAGCCGCTCGACCTCGGGCTCCAGCCGGTCGGCCGCCGTGGTCGCCACGATCGCCGGGTCGAGCCGGGTCAGGCAGATGCTTCGCAGCTCGGCGATGGGCGCCGCACGGAGCGGTTTCACCGGATCCGGCGCCGCCACGGCGACCGGCCGGACCGGCGGCGCCGGTGGCGGCGGCGGGCTCGGCTCGTCATCGGCGCGGCGGCGCCCGAACGCCGGCGGAAGCTTGGTGACCACTATTTCATCAGCCCGAAGAGGCGCCGGCGCGGTTTCGGCTGCACCTGCAGATCCTTGCCGGCGACCGAGGAATCGAGCAGTCGGACGAAGGCGACCTCGCGCGCCAGCTGGATCAGCCCGGCCCGGAAGCCGCCCTTCTGGCCGGCTTCGGGCTCGCCCATGCTGGCCGCCGTGCCGAGCTGGCGCGGCAGATACGGAATGCACACGTCCGGCTTCAACTTGAGCGCGTCTTCCACCTGCGCGCGGCTCAACCCGCCAGGCAGGCCCAGGCGGTTGAGCACCACGACAGCCCGCCGCGGCTGCGTCGGCCCGCTCGGCAGGGCCAGCATGCGCAACGCCTCGCGTATTCCGGCGAGCGTCGGCTCCATCACCAGCACCCGCTGATGCGCATGATCGAGCAGGTCGCGGTAGAGCTGCAGCGGCGCGAACGGCACGTCGGCGACGACGAAATTGTAGCGCTTGCGCAGCGCGTCCAGCAGCCGCTGCGCCGCCCCGGCCGCGTAGACCGGCTGTTCGGTCAGCCGCTCCTCACCGGCCAGCACGTGCAGCCGGTCGCCGATCGGCTGGGCGACGCGCTCGACGAACAGCTCGTCGATGCGCTGCGGTGCCTCCAGCGCGGTGCGCAGGCCGGACCCGGCCTTGGCGTCGAGCAGCATCGCCGCGTTGCCGGTGTGCAGGTCGGGATCGAGCAGCACGGTGTGCCGGCGCGCGCCGACGCCGAAATACCAGGCGAGATTGGCGGCGATGGTGGTGGCGCCGACGCCGCCGCGCACGCCGGTGATGGTCACCACGCGCCCGCCATGCACCGCTTCCTGCTGCGCCGCCTGCGGCATCACCAGCGGCCCGAAGAAGCGCGCCACCATGTCGCGGGTCAGCGGCTTGTAGAGATACTCGAGCGCGCCGAGGCCGCGAGTCACCTGGCGATAGAAGTTGACGTTCTCCTGGTCGCCGACGACCAGCACCCGAACGTCGGGCTCGACCACATCAGACAGGTTGGCCAGCGCCGTGAAGGGTTGTTCCTCGCCGGAGACGTCGACGATCAGGATCTTCGGCGTCGGCATCTTGTGCAGGGCAGCCACCGCCACCCGTATGTCGCCGCGCCGCACGTCCAGTCCCTGCGGCGCCGCATCCACCAGCACCTCGCGCAGCACCGCTTCGGTCTCGGGATCGGTGACGAAGGCGAGCACGTGCGCACGGTCGACGCGCCCGGCGGCGGAGCGCTCGACCGTGGGCGGGGCGTTGAAGGATTCGTTTTCGGCCATCAGGGCCCCCCCTCGCCGCCCGAGGGGCTGCCGCCGCCCGCGCCCGACCCACCGCCTGACCCACCGCCCGACCCGCTGCCCCCTGGGCTGCCGATCTGCACGATGGCGCTGTCCGACAGCGACTTCACCTGGTCATGGCGCAGCCGCTCGACCGCGGCGGTGGCCAGTTCGCCCTGCGCCCCCTCGGCGCTGCGGCCCTGCACCAGGTCCATCGGATCGGCGACCTCTTCGGCGCGCATCACCATGTTGGACTGGTTCGGCCGCCAGGTTCCGGCGCGGCGATAGGGATCGACGACGCTGCAGCCGGCCAGCAGCAGCGATCCGGCGAGCATCGCCAGAGAAGCCCGAGTTCGCGTCATCGCGGGATGCCTCACTGGACGATGAAGCCGGCCGAGCCGGGAATGTGCATCGGCGCCGCCGGCCGGCGATCGCCGGAAGCGAAGCCGGTCTGGCGCAGCAGGAAAACCCGCTCCAGATCATTCGGCGCCACATAGCCGTCGGTCGGCAGCCTGACCGTGTCGGGCTGGCTGACCGGCTTGACGATATAGGGCGTCACCACGATCACCAGTTCGGTCTCGTTGCGGGTGAAGCTGTCCGAGCGGAACAGCGATCCGAGCACCGGGATGTCGCCGAGCCAGGGGATCGCCGAGGCGTTGTGCGACACGTTGTCCGAAAGCAGTCCGGCGATGGCGAAGGTCTGGCCGCTGCCGAGCTCCACCGTGGTGTCGGCGCGCCGCACCGTGAGCGCGGGGATCTGCAGGCTGGCGTTGCCGGCCTGCAGCTGCACCTCGCCCTGGCTCGACAGCTGGCTGACCTCGGGGCGCACCCGCAGGCTGATCCGGCCGTCGCCGAGCACCGTCGGCACGAAGGCGAGCGAGATGCCGTACTGCTTGAAGACGACGGAGACCGTGTTGTTCTGCTCGCTGACCGGGATCGGGAACTCGCCACCGGCGAGGAAGCTCGCGGTCTCGCCGCTGATCGCCGTCAGGTCGGGCTCGGCCAGCACCCGCACCAGATTGTCCTGCGCGAGGGCGTCGATCACCGCGCCGACATCGACGCCGCCGTTCAGGTAGGAGACGGCGAACTGCCCGGCGGCGATCGCCGGGGCGGCCGTGATCGGGTTGACGATGCCCGAGCTGTGGCCGACCACCGCGCCCACTGCCTGCCAGTTGATACCGATGTTGCGGCTGACCTCGCGTGACATCTCGGCGATGCGCACGTGCAGGGTGACCTGCACCGGTGCCGAGACGTTCAGCCGGTTGTCGATGGTCTGCTTGGGCTGCAGGTAGCCGCGGGCGGCGTTCACCGCCCGGTCGGCCTCCTCCGGACTGCTGACCGTGCCGGTCATCACCAGCCCGCTGGGAGTCTGCTGGATCTGCACGTTGCGGCCCGGCAGCAGCTTGGTGATCGCGCTCGACGCTTCCGCGGCCCCGTAGCCGGAGGTGCGCACCGTCACTTCGTACTGGGCGATCACCTTGCCCGCATTGTCCATCGCGGCGACGGTGGTGCGGCCGGGCGCCACCCCGAACACGAACAGGCTGGTCGGGCTGGCGGGCCGCACCTCGGCCACCTTGGGATCGGCCGCGAAGACACTGGCCGCGACGCCGGCCAAGGTCACCACCTGTCCGCTGCCGGCCTCCACGGTGAGCCCGTGCGAAGGCGCGGTCACCGAGTTGCGCGCGGCCGGCACCGGCGGCGGCCCCGCGCTCTGCGCCGGGACGGCTGCTGCCGGAGCCATCACGGGCGGCGAGAGAGACACCGGCGGGAGTGCCGGCGCAGCGGCAGGAGCCGGCGCGGGCGATCCCTGGGCAAAGGCGGCCGGCGCCGGCAGGAGCTGGGCGAACGCCGCCAGCACGAGCCCGGGCAGGGCGGTTCCGAGCGATGATTTCATGGGAAATGGAATTCCTTTCCATCCGCGGCGCCGGTGAACACGCGCACCGTGTTGACCGTGGTGGTGTTCTGGTGGACGTCGCGCAGCGCCGGAGAGACGTCTCCCGCCCAGGTGATCGCCGGGGCGACGGCTGGCGGCGCGCTGCTAGCCGCCGCGACCTGATCGGCCGAACGCACGGCCAGCGACAGCGGTCCCAGCTTGGCCGCGACTGTCACCGCCTCGGCCTGCGCCTGCGTCACTTCGAGCGTCGCCGTCCGCGCCGCCCGCGCCTCGCCGCCTTCGGGCGAGACGCCCTGAACCATCTGCTGGTCGATGGCGATCACCCGCACGTCCGACAGCACCGTCTCGCTGGCGATACGATGGCCGAGCGTCGTGTTCGGCTGATCGATGGACTGGGTGAGGATCAGGTCCACCCGGTCACCCGGCCAGATCAGGCCGGCGCTGCCGCTGATCGCATCCACGCCGACGGTGATGGCGCGCTTGTTCGGCCCGAGCACCGCGGCGAGGAAGCCATGATCGCCGGGGCGCATCACGTCGATCGGCAGCACCGGATCGTTGGCGACGAGGCTTCGCCGCACCATCGCGCCGAGCAGCGAGGAGCGCGCCGGCGGCGTATCGAGGCTGGCGCCGGCCGGCACCTGCTGCTGGTCGACTTCCAGCGGACTGAGGTCGTCGGGTTTCAGCAGGCTGCCGGCGCGCAGCGCATGCGCGGCGACCAGGATCTTGACCTTCACCGGCGGCGGCGGCGGGGCGACGGCGGCGACCTGTGCGCTGACCGGCGGACGGGTGCTCAGATAGGCGACGGTGCCGAAGCCGGCCAGGCCGAGCGCCATCAGGGCGAACAGAGCGACGCGCAGCAACATGGCGGTTCAGCCCGTCAACAGGGTGAAGAGGGCACCGACGGCGATCGCCGCGGCGTAGGGAAGCGAGAGGCGGCGGCGGATCCGCCGCTGCTCGATGCGCAGCACCCGCGCCAAGCGTCGCGTCGGTCGAGCCGGCGCCGGCGCCGGCAGCAGCCGCCCGAGCGACAGATAGAGCAGCGCCAGCCCGCCGCCGGCGAACGCGACGGCGGCGATCAGCCCCGGCACCAGTCCGGGTGCCACCAGCAGCGCCGCGGCGGCGAGCAATTTGACATCGCCCCCGCCCATCCAGCCGCGCCGCCAGCAGAACGCTGCTGCAACGAATACCGCCAGCGCCGCCCCCAGGGCGGCGAGCGGGTTGCCGCGGATGATCTGCAGGCTCAGGCCGACAGCCGCGAGCGCCGCCGGCACCCGGTTCGGGATGGCGCGCGCCGCCACATCCAGGCCGGTGGCCGCCACCAGCAGCAGGCAGGCCAGGATCGAAAGCCCGATCGTGAGGATCGGCAGGATCATTTGATTGGCACACCGGGGGCTGCGGAAGCGGGCGCTGCGGCATTCGCCGCCGCGCTGCCCGGCGTCGCGGCGACCGGCAGTGCCGCGTCGGGCGTCGCGCTCCCGGCCGGCGTCGCCTGGACGCCTGGCCGGCGGCGGATCAGAGGTTGCCGGCGATGTAGAGGAAAGTGGATTGTATGTTCGTGCCGAGGCTGGACACCGCACCGACGATCGCGGCGGCGATCAGCGCTGTGATCAGGCCATATTCCAGGGCCGTCACCGCCCGCTTGTCGATCGACAGAGCGAGCCAGATCCTCAAATTGGCGATCATCGTCTCCCCGCCTGTGCACGAATTTTCGACCTTGAACCGACGGATCGGCCGACCTGTGATGCGCCACCCTTCGCCTCGCCCTGAAGGCGTTGCAGCGTGCCCCGAAGCGCTCCGCAGCCGCCCCGAGCGGGGGGCCACGGCGTGCATCCGGCGGCGAAGGCATCGGATCGGCATCCTGTTTCATCGGGCACCCATTTTGGACGGCCGCCGCCAGAGCTGCTCACCGTGGCGGAGGCGCCCGCCACGGTGGCGAAAAGCCGTCCCGGCTCAGACGTCGCTGGCGACGGTGTTGAACGTGCTCTTCAGGTTGGTGCCGAGCGTGGTCACCGCGGTCACGATCACCGCCGCGATCAGCGCCGCGATCAAGCCGTATTCCAGCGCCGTCACCGCGCGCTTGTCGGTCTTCAGTTCCAGCCAAGCCCTCAGGTATTCGATCATCGTCCGTTCCTTTGTCCGCACGGCGCCAGCGGCGCGGCTGCGTTGATGTTGCCGACGGACCACCGGCAGTTTTGTCCGGAAGTGGATCTCCCGACGCGGCCCCGTCCCATGCAGAACACCACAGCGGCCTTGCAAAACCGTTAAGCCAACCCCGGTTTTTCATCCCGGGCTGTCCGGCGTGAACACGCGCGGCAGCCGCCACATCTGTCCCGCGACGGACCGCGGCCCCGGCGGGCGCAGCACAGCCAAACGGAACACCGGCGTGCGGGACGATGGCGCGCGGAACAATGGCGCGCCGTAAACCGCAGGGCGACCGGGGCTGTCGCCCGAAGGCCGGTACACCGCGACCGCCGCGGCGCTCGCCGCCAGCAGCACGGTGTAGGCGTCGGTGCCGGCCGGAGCCCGGTGCGCCTGGCCCGGCGATCCGCCCAGGCCGACCGACACGCGCTCGCCATGCCAATCGGCGAGCACCATCTGCTGATAGGGCAGGCCGCGCTCCGCCACCGCCGAGTGATAGAGCCCGACCGCCGTTTCCCAATCGCCGCTGCGCGCGTGCAGATCGCTCAGGAAATGCGCCGCGGCGGTGGCGTTGGCATCGGGGTCGAACGCCTCGGCCAGACTGGCGAAGGCGTCGGGATGGTACAGCAGGTTGATCTGGAAGCAGCCGACGTCGATCGAGGCCACCCCCTGCGCCTGCAGCGCGCGAACCTCGGCGATCGCCGCCTCGGCGCTGGCGAAATAGCGGCCCTGGCCGGCGGCGTTGATCGAGAACGGCCAGGCCGCGACCTGTCCCGTCGCGGCGTCGAACCGGCCGCTCTCGACATGGCCGATCGCCTCGAGCAGGCCCGCCGGCAAGCCCCAGACCCCCTCGGCCGCCTGCGCCGCCTCGTGGCAGCTGCGCGCGCCCGCCGACGGGTCGGCAGCCGGCGCTGCGATTACCGGCGCGGCAACGCCCAGAATCGCCGCGCCCAGAATCGCGGCGAGAATCGCCGCACCCATAGTGTTGGCGCCCCGCCCGGCAAAGGCGGTCAGCGAGCCGGCGAAACGGGTGCGACCGAGCCTTGGCATCAGTTCTGAATCGTGCCGACGGAACTGGCACTCAGGGTCATCGACGGAAGATGCGTGATCGGCGCGATCGGCTTCCAGGCATAGGTCACCGACACCGTCACCTGGCTGCCCGGCGCATTGCTGTTCGAGGCATAGGTCACCGTGACGTGGCAGGTCGACACCGCCGAGCCGAGCAGCGGGGTCGCCGTTGCGGTGAAGGTGTTGCTGACCGGCGTCGGGCTGCCGGGGGTGACGGGCGAACTCGAGTTCGAGCCGTGCACCACCGCATAGCGGACCGCCCGATCGACGCCGAGATTGAGGGCGTGCTGAGCGGACATCATGCGGCCGATCTCGATGGTGCCCAGCAGCAGCATCAACGAGATCGACGAGGTCATGGCGAACTCGACCGCGGCGATGCCACGACAGTCGCCGCCAAGGGACGCAGTCATTGGATGCGGAAAACGCCGCTGGCGGAGAGCGAGTCCGGCGAGTGGAAGAACGGGCTCGGCGCCGGCAGGGTCACCGCCGTGGACGCCGTCAAGGTCACGTATTCCGCGAGCTGGTTGGGCGAGCTGCACGATCCGGTGCAGGCGATGGCCGTGCCGTTCAGCCGCGTGCCGTTCGCGGCAACGCAGTAGCAGGAGATCACCGCCGTGGCGGTGAGGCTCGGCGCCCCGGTGCCATAGCCGGTCTGGGCGGCCGACTGGATCGCGCTGACGGTGGCGCCGCTGCCGGCGTTCCACGCGTATTCCGCGGCCATGGTCAATGCGCGATCGAGCCGCGCCTGGGTGTTCATGATGACGCCGAAATCCGCCGCCCCCATTGCCAGCGGCACCAGGATCACCGACACCACGATCGCCGTCTCGACCGTGACCGAACCCGCA
>Ga0213875_10002408_pt1 | contig 11245 bp, 7 predicted proteins | sample BarmaccomBMRX_R8_FD_160105 | JGI IMG/M metagenome (GOLD analysis project Ga0213875, IMG submission 160105) | Root-associated microbial communities from Barbacenia macrantha in rupestrian grasslands, the National Park of Serra do Cipo, Brazil - RX_R8 | ecosystem: Host-associated > Plants > Roots... | reverse complement strand
CCTGCATCGTCAGCGTGGGGCCGCCCGCCAGCACGCGGCCGGCGCGCAGCCACTGCAGCGCGGCCCGTGCGAGTGCCAGCGGATCGACCCCGGGATGCCGGCGGAAGCGGTGATCCTCTACGGCGATCAGCAGGTCGATGAAGTGCGGCGGTACGTCCTCCGCGCGGGTGCGCAGGCGCCAGACGCCGCCCGGAGCAGGAAACAGCGCGAGCGGGCGGCCATCGCGATCGACGACCTCGCTGCCGACCCGGTCGAGACGCGACAAGTCGGGCGGAAACAGCCGGTCGAGCGCGAGCGCCGCGACGGCGGCGAGGCCGAGCAGCGTCCCGACGACGAGCAGGAAGCGGCGCATCCGCCCGCCGCCCTGCGTCACTCCGCGGGCTGCACGCTGATCCGCCCCGCCGCCTGGCGCGCATAAATCGCCGGACGATACATGTCGGCGACCTCCGCCCCCGGAAGCTCGAAGGTGCCGGGGGTCACGGCGCGCAGGCGCACCGCCAGCCTGAAGGCGGGATGCTCGGCGTCGAGCCCCACCACCGCGGCGAACCGGTCGTCCGCCGCCGGCTGCGCCTCGGTGTCCGAGAGATCGCCGAGCCATGCGAGACCGGGCGGCGTGCCGGAGCCGAATTTTCCCGCCACCTCCCAGCCGGCCGGCAGGCCATGCAGCACCATGGCGTGGTGCTCCTGCCCGTCATCCGCGCGGCCTTCGAGTTCCAGGATGAACACCGTGTTCTGGCGGAGGTGGTCGAGGTCGAGCGCCGTGCCGTCCAGCGCGTAGAAGCGCCTGGAGATGCGCATCTGGCTGCGCGCGGCGGGTGGCGGGTCGCGCGGCACGCCGGAGACCGCAAGGCTCTGCCAGACCGGCTGGTCGGCGAGGTTGCGCGCCTGGACGGGCGCGGTGAGCGACACGGTCAGCACGGGCTGCGGCGGCTGCGCCTGGCCGTCGAGCGCGACGCGAGTGGGCCGCCCGTCGCGGCCCAGCGCCGCGGCCGCGGCGCCGGCCCACGCCTGCTCCTGCGTGTCGAGCGCGCGGGGATCGGGGTCGGCCCGGGCAGTGCCGCGACCAGGGCGGCGAGGCGATCCGGCAGCAGGCCGCTTTCCTTCAGCAGCACCGCGATCGCCGCCTGGTCGCGCAGCGCCGAGCCGTAGTCGGCGTACCAGAAGCTGCGCGCGGGTGCATCGAGCGCCGCGGCGAAGGCCGTCTGCGCCCGCGGCGCGTCGTGCGCCAGCGCCAGCGCCGCCGCGAGCTGGGCGCGGGCGAGCGGCGTCGGCAGCCGGTCGAGATGCTCGGCCAGCACGCGCGCCGCCCCGGGCCGGCCGCGCCCGGCGCGCCCGAGGTCGTAGAGCCGGTAGACCGCCGCCGCCATGTCCTCCGGCTTGGCGCTGCCGTCATAGACCGCGTCGTCATCGTCAGCCGCCTGCCCAAGGAAGGACACCGCGTCGTTCAGCGCCGGCCCTGGAACCGCGGCTCCCGCATCCCGGGCGCGCATCAGGAAGTCGGTGGCATAGGCGGAGAGCCAGGGGGCCGCGTCGTCGCTGGCCGACCACAGCCCGAAGCCGCCGTCATAGCGCTGCCGGTCCAGTACCGACTGCACGGCGCGCTGCAGCCGGCCGGCGCGATCGCCGCCGGCCGCCGGCCCGTCCGGCAGCACCGCGAGCGGCAGACCCTTGCTGGTCGCCTGCTCCAGGCAGTTCAGCGGATACCCGTCGAGCGCCTGCACCAGGGCAGCGGGGTCGTAGCGCACCGCGGCCCCGAAGCTGGCGGAGGCGGTCCAGGTCCCGGCGATGTAGCGCTCGGGCTGCGGCGAGAGCGCCACCTCGGCGCCGGGGGCGAGCGCACCGCCCGACGCGGTGACCACCGGCCCGCGCGACGGGCGGACGATGATCGTGCTCGCGTGGCTGACACGAAAGCCGGCCGGCCCGGTCACGTCGAGGCGGATGACACCGCGGCCGGCGCCGGTGGCCGCGAGCGTGGTGTACTGCAGCGAGGGCAGGCCGACGGCCAGGTCGGCCGCAAGATGCGTCGGCCCCTGGATTTGCAGCGGCCCATCGGTCGCGATATCGACGCCGGCGGCGCCGGCCGGCAGGTCGAGGTCGTGCAGCAGGACGGCGAGGCGCGCCTGGTCGCCCGGAGCGAGGAAGCGGGGCAGCAGCGCCTCAGCGACCAGCGGGTCGCGGGTGATGATGTCCGCCTCGCCGGCGCCGACCCGGTTGGCCTGCCAGGCGACCGCCATCAGGCGGATCTGGCCGTTGAAGTCCGGCAGGTCGAGCGGGATTTGCGCGACCCCGTCGGCGCCGGCCTGCACCGGCGGGGTGAACAGGGCCACCACCTTCTGCGGGATCTCCGGCAGACTGAAGCTGCCGGAATCGCCGCCCTGGCGCAGCGGCACGGCGCTGCCGTCCGGTGGCGCGATCAGCCGCCCCCAGTCGTCGCGGATGTCGAGGCCGAGGGCGCGGCGGCCCAGGAAGTGCGGCCGCGGATCGGGGCTCGCGAAGCTCGTCAGGCGCAGCACGCCCTCATCCACGGCCGCGAGGCTGATCCAGGCGCCGGGAGCGGTGTGCACGGGAATGACGGCGCGCCCACGCGGCGCATAGCGGTCCTGCACGTCGAGCTTCACGTCGAGCTGGCGCGTGGCGGGATCGATACCGATCCAGGCGACGCCGATCGCCCGTGCCGGCCGGGCCGACGGGTCGTCGGTCCGCTGGCCGGGGCGGAAGACGTGCACGACGGCGTAGGCGCCGGGGCCCCACGCGGCATCGACCGGCACGTCGATATCGGTGCCGCGTCCGGCCAGGCTCAGCGTGCGCAGGCTGAACACCTTGCTGCCGGCGATCAGCACCGTCGCTTCGCCGTCGAACGGCGCGGCGATGTGCAGGTGCGCGGTGTCGCCCGGCGCGTAGGCGCGGCGGTCGGCCGACAGGTCGGCCTTGTCGGGAACGTCCGGGTTTTCCGATGTGGCCCATCCCGAGCGGAAGCGCACCGAGGTCGCCGCCAGCCCGCCGGCCTCCGTCACCTCCAGGCGGTAGAGGCCGAAGTCCAGCCGCTTGGCGTATCGGAACGGCGCGTCCGCCGGGATGCTGATATCGGCGGTCTCGAGCGGTTCATCGCGCCAGACCGTCTCGTATTTCGCCAGCCGCCCGTCGAACACGAGCCGCCAGTCCGGCCGCTCGCGCACCAGGCGCAGGCGGGCCTGCACGGCCGTGCGCGCGCCGTCCGGATCGACCGCCACGATGTCGAACGCGGCCTCCCCCCCGGCATCGACCGCGCCGCCGGCGAAGGCTTCGCGGACGCCGATCAGGTGGCCGGGCGGGCGGACGGGAATGGCGGTCTGCGCGCGCACGCCGCGGCCCGAGGGGTCATCGACGGTGACCTCGATCTCGGCCTTGAGCGGGTGCGTGGTATCAGGCACCCGGGCCAGGGCGATGCGTAGCGTCGCATGACCCTGCGCGTCGGTATCCGGCAGGTCGAGGTCGCGGTCGTCCGGTGCATAGGTCTCGTTCTGCAGTCCGATGCGGTAGCCGGCGAGCGCCGGGAAAGGCGCGTCGTCGATCGCCAGACGCAAAGTCGCCTTGCCGGACAGGCCGGCGCCCGGCGCGCCATAGAGGAACCGCGCGATGACCGGCAGGTCGTACGGGGCGCCGGCGACGATGGAGCCCTTGGCCGGGCCGAGGTCGACGGCCATGCGATCGGGCACGAAGGCGTCCACTCGGAAGCCGGCCGTGCCGATCGGGTCCTTGGCGTCCGGGTCGCCACGAACCTCGGCGGTCCAGCTTCCCGCCGGCGCGCTCGGCGACAGCGCGACATCGATATGGATCGCACCCTCGGCTTGCGCGGGCACGGCGGTTTCGAGATAGGTCTGGCCGTTCGGCCGCAGCACCCGGACATGCGCCGGAATGCCCAGCGGATTGCCGGCCGCATCGCGCAGTAGGGCCATCAGGTGGACGGTCTCGCCCGGTCGGTAGATGCCACGATCGGTCCAGGCATAGGCATCCTGCGGGCCGGGATCCGGCTGGCCCTCGACGCCGCGATCGGAGAGGTCGAAGGCGGCGGTGGTCAGGTCGATCGTGGTGAAGTCCTCGTCCGGCCCGAACGCCTGCACCGCCTGCGCCGCCAACGGCCCCGCGCCGTGCAGCAGCGGTGCGGCGAAGCGGGCGACGCCGTCGGCGTCCGTGGTGGCCTGCGCCAGCACGTCGTTGTCGTGCGCCAGCAGGTCGAGCCGCACGCCCGGCTTCGGCCGCGCGTCCGCAAAGCCGCGGATTTGCACGATCAGCCCGTCGGCACCGCGCCATACCGTGGGCGCGAGGTCGGTGCGCAGGATCATCTGGACCGCGCGCTGCCCGGGCGCGCCGCCCGGCGTGCCGTCGCCAGGCTGGGCGATCAGCGCGAACAGGCCGGGGCCGGCGCTCTGCAGCGCGTCGGGCAGCGGCAAGGCGAGACGCATCAGCCGGTTCGGCTGCCAGTCCGGTACGTCGAGCCGGGCTTCCCAGACCGTCCGCCCGGCGAGGCTGTCGGCGGCATCGGGGTCGGTCGGCGTGCCGAGCGGGTTCTCGGCGGTGAAGCCGACCGTGTTGCGCTCGGTGAGCCGGACCAGCTTCAGGCGCAGGGCCGAGATGTTCACCGTGGTCACGCCGAGCTTCGGCGCCTGGAAGCGCGGCAGCACGAAGTAGCGGGCGTCGAAGACGATGCGCGGCGCCCGGTTCGCCATCGCGACCGGCACGGTCGTCGCCTTGACGAGGCTGAGGCCGTCCTCGCCGGGCAGGCCGGCCCGCAGCAACAGCCGGGTGGTGGCGCCGGACGGCAGTCCGGACACGCAGATCTGGTCGCCCTCGCGGGTCACCGCCGCGCCGGCGACCGGCGGGTCGAGCCGCACCCAGTCCTGCGGGTGGAAATCGTCCCGGCGCACCGGCGATACCGTGAAGTCGAGGCAGGCGCGCGGCGGGTCGGCGTCCGGCTCGGTCCGCACCGCCTTGACCAGCAGCCCGGTGGCACGCCGGGCATCGGCCAGCATCCGGCGATAGTCCGGATCGTCCGGCGCCCGCTGGAGCACCGCCTCCAGCGTCTGCACCATCTGCGCCGGCCGGTCGAGCAGGCGGAGCGCCTCCGTCATCGCCAGCAGCGCCGGGATTTCCGGCCGGCCGGTATCGACCGCCTGGAAGTTTTCCCAGGCGGCGGCGAGCGCCTTGCGCGGATCGGGCGGCGTGCGGCGGAGCTGCGCCTGCGCCAGTTGGAGCCACTGGTCGGGCGTCGGCTCGCCGGCGGCGACCCGCGTCTCCAGGGCCGTCGCTGCTGCGGCCCAGTCCTTGCGGCGCAGCGCGTCGGCGGCCTGCGCCTCGGCCTGCCGGCGCAGTTGCGGCGTGCCGCCGGCCGGGTAGCGGGCGGTCAGGGCGGCCGTATAGGCGTCGGCGTCTGCCTGCACGCCCGGCAGCTGGAAGTCCTGCGCGTGCGTCGCGCCGATCGCGCCGAGGAGCAAGGCCAGCGCGAGGAAAAACCGGCGGACCATCAGGGGCTGCCGGGCTCCTCGGGGGCGGACCGGGCGCGCAGCAGGTCGCGGATGTCGGCGAGCAACTGCTCGGACCGGTTGGGCACCGGGCTCGCCTCGGCGCGGGCGTGCAACCGGGTCAGCAGCTTCACCACCCAGAAGATGGCGAAGCTGACGATGAGGAACTGGATGATCGTGTTGATGAACAGGCCGACGTTCAGCGTCACCGCGCCGGCCTGGCGGGCGGCGTCCAGGGTCGGCGCGTGCGGCCCCTTCAAGGTGACGAACAGGTTGGAGAAGTCGATCCCGCCGATCAGCAGGCCGATCAGCGGGTTGAACACGTCCTTGACCAAGCTGTTCACGACGCCGGTGAAGGCGGCACCGATGATGATGCCGACGGCGAGGTCGATGACGTTGCCGCGCATGATGAAGGCGCGGAACTCCTGCAGCCAGGCAGGCTGCCTAGGCAGCGCGATCGGCGGTCGCACGGGCCCTCCCCCGGATAGTCGCGGCAGTGTAGCGATTCGCGCGCGACCGTAACAGTTGCGTCGTCAGCGGAGCGCCGTCCCCGGCGCCGATCGGTCCGGTCGCGCGCCTTCAGGCGAAGCCGGCGACGTAGGCCTTGAGGCTGTCGACCTCGCTCTCCTGCTCCATGATGCGGCTCTTCACCACGTCGCCGATGCTGACCAGGCCGACCAGCCGCCCATCCTCGAGCACGGGGATGTGGCGGAAGCGGCCGGCCGTCATCATCGCCATGGCCTCGGCCACGGTGGTCTGCGGGGTGGCGGTGCGCAGGCTCCGCGTCATCAGTTCGGCCGCCTTCATGCCGAGTGCCGCGGCGCCGTGCTGGGCGAGGCTGCGAACGATGTCGCGCTCGCTCAGGATGCCGAGAATCTGCGGACCGGCATCGCGGACAAGCACGGCGCCGATCCGCTTCTCGGTCAGTTCGCGCGCGACGTCGGCGATGCTCACATCCGGCCCGACGCTGGCGACGGCGTGCCCGCCGAGGGCGTGATCCTTGTGCCTGAGGATGGCGGCGATGGTTGACATGCGCTTCTCCTTCCCGTGTAACGATCATGGGCGCCCGCGGCGGGGCCTTGCAACTCCCCGGTGTGCGGCGCACAAGCAGCGCCCCTTCCAGGCGATCGGTGCGGGCGCGCCCGCCTTCGCCGGCCCGCGCCGCGCCGACGCGGCCACCCGGAGTGCCCGCCATGCGGCCGCCTTTCGTCACGCTTCCGCAGCATCGCGGTCCGGGCCTGCGCGACTTCACGCAGCGCATGCTGATCGTGCTGGCGCTGGTGGGAGTGGCCGGCTTCCTCTACGAGGCCGCCGACATCCTGCTGCTGCTGTTCGGGTCGGTGATGTTCTCGGTCGTGCTGTGCAGCGCCAGCTACGCGCTGAGCCAGCGTACCAGCATGCGCCGCGGCTGGGCGCTCGCCCTGGTGGTGATCGTCATCGTGCTGGTCGCCGGCGGGCTGCTGGTGCTGTTCGGGGCGCGCATCACCGGGCAGGTGACGCAGCTCAGCAAGACCATTCCCTCCAGCCTGGCGCGCGTGCGCGACTGGGTCGCCGGCTTCAGCTGGGGGCCGCGGCTGATCAGCGAGGTCCAGAACGCCAACGTCGCGAACGCCGGGGGCAACGTGCTGTCCCACGCGCTCGGCGCCGTCACCTCGCTGCTCGTCGCGCTGACCGACGTGATCCTGATCTTCTTCTCCGGCCTCTATCTGGCGTTCCAGCCCGACCTCTATCTGCGCGGTGTGCTGTCGCTGACGCCGCCACGCTACCGCGACCGCATGGCCGAGGTGCTCGAGGCTCTGTACGACGCGCTGCGGCACTGGCTGATCGGCCAGCTGGTGTCGATGCTGGTGGTCGGCGTGCTGTTCGGCGTGGCGCTCGGCCTGATCGGCGTGCCCTCGCCGATCGTGCTCGGCCTGATCGCCGCATTGTCGGAATTCGTGCCGCTGGTCGGGCCGGTGGTGGCGACGATCCCGGCGATGCTGGCGGCGCTGTCGCAGGGCACCGGCACGGTGATCTGGGTGGTGCTGGCCTTCCTGGTGATCCAGCAGACCGAGAGCAACCTGCTGGTCCCGGTCGTGCAGCGCCGCACCGTCCACCTGCCGCCCGTGCTGGCGCTGTTCGCGACGGTGGTGTTCGGGGTGATGTTCGGCGTCGGCGGACTGCTGCTGGCGGTGCCGCTGGTCGTGGTGCTGATGGTCGCCGTGAAGATGATCTACGTGGACGACATCCTGGGCGGCCCGGAGGACGAGGACGACCCGAAGCTGCGCGCGCTGGTCGAGGAGGAGCAGCCGGCGACGGTGGTGCCGGCGTCCTGACCCGGCAGAGGATGCGAAGGGGGCAGCGGCCCCCTGGCCCTGGCCCTCCTGGCCTACCGACCGGTCCGCTGCCGCCAGGCCGCGAAGTCCGTCAGGTTCTGCTCGTCGGTCGGTGGATAGAGGCCCAGGATCGAGCGCCCGCCGCGAACCTGCTCGGTCACGAAGTCTTCGTAGGCCGTCATCTCCACCGCCTCGTCGGCCAGCCCGGCGGCGAGATGCGCGGGCAGCACGATCACCCCATCGCCGTCGCCGACGATCACATCGCCCGGGAATACCGGCGCGTCGCCGCAGCCGATCGGCACGTTGATGTCGATCGCCTGGTGCAGGGTCAGGTTGGTCGGCGCCGAGGGCCGTGTGTGGAAGGCCGGGATGTCGAGCCGGGCGATCTCCGCCGCGTCGCGAAAGCCGCCGTCGGTCACCACGCCGGCGACGCCGCGCTGCATCAGCCGCGTCACCAGGATCGAGCCGGCGGAGGCCGCCCGCGCGTCCTTGCGGCTGTCCATCACCAGCACCGCCCCGGCCGGACACTCCTCCACTGCCTTGCGCTGGGGATGCGCGCGGTCGCGGAACACGGTGATCTCGTTGAGGTCCTCGCGCGCGGGCATGTAGCGCAGCGTGTAGGCCTCGCCGACCATGGTCGCGCCGTAGTCGCGCAGCGGCCGCACGTTCTGCATGAACTGACTGCGCAGGCCGCGCTTGAAGAGCGCGGTCGCGAGCGTCGCGGTGCTCACCGTCCTGAGCTTGTCGCGGACTTGCGGATCAAGCGCCATGCGTCTCGCTCCTTATTGGGGCCAAGCCGATCATGCTGGCGGCGGCGGCGCACCTGTCAAGCCGACGCCGTTCAGTCGCGCCCGAGCTTGCCGTCGATCCGCCGCCAGATGCCGAGCGGATTGCCGTCGCGCAGCGCCTCGGGCAGCAGCGCGGCCGGCAGGTCCTGGTAGCAGACCGGCCGAAGGAACCGGCGGATCGCCAGGGTGCCGACCGACGTGGTGCGCCCGTCGGAGGTCGCCGGATACGGGCCGCCATGCACCATGGCGTGCGCCACCTCCACACCCGTGGGAAAGCCGTTGACCAGCACGCGCCCGGCCTTGCGCTCGAGCGTCGGCAGCAGCGCGCGGACCGATGAGCTGTCCGCCTCGTCCATCTGCACGGTCACGGTGAGCTGGCCTTCGAGCCGCTCGACCTGCTCGCGCATCGTCGCAATGTCCGGGCAGCGGATCAGGACGGAACAGGCGCCGAACACCTCCTCCTGCAAATCGGCGTCCGCGGCGAAGGTCGCGGCATCAGTGGTGAAGAGGTGCGCCTGGCCCTGGTAGGCGCCGTCCCGCGCCGGCTTGCCGCGTGCCACGATCTCGAGCCGGGGATGCGCGCGCAGCCGCTCGACGCCGTGCCGGTACGCCGCGTGCATGCCCGGCGTCAGCATGGTCTGCGCCGGACTCGCCGCGACCGCGCCGGCCGCCGCCTCGCGGAACGCGTCCAGCCCGGGCCCCTCGACCGCAAAGACCAGGCCGGGATTCGTGCAGAACTGCCCGGCGCCGAGTGTCATCGAGCCGACGAAGGCGCCGGCGATCGCGCCACCGCGCGCCGCCAGGGCGGCGGGCATCAGCAGCACCGGGTTGATGCTGCTCATCTCGGCGTGCACGGGAATGGGTTCCGGCCGCCCGGCGGCGATGCGCATCAGCGCGACGCCGCCGCGGCGCGAGCCGGTGAAGCCCACCGACTTGATGCGCGGATCGGCGACCAGTGCCGCGCCGAGCTCGTTGCCGGCGCCGAACAGCAGCGCGAACACGCCCTCCGGCAGGCCGCTCGCGGCGACCGCGTCGCGCACCGCCCGCCCGACCAGCTCGGAGGTGCCGGGATGCGCGGGATGCGCCTTCACCACGACCGGGCAGCCGGCCGCCAGCGCCGAAGCAGTGTCGCCGCCGGCCACCGAGAAGGCGAGCGGGAAGTTGCTGGCGCCGAACACCGCAACCGGGCCGACCGCGATCATCCGCATCCGCAAATCCGACCGCGGCAGCGGCGTTCGCGCAGGCATCGCCGGATCGATGCGCGCCTCCAGAAAGCTTCCCTCGCGCAACACCTCGGCGAACAGGCGGAGCTGGCCGACCGTGCGGGTGCGCTCGCCCTCGATGCGGCCGCGCGGCAGGCCGGTCTCCGCCATCGTACGCTCGATCAGCGCGTCGCCGATCCCGGCGATCCCGTCGCCGATCGACTCCAGCAGGCGCGCCCGCGCCTCGATCCCGGTCTCCCGATACGCGTCGCAGGCGGACCAGGCCAGCGCGCAGGCGCGCTCCACCTCGGCCTGGCCGGCGCCGCCGAAGGGGGGATCGAGCTCGTCGCCGGTGGCGGGATCGACGCCGCGGAACGGCGCCTCCGACCCACGCGTCCCGGCGCCGCCGATCAGCATCTCGCCGCTGATGTCCATGCCCGTCCTCCCTTTCAGCGTGATCGCCAGCGGTGAAATCACCGGAGGCGTTCAATCACACGATCAAAACAAAGGCATAGAGCAGGATGGGTGAGCGCGAGCGAACGCCTCCTGCTTCGCGTTCAACCGCCGTTCTTCGGCGCAAGGCGCTGCACTTGCGCACTCTCCCCGCCCAGCCAGTCCGGGTGCTGGGCGGTGCTGTCGAAATGGGCGGAGGTCTTGAACAGCTCGTACGCGCCGTCCTGGCCGGCTTGCGCCGTGCGGGCGAGCAGCGCGGCCACCGCCTCGCGCGACAGCGGCTGAAACGTCCGCGCCGCCTCGAACGCCTGGTCGAGCGCACGCTGGTTGTCGATGCCGGTGATCACGACGGAGGTGGGCAGGTTCAGCGCGTAGTGCAGGCATTCGATCGGGGCGATCGGCGCGCCGCTCTTGAGGATCACGCCGTCCGAGCCGCCGAACGGCTTCATCGTCAGCACGCCGATGCGCTGGCGCAGCGCCACCGGCATCACCTCGCGGGCGAAGCTGCGGAAATGCGCGTCCATCACGTTGCTCGGGAACATGATTGTGTCGAAGTGGAAATCGTGGCGCGCCGCCACGTCGAGCATGGCAAGGTGGATGCGCGGGTCCTTGTGGCCGGTGAAGCCGATGAAGCGGATCTTGCCGGCCTGGCGCGCGTCCAGCGCCGTGCGGATCGCGCCGTCATCGGCAAAGATGCGCTCGGGGTCGTCGAAGCGCAGCACCTCGTGGAACTGCCAGAGATCGATGCGGTCGGTGCGCAGCCGCCGCAGCGACTGGTCGAGCTGCTGCTGCGCCGCTTCCCGGGTGCGGCCGTCCACCTTGGTCATCAGGAACACTTTTCCGCGGTAGCCGCCCTGCGACAGCGCGGTGCCCATGCGCCGCTCGCTCGCACCTCCGTTGTAGTCCCACGAATTGTCCATGAAGGTGATGCCGCGGTCGATCGCGGCGTGGCAGAGGCGCACCGACTCCGCCTCCTCGATGCCGGGCTT
>Ga0213875_10002407_pt1 | contig 11250 bp, 13 predicted proteins | sample BarmaccomBMRX_R8_FD_160105 | JGI IMG/M metagenome (GOLD analysis project Ga0213875, IMG submission 160105) | Root-associated microbial communities from Barbacenia macrantha in rupestrian grasslands, the National Park of Serra do Cipo, Brazil - RX_R8 | ecosystem: Host-associated > Plants > Roots... | reverse complement strand
TACCCACGAAGCCGCGAGGCCACAGCCGGAGGCCGCCGGCACGCACCGTTTGTCGAACGACGGCCCGCTCGCCGGTTGCTACGATGGAGGCATGGCGACGAGGCTTCTGGTCTGCCCGCCCGGCGATCCCGCATCCGAAGCGACGCGTCAGTGGGACCGGTTCGTCGAATTGCTCGGATGCGTGGCCGACATCGATCTCGTCCGCGTCCCGCCGCAGCCGCACGCGCCCGACATCGTTTTCACCGCGAACGCCGCGCTCATCGTCGGCAACCTCGCGATCGTATCGAGCTTCCGCCACGCGGAGCGGCGGCGCGAACAGCCGGCGTACCGCGCGGCCCTCGCCGCGGCGGGCTGTGCCACGACGTTCTTGCGCCAGACGTACTTCGAGGGCGCCGGCGACGCGCTGTTCGACCGCGTGCGTCCGATCTTGTACGCCGGGTACGGCTGGCGCTCGGAACGCGGCGCCACGCTGCAGCTCCAAGAGATCGTCGGGTGCCGCGTGCTGCCGCTGCTGCTGGTCGACGAGCGCTTCGCCCACCTCGACACGGCGCTCTGCCCGCTTGCGAGCGGTCACGTGCTCGCGTACATGGACGCGTTCTCGCCGCACGCGCAGACGTTGCTGCGCCGCGCCGTCGATCCCGGCTACCTCATCGAAGTTTCCGTCGACGACGCGCTGCGATTCGCGTGCAGCGCCGTCGAGATCGACGATGCGGTCGTGATGCACGATGCGTCGCGCCGGCTGCGCGACCAGCTGCACGCGATCGGCTACCGCGTGTTCCGCACGGACCTGGGCGAGTTCCTCAAGACGGGCGGGAGCGCGAAGTGCCTCACGCTGCGCCTCGACGACGGGCCGGCACCGGCGATGGCGGCCGCCACGGCGTAACGGCGGGTCCCGCGGCATCGCCCGCGTAAGCGCGAGGCGTGAGGCTGATCATCAACGGCGCCGATCACGAGGTCGACGCCCCCAACGACATGCCGTTGCTCTGGGTCATTCGCGACCTCGTCGGGCTGACCGGAACCAAGTTCGGATGCGGCGTCGCCCAGTGCGGCGCGTGCACGGTGCACCTCGACGGCGCGCCGGTCCGCTCGTGCACGACCACGGTCTCGCAGGCCGCGGGCAAGCAGATCACGACCGTCGAGGGCCTCTCGCCGGACGGGTCGCATCCCGTGCAGCGCGCGTGGGTGCAGCATGCGGTCCCGCAATGCGGCTACTGCCAGTCCGGGCAGATGATGTCGGCCGCGGCGCTGCTCGCGAAGACGAAGTCCCCGAGCGACGCCGATATCGACGCCGCGATGCGCGGCAACATCTGCCGCTGCGGAACGTATCCGCGCATCAAGGCCGCGATCAAGTCGGCCGCGGGGCTCGCGTGATGCGCCGGCGCGTCTTCCTCGGCACGACGGCAGCATTCGGCGCGGGCCTCGCGCTGAGCGCGTGCGCGCGGCATCCGGCGACGGTGCCCGACTATCAGCCCTCGCCGGAGCCGAGCGTGACGTTCGCGCCGAACGCATGGGTGCACGTGCGGACGGACGGCACGGTCGCCGTCGTCATCAACAAGAGCGAGATGGGTCAGGGCGTCTACACGGGGCTCCCGATGCTCGTCGCGGAGGAGCTCGACGTTCCGCTCGACCGCGTCCGCGTGCAGTTCTGCCCGGCCGACGACCAGTACGCCGATCCCGTGTTCAAGGACATCACCACCGGCGGCAGCACGAGCACGCAAGACATGTATCCGGTCCTGCTCGGCGCCGGCGCGGCGGCGCGCGCGATGCTGATCGCCGCCGCAGCCAAACAGTGGAGCGTCGATCCGTCGACATGCACGACGAAGGACGGCGTCGTCACGCACGCCGCGTCGAACCGCAGCGCGACGTACGGCGAGCTCGCGGTCGCCGCTTCGACGCAGACGCCGCCCAAGAAGGTCGCGCTCAAGGATCCGTCGCGCTACACGCTCATCGGCACGTCGCCCAAACGGCTCGATCTCGACGCGAAGGTGCGCGCGACGACGACGTACGGCATCGATGTCGTGGTGCCGAACATGGCGTACGCGAACGTGCTGAAGGCTCCGACCTTCGGCGGCACCGTCGCGAGCCTCGACGACTCCGCCGCGCGGAAGGTCGCGGGCGTACTCGACGTCGTGAAGATCTCCAGCGGCGTCGCCGTCGTGGCATCCAACACGTGGGCGGCGATGGCGGGACGCGACGCGCTGAAGGTGACGTGGAACGCGACGGGACCCGCCGCGCACGCATCGACCCCGGCGATGTTCGCGGAGGCGGAGAAGCTCGCACGCACCAGCGGTGCGACGGCCGCGTCGCGCGGCAGCATCGAGGCGGTTCCCGGCGCGGAGATCGAGGCCGTGTACCGCGGACCGTTCCTCGCGCACGCGGCGATGGAGCCGATGAACGCGACCGCCGACGTACGCGACGACGGCTGCGATGTGTGGGCGCCGACGCAAGTGCAGACGCGCTGTCGCGACGCGGCGTCGAAGATCACGGGGCTGCCGGCGGCGAAGGTGCAGGTGCACACGACGTTCCTCGGCGGCGGTTTCGGGCGCCGGCTCGATCCCGACTACGTCGTCGACGCGGTCGAGATCTCGAAGGCCGTGAAGCGACCCGTCAAGGTGACGTGGCGCCGCGAGGACGACATCAAGAACGACTTCTACCGCCCGATGAGCGTCAACGTCGTGCGCGCGAAGATCGACTCGCGCGGCGCCGTCACGGCGTGGGAGCACCGCGTCGCCTCACCGTCGATCGTGAAGCGCTGGGCGCCGCCGCTGTACACGAACAACATCGACTTCGCCGCGATCGACTCGATCGCGCCCGACTACTACCGTTTCGGCGCGCTCCACACGACGTACGCCGACTACGAGACCGGCATCCCGGTCGGCTTCATGCGCGCGCCGAACGCGAACTGGAACGCCTTCGTGACCGAGTCGTTCGTCGACGAGCTCGCGCACGCGTCGGGCAAGGACCCGCTCGCGTTCCGCCTCCAGCTGCTCGACCCGAAGGCAAAGACCGGCGCGCGCATGGCGGGCGTGCTGAAGCTCGCCGCCGAGAAGGCGAGCTGGGGGCACCCGAAGACGCCGGGGTCCTCGCAGGGTCTCGCGCTGTGCGACTGGGGCGGCAGCTTGGCGGCGCTGATCGCCGAGGTGTCCGTCGCGGGCAAAGCCATCACCGTTCACCGCGCGGTGATCGCCGCCGACTGCGGGCTCGTCGTCCACCCCGACATCGTGGCGGCGCAGCTCGAAGGCGCGGTCAACTACGGCATCGCGATAGCGATGACCGCGAAGATCACGTTCACCGACGGCAAGGTCGATCAGAACAACTTCTACGATTACGTCGTGCTGCGCATGCCCGATGCGCCTGCGATCGAGACGCACGTCGTGAAGAGCGCGGCGAAGCCTACGGGCATCGGCGAGCTCGGCACGCCGCCGATCGCGCCCGCCATTGGCAACGCGATCTTCAAGGCGACGGGCAAGCGCGTGCGCAGCCTGCCGTTCAGCGACGCGCTGACCTAGCGCGCGCCTCGGCCGCCGCCCAGCCGTCCGGCGAGTCGACGTCCGTGACGTACGCCTCGTCGGCGACCGGCACGGCGAGCGCGCGCAACGACGGATCGTCGCGCACGCGCATCGGCGCAACATCGTGCGGCAGCGCGGCGATGCGCGCACGTGCGCGCGGCGACCACAGCACCGGATGACCGGGAAGCGTCCCGACCACCGGCCACGCGAGGTCCGCGTCGTCGGGAACGCGCGCCGCGAACGCGCGCACGCGGTCGGCGTCGAGGAACGGCAGGTCGCAGGGCACGACGGCGAGGTACCGGTCGTCCTCGACCGCCGCGTCGGCGAGCTGCAGCGTACGCGCCGGCCCGGGCGTCGGCTCGGTCTCGACGACGTCGACGCCGGCAAGATCGGCAAGCAGAGCCGCGACGGCCGGTGTCGCGACGAACAGCGGATCGAGGCCGGCGAGCGCGCGCGCCATGCGGCGCGCGAGCGGCTCGCCCGCGAACGGCACCGCCAGCTTGTCGAAACCCATGCGCCGCGAACGGCCGCCGGCGAGGACGACCGTCCGAACGCGCGCGAAGTCCAACGTTACGCGGCGCCCCCGAGCGGGCCGAGCAGCTTCTCCGGCACGATCGGCAGCTCGCGCACGCGCACGCCCGTCGCGTGATACACGGCGTTCGCGAGCGCCGCCGCGACGCCGGTGAGCCCGATCTCGCCAACGCCGCGGACGCCGAGCGGGTTCAGCCGCAGGTCGGGCTCTTCGACGAACAGCACGTCGACGTTGCGCACGTCGGCGTTGACCGGCACGTGGTAGTCGGCGAGGTTGTTCGTCACAACGGCGCCGCGGCGTGCGTCGCGCACCGTGTGCTCGAGCAGCCCCATCCCGATCCCCCACACGATGCCGCCGATCATCTGCGAGCGCGCCGTCTTGGGGTTGAGGATGCGGCCGCAGTCGAAGACGCCGAGCGCGCGCTCGACGCGGACGCGCCCGAGCTCGGCGTCGACGCGCACCTCGACGAATTGCGCGCCGAACGAATGGAACGAGTACTTCCCGGCATCGTCGCCGGGCGCGGCATCACCCGTCACCTCGATCGTTCCGCCCCCGAGCTGCGCCGCGCGTGCGTAGTCGATCGCTTCCGACGCGCGCGTCCCCAGCAGCCTTGCTGCTTCGTCGCGCGCGCGCTTGGCCGCAAGGTGCACGGCGGGTCCGACGCTGGCCGAGCTCATCGATCCGCCGGCGACCGGCGCGTTCGGCAAAGCCGAATCGCCGATGCGCACGCGGATTGCGTCCGGATGCACGCCGAGCGCGTCCGCGGCGATCTGCGCGAGGATCGTGTACATTCCGGTTCCGATGTCGTGCGTCGCGCTCGCCACCTCGATCGCTCCGTCCGACGCGATCGTCACGCGCGCCTCGGCGGGCATCCGCAGGGCTGGAAACATCGCCGTGCCGACGCCGAATCCGATCAGCTCGTCGCCGTCGCGCATCGCGCGCGGATGGGGCGCGCGCTCGCTCCAGCCGAACGCTTCCGCGCCGCGTTCGTAGCACGCGAGCAGGTGCTTCGAGGAGAACGGCAAGCCGCTCGACGGATCGACCGCCGCGTGATTGCGGCGCAGCACCTCCAGCGGGTCGAGATCGCACGCGTACGCGAGCTCGTCGAGCGCGCAGCCGAGCGCGAACGTACCGGGCGCCTCGCCGGGCGCGCGCATCGCGGTGGGCGTCGACACGTCGAGGCGCGCGACGCGGTGGGTGATCGCGACGTTCGGCGCGTCGAAGAGCACCTCGGTCGTGCCGCCCGCCGTCTCGACGAACATCCCGACCCGTGACGACTCGCCGAGGACGTCGTGCAGCACCGCGCCGAGCCGGCCGTCGCGCGAGGCGCCGATGCGGATGCGCTGACGCGTCTGCGTGCGGTAGCCGCACGACGTGAACATCTGTTCGCGCGTCAGCACGAGCTTCACGGCGCGGCCCGCGACCTTCGCCGCCATCGCGGCGATCAGCGTGTGCGGCCACACGAATCCTTTGCATCCGAAGCCCCCGCCGACGAACGGAGAGATCACGCGCACGCGGCTCTCGTCGAGGTCGAACGACTTCGCGAGCGCGGAGCGCACGCCGCGCACCCACTGCGTCGACTCGTGCACCGTCAGCTCGCCGTCGCGCCACTCGGCGACCGTCGCGCTCGGCTCCATCGGATTGTGCGTCTCGGCGGGCGTCGCGTAGGTCGCGTCAACGCGCACGGCGCTCGCCGCGAACGCGGACTCGGGGTCGCCGCGCCGCGTCTGCACGTCGCTGCCGAACCATTGCTCCGGCGTCTCGATCTCGCGCGCGGTATCGATGTCGACCTCGGCGCCGACGCGCTCGTACGCGACGCGCAGCCGCGCGGCGCCCTCGCGCGCGGCCTCGAACGTCTCGGCGACCACGGCGGCGATGTGCTGGCCGTCGTACGCGATCTCCGGATCCTGCAGCGGCGCGAGCTGCTCGGGTACCGGGATCGGCGTGACGAAATCAAACGGCAGCACCGGCACGCGCGGCGCGTTGCGATGCGTCAGCAGCAACACGACGCCCGGGACCGCAAGCGTCGCCGCGTCGTCGAAGGCCGTGATGCGGCCGCGCGCGATCGTCGATTGCACGATGACCGCGTGCAGCGGCGCGGGCACCGGTGCATCGGCGGCGTACCGTGCCGCGCCCATGACCTTCGCGCGTCCGTCGACGCGGTCGATCGGCCGGCCGACGTACGGGTCGGTCGCGGGCTTCTCGAGGGTCGTGCTCATGCCGCACCCCCGCACACCGTGCGCAGCGCGCGCACCACGGCCCGCTGCGCGAGCTCGTTCTTGTAGCCGTTGTGCGCGCGAGCGCGCGCGCCGCTCAGCGCGATCGCCGCAGCGCGCCGGAACGCCTCCTCGCCGGCCGTCGCGCCGCGCAAGGCGTCCTCCGCTGCGCGCGCGCGCCACGGGACGGTCGCGACGCCGCCGAGCGCGAGCCGCGCGTCCACGATCCGATCTCCGTCGACGTGCACGGCGCACGCGACGGACGCGAGCGCGAACTCGTACGACGCGCGGTCTCGCACTTTGTGGTAGTGCGAGCGCGCGAAGAGCGGGTTGGCGTCGATCTCGATCGCGGTGATCAGCTCGCCGGGTGCAAGGGTCGTCTCGCGGTCCGGACGTTCGCCGGGAAGCACGAAGAACTCGTCGATGGCGACGGTCCGTGCGCCCCCGGCGCCTTCGATCGCGATGCGCGCGGAGAGCGCCGCGAGCGCGACCGCGAGATCGCCGGGGTAGGTCGCGATGCAGGCGTCGCTCGTTCCGAGCACCGCGTGCCCGCGATTGAAGCCATCGAGCGCATCGCAGCCGCTGCCCGGTTCGCGCTTGTTGCACCGCCAGCGCGTGTCGCGGAAGTACGTGCATCGCGTGCGCTGCAGCAGGTTCCCGCCGATCGTCGCCGCGTTGCGAATCTGTCCCGACGCGCCGCTCAACAGCGCCTCGGCCACCGCCGGAAACCGGCTCGCGACGCGCGCGTCGTACGCTACGTCGCTGTTGCGCGCGAGCGCGCCGATGCGCACGACGCCGTCACGCTCCTCGATCGATGCGAGCGGCAGGCGCGAGATGTCGACGACGCGCGCGGGCCGCTCGACATCCGCCTTCATCAAGTCGACGAGCGTCGTGCCGCCGGCATAGAATCGCGCGCCCGGATCCGCGCCGAGCGAGCGCGCCTCGTCGGCTGACCCCGCGACGACGTACTCGAAGCCGCGCATCACGCGCGCCCACGCGCCGCGGCGATCGCGGCGACGATGTTCGTGTACGCACCGCACCGGCAGATGTTGCCGCTCATCGCCTCGCGGATCTCATCCTCGGTGCCGGCACGCCCCTCCGCGAGCACGGCGACCGCCGAGAGAATCTGGCCGGGCGTGCAGAAACCGCACTGAAAAGCGTCGTGCTCGATGAACGCCGCCTGCACCGGGTGCAGCCGCCCGTCCTCGGCGAGCCCCTCGATCGTCACGACGTCGTCGCCGTCGTGCGCCAGCGCGAGCGCCAGACACGAAAGCGTGCGCCGACCGTTCACGAGCACGGTGCATGCGCCGCACTGCCCGCGGTCGCACCCCTTCTTCGTGCCGGTCAGGCCGGCACGCTCGCGCAGCAGGTCGAGCAGCGTCACCGCCGGCTCGACCGCGAACGAGTCGTTCCGGCCGTTCAGCCGCAGCGTCAAAGGAACGGCGGCGCGGCGTGCTGCAGCCGAGGGCTCGGTGGTCGCCATCTCCATCCTCGCTCGTCGGGGGGCGGTCGTACGCTCCAAGACGCGAGGAAACGCGTTGACGATGCACCTGGACGCGTGATAAAGTTCCCGGGTTATGTACGCGATCGTTGAGACCGGCGGCAAGCAGTTCCGCGTGTCCGAAGGCGACGTGATCCGCACCGACCTCCACGCATCCGAGGTCGGCGCGTCCGTCACGTTCGATCGCGTCGTCCTCGCCGCGAACGGCGACGACGTCACGATCGGCACGCCCCTCGTCAGCGGCGCGTCGGTCACCGGCACGGTGCTGCGCCAGGCGAAAGACAAGAAGATCCTCGTCTTCAAGTACAAGCCGAAGAAGCGCGTGCGCAAGCTGAACGGTCACCGTCAGCCGTACGCCGAGGTCCGGATCGACAAGATCTCGCTCGCGTAAGCGAGTGGTCGCGGTCCGTTTTCGCAGGGACAGCCGCAACCGGCTGTCCTCTGTGCTTTCTACGGGGCATGCCGGCGCCGGGTCCCACGGCGAAGACGTCGTGTGCGCCGCCGTCTCGGCGCTGCTGCAGGCCGCGTGGGCCGGCCTCAGCGAGGTCGCCGGCGTGAGCGTCGAGGGTCATCGGCGCGAGGGCGACTTCGCGATGCGCTGGCCCGCCGCGGATCGCGATCGCGCCGACGTCTACGCGATCGTGGCCACCGCCGAGCTCGCGGTGAAGTCGATCGCGTCGCAGTCCGAGTACGAGCGATTCGTTCGCTACGTCAGCGAACCCGAGCCCGAGTAAGCCGCGCCGGAAAGCGTCACGCGGACGGCGGAATACGGGTACACCGGCGTGGAAAGGAACCCCACGATGAGCACCGACGCGACCAAACCCCTCGGCGGGGAGCTGCAGAACGACCCCACGCGCGCGGGCGCGGCGAGCAACACCGAAGCGGGACGAACGGTCCTCGTCGGCGTGCTCGGCGGCATCATCTCGGCCGCCGGCTACCTCGTGTACCAGCGCCTGCCGGACGAGCAGAAGGAACGGCTGCACCGTCAGGTGCGCGGCGTGCTCGAGTCGCGCATCAACGAGCTGCGCTCCAACTTCAATTTATAGGCGCTCCGCCCGGCGCTAACGTGATCGAGGCTCGGGCACCGGCGACGGTGTGCTCGGGCCTCTTGTCGCTTCGGTCGTTCTTGCGTACGCGTCCGCGCTGCGCGCGTTCGATCCGGGGCTCGGCGACGCGCAGGCCGCCCGGCTTGCCGAGCGCGTCGTCGCGGAGGCCGACGCGACGCACCTCGACGCGCGGCTGGTGGTAGCACTGGTCGCCGTCGAGTCCTCGTGGCGCCCGTCGGCGGTGTCGAGGGCGGGCGCGCGCGGTTTGGGCCAGCTCATGCCGCGCACGGCCGCCGCCCTCGGCGTCGACGCCGGCGATCCCGGGGCGAACCTGCACGGCGCCGTCGCCTACCTCGCCGCGCAGCTCGCGCGCTACGACGGCGTACCGCGAATCGAACGCTACGCGCGCGCGATCGCGGCATACAACGCGGGCCCGGCCGCGGTCGCGCGATACGGCGGCGTTCCGCCGTACGCGGAAACGCGCTCAGAGGTGCGTCGGGTGCTCGACCTCTGGCGCCGGCTCTGCGGCGGGTGACGCGCCGAGGGCAGGCCGCGGCTCCGCGAGCTTCTCCCCGACCGGCGTCTCGTGCGCTGCGTCGGACGCGGCGTCGCCGAAGGGCAGCTCGAGCTCCGGAAACGCCGGCGCCGCCTCGTCGATCGCGGACACCTCGTCGGCCGCTCTCGGCTCGTCGGCGGCCTTCGCGCGCGCCTCTTCCGCCTCGTGCATGTCGGCCGCGCGCTCCATTTCCCGGATGAACGATTGCGAGGTGTTCTGAATCTCGCGCATCACGTTTCCGGCCTTCCGCGCGACGCGCGGCAACTGATCGGGGCCGAACACCAGCAGCGCGAACGCGCCGAGAATCGCCATGTCGGGGATCGAGAGCATGCAGAGGGTTTCTTCCCGGTCTCGTGCAACGCGTCATGCCCCGCCCAGCGGCGCGTCCTGAGCGGAGATCACGAAGGCCGGGGCCCGACCGACTGAAGATCATCTACACGCGCGGCAACCGGACGGAGACGCTCGCGTCGATCGCGACGCTGCGCAAGATTCTCAACCGCTTCGTCGCGCATCGCGTGTTCTACGAGGTCAGCTCGCGCAACAAGCGCGGGCACGAGTTCTTCTCGGCCAAGAACACGTTCGTCGTCGGCTCCATCGAGATCGTCAACCGTGACTATCTCACGATCACGATCTTCGATGCCAACAACGCGTCGCACTCGATCGAGATCCTGAATCCGGCCGCGATGCGGATCTACGACGACACGCTGGGCAAAGGCTTCGCCGTCTCGTTCTTGAGCGAAGGCACCGGCGGCGTCGAGTCGCGCTGCTACTTACGCGACGAAGGCGAGGACGGCGAGGGCATCAAGGAGCGCGGCGCGCTCGAGAAGATCACGCTGCCGCAGCTCTTCGAGTACCTCGAAGACATCACGAACGCCGACATCGTCGGGACGAAGTCTACCTAGAGGGCGTCGACCGCTTTCGTCACGCTCTCCGGATCGCTGCCGAAGAGCGCCAACAGATCGCGGTCCTTGACCGCTTCCGCGGTGAAGCCGTACACGAGGTGCTTCGGCCGGTAGACGTCGTCGGCGCGGCGCGAGCCTTCGACGAAGACGTGGTATGCGTCGTCGTCGAGGTAGAGCGACCGCGATCCGTCGCGCGCACGAAACGCCAGCGTGTCGTAGCGCGGAAACGGCGCGCGCTCGCCGTCCGGCAGCTCGGGCTCCGCGACCTCGCCGACGCCCGGCAGGTGTTCGGCCGCGTCGGCCGCCGCGCGCGCGATCGCTTCCGCCGGCACGAGCACGCGAATCGCCGGCCCGACCTGCGCGTCTTGCAACAGGCCGAGCAGCAGGTGCGCGGGCGCGACGAATTCCGCGCCGTGCTCGATCGCGGCGGTGACGCCGGCGCGCATCGCGAGCAGCAGGTCGGCATCGAGGCGAACCTGGTCGCCGTCGGTCATGCGCGTCTCATGCGCGTTTCGAGCCGCGTCGCCTTCCGCAGCATGCGCACGGCCTCGCCCCGGCGCCCGCTTCGGTGCAACGCGACCCCGAGGTTGTGATATGCCGGCGCGTACGCGTCGTCGATCAGCAGCACGTACTCGTAGTGCACGATCGCCTCGTCCAGCGCGCCGTCCTCGAGCAACAGGTTGCCGACGGTCGTGAGCGCGGCGGCGCTGCGCGGATCGGCTTCGAGCGCGAGGACGAGCTCGGCGACCGCGGCGGCGGCGCCGTCGCGCCGCAGCGCGACGATCGCGAGCTTGTTGCGCACGCGCGCGACCGCGTGCGGATCGGACGCGTCCGCGAGCGCCTGCGCGAGCTCCGCGGCGGCTTCGTCGATACGTCCACGCTCGAGCGCGCGCGAGCCGCGCTCGAACGCGTCGCCCGCGACGCCGGGGACGAAGCGTCGCACTCGGTCGAAGAACGCCACGTGGGAGTCTTGCACGTCGACGTGGTG
>Ga0213875_10002406_pt1 | contig 11254 bp, 8 predicted proteins | sample BarmaccomBMRX_R8_FD_160105 | JGI IMG/M metagenome (GOLD analysis project Ga0213875, IMG submission 160105) | Root-associated microbial communities from Barbacenia macrantha in rupestrian grasslands, the National Park of Serra do Cipo, Brazil - RX_R8 | ecosystem: Host-associated > Plants > Roots... | reverse complement strand
AATCCACGCGCTGACGGAGGTCGCGAACGACTTGCTGAGGAACGGGCCGAGCGGCTGGTATTCCCAGGCCTGGAGATCCCGCGCGGACCAGTCGTTGACCAGCACAACGCCGAAGACGTGCTCGGCGGCCGCCGAGGTTGGTATCTGGCTGGTGACAGGGCCACCACACACGAATCCGACCTCGGCCTCGATGTCCAGCCGGGTGCTCGGTCCGAACACCGGGCCATCCCCGCCCTTGCGCTGCCCTTTCGGGCGGACCACCTCGGTACCCGACACCACCACGGTGCCCGCCCTGCCGTGGTAGCCGACGGGCAGGTGGGTCCAGTTGGGCAGCAGCGGGGCACCGTCCGGGCGGAAGATCTTGCCGACGTTCTCGGCATGGTGCCGCGACGAATAGAAGTCGACATAGTCGGCCACCGTGAACGGCAGCCGGTTGGTCGTGTCGCGCAGCGGCACCAGCCCGGCGTTTCTCGGTGCCGCCGTCGCCGTGACCAGTTCGGTGAGACGGGCCCGCAGTTCGCTCCAGCGGGGCCGGCCGGCCGCGAGCAGGGGATCCAGCGAGTTGGCGGTCACCAGTTCCGCCAGCCGGTCGCTGAACGACGCGGCGATGGGGCGCAGCGGCAGCGCGTGATCACCCACCCGGACCGCCACTCCCTCGTTGATCACCCCGTAGGGCAGTGTCTGGGGTCCGAACGGCTGGTCTCCGGTGAAGGACTCGTCCTCGATCCAGCTCACAGCAGTCCCAGTTTCTCCAGGTCAGTGACGGGTTCGGAGAGCGAACACGATCCGTAGGAGGCGAAGACGCCGCGCACCGCGTGCGCCGCCGGATCCGACAGCGCACGCGCCTCGTCGGCCAGTGCCTGGCCGTCGGTTTCGGCAAGTGCCTCTCGCATGTCCTTGCCCGACAGCGCACGCGCGGTGGCGACCAGCAGGTTCAGGAAGCCGTGGTGGGTGAACCCGGTTTCTTCTGAGGCGTGCCGGACCGCGTTGTGCAGGCCGGCGGTGGCTTTGAAGGACACGCCCCCGTCGGACACCACGGAAAGGAAGTCCGCGATCTGGTCGATGCTCGGGAAGGCCTCCTGGCTCAGCCCGCCACAGCGGATCTTGGGCCAGCTGCCGTGCTCGATGACCCTGCCAACGCCGTCGAGCCACTCGGCGCCGCCTCTGCGAGGCTCGACGACTCGGATGACGTCCTCGGGGACGAACTCCGACACCCGTTCCAACCAGACCTCGTCCACGTCGGAGGGCGCGGGCATCTCGACCATGCGCAACGAGAGCAGCTCGGCGCGGGACTCGACGATGGACACGGCCTTGGGTACCCCACCGAGGCCGGTGTCGATGACCAGCGAGATGGTCACCGGCTTGATGGGCTTGACCCTGCTCAGTTCGGTGATCAGTTCGGGAAGACGGGACGCCGGGCACAGGAAGAGGCCGAGCACGCCGGCTCGGTCCCCGGAGCGCCCGTCTAGGTATCCGCGAACGGCGTCGGCCATGGGCGCGTTGCCGGGAGGGAACAGCGCCGCGTCGTCGACGAGCCTTGCGAGCAGGGGCGGAGTGCCGTGCGGACCGGACGCACGGAGGTCTACAGCGCTTGACACGAGTGACACGCTAGCGGTGTACCACAAACTGAACAAAGATGTCCGATATCCGGACGCCAGGAGGTGTGTATGCCGTACTACCGCCGGGTCGGGCAGATTCCACCGAAGCGGCACACTCAGTTCCGCACCCCCGAAGGAGGCCTGTATGCCGAAGAACTGATGGGAGTCGAAGGGTTCTCCGCCGACTCGGCGTTGCTTTACCACCGCCACCTGCCAACGGCGATCGTCGACGCACGCACCCTCGATGACGAACGCAAGGCACACGTACCCAATGCACCGCTGCTCCCGCGGCACTACAGGTCACAGCTGCTGACCTGGGCCGATCCCGCCGTCGACGCGGTACGCGGACGACGGGTGCTCTTCGGCAACGCGGACGTGACGATCTGCTTCGTCGCGGCGACCGCACCGAGCCCGTTGTACCGCAACGCGATCGGCGACGAACTGTGCTACGTCCAGACCGGAACCGGAACGGTGGAGACCAGCTACGGCACGCTGGCCGTCGGCCGGGGCGACTACGTCGTCATTCCGACCTCGTGCACCTACCGCATCGTGCCGACTGGCGATGAGCCGATGCGGCTACTCGTGCTGGAAGCCACCGGCCACATCGGTCCGCCGAGGCGCTACCTCTCCGCCAAGGGTCAGTTCCTCGAGCATTCGCCCTATTGCGAACGGGACCTGCGCGGCCCCGATGAGCCGTTGCTCGTCGACGGCGAGGACGTTGACGTCATCGTTCGCCATCGTGGCGGCCTCACCGAGTTCACCTATGCCAACCATCCGTTCGATGTCGTTGGCTGGGACGGGTGCCTGTACCCGTGGGCGTTCAACATCGACGACTTCGAACCCATTACGGGACGGATTCACCAGCCGCCGCCCATGCACCAGACGTTCGAGGGGCCCAATTTCGTGGTCTGCTCATTCTGCCCCCGCAAGGTCGACTACCACCCGTTGTCCATCCCTGTTCCGTACAACCATGCCAATGTCGATTCCGACGAACTGTTGTTCTACGTCGGCGGCAACTATGAGGCCCGCAAGGGGTCCGGCATCGGGCTCGGCTCCCTGTCCCTGCACCCGGCGGGCTTCACGCACGGCCCGCAGCCCGGTGCGGTCGAGGCCTCGATCGGAGTCCACTACTTCGACGAGACCGCGGTCATGGTCGACACGTTCCGGCCGCTCGAACTCGGCGAGGCCGCCATGCAGTGTGAGGATCCCGAGTACGCCTGGACGTGGGCCCGTCGGCGCCGGCGCGGGTGACACGCTGTTTCGCGTTGGGCCGCGGGCATGAACCTGTAGGCGGGCTCTATCTCTAGGCCGCGTCTTCGGGAGACCATGCGTACAGCGCCGATCGAACGAGGACGCCGAGCCGGGAGGGTGATGTGGCCGGAGCTCCGCGACGTGGTGGCGTACCGGCCGCGCTGACAGTGACCGTGCTTCTGATCGCTGGCCTGGTCACCGTGCCACCGGCGGGCGCCGCCGCGCTGGCCGCCGGCGCCGTCCGCATCCACGACATCCAGGGCACGACGAGGCTCTCGCCCCTGGTGGGCCAGTCGGTCACCGACGTTCCCGGGGTGGTGACCGGTGTGCGTGGCACCGGGTCGAGCAAGGGCTTCTGGTTCCAGGACCCGCGACCGGATGCCGACCCGCGCACCAGCGAGGGCCTTTTCGTCTACACCGGATCGGCGAAGATCACCGTCAAGCCCGGGGACGCGGTGTTGGTCTCCGGTACCGTGCACGAGTTCTACCCCGACGAGACTGGGCAGAAGTCCGTCTACCAGTCGATCACGGAGCTGAGCGTGCCGACCGTCTCCGTGCTGTCCTCGGGCAACGCACTCCCGGCCGCCGAGACACTCGGCCCCGACACGGTGCCGACGGCGTACGCCCCGACCGGTGACGACATCGACTCGTCCACGCTCGAGCCGCGCCGCTACGCGCTGGACTTCTACGAGTCCCGCGAGGGCATGCTGGTGCGGGTCGACGATGCCCGTGTCGTCGGCCCGACGGACGACTACGACGAGCTTTACGTCACCTCCAAGCCAGGACAGAACCCCAGTGTGCGCGGCGGCACGGTCTACCTCGGCTATGACGATCCCAACAGCGGACGGCTCGAGGTCCAGTCGCTAGTCTCGCCGTCCCAGAATCCCTTTCCCAAGGCCAATGTCGGCGATCGCCTGACCGGCGTCACCGAGGGCCCGCTTGACTACACCCAGTTCGGTGGCTATGTGCTGGAGGCGACCACACTCGGACGGCGCACCGCGGGCGGCATTCAGCCGGAGACCACGACCAAGCAGACCGCTGACGAGCTGGCGGTCGCCACCTACAACGTGGAGAACCTGGCACCGTCGAATCCGCAGGCGAAGTTCACGCGGTTGGCCGCCAACCTGGTGCACAACCTGGCCACTCCGGACGTGGTGTCGCTCGAGGAGATCCAGGACAACTCCGGTGCCACCGACAACGGTGTTGTCGCCGCTGACCAGACCCTCGGCAAGTTCACCGACGCCGTCGTCGCGGCCGGCGGCCCGCGCTACCAGTGGCGCGAGATCGACCCCGTCAACGACTCCGACGGCGGCCAGCCCGGCGGCAACATCCGAACCGCCTTCCTGTTCAACCCCGCGCGCGTCTCTTTCGTCGACCGGACAGGAGGTACCGCGACGACGGCGACCCGGATCATCGATGGCGGCGGACGGCCGCGGCTGTCGGTGTCACCAGGCAGGGTGGACCCGGCGAATCCGGCGTGGAACGCGAGCCGCAAGCCGCTGGCCGGCGAGTTCTCCTTCCAGGGCAGGACGGTCTTCGTGATCGCCAACCACCTAGTCGCCAAGCTCGGTGACCAGCCGGACTACGGCCGGCATCAACCACCCGTCCGCGACTCCGAGGTGCAACGGGGCCGCCAGACCGCCGCACTGGGTGCGTTCGTCGACCAGATCCTGGCGATCGACCCGAAGGCCAACGTCGTGGTCCCCGGCGATTTCAACGACTTCCAGTTCTCCTCGTCGCTGACCACCCTCACCGCTGGCGGACGGCTGCGCGACCTGGTGGCGTCGCTACCGGCCGACCAGCGTTACAGCTACGTCTACCAGGGCAACTCCGAGGTGCTCGACCACATCCTGATCAGTGCGGGTCCGCACGGGGTGGGCTACGACGTCGTACACGTCAACTCCGAGTTCGCCGACCAGGCCAGTGATCACGACCCGCAGGTGGTCCGGCTGAGGCCGAGCACCGACGACGACGTGCTCGACACCCTCCTCGACCTTCTGCACCACGTCGCCCCACCGGCGCCGTGACAGCCGTCCGTGGCACAGTTGAGACAGTTGCGCTGTTGTTCCACAAGGCTGCACCAGGAGGTCGAGATGACGGACCGGCCGGCGAGGCGGGACCCGAGCAGGTTGGTCGAGGCGACCGGATTCCAGTCCTCGATTGGACAGGACTGGGGCGCGGCACGACGCGAGGTGAGGCTCACGGCGGGCGCGGCCGAGGCCGCCGCCGCTCACCGCGCCAGGCTGAGTGGTGAGTATCCCGGGCAGCGGATCGTGGTGGCTGCCGGTCGGGCCCCCGTGCGCGCCAACGACACCGACTACGAGTTCCGGCCGAACAGCGACTTCTCCTGGCTGACCGGTTGCAACGCTGAGGGTGCCGTGTTGGTCATGCGGCCGACAGGCGGCGGCCACGACGCCACGCTACTGCTGCGTGCTCCGGCCCGTCCCGGCGAATCGGAGTTCTTCGCCAGCGCACGGGACGGTGAACTGTGGATCGGTCCGGTTCCCGGCCTCGACGAATGGAGCGAGGCACTCGGCGTTCCCTGTCGGGCGATCGAGGATCTCCCGTCAGTGCTGCGTGGTCAGCATCCGCCGGCTCTCGTGACCGCCGGAGTGGATCCCATGGTGGACGCGTTGGGGCTCGGCGACAGCGCGGGGCTGCGTACCACGCTCGCGGAGTTGCGGCGGATCAAGGACGACTGGGAGATCGGTCAGCTTCGGGCCGCCGTCGATGCCACCGTGCTCGGATTCGCCGAGGTGGCCGCGGAGTTGCCGATGGCCGTCAAGGGCGGCGGTGAGCGATGGCTGCAGGGCACGTTCGACCGCAGGGCACGCACCAGCGGCAACGCTCCCGGATACAGCACGATCATCGCCGCGGGACCGCATGCCCCGGTGCTGCACTGGGTCAAATGCGACGGTGAGGTACCGGCGGACGGTCTGGTGTTGATGGACGCCGGTGTCGAGGTCGACACGCTGTACACCGCCGACGTGACAAGGACGTTTCCCGCCAGCGGCAGATTCAGCGGCCCACAACGCCAGGTGTACGACCTCGTGCTCGCGGCGCACACGAGCGCCATGGCCGAGGTCAAGCCGGGTGCCCACTACCGGACCTACCACAACACGGCGATGCGGGTGCTCGCCGAGGGACTGCGTGACTGGGGCCTGCTCACGGTGTCGGTTAACCAGGCGCTCGATGCGGGCGGCCAGCACCACCGTCGTTACATCGTGTGCGGCGTCGGCCATTTCCTTGGTCTGGACGTGCACGACTGTGCTCGGGCGCGTGCGGAGGCCTACCACGAATGCAGGCTGGAAACCGGCATGGCGTTGACTGTCGAGCCGGGGCTCTACTTCCACCCCAACGATCTGACGGTGCCACCGGAACTGCGGGGGATCGGCGTCCGTATCGAGGATGACCTCGTCGTCACGGAGAACGGTGCCGAGGTGCTCTCCTCCGCCTTGCCGATCACCGCTGACGCCGTGGAGGAGTGGGTCGCCGGCTGCCTGAAGGGCTGATCAGACGCAGGTTTCCTGTGCCTCCCCAGAGACAAAGGCGAGTGGCCTGTGTCCGCGCTTTCCGCGGACACAGGCCACTCAGTCACGAGCGGAGGATACGGGATTTGAACCCGTGAGGGGTTTCATCCCCAACACGATTTCCAATCGTGCGCCCTAGGCCACTAGGCGAATCCTCCGCCGGCAAGGGTACCGGAGGGGGCCGTAACCTCCCAAAACGGCTGGTAGACGCCGCTTGTGGAGGCGGTCGACCGTGCGGATCGCACTGACAGCCGGCGCCGGAGTGCGCTCGGCCGGCGTTGGCATGGGAAGCCGATGCGGCGAGTCTTCCTAGGGAAATCTTAGATTCGCTTAACCAGCCGCACAGCTCGCGTGGCCATAGTGGGTTCCAGACCGAGTAACCCACGATCACAGAGGGACTAATGGCGCAAACACTGGAAGAATGGGTGCTATCCGATGTCCGCCCTTACACTGACAAGCCGCTGTCGTGGCTTTCGCAGTACCACTTCTTCCGCGACCCGACCAGGCCGGTTTACGCGGATTCTGATTACTTCTTCTCGCCCGCCGATGGAATTATTCTCTACCAGAAGGAGGTGAAGTCGGACGGGGACCTGATCGATATCAAGGGGAAGGGCTACACGCTGCGGGACGCCTTACGTGATCCCACGTACGACAAGCCGAGTCTAGTCGTGGGAATATTCATGACGTTCTTTGATGTGCATATCAACAGGATCCCGTACTCTGGTCGGCTCTCCTATCGGCTTCTCGACGCGATCGGCACCCTCAATCTGCCCATGCTGGAGATGGAGAAGAGTCTTGTTGGGGACCTGAAAATCAACCTGAGCAATGCGGCCTATCTTCATCACAATGAGCGAGTGGTGAACCGGGTAGACGTTCCGGAGCTAGCGCAGAGCTACTACATGCTGCAGATTGCGGACTACGACGTCGACTCGATAACGCCCTTTGATGTTCGTCAGAACCGACAGTGTCGACAGGGGGCCAGATTCTCCCAGATCAGATATGGCTCTCAGGTCGACCTGATCATACCGCTGTCCGGCGAGTACGGGTTCATCCCGGTCCAGGAGGCTGGCTCGCACGTCAGGGCGGGAATGGACCCGCTCGTCAAGATTGAGAAAGGGAAAAAGTGACAACCGTAGTCGACAGTCCTGCTCTCCCCGTGGAGGGCGTTGGTATTCCGATGATCAACCCGACACAGCTGAACAGGCCGGCATTCCTGCTCAACGCCCCGTTCTCGTATTCGACCGACGTCGCTAACAACGTGTGGATGGAGGAACTCGACGCCACAAAGCGCGTCCCGGACCGTGCGAAAGCATTTGTCCAGTTCTTCGAGCTCTACGATTATCTCGCTGGCGAGGCACTCGTGTACGTCCTGCCGACGCCGCGTGTCGCTGGTCTTCAGGACCTCGTCTTCACCGCCAACCTTGGAATCGTTCTCGAGCACGTCGCCGACAAGAACACAGTGGTCATCTCGAACTACACCTCAGAACCGCGCAGGAGCGAAACCGAGGTCGGCGTCAGCTTCTTCAGGTCGATGGGATACGAGGTATACGTGTCTCCGGCGAAGTTCGAAGGTGAGGCCGAGCTGAAGCACCTGCGTGACAACACGTATGTCGGCGGGTACGGTCTGCGGTCGGACCGGGCGGCGTACGACTGGATGGAACGGACCTTCGATATGAAGGTCGTCACAATGCAGATGACTGATCCATACCTCTATCACCTCGACTGTTCAATTTTTCCGCTCACGAAGGAGTCCACTCTGGTCTGCACGGAAATGTATGACGAGAAGGAGCTCAATGAGCTTGAAAAATACACAGAGGTAATCGATGTTCCGGCCAGTGCCGCGTACTCTGGGCTCTGTAACTCAGTTCGTTTACACAATGTAATACTCAATTCTTCCCATATTCACGAGCTCAAGTCCGGCTCGGATGATTACCGGCAAGAAATCGCGAAGAACAGGCTGCTCGAAGACATCGCTTCTACACATGCCTTCGAGGTTTCCTATGTGAACCTGAGTGAATACCACAAGGGGGGCGCCCTGCTTTCCTGCATGGTCATGCACCTCAACCGGAAATCGTACGAGTTTCAGCTCATGTGAGACCGGACAGGACTCGTGCCGCATGCCGTCCGGTCCAGGTGAGTGGGCGGCATGCGGCGAAGGGCAATGGTGAGGTGCCGTGGGCGCCACTGAACGGAGTCAACTGGTGACAAGGGTGGACGTGGCGGAGAAGACGCCATCGCCTGCGCGACTGATGTGGCGATATCTGCGTGGTGCGCGGGCCTTCCTCGGCTTGATGCTTGTGCTCGAACTTGCCTCGAACGGTGCGGCCTTGCTGCAACCGCTCATCGTGGAGCGGGTTCTCGCCGCGCTGCAAACCGGTACCGGTCTGTCCGGGCCGGTGTTCCTGCTGGCCGGAGTCTCACTGGCCAGCGTGATTCTGGTGGGCCTTTCCTCTTTCACGCTCGGCAGGTTCGGGCAGCGCTTGGTTCTCAACCTCCGTCGTGGGCTGATAACCCGACTGCTGCGCGCGCCCGTCCCCGTGATCGAGTCGCGGCCGGCGGGCGACCTGCTATCCAGAGTCGGCAGTGACACGACGCTGTTGCAGCACACGTTGTCGGTGGCGCTGGTGCACGGCGCGACCGCTCCCCTGGTGCTTCTCACAGTGTGCGTGATCCTGGCTTTCCAGGATCTCACCCTGCTCTCCTTCGTGGTCGTGCTGTTCACGGCAGCGGGCGTCGCTGAGTGGTTCGTGCTGAACCGACTGTACAAGGCGATCGACGCTGAGCAGGAGCGAATCGGTCGGATCACGACGGCCCTACAACGGATTCTGGTCGCCTTCCGCATGGTCAAGGCGGCCGGCACCGAAGAGGACGAGGCACGGGCCGTTAAGGAGACGACGAAACAGGCCTATCGGGCCGGAGTCCTCGCGGCCGGCTTCGACGCGGTCGTCGAGGCGATCGCGGCAGGGTCCGTCGAACTGCTCTTCCTCACTGTTCTCGCGGTCGGCGCAATTCGGGTGTCGTCGGGAGCACTGGACTCCGCGACGCTCGTTGCCTTCCTGCTGTACGTGATCTATCTGCGAGAGCCGGTCGACATGTTCTCCAACGCCGCGGCCGCACTGTCCGAGGGCTTCGCCGCGGTGAACCGTGTCGAGCAGATCAGTCGGCTACCCGCGGAAGACGACGAACCCACGGCACGTCCGCGGGGCACCACTGTGTCGGGATCCGGCGAAGTGGTGTTCAGGGAGGTGACCTTCGGCTACCGCGGTAAGCCGGTTCTCAGTAACGTCTCATTCCGGGCGACACGTGGCCTGACCGTGCTCGTCGGTGCCTCCGGTGCGGGCAAGACGACAGTGCTCAACCTGGTCGAACGCTTCGACGATGTCCAAGCGGGAGCCGTCCTTCTCGACGACGTCGACGTGCGATCGTATCCGCGGCGTGACCTGCGCCGCAGACTCGCCTACGTCGGACAGGAGGCGACGCTGCTCGGGGAAACGGTACGTGCGGCCCTGTGCTACGGCGTGCCAGACGCCGATGACGCCGACCTGATGAGAGGACTGCGTGCGGTCATGCTCGACGACTGGGTCGTCTCGCTGCCGGACGGACTCGACACGGACATCGGTGAACGGGGGGCGGTCCTGTCAGGCGGCCAGCGACAGCGCCTCGCTGTGGCGAGGGCGCTGCTCTGCCGCGCCGACGTGCTGCTGCTGGACGAGGCAACCTCCCAGCTGGACGGCCACAGCGAACGCCGCCTGCTCAGGACGATCGCGGACCAGGCCGCCGTGCGCACGGTCGTCGCGAGCACCCACCGGTTCGGGGTCGCGAGGGACGCCGATCAGGTGATCTTGTTGGACGCTGGAACGGTGCGAGCGGTCGGCAGGCACGACGAACTGCTCGACACCGACGAACGGTATCGGGAACTCGCCACAGCGGCCGGACCGTCGAGATGACCCGGACCGTCGAGATGACATTGGATGACCCGGAAGCCGGGAATGCGCATACTCGTCGTTGACGACGAACCCGTCGTCCGCACCTCGATCACTCGTAGCCTTCGTTTCGAAGGCTACGAGGTCGACACCGCCGAAAGCGGCTCGGAGGCGTTGGAGTTACTGAGCAGCAGGCACGTGGACGCCGTTGTGCTCGACGTGATGATGCCCGGCCTCGATGGTGTCGAGACCTGTCGGCTGCTGCGTCTTTCTGGCAACCGGATTCCAGTGCTGATGCTGACCGCCCGCAGGTCGGTCGGCGACCGGGTTAGCGGACTCGACGCCGGAGCGGACGACTACCTGGTGAAGCCCTTCGCACTGGAGGAGTTCCTCGCCAGACTCCGTGCGCTGCTCCGCCGAGGTTCCCCCGCGGAGCCGGCATTGCGCCTCACCGACCTGACCATGGACCTGGCGAGCCGGCGGGTGTGTCGGGGTGATCGGGAACTCGATCTGACCCGGACCGAATTCAGCCTGCTCGAGCTGTTCCTCAGGAACCCAGAAAGGGTGCTGACCAGGTCGGAGTTGTACATCGACGTCTGGGGACATGATTTCGGAACCAACTCGAACAGCCTTGATGTCTATGTCGGCTATCTGCGGCGCAAGCTTGAGGCGGGTGGCGAGCCGCGTGTGCTGCACACCGTTCGTGGTGTCGGCTACGTGCTGCGTCCGAGCATCGTGATATGAGCAGGCCCCGCCTGCGAAAGCAGCTCGGCAGGCTCGCCATAGGGACCGCTGCGGCGGCAATCGTGACTGTGTCCGTAACGGCCTGGGTACTGCTGGCCGCGCAGCTCACCAACCAGGCGGACCGGAGACTCGAGGTCTATTCCCGAGTGCCGCTTCTGCAGTGTGGAGTGGCGTCGCTGCCACAGCACGACCACCCGGCACGAATCAG
>Ga0213875_10002405_pt1 | contig 11255 bp, 11 predicted proteins | sample BarmaccomBMRX_R8_FD_160105 | JGI IMG/M metagenome (GOLD analysis project Ga0213875, IMG submission 160105) | Root-associated microbial communities from Barbacenia macrantha in rupestrian grasslands, the National Park of Serra do Cipo, Brazil - RX_R8 | ecosystem: Host-associated > Plants > Roots... | reverse complement strand
ATCGCGCGAATCTTGCCGCAGCGGTCGTCTTCGCGCAGCAGGATGATGCGGGGCTCGACGGCGGCCAAGCGCGCGACGATGTCGGGCGTCGCGTCGGTGCACCCGCTCGCGACGACGATGACGCGCGTGATGCGGTCGGCGATCGTCTGCGACAGAACGCTGCGCAGCGCGCGCTCGATGTTCTCCGCTTCGTTGTACGCCATGATGCCGACCACCGTCGCCGTCGTCGCGGCGGCGGCCGCGCCTCGTGAGACGGCCGGCGGCGTGCTCGTCATGTCCGAACGTTGCACGCCGTCGCCGTCAAGGCCCCTTCAGCGATTTCCAAGCGATGCGGAAGCGGCCGCGGCCCGCGTGAGCCGGTCGCGAACGGCCGCGTTCGCTTCCGTGTCCGGCGGCAGCGTCGCGACGATCGCGTCGTAGCCCGCCGCGTCGAGCGCGCGCAGGGTCGCATAGAGCGACCGCGCCGCCGTCGCGGGATCGCCGGGCAGCGTCAGCGTCCCGACGCGCGCACCGCGTTCGGCCAACGCGCGTCCGACCCGCTCGCGTTCGTCCTCGCGTGCGAGCACCACGCGTGCCCGCGGCGCGTAGTGCGCACGCAGCGTGCCCGGCGCGCGGACGGTGCCGGCGGCGCGTGCGACGACCGGCACGCCGAGCGCGTCGCCCAATGCCGAAGGGCCGATCGCCCCCGCCCGCAGCACCGCCGGAACGTCGGACGTCAGGTCGACGATCGTCGACTCGACACCGATCTCCGCGCTTCCGCCGTCGACGACCAGGTCGACGTCTTCGCCGAGATCCGCGCGCACGTGGCCGGCGTTCGTCGGCGACACCGCGCCGAAGCGATTCGCGGACGGTGCCGCCAGCGGACCACCGAACGCCGACAGGATCGCGTGCGCGACCGGATGCGAGGGCACGCGGACCGCGACCGTGTCTTGTCCGCCGGTCACCGTCAGCGGCGTGCGCGGCCCCCGCCGCACGACGGCGGTGAGCGGGCCGGGCCAGAAGCGCGTCGCCAGGGCGCGCAGCGCGGGCGTGATCTCCGCGACGAAGCCGTTCAGCGCGTCGGCGCTCGCGCCGTGGACGATGAGCGGATGATCCGCCGGACGTCCTTTGATCGCGTAGACGCGCGCGATCGCACGCGGGTTCGTCACGTCGGCCGCGAGCCCGTAGACCGTTTCGGTCGGGATCGCGACGACGCCCCCCGCGCGCAGCACGCCGACCGCGCGTGCGACGTCGTCATCCATCGCGCGTCGAGCGCGGCGCAGCGCGCACCGCGACGGCTCCGCTACGCGAAGCCACGCACGGAGCCGTCCGGCTCGATCGACGCGAATCCCGCGAACGGCTGCAGCGCCGCGGGCACGTCGACGCCGCCGTCGGCGCGTTGGAAGTTCTCCAGCACGGCCGCGAGCGCACGCCCGATCGCGAGTCCGGAGCCGTTCAGCGTGTGCACGAGCTCGGGCTTCGCCGCCGCATCGCGCCGGAAGCGAATGTTGGTGCGGCGCGCCTGGAAATCCGTGCAGTTCGAACAGGAGCTGATCTCGCGGTACGCGTTCGCGCCCGGCAGCCACAGCTCGATGTCGTACGTCTTCGCCGCGTTGAAGCCGGTATCGCCGGCGCACAGCAGCATCACGCGGTGCGCGATGCCGAGCTCCTCGAGCAGGCCGCTCGCGTGGCGCGTCAGCGTCTCGAGGTCGTCGAACGAACGGTCCGGCGTCGTGATCCACACGAGCTCGACCTTCTCGAACTGGTGCAGGCGGATGAGCCCGCGCGTGTCCTTGCCCGCCGCGCCGGCTTCCTTGCGAAAGCACGGCGTGTGCGCGTCGTATCGCAGCGGCAGCGCGTCGAACGAGAGCATCTCGTCGCGGTGCATCGCCGTCAGCGGAACCTCGGCGGTCGGAATCGCGAACAGCTCGTCGCCCGCCGCGTCGCCGTCGAACGCGTACATCTGATCGGCGAACTTCGAAAGCTGTCCCGTCGACCACATCGTGCCGCGGTTCACCAGGATCGGCGGCGCGATCTCCACGTAGCCGTTGCGCGACGCGCGGTCGAGAAAGAACTGCGCGAGCGCGCGCGACAGCCGCGCGCCGGCGCCGCGAAGGATCGAAAAGCGCGAGCCGGACAGCTTCGCCGCGCGCTCGACGTCGATGATGCCGAGCCGCTCGCCGATCTCCCAGTGCGGCAGCGGCGCGAACGGGAACGACGGCGGTTCGCCCCAGGTGCGCACGACGACGTTGCCGCGCTCGTCGGCACCGTCCGGCACGGAGGCATCGAGAAGGTTCGGCACGTCCGACAGCTCGGCTTCGATTCGCGCGTCGAGATCGGGCACTTGCGCGCTAGCGTCCTTGATGCGTGCGTCGAGTTCCGCGATTTTCGGACGCACCTCGGCGGCGGCCGCTTTTTTGTCCGCGGCCTTCGCGATGATCGCCGTCAGCGCGTTCTTCTCGGCCTTCAGCGTCTCGGCGGCCGTGATCGCGGCGCGCCGTTCGCGATCGAGCGCGAGGATGCGATCGACGAACTCGCCGTCGCCGCCGCGACGCTGCGCGGCTGCGCGCACGCGGGCGGGCTCGCGCCGCACGAGGTCCAGGTTCAGCACAGCGGCGCGCGTTCGCGATGGCACGGCCCCCCTCCGCGTCGAATCGAACGCGGATGCGAGCACTGACCGAGGGTGCGACGTTCGACGCCGAGCGGCTGCCGGAGCCGCGCGACGGGGTCGCGCAGTTCCTGCGTACCGTCGCGATCGCGCCGCCGGGGACCGAGTCCGTGGCGCTGGCCGCGGCATACGGCCGCGTGCTGGCGCGCGATGCGTTCGTCGACGCCGACTATCCCGCCGACCCGCGTTCCACGATGGACGGCTTCGCGCTGCGATCCGACGAGGGCGCGGCGCCGCGCCGGATCAGCGGCGCCGTGCGCATGGGACATGCGCCGCCCGCGATGCGCGCCGGCGAAGCCGTGCGCATCCCGACCGGCGGCGTGCTGCCCGCCGACGCGGATGCCGTGGTGCCGATCGAGGACGCCGGCGAGCGCGACGACCGGCTGTTCGTCGACGTGCCGCCCGAGCCGGGCGCGAACGTCACGCCGCGCGGCGACGACATGCGCGCCGGCGATCGCATCTTGCGCGCGGGCCGCCGTATCGGCGCGGCGGAGCTGTCGGTCCTCGCCACGCTCGGATGCGACGGCGTCGCGGTGTACCGGCGGCCGCGCGTCGCCGTCGTCTCGACCGGCGACGAGCTCATCGACGTCGCCGCCGCACCGGGCACCGGCCAAGTCCGCGACTCGAACCGGTGGGCGATCGCCGGCGGGCTTGCGGCATTCGGATGCGACGTCGTGCACCTTCCGCGCGCGGCCGACGAGGTCGCGACGATCGCCGCGCGCATCGCCGACGGCCTGCGCGTCGCGGACGCGGTCGTGCTGACCGGCGGCTCGTCGGTCGGCGTGCGCGATCACGTCCCCGCGGCGATCGATGCGGTGGGATCGCCCGGCGTGATCGTCCACGGGCTGCGCGTCAAGCCGGGGAAGCCGACGGTTCTCGGCGCGGCCGGCACCAAGCCGATCGTCGGGCTGCCCGGAAATCCGGCCAGCGCGCTCACGATCCTCGACGCCGTCGCACGCGAGGTGTTCGCGGCGCTGACCGGCGCCTCCGAGTTGCGAGCCGCGACGGTCGCGTCGGTCGCGTGCGCGCCGTTCGTCGGACGAGCGGAGTGGACGTGGTACGTGCCGGCCGTGCTCGACGCGGGCGGTGCGCGGCCTCTGGCGGTGCGGTCGGCGCAGACGAGCCTCCTCGCCCGTGCCGACGGCTACGTCGTCGTCGGGCCGGGCCGGCATCGCATCGAGACCGGCGAGCCGGTCACGCTCGTGCGCTACGGAGCCGTGGCATGAGGCGCGCCGGGCTCGCGCTTGCGTGCGCGCTCCTCGCCGGCTGCGGCGGCGGCGCATCGGACTCGCCGGGTCCGACGCAGAGCGCGGTGACGTCGTCGCTCAAGGACGCGCTCGTCGTGAGCGGCGTGAAGGCGGCGTTGATCGCGGAGGATCCGGACTCGACGACGACGGTCGGCGTGTCGGCGAACGCCGGCGTGGTGACGTTGCGCGGCAGCGTGAAGAGCGCGTCGATCCGCTCGCGGTTCGACGCTCGCGCGCGTGCGGTGACGGGCGTGACGCGGGTCGTCGACGACCTGACGATCAACCCGCGCGGCGCGCGTTTGCAGCAGCAGGTCGGCGACGTTGCGCTCGCGGCGCGCATCGAAGCCGCCATCGCGGCGCAAATCGGCTTGACGCAGATCGAGGTCACCGTGCACGACGGCACGGCCACGCTCTCGGGCACCGTGTCCAACGCGAAAGCGCGCGGTGTCGCGGTCGCGACCGCGCGCGGCACGTCGGGGATCCGCAACGTCGTCGACAACCTTCGGGTCGGAGGATCGTGACCGCACCGCTCCGTACGCCGCCGCCGACCGCGCAGGTCGCGGCGATCCCGCCGATGACGCCGTTCGTCGCGCCGGAAGAGCTCGCGCGCCGCGTCGGGCGCTCGCACCTCTTGCGGCTCGGCGCGAACGAGAGCGCGTTCGGCCCGTCGCCGCGCGCGATCGCCGCGATGCGCGACGCCGTCGCGCACGCGTCGTGGTACGGCGATCCGGAATCGCTCGAGCTGCGCGCCGCACTTGCCGCGCGGCACGGCTGCACGCCGGCCGAGGTCGTCGTCGCGAGCGGCATCGACGATCTGATGGGCATGATCGTGCGCGCGTACTGCGGCGTCGGCGAGGCGTGCGTCGCGACGCGCGGGACGTACCCGACGCTGTTCTATCACATCAACGGGTGCGGCGCGCGCGCGGAGTTCGCCGAACCCGACGAACGCGGCGGCATCGTCCCCGAGAGCATCGTCGACGCGGTGCGCCGCTCCGGCGCGCGGCTCGTCTACGTCGCGAACCCCGACAACCCGTCGGGGTCGTTCGTCGACCGCGGCGTCATCGCCGCGTTGCGCGACGCGCTGCCCGACGACGTGATGTTGTTCATCGACGAAGCGTACGCCGACTTCGTTCCGCCCGCGCAGCTGCCGCCGGACGCGATCGACCCGCGGGTCGTGCGCACGCGGACGTTCTCGAAGGCATTCGGCATGGCGGGCGCGCGCGTCGGCTACGCGCTCGCGTCCGCCGAACTCGTCGCGACCTTCCAGAAGCTGCGGCTGCATTTCGGCGTCAACCGTACCGGACAGATCGGCGCGCTCGCCGCGCTCGACGACACGGCGTTCCTGCGCGGCGTCATCGCGGAAGTCGAACGGGGACGCGAGGAGTATCACGCGCTCGCCGCGTCGCACGGCCTGCCCTCGCTGCCGTCGCGCACGAACTTCGTGTGCATCGGCGTCGGGACGCGGGAGCACGCCGAAGCGATGGTCGGCACGCTGCTCGAGCTCGGCGTCTTCGTTCGCAAGCCGTGGGCGCCGCCGATCGACGGCTACATCCGTGTCACCGTCGGAACCGCGGCCGAACGCGCCGCGTTCGCCGAACGCTTCGCCGAGGCCCTCGACCGCGTCCGCGAGAAAGCGGCGATGTGATCACGGCAACGGTGATGGACCGAGCGCAGGACGATCGCGCTTCCGCCGTCACGTCGTTGCGAGGTCGGACCCGGGGGCCCCACGCTCCGCGTGGGGGGCGCGCAGCCGGGGGCGGAGCGCCTTTATAATGCGGTACGGGGTCGTCTCCGACATCCACTCGAACATCGAGGCGCTCGACGCCGTCTTCGCGACGTTGCGCGACGACGACGCGCTGCTGTGCCTCGGCGACATCGTCGGATACGGCCCGAACCCGAACGAGTGCGTCGAGCGGATCCGCACGCGCGCGACGGCGACGGTGCTCGGAAACCACGACGTCGCGGCGATCGACAACTTCGGGCTGGCGTACTTCAACCCGGCCGCGCGCGAAGCGATGAAGTGGACCCAGAGCGTCCTCACGCCGGAGAATCTCGCGTGGCTCGACGGGCTCGGCTACGAGTTTCGCATGCCGGACTTTCTGCTCGTTCACGGCGCGCCGGTGAACTACTTCGAGTACGTGCTCGACAAGCCGGCGGCGGCGCGCGCGTTCGCGGCGACCGACGCGCCGATCATCTTCATCGGGCACACGCACATCGCGGAGGTGTACGCGCTGCAGCCCGACGCCTCGATCGAGCACGCGCACCTGCAGCAGGGCGGAGAGGTGACGTTGCGCGAAGGCGTGCGCTACCTGATCAACGTCGGCAGCGTCGGGCAACCGCGCGATCTCAACCCGCGCGCGTCGTTCGGCGTGTACGACACGGCCGAGCGGACCGTAACGGTGCACCGCATCGAGTACCCGATCGCGCGCGTGCAAGAGAAGATCGTCTCCGCGAACTTGCCGGACGCGCTCGCGCGCCGATTGCTCGTCGGCCGGTAGCGCGGATGCGTCGTCGCCTCGCCTCGGTGCTCGCCGCGTCGATGCTCGCCGTGCCGCTGCTCGGCGCGGCGCCCGCCCGCAACGACTACGCGAACCCCGCCTTCACCGCGGCGCTGAACGCGGGGCTGCGCGCCTTCTACTCGCGGCAGTTCGACGATGCGCGCACGGGGTTCGAGAACGCGCTGGCGATCGTGCCGGACAACACGCTCGCGATCTCGTTCCTCAACGCGACCGCCACGCAGGTCCCCGGGCGGCTCGACACGCTGGTCGACGCCGAGGAAGACGCGCTTGCCAAGAACCCGAAAAGCGCGCTCGCGCACGTCCGCCTCGGGTTCTCGTACCTGTTCGCGTCGGTGAGCGGGCGCGACCGAACCGTCGACGCGCGCGAGGAGCTGAACGCGGCGGTCCAGATCGATCCGGAGTCGCAGGCGGCGCACACAGGGCTCGGCATCATGCGCGAGTCGGACCGCAGCGCGAACCGCGCGAAGACGGAGTTCCTCGCCGCGCTTGCGAGCGATCCGCACAACGTGCTCGCGCGCGAGTACCTCGCGGAAATCTATCAGATCGACCTCAAGGACCCGCAGCGCGCGCTCTCGACGATCGTCGAGGTGCCCAACATGGTCCCCGAGTACGCCGACATCTACTTCCACCTCGCGTCCGTGATGCACGACCTCGCGCAGTACGACGCCGCGATCTCGTACGCGACGCGCGGGCTGCAGATCGACGTCGGGCACGTCGGTGAAGCCGGGCAGCACGGCTACACGCTGCTCGCGCGCGTCTACCTCGACGAGAAGAAGCTCGAGGACGCGCGGCGCGTGCTGCGCGCGTCGATCACCGCGGGCAGCGACACCGCCTACGCGACGACGCTGCTGCAGAAGATCGACGACGGCGCGTACGGCAAGGTGTCGGCGAGCCCGAAGCCGTCGACCTCGCCGGCGCCGCGAAAGACGCCGTGATCGCCGGTCCGATCGACGACGGCCGCTGCTTCGTGTGCGGGCCGTACAACGCCGAAGGCTTGCACGTGCGCTTCGAGCCCGACGGTGACGGCGTCCGCGCGCACGTGACGCTGCCGCCGCGGTTTCAAGGCTGGCGCGGCACCGCGCACGGCGGCGTCGTCATGATGTTGCTCGACGAGGCGATGGCGTATGCGTGCGGCGCGCAGGGCGAGCGCGGCATGACGGCCGCGATGCAGCTGCGGTTCCACGCGCCGGTGCCGCTGGGCGAGCCGCTCACCGTGACCGGCTCGCTGAAGTGGAAGCGCCGCAACGTGCTCGCGCTCGAAGCGGCGGTCCGCAACGCCGCGGGCGACGTGCTTGCGAGCGCGGGCGGCTCGTTCGTGTCGATGGGACCGCTCGGCAAGGAGCGCCTCGGCATCCCCGACGTCCGCACCGGCTGATGCCAAAGATGAAGACGGTGCGCACCGCCGCGAAGGCGGAGCGCGCGGCGAAGGCGCCGGAGCCGTCGCTCGACAACCGCCGCGCGCGGCACGAGTACGAGAAGCTCGAGTCGCTCGAGGCCGGCCTCGCGTTGACAGGCACGGAGATCAAGTCGATTCGCCGCGGCAACCTCTCGATCAACGAGGCGTTCGCGCGCCTGCGCGACGGCGAGCTGTGGCTCGTGAACTTCACGATCCCGGCGTACAAGGAAGCCTCGTACTTCAACCACGAGCCGAACCGCCCGCGCAAGCTGCTGCTGCACAAGGAGCAGATTCAGCGCTTCGCGTCGCGCGCCGCGGAGAAAGGGCTGACGCTCGTGCCGTGGCGGCTGTACTTCAAGCACGGCCGCGTGAAGGTCGAGCTCGCGCTGGTGCGCGGCCGCAAGCTCTGGGACCGCCGTCGCGACATCCAGGCGCGCGACGTCCAGCGCGAGATCGCGCGCTCCGTGGCGCGCTAGGAGCGCCCGCACCAGCCATGCGCGGTGCGCGGCCGGAGCGCGCGCTCGACGCGATCGTGCGCCGCGACGCGGCGTTCGCGCGCGGCGCGCGCGTGTGCGTCGCGTGCTCCGGCGGCCCCGACTCGGTCGCGCTCGCGTCGGTGCTCGACCGCCTCGCGCGCGAAGACGGCGTCGAGCTGATCCTCGCGCACGTCGATCACGGCGTGCGCGCGAGCGCGCTGCAGGACGAGTGCGTCGTGCTCTCCGTCGCGGCGCGACTCGGACGCCGCGTGCGCATCGCGCGGCCGCACGTCGCGGACGACGGCGAAGCGGCATTGCGGGACGCGCGTTACGCCGCGCTGGCCGCGCTCGCGCGCGACGAACGCGCGAGCGTCGTCGTCACGGCGCACACGGCGGAAGATCAAACGGAAACCGTCCTGCTCGCGCTCTTCCGCGGCACGGGCCCCGACGGGCTCGCGGGGATCGCGCCGCGGCGCGCGCTCGCGCCGGACGTCGAGCTCGTGCGCCCGCTGCTCCGCGTGACGCACGCCGAGCTCGCGATGGAGCTGCGGCGCAGCGGCCTGCCGTACGCGATCGATCCGACGAACGCCGAGCTGCGCTACCGCCGCAACGCGCTGCGCGTGCCGCTCGATTCGCTGCGCGCGGAGTTCCCGCACCTCGACCGCGCGGTCGCGCGGTGCGCGGAGATCCTGCGCGACGAGCTCGCAGCGACGACGCGCGCGGCGGAACGGCGCGCGCTGCGCGAGCGGCTGCGCGAGGACGGTCTGCTGCGCGACGTTCCGTTCGAGCGCATCGAGGCGCTGCTGTCGTCGCGCCGGAACGCGGCGCGCACGTCGCGAACCCGTCGGCGATGATGCAGCAGACGCTTCCGCCGGGCATCGAACGCGTGGTGTTCGCGGCGGAAGAGATCGCGGCGGCGCAGCGGCGGATGGCGGAGGCGATCGCCCGCGACTACGCCGGCTGTTCGCTGGTGCTCGTCGGCGTGCTGAAGGGCGCGGTGTTCGCGACGGCCGACCTGGCGCGCGCGCTGGCGGAGACGCCCGCCGCGCCGACGGACGTGCAGCTCGACTTCATCGCCGTGTCGTCCTACGGCAACGCGCATCGCTCGAGCGGTGAGGTGCGCCTCATCCAGGACACGACCCACGCGATCGAAGGCCGGCACGTGGTGATCGTCGAGGACATCATCGACAACGGCCACACGCTGCACTACCTGCGCGCGATGCTGGGGAATCGCCGGCCCGCCTCGCTGAAGGCCGCCGTCCTCCTCGACAAGCCGTACCACCGGGCGGTCGACGTGACGGTGGATTACACGGGATTGACCTGCCCGGACGAGTTCGTCGTAGGGTACGGTCTGGACTACCAGGAACGCTACCGGACCCTCCCCTATCTCGCGAAGCTCCGTCCTGAGGTCCTGCCCGCATGATCTCGGCCACTTTTCCGGCGCGAGACGTGTCTTGTAAGGAAACGTTCTCAGGGAAGAACGGTACAAAGGTTCCGCACTAGCATGGGCAAGCACCTCAAGAGCATCCTCGTCGTCCTCGGCATCTTCGTCCTGGTGATCTTCGTCGTGGAGAGGCTGCTGATCAACCCGCAGCCCGTCACGCAGCTGACGTACTCGCAGTTCTACACGAAGGTGGAGAGCCACGACGTCAAGCGGGTCACGATCTCCGGCCACGACATCCAGGGCGAGCTGAACGACGCGCAGCAGACGAAGTTCTCGACCACGGCGCCCGACGACCGCGAGCTCGTGCCGAAGCTGCTCGCGAACAAGGTCGAGGTCAGCGCGACGAACACGCAGTCGACGCCGGTGTGGAGCCTGCTGTTCAACTTCGTGCCGTTCATCATCATGGCGCTGCTGCTGATCTTCATCCTGCGGCAGGCGCAGAGCGGCGGCAGTCAGGCGCTCTCGTTCGGGCGCTCGCGCGCGAAGCTGCTCAGCGAGAACCGCCCGAAGGTGACGTTCGCGGACGTCGCGGGCGTCGACGAGGCGAAGGAAGAGCTCGGCGAGGTCGTCGAGTTCCTGAAGTATCCGAAGAAGTTCCAGGCGCTGGGCGCGCGCATCCCCAAGGGCGTGCTGCTGCTCGGGCCGCCGGGCTCCGGCAAAACGCTCCTCGCGCGCGCGATCGCCGGCGAGGCCGGCGTGCCGTTCTTCTCGATCTCCGGCTCGGACTTCGTCGAGATGTTCGTCGGCGTCGGCGCGTCGCGCGTGCGCGATCTGTTCGAGCAGGCGAAGAAGTCCGCGCCGTGCATCATCTTCATCGACGAGATCGACGCGGTCGGCCGTCAGCGCGGCGCGGGACTCGGCGGCGGCCACGACGAGCGCGAGCAGACGTTGAACCAGCTGCTGGTCGAGATGGACGGGTTCGATCAGAACACCGGCGTCATCTTGATCGCCGCGACGAACCGTCCCGACGTGCTCGATCCCGCGCTGCTGCGCCCCGGTCGCTTCGACCGGCAGATCGTCGTCGACCGCGCCGACGTGCGCGGCCGTCAGGCGATCCTGGGCGTGCACTCGAAGAACAAGCCGCTCGCGAAGGACGTCTCGCTGGAGACGCTCGCGCGCCGCACGCCCGGATTCTCCGGCGCAGACCTCGAGAATCTGCTGAACGAAGCGGCGCTGCTCGCCGCGCGCCGCAACAAGTCCGTCATCGAGATGAACGACTGCGACGAGGCGATCGACCGCGTGATGGTGGGGCCCGAGCGCAAGTCGGTCGTGATGTCGCAGCGCGAGAAAGAGAACACGGCGTACCACGAGTCGGGCCACGCCGTCGTCGGCGGGCTCACGCCGAACTCCGATCCGGTGCACAAGGTCACGATCATCCCGCGCGGCATGGCGCTCGGCATCACGTGGTCGCTGCCCGACGACGACCGTCACTCGCAGACGAAGAACGAGATCCTCGCGATCATCAAGCGCATGCTGGCGGGACGCATCGCGGAAGAGATCAAGTTCGGCGACGTGACGACCGGCGC
>Ga0213875_10002404_pt1 | contig 11256 bp, 10 predicted proteins | sample BarmaccomBMRX_R8_FD_160105 | JGI IMG/M metagenome (GOLD analysis project Ga0213875, IMG submission 160105) | Root-associated microbial communities from Barbacenia macrantha in rupestrian grasslands, the National Park of Serra do Cipo, Brazil - RX_R8 | ecosystem: Host-associated > Plants > Roots... | reverse complement strand
GCCCGAGCCCTCCACCGGCGGATGCAACAGTGCCGCTCACAGCGATCTTCGCAGAACTGGTCCGCGCCATCTGATCGAGGCTGCACAGCGGATAATTTTGCCTGCTTCCGCCTACGCAACAGAGCCACCAGCACCACGTCAAGCAACCACAGCATGAGGGGCTCGCCCTGCTCACCCGATCTTCGCCTCCGACACCGCAACCGGTCGGCAGACTGATGCACGCATAGGCCGAGGTCGTATGGCATGGATGACCTATTCGGCATCCACAGGCTTTGACGGGAAAACGGGAAACTTTCGTGACGTTGTGATCTGTTGGACCGCGCTACGGACGAATGCGCTCAAGTTCCCCTATCAGGCATTTTAGTACTTGGTGCATCGGCACGATTGTTGGCGACGGTTTAGCAGTTGCGCGTGCTTTTGCACGTGCATCAGGAGGGCGTCGTGAACCCGTTGGTCCGCGCTTGTCGGTGACCTGATTTAACTGATCATTGATCGGGGTTTCAGTGTTCGATCGGGTTCGTCTCATTGATCTTTCGCGCCACGCGCGGATGCTGTTCTGCCCAGCAGGGCGCCCTCTCGCGACCACGACTCCGTGTGCGTTTTTCCAGGCCATAGCTTTCTCTTTGCCTCATGTATCTTGATCGGCTCTGTGGTGGACCCGATCTTGCTTGGTCTCTGTGATCACCTGATCGGGATTACCGCTTCCAGTTTTTCTCTCAGTGCGGGTGAGTGCCCAAAAGTAATGTCCAAATAAGTGGCGATGAATATTTAGTGGATAATTGGTGAACGATGGCAGGTGGGTTCTTTTGTCAACCCGCCGCGGAAAATTGCACCATTTTAGTGAAGCTTAGATAGCGCCGGTTGTGTGGGCGGGGCTGGGGGTATCGCTTTTTGCGTGGGGCTATCGGGACGGTCGGTGGAGACCATTGGTGTAGGCAGCGCGGGCCGCTGGAGCCGGTTTTCAGAAGAAAACGTGGTTGAATCTGAGGTCGGCGTGTTGCAGCGGGTGCTGGTGCACCGCCCGGGCCGTGAGCTGGACTGGGTGGTTCCAGACGATCTTGGTGAGCTGTTGTTTGATGAGGTGCCTTGGCTTGAGGCGGTACAAAGCGAACATGACCAGTTCACCGCGGTGATGCGCGAGCACGGGGTCGAGGTGTGCTACCTCGGCCAGCTGCTGGCTGAGGCATTGGTTGATCCGGTGACGCGTTATGAGCTGACCCGTGCCGCGGTGGATCGAGCGGTGTTGGGTGAGGCGTTGTACGACGCGGTCGTGGATCATCTTGATGGGCTTAGCAGTGGGGAGTTGGCAGAGCGTCTGATTGCTGGGGTGGCTCTGGGTGAGATCGCGCAGCTACCGCGCACGTTGGTTACCTGTAGTGGTCCCGATCTGGCGTTTGTGGTCAACCCGTTGCCTAACCAGCAGTTCGTCCGCGACAGCGGTAGCTGGATCGGCAGGGGCGTCAGCGTCAATCGGTTGGCCAAGCCGGCTCGGGTACGGGAAGCCCACCAGGTCAAGGCAGTCCTGCGGCTGCTGGGTGGCCGGGTGCTGTGGCCGGGGGGGTCGCCACCGGCGCCGCTGGAGGGCGGTGATGTGTTGGTGGTCGGCCAAGGCTGCGTCGTTGTCGGTGTCGGGGAACGCACGGTGGCCGCCGCCGTGGAGGCGTTGGCTGCCCAGCTTTATGACCAGCAGATCGCCCACACCGTCATCGCGGTCTTATTGCCCAAGGGCAGGCCCACGATGCATCTGGACACGGTGATGACCATGGTCGACTGGGACACTTTCCTGGTCAGCCCGCTTCATCTGCGACAGTGCCAGGCGTTTCGACTGATACCCCGTGGTGGGGGTGTCCGCGCGGTCGCGGTGGATGATCTGTTCCGCGAGATTGCCCGGGCCCTCGGCGTGGCGGGGGTGCGAGTCATCCCCATTGGCGGTGACAGCTGTGCACAGCGTCGGGAGCAGTGGTCTGACGCGGCTAATGTGCTTGCGATGCGGCCCGGCGTGGTCATCGCCTACGACCGTAATGTGCACACCAACGAGTTGTTAAGCCATTTCGGGATCACGGTGTTGCCGGTTGCCAGTGCTGAGTTGTCACGCGGGCGGGGGGGACCACACTGCCTTTCGTGCCCGTGGTGGCGCGGTGATAACGACAAGGTGTTGTAGCTGACATTTCTGATCGATTTTGGAGGGTTTTGCGATGACATTCCAGGTTTCGCTTGAGCAGCGACTGGCTCAGCAGCGGGTGCCCGACCGGGAAAAGGACACCGTCCGGGCAGTCTATGACCAGATCGCTGGCGAATACGACGCGCGTATTCCGGGGTCCGGTCCGGCGGATGAGATTTTCACCGATACCGAGATGGAGTTTTTGCTCGGCAAGGTTACCGCGGGTGAGCGGGTGTTGGACATGGGATGTGGTACCGGTCGGTTCACCGTGCCATTGGCTCAGAGGGGGGCGCAGGTCACGGGGCTGGATTTGTCCGAGGCCATGCTCGCTGTGGCCAGCAGCAAGCTTGACGAGCGGGGACTTCGCGCGGATATGCGCCAAGGTGACATGGCCTGCTTGCCGTTCTCGGATGGCAGTTTTGACACTGTGACTAGCATGCTGGCCTTGATGCACATTCCGCTGAAGGATCGGCCTGCGGTATTCTGCGAGGTAAGCCGGGTACTCAAGCCGGGCGGTCGGATGCTGTTGTGTGTGAAGAATTCGGTGTTCGAGCGGTTATTCAAGGGTGACCGATTCGCCTCTGTTGACGTCACTGACGTCGAGGACAAAAAACTTATCTTCACCGAACTCAGCGATGGTGGCGAGTACGACGCACCGTGGTACAGCTTCGCGCCCGACGACTTAGTCGCCCTGTTCGCCCGAGCCGGTATGACCGTGTCACATTTGCGCGGCAACAGCCCGATCAGTGTGTGGCTTGCCACAGAAGTGCTCGCTGATTCAGGTCTGCGCTCCATGGTGCAGGTCCTGGAGCGGGCGTTGTCTGATGTGCCGCCGTTTTCTCACCTGGGATACCACCTGCTTGTCGAAGCTGTGAAGCCGTATTGAGGAGGTGGTAAGGGCATGCTGTTGGTCAGAGAGGATTTTGCGAGGGGGCGGTGCCCGCGCTGGGCGGTGCAGGCTCATGAATCATTCGTGACCGCTCTGCGAGATACCGACTATCCGTGTTATTTCGGCGCGCAGGCCGAACGTCAGGGCTATCTGAGGTATGCGCTGGTGACGGGCGGCCAGTATGAGCATCTGGGGGACGACTTAGCGCAATTCGTTGAGCTGTCCCGGGCCAATCCTCGAGCGCGGCATCTGTTCGTGGTGTTCTTTGATGACCACGGCGACTTTCACGATGACGAAGACCGGTTCTGGGAGCTGTTGCAATGGTTGCACGAACGCGACCCCGCTCCGTGGCCAGGTGAAATTCCGAGGGATCCGAACCACCCTGGCTGGGAGTTTTGCTTCGCGGGGGATCCGATGTTTGTTTTTCCCAGCATCCCGGGTTACCGCAAGCGGCGCAGCCGCAGGATTGGTGACGCCTTCGCCCTGTGCTTTCAGCCGCGCCGGATTTTCGCGGGGGTAGAGCGTGACGATCCCGGGGGTGCCGTGATTCGATCAGATATCTACCGGCGGGTCCGACGCTGGGATGAGTTACCGCCGCACCCGCAGCTGGAGCACTTGGCCTATGGCGACCCGGACATGCGGGAGTGGAAACAGTACGTGTTGCCCGACGAGAACGTCCCGTTGAAAACCCAATGCCCGCTGAAGGTCACGGGTCGCCAGCCTCGCCGGGGAAGGGGGAGTTGACCGGTGACCGCGAGCAGCCAACGACTCAGTAGGGCCGCCGACAGTTCCACGATCGAGATGATGAGCTGCGGCGCGGTGTTCAACACCAGTGGCTGGCAACAGGCATGGGCACAGTGCACCGTGGAATCGGTCTGTCAGCGCCGTCTGCTCACCGCAGACGGCGTGGACGAAGCCGATGTTCGCCTCCCGTTGTATGCCACGGCGGATTCGGCGCTGTGGCGTGGGTATGAAGACGACGCGGGGATGACTGATGTGCTGGCCGGGCCGATCACGTATGCGTCAAGCCTGTATGCCATCTCCAGCCCGATTAATCGCTGTCGCAATGGCCAGGTGGTTTGCCTCGTTGATGAGGCACTTGACCAGGCTCGCGCCTGGCAGACCACTGCACTGGCCGTGACCAATGTGGAACCCGGTTCGGTGCTGACCCAACTGCGACAGCAGCGCCCGCCCGATGTGGTGGTCCGGCTTGATGCAACCTGCCGGAGGGCCCTGCCCGGTTGTGTCGAGGACTTCCTGGCAGGACTGGGCAAGTCCGCCCGGTCAGAGCTGCGGCGCCGCTCCCGGCGTGCCGAGGAACAGGACGTGATCTTTCACGAGCGTACCGGTGCGGCAGCGGCAGCGATCCTGCCATCATTTTGTGCAGTGACCGCAGAAACTGCGCAGCGCCACGGAAATAAGCCACTGTATGATCTCCACACACTCAAATCGGTGTTAGATGTTCCGGGGGCGCGGCTGTTGACCGCAGAACACGGCCGCGATCTGTTGGCCGGAACTCTGTCGGTGCTTCATGATGGCTGTCTGGTCGTGTGGGCAGGCGGGGCGCTGGAATCAGCATTGCACACCCATCACTCGTATATTTACTTGCTGGGCAAAACCGTGCACTGGGCCATCGACCACGGATGCTGCTTCATGGATTTCGGCCGGGGCACGTTTGACTTCAAACAAAGACATGGTTTCCACCGCACCAACCTATACACCCTGTACTACCTGACCGATCCCGCCAGCCAACAGGGCAGCCGGCTCGCTAAACAGTTAGCGGAAGTTGACGCAAGAATCCACGAGTTTCTAGGATTCTAATGTTGTGGTCACCGCGCGCACGGCTTGTTGGGTTGCTCGTCGCAGCGGGAATACAAAACGTCGCCTACACGATACTGATCCCTTTTGTCCCTATCCTGCAAGGCCAGTTCCACATGACCGCCCTGGCGATCGGGCTAGCATTTGCCGGGTTTACCGCGACGAAAGCTGTTGCCCAGCCATTCGGCGGGTGGCTGGTGGACCGATTCGACGCCCGACTTGCTGGCGCAGCAGGACTAGCGCTCGCCGCGCTGGCCACCGGCGGGCTAGCATTGGCCACCTCCGGCCAGCACATCGTCGGACTGCGGCTGTTATGGGGATTGGGCGAGGGGCTAGCCATACCAGCGATCTACCGTTTGGTGAGCCAACTGGGAGACGACGCTACGCTGGGTGCAACAAAGGCAATGGGATGGTTTGGCTCGGCGGCGGTATTAGGCATGACCGCGGGACCCGGGCTGGTGGCGATTTTTTCGTCGGTGCTGACCTTCCACCGCGCCTTCCTGCTCGGCAGTGCGCTGACACTGGCCAGCGCGATACTGCTCACCTTCGTCACCCGGCCATCCGCTAGGTCTGCGCCGTCGCCCGACGTTCCTAGCACGCCGAAACCCGTCGGACTCTCATCGCTGCTGCTGGTCGTCGGCGTAGGTTTTCTTGACCTCATCAATAACTTTATCTACGCGGCAATCGAGCCGATCCTGCCGTTATACGGACACAATCGTCTCGGTGTAGACCAGCGTAGCATCTCGACACTGTTTTTTATTGGCTTGTTGCTGTTTGCCCTTGCTTCACCGGTCGGCGGTATGATCGCTAATCGCATCCCTACATTAAAGCTCACCGCCGCCGCGCTGCTCATCCAACTAGTAGCGCTGTGCCTGCCGGCCATCATTCCCGATCTCAGCGCATTGGCGATCGGTTTTCTTGCCCTCATGACGGCACAGCCGTTGGTCTACGTCGCCCTGCGCTCCACTCTAACCCAACTCCGAAACGCTAACCAAGGCGCGACCTTCGGCTGGTTTGGCCTGATCTCCGACCTGGGCTGGGTATTAGGCCCCCTAATCATGACCGGGTTGCTCGATACGCTCAACAACGTCACCTTCGCAGTGCTCGCTGCATTAGCCATGATCGGCGCCGTCCTCGCCTGGACAATCAATGGCCGCCTGGCGGCGCAGGCCATCCACGACAAGCAACCCAGCCTAGCCCCAAGCTTTCCGAGTCATTAATCGCCTCCTAGCACGTACACCAAACGCGCTGTTCACCACACTGGGAAGTTATTAGCGCGGCGGCAGGTTCTCGACAGACCCTCTCAACCGCGCGGGGCCAGGACGCAAAACTCATTTCCTTCCGGATCCGCCAGTACCACCCATGGTTGGTCTTGGTCATCAGCCAACTCGACCGCACCCAAGCCCACCAAGCGAGCAACCTCATCACCCTGCGTGGTATTGGTCGGCGCCAGGTCCAGGTGCAACCGATTCTTGCCAACCTTTTTTTGATCCACAGGCTGGAGCAGCAACACAACATCTCCCATACCCTTACCGAACCCCAACTCGACATACTCCTTACCTCTGGCATCACACCATCGTTCCACGACGCCCGAACCAAGCACAGCAGACCAAAAGGTCATCATCTTTTCCGCATCGCAGCAATCAACTGCCACCGCGACAATATGACTTGCCATCCAACCTCCACTTCCGCCACAAAACCACAGACGTCGCCCCGTCGCGCGGCATTAAGACACACCCTAGCGAGCAAACCTTGACCACCCACAAAAAGCAAGCATGGCCGATCGCCGGTACGCCGCCCTACAGGCCGTGGCCTGGCGGCACCACACCGCGAAAACGGAACCTCCTAACGTGAGATTGGACCCAATCTCATCCACCGCCAGCGGCCCGTCAAGGGCCATCAAGATCTAATCTCATTATCGGATAAGGGTAACAAGCCGTCTGCCTGCACACGCGAGATCGGTCAGCGAGCTGCCGCGTTTTTCGCTCAGCCAGCTTCGGGAAATACCCCAGCCGCTGAGAACACTTCAACAGCACCACCAACACCAAAAAATGCTGCTCGGTCGTGGTTTTCGCCCGAGCCCGCTCAACCTCGTCCGAGGGGGGCGTAAACGCCTCCATCAGCTCCCGCGCCGACACCACCCACTTAAACCGCGGATACGCGGATCCGATCAATCGACGCCAACCCGACACCCCAGCAACGATCATAACCAAGACATCGGCACCCTAGCACCGGCCACGATCACCCACCGACCGGCCTCTGAACAGCAGCTATCGAGGGCTCTTGCGGCAGCCTCGTGATCTTGGCCCAAGTCAGGACCGTCTTGTGATCCCCTGCGAACCAGGGTGGTGTGAGTCCCGGCCTCTGGCCGGGGCTTGGTGGTGTTGTGCATCGACCCTCGCGGGTAAAGCCGTGTCGCTCAGGTGTCGAGGAGGGCGATCTCGACGCGTTCGCGGATCCAGTCCCGTGCCCGATCCTCGCCCCATCCGAAGTGATCGGCGGCGAGCGTGAACTGCTCGAACCGGAAGTGGTAATAGATGATGCGAGCGGCGTCCTGGTCGGACAGGTTGTTCTTGAGATCCCCTGCCTTTCGGATTTGGGCCACGATCTCGACGAGGGCCTCATGGTGGCGGGCGTTGGCCGTTTCCAGGAACTGGGCGGCATCCGGGGCAGCGGCTGCCGCATCGGTGATGATCCGAATGATGTCGCCCGATGACCTGTAGAGCGCAACATAACCATCGGCGAGCACGTGCAGCTTGTCCGCTGCGCTTGGGGCTGCGGCGCACGCGTCGATGATCTCGCGGACGAGAGAGCCAGCGGTCCAGGCATCCATGAGGGTTCTGAGCAGCCCCTGCTTACCGCCGCACTGTGCGTAGACGGTCGCGGGCGACACACGTGCCCGCCGCGCGATCTGCTGGACCGTCGTCCTGGAGTACCCCACCTCGCCGAACAACTCACGAGCCGCGGTGACGACCGCTTGCCACGTCACCTCGGCGTACTCGTCGCGGCGGCTTCGATACCGATCATCCTGCGCCATCAGCGCCGTTGCCCTTCATTGAGGATCTGGTGACCACCCGCGCTCTGAACTCTTGACATAGGCCTCCTCCACTGACTATAGACGCGCTCCACTCAGTGGGGCATACTACCCCGGTGGTCTCAACCGCTCTCTCGCGGTTAAGAGGACAAGCGCCTGTTTCACCACGTCGACCCCATTTGAGGGGGTAATTGGAGTGACTTATCCCACCATCGTTCTCGTCCACGGCGCGTTCGCTGACGCATCGAGCTTTCGCCGGGTGTACGACAGGATTGTCGGCGAAGGCGTGCCCATGCTCGCCCCGCCGAATCCGCTGCGAGGCCTCAGCGGCGGCGACGGCGACTACCTCACGCGGGTGATCGCCGACATCGACGGACCTGTCCTGCTCGTCGGTCATTCCTACGGCGGCTCGGTCATCACCGCCGCCGGCACGGCAGACAACATAGTCGGCCTCGTCTACATCTCCGGGTTCGCTCCTGACAAGGGCGAGAACCTGACAGACCTCCAGTCCAAGTTCCCCGCGCCGGGGATCGTCCCGTACATCGTGCAGCACGAGTTGCCTGGCGGCGGTCACGAGTTCACCCTCGCGCCCGAGGGCTTCCACGAGTCATTCTGCGCCGACATCCCGGCCGATGACGCGGCGTTCTACGCGATCAGCCAGCGCGCCCTCGCCGCCGTGGCGCTCACCGAGGCGGCCCCGACCCCGGCGTGGCGCAGCCGTCCGGTCTGGGCGGTGCTTCCGACCGCCGACAGGTGCATCGACCCCGGCGTCCACCGCTTCAGCTTCGAGCGCATGGGCGCCACGGTGACCGAGATCGAAGGCGCTTCACACGTCGTCATGATCTCTCACCCCGCCGAAGTCGCAGAGGTAATCATGACCGCCGCTCGCGCCTGCGCCGCGCAGCCGTCCTGATCCGTCACTCCGGCGGGCGTCGGCCCCGGATCAGGTCCGCAGCCTTCTCCGCGACCATGATCGTCGGGGCGTTGGTATTGGCCCGCGGGATGATTGGCATCACCGAGGCGTCGACCACCCGCAGGCCCTCAGTCCCGCGCACCCGCAGCTCGAGGTCCACCACTGCGTGGCTGTGCACGCCCATCGCACAGGTCCCCACCGGGTGGTACTCGGTTTGGTTCCACCGGCGGACGTGCTCGACGAGCGCGTCGTCGTCCGGGTCGACCCGGTCGGGGAGGTAAGGGTCCTTGAGGAAGCCGGCCAGCGGGGCGTGGCCGGCGATTTCCAGTTGGACCCGCAACCCCGCCGTCATCGCGGCGAGGTCCGCAGGGTCGGCATAGTAGGCCGGGTCGATGCGCGGCGGAGCCAGCGGGTCGGCCGACCGCAGCATCAGGCGCCCCCGACTGCGTGGCGCGACCACGCCGACCAGGCCGGTGAACGCGGGCATCGGCGGGCGGGTGAAACCGTGGTCTATGAACGCGGTGGGGCCGGCGACGAGCTGCACGTTCGGCAGGCCCGATCCGTCGGTCGCGACGAAGCCGCCCACTTCACCGCCGTTGGACGTGAACGGGCCGCTGCCGTCCCGCTGCCAGAGCGCCATGTTCTCCGGGGTGGCCAGGTCCCGCAGATCGGTGGTGCGCCGCGTCGTCCACACGAGCGGGACGAACGGGTGATCGTGCAGATTCTCCCCCACGCCCGGCAGGTCCACGACGGCGTCGATCCCATGCTCCCGCAGCCGATCGGCGGGACCCACGCCGGACAGCAGCAGCAGCTGCGGCGAGTTGACCGAGCCCCCACAGATCAGCACCTCCGCCTCCGCCGTGACCGCCCAGTCGACGCCGTCCTGGCGATATGCCACACCGGTCGCGCGGAGCCCATCGAAGAGGACCCGGGTCGCCTGGGTGCCGGTCCGGACGGTGAGGTTCGGCCGATCCAGCGCGGGGCGCAGGTAGGCGTCGGCGGCCGACCAGCGTCGCCCGTCCCGGCACGTCACCTGGTTGCTCCCGACGCCCATCGGCAGCTGGCCGGTGAGATCGTCCAAGCGCGGCAGGCCGGCGTCGACCGCGGCGTCCACCCATGCCTGCGACAGCTCGTGGGTGTAGCGGCGATCCTCCACGTACAGCGGCCCATCGGTGCCGTGCAGCGGCGCACCCAGGCGGCTGTTGTGCTCGGCCCGGACGAAGTAGGGCAGTACCCCGGCGAAGTCCCAGCCGGTGCAGCCGGCTGCGGCCCATCCGTCGTAGTCGGCGGCGACGCCCCGCGCGTAGATCATCAGGTTGATCGACGACGAACCGCCGAGCGTGCGGCCCCGCGGCCAGAAAGTCGATCCGCCGACGCGCTCTTGAGGCTCGATCTCGTAGGTCCAGTCGAGCGGGGAGCGGAACAGCCCCGCGAACGCCGCGGGCACCTTGATCATGGGTTCCTGGTCTGGTGGGCCCGCCTCCAGCAGCAGGACCCCGACGTCGGGATCCTCGGTCAGCCGGGCGGCCAGCACACAGCCGGCGCTGCCGCCGCCCACCACGATGTAGTCGACGGTCTCGTGCTCTGCCCGTGGACTCGTGGGGTGCGAACTCATGGGTCGAAGGCTAGCGTCGTCGGCGGCCACGGGATCCTGAACGCAGGCGGCCAAGATTCTGAACGCTGATGGCCACTGGATCTGCCCGACACGATCTTGACCTTCCTCGCCGGTTGCCGGGCGGGGGCCCCTCCACGGATGGGGCTGAGCGGTGTCACCGAGCCGTTCCAGCAGGCCCATCTGCTGGCGCGGCTGTACCGCCTGCTCTGCCAATGGCTTGGCGAACAGCCCGACGGCAATCGACACTATGGGACCGGTCGCGATCAGCGACTACGACAACTTCATCGAGAACCGGTGTCGCTCGCCAGTTGATTTGAGGCATCGAACCGTCGCTGTCCTGCGGTGCCTTGGATCACGTGGCAGACGCTCACGGTTCGGTTTGCCGGGTTGACGTAAGGCAACCTGGTGCCCGTTGATGGGGGCCTGCGTTCGGCAGTCAGATCGTGTTCCTGGGACGACACCGCCAGAAGTGATCACGATGCGTGAGCTCTGGTGGCAGCGATCGGCCACTTGCCACTTGCCTCAGACACGCTGGCAGTACCTCAGCTCATGTGACGGAAGACAAATGACCGGGAGGAGGAGCACACCACACCGTCTTGTCCGTTGCCATCGAAGATGAGCCATCTGCCACCAATCCGAGCCATGCAGCTCAGCTGACAGTTTCAGGCCTGAACAGCAGACTTTGAGTTGTCACGAAGTTGTTCGTCGTGGGCTATACGACTGGCGGTGCTCCGTTCGGTTGCTACGCAGACGAGGTCCAAGACTGGCCATAGGCGGCGTGGCTGGCGTTGTTTCAAGATCGCAGCAGTTCGCGGTCCGCCCTGCT
>Ga0213875_10002402_pt1 | contig 11263 bp, 12 predicted proteins | sample BarmaccomBMRX_R8_FD_160105 | JGI IMG/M metagenome (GOLD analysis project Ga0213875, IMG submission 160105) | Root-associated microbial communities from Barbacenia macrantha in rupestrian grasslands, the National Park of Serra do Cipo, Brazil - RX_R8 | ecosystem: Host-associated > Plants > Roots... | reverse complement strand
CGCGGCTGGTACTTCAATAACGATCTCGGCGTGAAGGACGAGGACGGCGACCTCTTCGTCGTCGGACGCGTCGACGACATGGTGATCACCGGCGGTGAGAACGTGTACCCGGCCGAGGTCGAAGACGTGCTCGCATCGCACGCCGCCGTCGGGCGCGTCGCGATCGTGGGCGCCCCCGACGAACGGCTGGGCGAACGCATCGTCGCGTTCGTCGAACCGCTCGGTCCCGTCACGGCGGACGATCTGGACGCGTACTGCCGCTCGACCGGGATGACGACGTTCAAGCGCCCTCGCGAGTACGTGTTCGTCGCGTCGATTCCGCAGTCGCCGTCCGGCAAGGTTCTGCGCACCGAGCTGCGCGCCGGTAACTACACCCGCATCGCCGAGGAGATCCGTTCGTGACCATCTCTGACAACGTCAGCTTGCTGCGCGCGCACTCGCTGCGCGCCGAGGTCGACCGCGAGCGCGGCCTCGCCACGATCGTCCTCGACGACGAAGAGCACCACAATACGCTCCCGTATCCGGGGCGCGCGGTCATCGCGCAGCTGTTCGAGGAGTTCTCCGCCGACGACGCGATTCGCGTCGTGCTGTTGCGTGGTGCGGGCGACCGCGCGTTCAGCGCGGGCGGCAACATCGCGCAATTCATGGAGACCGATCCCGAGGCGCTGTCCGACTTGGCGCACAACGTCGCCGCGCCCGAACGCTGCCCCAAGCCGGTGATCGTGCGGCTGACGGGCTTCACGTTCGGCGTCGGGCTCGAGCTCTCGCTCGCGTGCGACTTCCGTGTCGCCGGCGAGACGACGCAGCTCGGCTTGCCGGAGATCAAGCTCGGAATGATCCCGGGCAGCGGCGGCTCGCAGCGCGTCGCGCGCATCGCCGGCCTCGGCCGCGCGAAGGACATGGTGATGCGCGGCCGCCGCATCCCCGCCGCGGAAGCGTACGCGTGGGGCTTGCTCACCAGCGTGCATCCCGTCGCGGAGCTCGACGCCGCCGTGAACGCGCTCGTCGACGAGCTCCTCGCGCTGCCCGCGCCCGCGCTGCGCGCGGCGAAGCGCGTGCTCAACTCGGCGTACGAAGCACCGCTCTCGGTCTCGATGGATCTCGAAGGCCGCGAGTACGGCCGCCTGCGCTCGACGCCGGACTTCGCCGAAGGCGTCGCCGCGTTCGGCGAAAAGCGGCCGCCGCGCTTTCCCAGCCGGCATGACCGTTCCGCCTCAAACGGCGCGACGCGGTGATCGCCCGGCCCGTCAACGACGTGTGAACATCACTCGCGACGTGCTCGGCACGTCGGCACCGTAACAAGGAGCAGTCCGTTGTCGCAAGTCCTCACGGCGCCGTTCGACGTCCCGCGTAATCGCGTCGTCGCGGCCGGTTTGGCCTCGGTCCTCGCGTGGTCGTTCGATCTGTTCGACCTGTTCCTGATCCTGTATATGGCGCCGACGATCGGCCCGCTGTTCTTTCCGTCCGCGAACCCGATGCTCTCGCTCGCGGCGGTGTACGCCTCGTTCGCCGTCACGCTGCTGATGCGGCCCGTCGGGTCCGCGATCTTCGGCAGCTATGCGGACCGCAACGGCCGCAAACGTGCGATGGTCGTGGCCGTCGTCGGCGTCGGTATCGCGACCGCCGCGCTCGGCGCGCTCCCGACGCTCGCGCAAGCGGGATTCATCGCCCCGGTCATCTTCATCGCGGTGCGGCTCGTTCAAGGCGTCTTCGTCGGCGGCGTCGTCGCGTCGACGCACACGCTCGGCACCGAGACGATCGCACCGAAGTGGCGCGGCATGCTGTCCGGGCTGATCGGCGGCGGCGGCGCCGGCATCGGCGCGTTCTTCGCGTCGCTGGCGTTCTTCGCGGCCGCGTACCTGTTCCCGGGCGACGCGTTCGCGGTGTGGGGCTGGCGCGTGATGTTCTTCACCGGCCTGATCGGCGCGCTGATCAGCCTGGTCATCTTCCGCAGCGTCGAAGAGTCGCCGATGTGGGAGGCGCAGGATGCGCGCAAGGCGACCGCGCCGGCGCCGCTCAAGGTCGTGTTCTCGGGGCGCTATCGGGCGATCTTCGTCGTGAACCTGCTGATCGTGATCGGCGCGAGCACGATGTACTATCTGACGTCGGGCTTCCTTCCGACGTTCCTCGCGAAAGTGAACGGGCTCCCGAAGTCGACCTCCGGCACGATCCTCATGCTCGCGGCGCTCTTCGTCGTCATCGGGTCGACGTTGGCCGGACACATCAGCGAGAGCATCGGCCGCCGCAAGGCGTTCATCGCGTTCGGCGTCATCAATTTGATCGCGTTGCCGCTGCTCTACGTCGGGCAGACGCGCGCCGGCACGGATGCGGGATCCGCCGCGTTCTACACCTGCGCGCTCGCATTCTTCGGCTCGATCGGGTTCGCGCCGATCATCGCGTTCCTCAACGAGCGCTTCCCGACCGCGATTCGCTCGACCGGAACGAGCTTGTCGTGGAACTGCGGGTTCGCGCTCGGCGGCATGATGCCGACGTGGGTGTCGCTCGCGAGCAAGACGCCGGCCGCGCTGCCCGCAACGCTCGGATTCTTCCTCGCCGGTGCGGCGGTGCTGATGCTGATCGGCACGGCGTTCGCGCCGGAGACGCGCGGGCAGTTCGAGTGACGCGGCGCCGCTAGGCGGCGACGTACCGCACGAGCGGTTCGCTCACGCCGTAGCCCAGCTCGGCGCGGATCACGTCGCCGCCTGCATCGTCGTCGAGCTGGGAAAGATCCGGATTCAGCAGCGCGGCTTCGTCGGGTGTCGGCGGCCGCGCGACGGGCTCGGCGCGCACGAGCCCGTCCCGCTCGAGGGCGACCAGGTGCGCGAGCACCTGGCGTCCCGCGGCGGGCCACAGCCGCCGTTCGGTGGCGGCGTAGACTCGCGCGACGACCTCGGGGATCGTCGCGCCGTCGCCTGCGACGGCGAGCAGGATCGCGCGCTCGCGCGCCTCGCGGTGCGCGATGTACTCGTCGAGCTTGGCGCGGACGTTGGTGACCTCGGGGCCGTGGCCGCCGTAGATCGCGCGCGCGTCGCCGTACGCGTCGCGCATGCGGTGCAGCGTGCGCTGGTACGTGCGCATGTCGCCGCCCGGCGGCGCGACGACGACGGTGCCGGTGCCGAGCACGTTGTCGCCGGCGAAGATCGCACGCTCGTCTTCGAGGACGAACACGAGGTGGTCGCGCGCGTGACCGGGGCCGTGCATGACGGCGAACGCGACGTCGCCGATCGCCAGCCGCTCGTCATCGTCCAGCGAACGGTCGTGCGGAAACGTCGCCGACGTGTGTGCGTACACCGGCGCACCGGTTGCCGCTGCCAGCGGCGCCGCGCCCGGAAAGTGATCCGGGTGACCGTGCGTGACCAGGATCGCCGCGTACGACGCGTGCTCCTCGCGCGCCACGGCGAGGAACGCGTCGCGCTGCCGGTCGTCGACGGGGCCGGGATCGATGGCGACCAGCGTGCCGGCGCCGGCGCGCACGACGTACCCGTTCGTGCCGTCGAGCGTGAGCGGGGAGGGATTGTTCGCGCGCAGTCGTCCGACGCGCGCGCTCAGGGTCACCACGCGTTCTCGAGCTCCCGCAGGAGGATGAAGTGCTGTCCCGATCCGGACTGCACGTCCGGCGTCACCGTGACGATCGTCTTCGTCCCGGCGAACCGCATCAGCTCGTCGACCGATGCGAACGGTGCGATGCGTTCGAGGTGCTTGATCGTCGGAAACACGAGCGCGAGCTCGCCCCGCTCGCGCGCCGCCAGCGCCGACGCGGCGGTGACCCAGCGGCCGTCGAGCACTTCCGTCGCGTCGGCCTCGGCGACTTGACTCTCCGGCGCGCGCGCGACGAAGAAGCGCGTGTCGAAGCGGCGCGTCGCGAGCTCGGACTTCGGCGTGACCCATCGCGAGAAGTACCGCATCGCGCCGGCGTCGACCGCGACGCCGAGCCGGTCGAGTACGTCGCCGAACGCGATCTCGCCGGCGGCGAGCGCGCGACGCAGCGGCCCGAGCCGATGGCCGGGCACGACGCGGTCGGCGAACAACAGGCCGGCCTCTTCGAACGTCTCACGCGCCGCCGTCACGGCAAGCGCGGGGTCGACGTCGCCCGCGGAGCCGCGCAGCCGGCGCGCCGCCTCCGTGCGGTCGCTCTCGTCGAAACGCCCGCCCGGGAACACGTACAGGTCGGGCATGAACGCGGAGCGGGCGCTGCGGCGCACCATGAAAACTTGCACGCCCTCGCTCGTATCGCGTGCGACGATCACCGTCGCCGCATCGTGAACCGCCGGCTCGCGGTCGCCGTCCGGAACCCCGGGGTCGTTCACGCGCGTTCCTTCGCTGCCATGCGCCGCTTGCCGCTCGTCACCTCGATGCTCGTTCTCGGTCTCGCCGCGACGTCATTCGCCGCCGCGCAGACCGCGCCGGCGCCGCTCCCCGCGCCGACGCCGATCCCCGTGCCGACGCTGCCGCCGGGCACCAGCTCCCCCGTGCTGCAGACGATTATCGACGTCGGCACGCAAATATTGCAGCGCAACGCCGTCAACGCGCGCAACAACGTGCGCGGTCAGGTGTCGTACTTCCGGCGCTTCGACATGCAAGTGCAGTGCGGACGCAACTGCTATCGCAGCGTGCGGCTACACCCCGGGACGGTCATCAACCCGCGCGGCGGTACGCCGGGCGTCGGAACGTGGGTCGACGTCAACGGCCGCACCGACCCGGACGGCACGCTGGAGGCCGACACGATCACCATCCAGCAGTAGACGTGCGATGCGCTGTGCGTTCGGTGCGGACGGCGTCGGCCCGCTGACCGACGCGCTGCTCGACGAGTTCGATCGCCGCGGGATCGTCGTCGAGCGATTCGGCGCCGTACGCTCGCCGGACGACACCGAATGGGCGTCGGTCGCGCGTCGCGTCGGCGACGCGGTCGCGCGCGGGCGCGCCGACGTCGGGATCGTCTGCTGCTGGACGGGCACGGGCGTCTCGATCGCCGCGAACAAAGTACGCGGCGTGCGCGCCGCGCTGTGCGGCGATGCGGCGACGGCCGAGGGCGCGCGGCGCTGGAACGACGCGAACGTGCTCGCGCTGAGCATGCGCGCGACGGCGCCGGCCGTCGGCCTCGAGATCGTCGATGCGTTCCTCCGGACGGCGCCGAGCGACGATCCCGCCGACCGCCGCTCGATCGCGGCCGTCGAAGGACCGTAGCCCCCGTCGCAATCCGTCCGCCGGCCGGCGCCGTTCCCTCGGCGCACCACTTGTCGGAGGACCTACGTGATCAAACGAATCTCGGCCGTAGCGGCCGGCGCGGCGTTGGCCGCATGTCTCATCTCGCCCGCGTTCGCGCAGTCGAGCATGTCGTCGCCGATGCCGGGCGGCGGCATGTCGGCGATGTCCGGCATGGACCACGGCATGCCCGCCGGCCTCGAAGGCGGGGACGGCAAGGCGTACACGGGCGAACCGGACCTCGAGGCCGCGATCTCGCTCGTCACCGCGGGCGGCGCGCCCGGCGACTTCTCGCTGGTGAAGGCGCTCACCGCGCTCGCCGGACCGAAGATCGCGAACGCGGAAGTCGCGAAGCTCACGAAGCAGTACGGCGCGGCGAAGGTCGGCTCGTACGTCGCCGTGCAGAACTTTGCGGTGAACGACGCCGTCAAGCTCGCGACCGCCGCGGGCGTGAAGTTTCCGAAGCCGACGCTCACCGGCGCCGAGCTCGCGAAGCGCGTCGTCGGCCTCGGCCTGATCGACGGCACGTACTACGAAGGCACGCAGCTCGACCATCTCGTGACGCACGGGATCCACGAGCGCGTGATGGCGGACATCGACGCGAAGTTCGGTGCCGAAGCCGATGCGAACTATCACCGCATCTCGGATCAGGCGCACTACGATCTCGCACAGGCGCTCGGCGTCACGAGCGTCAAGCTGGCGGCGTATCACTGATCGCCGCGACGCGCGACAAGAAGAAGGGCCACGCTGTTCGGCGTGGCCCTTCGTCGTTTATTCCTTCGGTGGACCTTCGGTCATCGAGATGATGCCGCCCTCCTGCCTTCGGATGCTTGTGTGCGCTTGTGAGAAATCGTTCGTCGTCGTTTCGTCACCAACCGGCGCGCAGTCAGCCGGTCGGTGGCTCGGACCCGGGTGGATCTTGCGACGTCAAGTCGCCCTCCCGTACATCGTAGCTGTGAACCTCGAGGTGCGACCATCGTACCGCCGCGCGCGGAAGGGGTCAACCCCGAATTTCGGGGTGTAACGCGAAACACTCGCACTTGCTTGCAGCGAAGGCGAACGGGGCGTTGCCGCCAAGAAACGCAGTGGTGTCCCCCGGGCTATCCCGTCTTCTTCGCCGCTTCGAGGCGGTCGCGATCCTGCTCGCTTCGTTCGCGCTCGCCGCGTTCGTCGTCGCGCGACGTTCGCAGGTCGAGCACGCGCTCGGTACGCTCGGCTGGTTCGCGATGCCGCTCGCCGCGCTCGTGTTCGCGATCGTCGCGTCGGCCCCGTTCTCCGTGACCGACGCGCTCGCGATCATGAACGGCGTGCTGTTCGGGCCGGTATGGGGCTCGATCATCAACGCGGTCGGTCTCGTGCTCGCCGCGATCATCGGCTATCTCGTCGCGCTGCGCACGTCGGACGCGTTCGACGTCCGGAAGAACGTCGAGCGACTGCCCGGATGGGCGCGGCGGTTCCGCATCGGCTCGCCGATGTTTCTCATCGTCGTGCGCGTCATCCCCGGGCTCGGCGGAACGATCGCGACGCAGACCGCCGCCGCGCTGCGCGTGCCGATGGTGCGTCAGATCTACACGATGTGCGTCGTCGCCGTGCCGATCTGCACGGTGCTCGCGATCTTCGGCGACGCGGCCTCGGACTACATCGATGCGCGCTTCGTGCAGCCGACGCGCGCCTTCGCGGAGCGTCACCACATCCGTTTTCCGCACCGCCGGGAGCACCGCTTCCCCGAGCGCTTCGAGACGCCGCCGGTCACGCGCCCGTGACCGCACACGCGAACGCGAACGCGCCGGGCGTCACGCTCGTCGACACGCCCGAGGCGCTCGCGCGGCTGGTCGATCGCATCGCGGCCGCGCCGCGCATCGGCCTCGACACCGAGTTCCACACCGAGAAGTCCTACACGCCGCACCTGATGGTCGTGCAGTTGCTGTTCGACGACGGCGTCGCGCTCGTCGATCCGCTCGCGCTCTCCGAGGCGAACCTGCGTCCGCTCGTCGACGCGCTCGCGAACGCGCGCGTCGTCGGACACGCGCTGTCCTCCGATCTGCGGATCCTCGCCGACCAGTTCGACGAACTGCCGCGCGAGGTGTTCGACACGCAGGCCGCGGCCGCGTTCGCCGGGTACGGCTTGTCGATCTCGCTGCTCGATCTCGTGCGCGACCTGTGCGGCGTGACGCTGCGCAAGTCGCAGACGGTGAGCGACTGGAGCACGCGGCCGCTCACGCCGAAACAGGTCGAGTACCTCGTCGACGACGTGCGATATCTCTTCGATCTCGAGGACCGTTTGCGCGAGCGCCTGGCGCAGCGCGGGCGCGAGACGTGGGCCGAGCAAGAGATGCGCGCGCTCGCAGACATCCGCACGTACCGCACCGATCCCCGCCGGCTGTACGTCCGCGTGGCGGGGAACGCGCGCATGAATCGCCGCGAGCTCGGCATCCTCAGCGAGCTCGCGGCGCTGCGCGACCGCTACGCGCGCGAGCGCAACATCCCGCTCAAGTACGTGCTGCCCGACGACGTGATGGCCGGCCTCGTGCAGTTGCGCCCGAAGAGCGTCGACGAGCTGTCGCAGTTGCGGCGGATCGACGCCGGAACGCGGCGCAACCTCGGCGAGCGGATCGTCGAGGCCGTGCGCCGCGGCGAAGCGATCCCCGAGAGCGAGCTGCCGCCGCGCGCGCCGAAACCGCTCGGACCGCAACGCGAAGCGCTCGTGTCGATGCTCGCGGTGCTGGTCAGCGCGCTCGCCGCCGAGAACGATCTGCCGTCGACGCTGCTGCTGCCGCGCGCGGCGCTCGAACGGATCGCGCGCGAAGCGCCGCAGTCGCCGGACGCGCTCGCCGACGTGCTCGGGCTGACGTCGTGGCGGCGCGATCTCGTCGTCGCGCCGCTGTGGGGGATGCTGTCCGGCGCGTCGGTGCTGCGCGTGCGCGACTACGAGCGCGGCGAGCCGCGCACCGCGATCGAGCCGCTTCCCGCGAGCGGCTAGCCGTGCGGCGCGGCCGACGCCGTCGGGTTCGGCGGCGGCGGCGGCGCGACGGCGGGTCCGAGCCGCGGCGAGGCCACGCTCGTTCCCGGCGCGGGCGACGCGCCGGCCGGTGCGCTCGACGGCGCCGAAGCGGGCGCGCCGGACGGGATCGGCTGCGCCGGTATCGGCGCCGGCGTCGCAGTGAAGTTCGTCGCGACCGTTGCGTTGTAGCGCATCTGCGTCGCGCAGTTCGCGCCGGCGGCCGTCCCTTTGATGCCGGGCCAATTCGTGCACTGCAGCAGCAGCATGTTCGCGCGCTGCAAGTCGCGCTGCCAGCTCCCCACCTTGAGGTCGTGCTCCGCCGGGGCGCGCATCGAGAGCAAGTACGCCTCGTTCACGAGGTGCATCTGCGCGTCGCGACACGTCTGGTTCGCCGCCAAGCCCGCCACCGCGGAGTCGTAGCGCGCCTGCGCGCTCACCGAATCCTGCGCGGCGGTCTTCTCGTAGGCGAGCGCCTGCGTGCAGCCCGGATCCGGGGCGGACGACGCCGTGCGCGGCGCACCCGCCGCGGTGAGGATCCCGGCGCACACCGCGGCCGCCAGGGCGAGGGGGCGAACGAACGCTTTCACACCGTTCTGGTTCCCATCCTCAAACCTCATTCACGGAGCGACGCGAAGAAGCGGGCGACGCGCGAGGCGTCGTACGAGGGGTCGGACGCCATCTCGCGGTCGGTCCACGCGCGGATCGCCGCGAGGTCGACCGCCTCCGGGCGTGCCCGCGCGACGGCGGTGGCGACATCGAGCGCCGTCCGATCGCCCCACGCCCAGTAGTGCAGAAAGCGGTCGCGCACGACGTCCGTCGGCGCGTAGACGTGCAGCAGCGCGGCGTCGCGGCGCTCGGTGCGCCAGGCCGTCACCTCCTCCCGGCCGATCGCGAGCGGGCCGATCGGGAACGCGAGCGCGTACGGCAGCCCGGCGTGGCGATAGTAGCCCTCGCGCTCGCGGACGTATCCGATCGACGCGAGCGCGCGGTCGACGACGTGCGGCGCCGCGCCGACCTCGACGACGAAGTCGACGTCGAACGACTGATACCGGTCGGGGACGTAGAACGCCGCCGCGCTGCCGCCGCAGAGCACCGCCGTTTCGCCGGCGCGATCGAGCACGGTGCACGCGGCGAACGCGACGTCGACCAGCGTGGCGCCGGTCGACAGCGTCACAGCGGTTTGCCGATCCGGCGCGGCCGCTCGCGGTAGCCGCGCGCGCGATCCGCGACTTCCGGATAGGCGACCGCGAGCCGTTCCAACAGCGCGCGCAGCTCGAGGGCGCCGTACCAGCGGCGGTTCAGGAGGACGATGCGCGTCGTTCCGACCGGCCGCGAGACGACCACGCCCGCACGTTCCAGGGCGATGACGACGCGGTGCACCGCGTTCGCGCTCGAGTCGATCTGCCGCGCCAGCTCGCGCACGTGCAGGCCGTTCTCGGAGAGGGCGAGGCGGATCAGGACGCGGTCGCGCGTCGCCGTTCCGAAGACGGCGGGGCGGAGGTCGTCGCGGCGCACGCCTGCAGTGTCCCGTAATCGAGGACAACTGTCAACGATTTGTGGACAGCAGGGCGAGAGCACGCGATGCGCGCCGCGCCGAACCCTTGCTCTGCCATGACGACGCCCACCGGCGCGAGCGCAGGCTCCGCGCATCCGAACAGCTTCTCCGCGCGCGACACGCTGCGCGTGTCCGCCGGCGCGGGCGAGCCGGAGCGAACCTACGGCTACTTCCGCCTCGACGCGCTCGGCGACGCGTACGACCTCGCGACGCTGCCCTACTCGCTGAAGATTCTGCTCGAGAATTTGCTGCGCTTCGAGGACGGACGCTCGGTGACGCGCGCCGACGTTGAGGCGCTCGCGTCGTGGCGCCCGGATGCGAAGAGCGCGAAGGAGATCGCGTACCGCCCCGCGCGCGTGCTGCTGCAAGACTTCACCGGCGTGCCGTGCGTCGTCGACCTCGCCGCGATGCGCGACGCGATCGCGACGTTCGGCGGCGACCCGAAGAAGATCAACCCGCTGCAGCCGGTCGAGCTCGTGATCGACCACTCGGTGCAGGTCGACGCGTGGGCGTCGGCAGGCGCGTTCGAGCGCAACGCCGAGCTCGAGTTCGCGCGCAACGGCGAACGCTACGCGTTCCTCAAGTGGGGCCAGTCATCGCTCGACGGTTTTCGCGCGGTGCCGCCCGACACCGGGATCGTGCATCAAGTCAACATCGAGTATCTCGCACGCGTGATCTTCGGCGCCGGCGGTGCGGGCGAAGCGCACCCGAGCGGCGAGCCGCTCGCGTTTCCGGACACCGTGGTCGGCACGGACTCGCACACGACGATGGCAAACGGCCTCGGCGTGCTCGCGTGGGGCGTCGGCGGGATCGAGGCGGAAGCCGCGATGCTCGGACAGCCGGTCACGATGCTGATCCCCGCCGTCATCGGCTTCAAGATCAGCGGCAAACTGCGCGAAGGCGTCACCGCGACGGATCTCGCGCTCACCGTGACGCAGATGCTGCGCAAGAAGGGCGTCGTCGGCAAGTTCGTCGAGTTCTACGGCAGCGGGCTTTCGCAACTGCCCGTCGCCGACCGTACCGTGATCGGCAACATGTCGCCGGAGTACGGGTCGACCGTCGCGATCTTCCCGATCGATGCGCTCACGCTGGAGTACCTGCGTCTGACGGGACGCACGCCCGAGCAGGTCGCGCTCGTCGAAGCGTATGCGAAGGCGCAGGGCATGTTCCGCACCGACGGCTCGCCGGAGCCGCGCTTCACCGACACGCTGTCGCTCGATCTCGGCGACGTCGTGCCGAACCTCGCCGGACCGCGCCGGCCGCAGGATCGCGTCGCGCTCAGCGACGTGAAGAGCACGTTCGCGACCGCACTCGGCGAGTGGCAGAGCGCACGCGCCGCGAAGGCGCCGCCCGCGAGCGCGAACGCGAGCGGTGGTGGAACGGCGGTCGCGGCGGATCCGCGAACGGAGCTCTCCGACGGCGCCGTCGTGATCGCCGCGATCACGTCGTGCACGAACACGTCGAACCCCGCGCTGCTGATCGGTGCGGGTCTGCTCGCGAAGAAC
>Ga0213875_10002401_pt1 | contig 11276 bp, 6 predicted proteins | sample BarmaccomBMRX_R8_FD_160105 | JGI IMG/M metagenome (GOLD analysis project Ga0213875, IMG submission 160105) | Root-associated microbial communities from Barbacenia macrantha in rupestrian grasslands, the National Park of Serra do Cipo, Brazil - RX_R8 | ecosystem: Host-associated > Plants > Roots... | reverse complement strand
GACGAGCGCGAGTGAAGATGCGGGCTAGCGAGTCCGCATCGAGAGGTTGGAGCTGTTCGGCAAGTATCGTTCGAACTGCCCGAACGCGTTCGGGTAGGGACTGCGGCCAAGGGCGGCGGGCGGCGGTGGGAGGGGCAGCCTCTTCGATGTCAATGTCGAGGCCGGCCTGCCTTGCTTCGGGCTGTTGTTGGAAGTCGGGTCGCAGCCAGCGAACTATCCCGCGGCGTTCCTCGAGCTGGCGTTCTTCGTTCAGCGCGACAAGCCGGTACAGAAGGTTTTCGGTGCTGATATCGACCGGCCAGCCGTACGCGTTCAGAACCGCGGCGTCGAGCTCGTCGTGGATGTCTAGCAGGACCGATGCGAGAGCCTGCTCGTGGATCGTCTGCTCGGCTTCATCGAGATCCCGCCCAGAGCGAATTTTTTCCAGCACGTTATACATGTCGGTCAGCTTGAGGCGGGGATGCAGGCTCTGCTGGCGCTTTCGATGCGCGTCGAGCGACTCGCCCAAGGCTCGAAGGTGCTGACGCTGAGCCTGAGATGCATCGGGAAATGGGAAGGGGTCGAAACAACGAGTCTTGTTGTAGCGCGGGCGGTCTTCTAGCGTACCCCCGGCGGCGAGAGTCCACGCAACGTGAACGCGGCTAGAGAGGACTGCGAGGAAGTGGGCATCTTCGAGACCGAAGTTCACAAGCATGTTGTCTGGAAGGATATCCGCTTCGAGGAAAACGAAGAATCGGTGCTTGGCCGTCTCTGGGGTGGCGATGTAGCGTGTCAGGTCGCGCAGGAACCTTCGGAGTTCGGTGTTTCGCCGGCCGAACATCCACCAATTCCTGCGTCGCGATGGATCATTGTTCTGGTCGCGCTCAGGCCTTACTCGGTCGTTCAGGTGCTGAAAGATTTCGGGAAATCGTTCACGTACAGCCTCGATCGACTCTCCGTCGACGTCGATTATCCACAGATCTCGAGAACCTTGCGTTATGTCTCTTCCATGTCTGTATCGCTTGAGATGTTTTTCTACCGCATCAATCCGCCCCAACCCCAGTTGCCTTGCCTGGCTATGGGTGACTAGGAACGCAGATCCATGTAGCTCGACACCCCGGCTGCTCAGGTGCCAGTTAGCTTTTAGCGGTAACGCTGCCGCAACGTTCGGACCGACAGTCAAATCCGGGTTGATAAAGCCGCGGCGCTCGGAGAGATCGACTTCGGCACCGAACGGCCCCGGGATTTCGCGTACGACTCGGGCGAGCAGCCCTTCGTGGCGGCCTCGTTCGCCGACTGTCATCGAGATACGTACGTCGGCGCCATCGCGCGAATCGACCCACGGGTGGTCGGGAATTGCGTAGGCCAGCGAGAGAGGCGGGTCGGCTTGCAGGTGCTGCGCTACTACTCGCCGGCTAAATGTCTGGCGCAGACTATTGGTGGTGATGAAGGCGAACCGGCGGGCGGAGCCCGCGCGTACTGCTTTGGCCGCTCTATGCCACCAGTATGTTACGTACTCAGCGCTGTCGGGGATCTCCTCATAAGTGCTACGCAAGGCTTCTGTGTAACCGTCGCCGAACTCACCCCTCATGTCTTTACCCGCGATGAAAGGAGGGTTCCCGATGATAAAGTCAGCCGCGGGCCAGGACGCCCGGCGAGGGTTAATGTATTCGTAGACTATCCGGCGTGCGGTTTCGTCCGGGATTTCGTCCCCAGTAACAGGATTCCGGCGCATCGTGCGCTGATCCCACTGCGTCCTGATGTTGCCGTCTTCGCCGCGCACGGGCTGTTCGCGGTCCCAGGCGAGAAGGGCGTCGCGAGCCTCGATATTGTGGAACCGTTTGATCACGGCTCGGGCGGAATGGTGGATGCGCCCCAAGTTCGGAAATACCACTGTAGGTAGCCGATCCAGAGCACGAGATCCGTAATGATGGCGGCACGAGGATTCAGTTCGAGCCCGAGCAGTTGGTGAGGATCGACTGTGAGGCCCGTCTCACGGAGCGCGAATTGAGTGTCGCCGAATGCTTCCAGAGTTTCGAGCACCTCGCCTTCGAGGCGCTTCAGGTGCTCCAGAGTAACGTACAAAAAATTGCCGCTGCCGCAGGCCGGGTCGAGCACGCGTAGGCTACACAGGGTTCTTCGAAAACTGCGTAGGGCTTCGAGAGCTCCGTTGCTGTTGCCGTCCCGAGAAAGCTTAACCGCGGTTGCCTGCGCGGTTTTCCAATCGTCCCGGAGCGGCTGAATGATCGTGGGAATAACCAGCCGTTCGACGTACTCACGTGGCGTGTAGTGCCCGCCCAGGCGGTGACGCTCGGTTTTCTCGAGCGCGCGTTCAAGCAGCGTGCCGAATATTGAGGGCTCGACGTCCTTCCAAATCCGCGTGCGCCGCGCGAATAAGCAATTCAAGTTGGGCGGCGTTGACCGGCAGCGCTTCGATTGTTTCGAATAAGCCACCATTGAACTGCAGGATGTGCTGCCGCAGGATGGGCGAAAAGCCGCCGCTATTCATGCTTGCCCAGAGGGACTCGACCGTAGGGCAGAAGTCATCGAGGTGGGTGCCCAGGTCTTCGAGCAGGTCCGTCCAACTATTGGCGGGGAGCAGGTGCACGTCTTCGGCGAAGGAGGTGAAGATGCACCGCATCAGGAAGCCGGCCACACGCGCGGGATCCTGGGTCTCTTCCAGATCTCTTGCGAGTTGGGCAAGTTTCTCCGCGACGCTGCGCGTCACCCGTGCGCTAATCCGGGTTGGATCAAGTGACAACGGGTCGAGCCACACTGCCCGGAGCCGTTCTCGGATGCTGGATGCGGACAGCTCGGTCAGGAGAGTGCGGAAGGTGTTGCGGTCGGGGAACTGGGCGTAATTCTTGCCTGTTAACGAGAAGTCGGCGTACAGCTCAATGCTGTAGCCAACATCAACAATCACCAGGAACGGCGGCCAACCATCTTCGGGAACAGCCTTGGCGTACCGTTCGGCTTGGTTGCGGGCGGCGAGCATAGCCTCATCCCACCCAGGCGTTTGGCGCGTGGCGGTGCCGCGACGCGGGCGGGTAATGGCCAGCGTTGCTGCGTAATCGCTGCCCTGCTTTGCTTCTAGGACAAAGCAGCCGCTCTTATACAAGTCGATGCGACCGATCGTGGTCGTGCCGTCGCCGTTGTGGAAATGTACGGCCCGTTCGAAGACGTACTTGTTTTGGCGTTCATTTGGAACAGTCGGGTTCGGTCTAGGAACCTCGAGCAAGTCGCAAAGTTCGGAAAGGAAAAGTTGATAGTTGGCGCGTTCGGCGGCGCCCGAACTCTCCCACCGGGCTATGAACTCCCGGACGTGGTCGGCTGACTGATCTGAGGGCAAAGGTTAGTGTAAGCCACCAAAAATAAATCCGTACACGCCCGGAACCCTGCAACTCAAGACAGATTCAGGCTAAGTAGACGGTCCGACGGGATTTCCTCGAACCGTAACTCGCGAAAACGGGAACTCGCGAGCAAGTTGTTGCGAATGACGCTCGCCGCCACTGCGGCTGCCAAGCAGGCAAGGAGCGCCGCCGCGGTAATCGGCCTTTCAAATGCCGCCCGCTCCTTGCTCGCCACCGCAGGTATCAAACCCACCAGCAGGATCCAGGCCCAGAACGTAAGATGCAGCCTCGACCGGCCCGGCAGATAGGAACAGGCGAACGGAATTCTCTGTACGTCTTCGAATGTGAACTCGGCCAAAATCATGCCGACACAGGCGAGAACGGCAAGGTGCTCGGCGGCTGCTGTCCATGGCCAGATGAAAAAAAGAATCGCAGCCGAGATCGCGCACACAGGCAATACCGATACAGTTAACAGTGCATAGCGGCGCGTGCGTACGATTGGCGGGCCCGCGGCGAAGGGCATGATGCGGAAAATCCAGTTCGCGCGAAGATCTAAAGGCAGCGAGAACACAACGCGCGCGCCGATTACCCAAAAAATCATCAGGATCATCGTCGACGCGAGTAGCGGGATTGAAAACGTACTCCATGCGCCGGCGTTGGCTGAGCCTGACATCTCGGGCGGGGCTTTGAGAAACAGCGTTGCGAAGGCAAAACCCGCGCCCAAATAAAACGAGAAAATCATGCGGTGCTGTCGGCTTCGAAGCAGAGTGCGGACGCTGAATTGCGCGATGGCTGTTTCGAATGAGCCACCGAAGTGCGGTAGGCAGCGGCTTCGAAACGCCGGGGCGATGTCCGGCTCCTCAACGATCTTGCGCATCGTGCGGAGATACGACATCGCGTACGCCAAGGCGGTCGCGCAGAGCGCGATCACAAGACCGATCCAGGCGCGTTGGGCGAGCGGCGCCAGGGCAGGGTGCAGTGAACCGCTCAATTGCTGGTAGAGTCCCACGAACCAGTAGGACGGAATCCAAGCCAGCCACGGCTGTTGCGGGCCCGCAATCAAAACCGACATCGGCGAACGCTGCAGGAAATAGCCGGAGACGAGGAGCGAAAAAATTGCGAGCTGCAGAAACGCTGAAGCTCGGAGAAACCATCTGCGGGGAAGAAACTGGGCAGAAAAACCCTCGATCGCGAGCACGCAGCAGAAAATAAACACGCCGGCTGAAACGATGGCAATCCAGTAGGCAAACAGGCAACGCAACGGGCCGGCAGACGCGACGGAAACAGGCGCAAGCGATAACGCCGGCGCACCGGTGAGACGTTCGCGGACGTGCTCAGCCAGTACTTCCACGAATGGGAACGTGGCCGGCACGGCATTCATCATGCCGACCGCACCGAAATCGCGGCGGGGGTCGAAAAAAGCAAAGCTGGTAAACCCGCCGGTGAGCCCACCATGTTCGTATACGCCTCTTTCGGGGTTGTACGTCCACGCAAGCGCGACACGCGTGTCGCCCGTGACGTAATCGCGAAAGCGCTGGGATGCAATCAGAGCAGCGCGGAACGGCGTCTTTTCGGGGTGCAACTGCGCTTCGAGATAGGCGAGCATGTCGCCGCCGGTTGAGCGAATACCGCCCGCACTTGCAAAGGCATCGAGATCCCAGCGCGATGTCGGCTGGCGCTGACCGTCGTGCCCTTGCATTAATCGGCGAAGCTGATCCGGCGAGAGCGAAATGGTTGTGTCGTTCATTCCGAGCGGGCCGGTGATGCCGCTCTTCAGAAGTTCCGCATACGAAGCGTGGGCGCGATTCTCGAGCGCCGCGCCCAGGACAGCAAATCCCGTGTTGCTGTAAACAAAACTCGCGTTTATCGGCTTTTCGACGCCATGCCGCTTGATGAAAGCGTAAAGATCCGATGGGTGATAGTTGGTGAACATCTCAATCGCATCTTGGCGGTCGCCGTTGTCGGGCAGAAACGGCAGGCCGGAATGATGCGTTGCCAGATCGAGCAGCGTAATTTCAAAGCCTCTCGGCGCAGCGGCGGCGCCGGGCGGAAGCAGATCGCGAACGGGGTCGCGGAGGTCTAGTTTGCCTTCGACAGCCATCTGCGCCAGCAGTAAGCCCGTGAACGTCTTGGTTATCGAGCCGATCTCGAAGAGCGAATCGGACTTTGCCGCGCCACACGTCATCAGGCGCCGTTTCCCGTGTTCGGAAATGCCGATCACGATCCCCGCCGTGCCATCTGCCGCAGCGAGATCGAGCCGCCGAGCCATAGGTGCCATATCGCGATTCATCACAGCGGGAAAATCTTCCGCTTTTACAGGTGGGAGTGGCGCGTCGAAAACCAGCGCCGGTGTGGGCGCGGAATGAAAGTGCGCCAGGACGAGGGGCCAGGCAATGCCGGCGAGCACGTGCAAAGAGGCTAGCGTGAGGCCAACCGCGCTCGCGACCGCTGCGACTTTCGCGAGAAAAAGAGTGCGAGCGCGCACCGGCAACGGGCCGAGCACCAGAACATCGCGGCGGTCCGGAAACATAGATTCCCAACTCAACACGGCGAACAGGCCAACTGCCAGCATGGTGGTCGCGATCAGAAAGTGCTCCATCGTCCAGGCGCTTGTGATTTGCATGAGCGCAGGCACGCGGCTGTTTCGAATATTGCCCGCCCAGATCCCGGCCCCGACCGCGAGAATTAAGCTGCAAAAGATCAGAAGCGAGACAAATTGGCCGAGCAGTGTCCGGCTATCGCCCTCGGCGTGCTTCGAGAGCAGTTCGAGATCCACGATGCGAAGCAGAAACTCGCGGTAGAGAATTCGGAACTGGAGTTTCTTCACGGCGTTCGAGCGCTCAGGCGCGAATGAGATCGGCTATTTCACGAGAAACAGCGGTTGTGTCTTGCTCGATTGCGAGCTGGGAGAACACGTCCTCGAGCGACCGGGCGGAGCGGAGAACCCGGAGGTGCTCGATCGAGTCGTCAGCGACAATCTTGCCGCGATGCAGTATGATTACCCGCGAGCAGACGCGCTCAACCGTTTCCAGCTCATGTGAGCTGAAGAGGATCACCTTGCCTCGCAGCGCCAATTCCTGTACGACGCTGCGGATGACGAGAGCTGAACCGACGTCAAGCCCGGACGACGGCTCGTCAAGCAGAAGCAGATCGGGATCGTGCAGCAGTGCGGCCGCGAGCAGCACCTTCTGCCGCATGCCCTTTGAATATCCCGACATGCCGGCGTGACGATCGGAATGGAGCGACAAAAGCCGCAGCAGCCCATCGATCCGTTTCGCCGCGCGCTTGGCGGGCAACGCTCGCAGTTGGGCCACCATGGTCAGGAATTCGAGGCCGCTGAGATGCGCGTACAGGTGCGGCTCCTCAGGTACATAGCCGAGGCGTTGTTTGTGCGCGATGAGATCGCGGCGAATGGGCTCCCCGTTGAAAAGGATTTCGCCCGATCCGATTTCGATCAACCCCGCGATCATCTTCATGGTTGTCGATTTCCCTGAGCCGTTCGGACCAAGGTAGCCGGTGATTTCTCCCGGCCGCGCCACGAAGCTGACGTTGTCTACCGCGAGAACGCCAGGAAAAGATTTGGAGACATTGCGTAGTTCGAGCATGTCCACCGCCATTATCCGCCCGGCAGATCGAAGCTTATTCAGTCTGACTAGCTATATATAGACCAACTTGCTATAGTTGAGCTATGCCTGACGAAAGTAACGGTCGCCTGGAATTCCTTCAAGGCACGCTCGAAATGCTCATCCTCCGCGCGCTGTTGTTCGGCGCCAAACACGGATACGGCATTGCCAAGTTCATCCGCCAAAGCTCGAACGACGCATTTATGGTAGAAGCGGGATCGCTGTATCCCGCATTGCAGCGCCTTGAAATGCAGAAGCTCATCACGGCGAAATGGGAAATCTCGAGCAACAACCGCCGTGTTCGTAATTACCGTCTCACTGCCGCGGGCCGGGCGCGACTCTCGTCTTCTACGTCGCGCTGGCACGAGTTTGTGCGAGCCATCGGCTCCGTTCTTCAGCCGGCGAAAAGCGAGGAGTAAAGGCCGATGTTCCTGTGGGAGAAACTCCGTCTGTTGTTGCCATGGAACCGTCGAGAGCGTGAACGCTCGCTCGACGACGAGCTGCAATCGCACCTAGAGCTTGCAAGGGATGACGCCCTCGCGGACGGCGCAGCGCGCGAAGACGCAGGTTTTGCCGCACGCCGCGATCTCGGCAGTCCCTTGCGCGTGCGCGAGGAAACGAGACGCGTTTGGGGTTGGGCAAGCTGGGACCGCCTGAAACAAGATTTCACCTATTCGATGCGCACACTGCGCAAGGCGCGCACGTTTACAACCGTCTCAGTCCTCTCGTTAGCGCTCGGAATCGGTTCCGCCACCGCAATCTTTTCTCTCGTCAACACCGTTCTTCTCAAACCGCTCTCGTACCCTGAGCCCGGTCAGCTTGTCTCGATCCGCGAAGTGGTTCCGGGTCTAGCGAGTATGTACCCCAGCCTTCCCGCGAATTATCAACACTTTCGCTTTTGGCGCGAGCACGTCCGCTCCTTCGACTCGATCGCGGCGATAGAAGGCGGCGGCATTATGGACCTGACCGGCGCCGATCCGGTGAGACTCGACATCGCGATGGTTAGCACGAATCTGTTCCATCTTCTCGGCGTTCGGCCGCAGATCGGCCGTGCGTTCCTGCCCGAAGAAGGAACGAAAGGACACGCCCACGTCACTGTCATTACGAATGCGCTTTGGCAATCACGTTTTGGCTCGAACCCTGCAATCGTTGGCCACACGATTTCTGTTAACGATACGCCGTACACCGTTGTAGGCGTTCTACCGCCCGGCTTCCGATTCCCGAAAGGAGGCGACCTCGGGCCGTTGACCGAGCTCGGCAAGAATACGCAACTGTTTTTGCCGTTGACCGACACCTATACGAACGACTGGGATGGCGATTACGATTACCTCGTGTTCGGCCGCCTCAAGCCGAACCTTACCGTGCAGCAAGCAGCAGCAGAGCTGGATATGCTTGAAACGCAAATTGGCCGCCAATACCGACTCGGCGCCGGGCTGCGGGTCACTTGCACGCGCCTCGAAGACGTCATTGCAATGCCCATGCGCACGCCGCTGTACGTTTTGCTCGCGGCCGTTCTGTTGTTGCTCGCGATCGTTTGCCTCAATCTCGCGAACCTCGTGCTGGCCCGCTCTACCGTCCGTGCACGGGAGTTTTCAATCCGTACCGCGCTCGGCGCCGGTCGCTCCCGGCTTATTCAGCAACTCGTTATCGAGATGTTGCTTCTCGGGATTGGAGGCGGCGCGTTGGGACTGGCGCTCGCCACACTCGGGATCCATACATTTGTCACGCATACGTCGCTAGCCATACCGCGCCTCGACGAGGTCCAGCTTGATGGCCGGGTCTTGGTGTTTTCGATCGTCGTCTCGTTCGCCTGCGGCTTCCTGTCCGGCGTTGTATCGGCGCTCCGTATCGCGAAAGCTGACGCTCACGACGCGCTGAGAGCCGGAACCCACACTATCGCGGGCAGCCGCGTGGCGCTACGTACGCGAGAAGCTCTGATCGGCGCCGAGGTCGCGATGTCCGTCATCCTCCTCTTCGGCGCCGGCCTGATGACATCAAGCCTTATCCGTCTCCTGAACATCGACAAGGGCTTCACAACCGAGCAAGCGGTCGCTGTGGAAATCGTGCTGCCGTATCCGCGATATAAAGCGGATGCCGATTACGCTCGCTTTTGGGATCGCGGGATAGAACAACTGAGTTCGATACCTGGGGTCGAGTCCGCAGCGTTCGCCTCGAAGCTTCCCCTCACCGGCGAATCGATGGTCGACGGTATCGTTCTCGAAGGCAGCGAACAGCCGGTTCTCGATCCCGCCTCACGCGACCACATCGAAATCAACGTGCGGTACGTCAGTCCCGAATATTTCCAGACTCTTGGTATTCCCCTTCTCCGAGGGCGTTTCATCGATGCGCATGATCGACCGGGAGTTGTAGCAGTGGTGTCGGAACGGTTGGCAGCGAAGGTGTGGCCGCACCGTAACCCCTTGGGCCAAAGCTTCAGCACCGGAGCGGGCGTGGGGAAAGCTAAGGTAATCGGCGTTGTCAAAGACGTTCATGCGACCGCTCTCGACCAGGAGCCGACCATGATTGCGTATGTCCCGTACTGGCATCGAGGCCTTAGCTACGCCGATTTGGTGGTTCGGACGGCGCGTGATCCCACGGCGCTGATCCCAGAGATCCACCGCCGCATCCGAGCGCTCGACCCATCGCTGCCCGTCCCGACGACACTGACCATCGACAAGCTTGTGTCGGAATCGTTGTCACGGCGGTATTTTCAACTCAGACTTGCCGCAGCGTTCGCGGGTGCCGCTCTGACGCTTGCGCTGATCGGTATTTATGGGCTCGTGGCCTACAACACCGCGCAACGCCGCACGGAGATTGCTATCCGGCTTGCAATCGGGGCGACTCGCACCGACGTATTGCGCGCGGTCCTGGTGCGTGGTCTACGGCCCATCTTCATTGGATTGCTGATCGGGCTGCCCTGCGCAGCCCTAGTCGCGCAACTGATTCGCAAAACGCTGTACGGCGTGAAGGCCACCGACCCACTTACGATGATCGCGGTAGCCGCGCTTCTCGTCGTGACAGCGCTATGTGCGTGTCTTCTTCCGGGGCGCGCTGCCGTTCGCACGGACCCGGCGAGCGCCCTCCGTTACGAGTGAGGTTTGGTCCTCTATTATTTAGCGAAGCGTTGGTGTCGCTTCGCTCGCGTCTCCGATAAGTTAGCGGGCCGCAGCTCGCGTTTTGCCGGTCACTTTGTCCCAGCCGTAACGAACCGCGTCTTTCATCCGCTCCCAAGTGCTGTTCGGGTATTTGCTTCCGTAATCCGAACGGAGATCGGGTTCAACTTCGTCCCAAGACCGTCCGTTGTAGCGTGCGTCCGACGCCATATCGTATCCGTACCGATAAGCGGGCGAATACGTATCGTAAGCTTCACCCGTTGACGAGTAGCGCTGCTGATAATCGCTGCGGAAATCCGTATCGTCGTATGTGGCGCCGCGTGATCCGGTTGCCGTTCCTCCCGGGTTTTGCTCAACGTTTACTTCCGTTCGGCGCACCGTGTCCCGAACCTTCTGCGTGCGCTCAGAAACGTCTTTGCCCACATGGACTTCTTCCACCACGCGCGCCTGCTTCGAGATGACTGGTTCCTCAGCTATCTCCTGTACCTCGATAACCTCTTCTTTGCCGGCTCTGAGATCCGCATCGGTGGCGGCGCGGTTCACCGGTCTACGCTCCACGCGCACTCGCTCCTCGCGCAGCGAGATGTTTTCCTCGACTGGCTCTTCCACAACGCGCGTGTAAACCCGAACGCCTCCGCGAAGCACCTGGCGCTTTCCTACCTGCAGCTCTTCTTCGACTACGGGAATGGCGCGCGTCGATCCTCGCGTCCCACTTTGCGTAGTGGCAGCGCCACGGCCATCTGAATGAACGTCGATCGGAGAGTGCCGGTTTAAGATGTCCTCAACTTCGTCCACCTCTTCGTCCATAACGTCTACCCGCAGCAGAGTACTTCCCTGCTGCACGGCATCCTCGTAAGGAGCCCTATCCTGGTCGTTCTCATGCCCGAACATCGATTTGAACCACCCGGAAATTCCGTGCTCCGACTTTGCAAATTTCGATGACGACGAAGTCTTTGTCGATCCGGATGTCTCGAGATAGATGTCGTCTCTGTCAAAACCCGCCGATTCAAGCTCCGCTGCCGCGGCGTCCGCGTCCGCGCTGTTTCGAAACGCAGCGATGATTGTGCTCTCTGATGTGCCTGCCATATTTCTTCCTCCGTGGATGAGACGTGGCCTTACGAGAAATGCTTCCGCCGCAAATACGGAAAAAGATACGCGAGATTTACTTCAATCGAGCGATTTTTTTACAATGCTGCGGGCATTCGAGAGCG
>Ga0213875_10002400_pt1 | contig 11277 bp, 15 predicted proteins | sample BarmaccomBMRX_R8_FD_160105 | JGI IMG/M metagenome (GOLD analysis project Ga0213875, IMG submission 160105) | Root-associated microbial communities from Barbacenia macrantha in rupestrian grasslands, the National Park of Serra do Cipo, Brazil - RX_R8 | ecosystem: Host-associated > Plants > Roots... | reverse complement strand
GGAGCGCCGGCATGAGTAAGGCCTCTTCAGACAAACTCATGACAGGCCGTTTCAGCCGCCGCTCAGGAACCAGCGGTAGACGCGCTATTGGATTGGATGGAATGATCTGCTCATCCACTGCCCAATAGAGAATGTGGCGAAGCACGCTTAAGGCGCGATTGACTGTCGCGTCAGTCAAGCTCTTTTGCTGCTTTCTCCAAGCTCGAAATTCCCGGGCCATGTTACGGTTCAGGCGGACAACTAGCGTATCCCCGAAGAATGGAAGCAGAGCCTTTAGGTGCCAAACATGGTGTTTCTTTGCTTGTCCGTCTGAGAGAAATCGGGCGGCGAGCGCGGCGACAGTCAGCTTGGGATCGTAGTGCACGATTTGGTGACGCCGGACATTAGCTTCCTCTTTGAGCTTCTGCTCAACCATTTGCGCCTGCCGTCTATTGCTGGTGTTAGTGCTGGACTGATGGCGGATTCCGTCAATGTAGAAATACGACCACCAGACGTTGCCTCGCTTCATGAGGCTCACGGTGTTTACCCTCCTTTTTGTTGGCGTTCAATCCAGCGCACAACCTGATCGGTGTAAAAGATCAGCTTGCTGCTGGCCCCGGAGCGGAAGTGGGGAAGACCCTTTGGGATCCATGTATGTCTTACGCTCCAAGGCGAGCAGCCAATAAGTTCGGCAACCTGCCGGATGCCCATGGGCCGCCCGAGCCGTGCCTGAGCATCCACAGGCATCCTGTGGCCACCGAGTGCTGCAGGTTGGCTCGGGCAATGCGTAGGGCAGCGCTGCCCTAGGCCAGCCAATCCTAACTCCTGCAAAATAGCGCTTTTTCGCCGTTTCCCAATCCCCGACTCCTTACTGTCAAGTCGACTAATGTCCATGCCCATCTCCTCCGCCTTTGCCAAGTAGCTTTGACAACCAACGCCTCAAAAATTTCGGCAACTGCATATACAGCCACCACAGAAACCCGATCATTAAACCAATCAACATGAACTCAAATAGAGCCTGCTGATTGCTCAGGAGTACGTGAATGAGGCCGAGAAAGAAGAGAACAGAGAGAAGCAATAGCAGGATTCCGGGGAATACTGACAGCAAGGCAAAAACAAAGGTCAGCCAAAAAGGAACCTTGGGATGTGGCGTAGATAACTCGCGGGAGCCGCACTGATTGCAGACTTCAGCAGAGCGTGGGTTTGGATGCCGGTGCGGACAAAGTTTTGAATCGTAGGATCGCCCGCAGAAGTTACAAAAGAGAGGTTCGCCAGTCGTGATCCGGCGGCATTGATTGCAGTAACGCATAGGGATCATCCAATGAGCGCGAGCTGTTGATCGCCAGTCGGCCGGTGCCAAATGGCAGACCAGAAGCCCGCACGGTTAATGGTGTGAAAGTCCGAAAGCCAGAAGAGCTTGTCAGTCTGTTTGGCAATGACTGAACGAATTCTCAACAGTCGCCGCCGTGAGATCGTGATGATCAGAACCCGGAACTGTTTTCCTCCAAATATCCGAGAGAAGTCGCCAGAGATGGCGAACTGGAGATATTGGCGGGTTTTCTGTTCCCAAACGCGCATCGACTGATTGCCCATATCGATTTCGAGAAAAATCGAAAGAACTGCAGCTGTTGATTGAAGCTCGACGTAACCATCCGGAACGAGCCGGGCATTTTCAGTAAACGGTTCATGAAAGCTGCGCCACCTCCTAAACCGCAGTCCGCTGGGCAGGGGCTTATGTTTAACCGTCACGTAGGCCTCATTGATGCGCATTTGGTGGTCTACGTAGAGATCGCCAACCAGAGTCTTGCCGTGACTTCGACTGATACGCCGGTAGTCCGCTGCTGCCAGAAGCCCACCTCGTGGGGACAGCGTGTAAATTGCTTTGCGGCCGGCGGCGATACTGCCGATAAAAAAGCGATTGAGCAGTCCGGCACGGGTAAGTTTTAACAGTCGAGTATTTGCGCGCGTAGTGGAATGAAATCCTGAGACGAGCTTTGCCAGCTCGCGGTCAATAATTTGCATGACCGCAAGCTCAGACAGGAGCTGTCTGTCGCGTTCTTGAAGAATGAGCCGACTGTTTTTATTATTCCCAGTCATTAAGCACCTCCCCGGTTCTTCGTCCGGCCTGCCGCTGACGCGCGATAATTTCGGCTTCAATCACCGACCGGCGTTTGGTCCAGCGGATGCGGCAGCGCTGGTACAGAGCAAAGGAGTCAGTGTTTGGATCAGTGACATTCGGAACCACGGCCTCTTCATAGCGCTGCTGGCCGCTCTTGACGACCATGTGTCGCTTGGGGAGATTCTTGAGAAGTTCTGAAAGTTTTTTCCCGCCATCGAGCGCCGACGCCATCTTGTCCGCATCCGTGCTAGAAAGCTGAAAAAACACATGCGTGCCCACTGCGAGAATGGCGGCTCGCATAATGGGTGGGTACTGGTCAAGAAATTGATTGGCGGATACTACGGAGATGCCAAATTTTCGGGCTTCCGAAAGAAGCGTATCGAGGCCTGCCCCCTCGTAAGCGACAAGGTTCTGGATTTCATCGCAGTAGAGGGTAAACAGCTGCCTGCGCCTGCGGGAAAACAGGGCATTCTTCAATTTGGTCAGCAACAGGCTGCCCAGCGTGGCCGCCTGTTCGCCGAGACGGCCCTTGTCAAGATTGAGAATTACCCAGTAGTCGCCATCAATAGCATCAATCAGCGAGAACGTCGAGGCGGTTTGACCCAAAATGTGCCGAAATCGAGGGTCTGAGGTGAATCCACTGACTTTGTTCAGGATGGAGTCACGGTAGACCGCCTGCATGGCCTCGCTCTGCTGACCGAACCGAAAGCGGAAGTAATCGGCAACCTCAGTATTGGTTGCCTGTCGCAGACATACTGCTCGAAAAGCGTCGTTGGTAAGTAGAGGCGCGATTTCCAAAAGAGTCAGGTGGTTGTCCGACAGCAGGTGCAGAGAATTCCGAAGCAGTTCTTCGGTGCGCGCGCCGAGGTGATCGAGGTGCCAGCGTGACTTCAGAATTTCGGCGAATTCCGTCAGTTGGACAAAGATCGGTTCACCGGCCCGATGTTCCAGTACGTTGAGACCGATGGAATACTCCGGGTCAGCAGGCTCAACGATAATCAGACGGGAACTGAGATCAGTGCGCTGCCGGATTTCCTCCTGCGCGATGAGCCGGAGCAAAAACGGCATTGTGTCGCCGTGAAGATCAAAGAACACAAATCCGCGACCCGCCCGTACATCCTGAGCGGCAAGGTGACGCAGGAAGAATGATTTCCCTTGTCCGGTCTTGCCGAGAATGGCCAGATGTTCGGGCCGCTTGGCCTGCGAAATGGTGATGCGCCTGCCCGTTGTGCGTTCATCGATAACTTGCGCGCCAAAATCAAGCCTTTCCTCTGAAGCTCTCCTCGCGGTTGGAGTAGCAAGGCTATTCCATAGGCGGGCCAAGAATTTTTCAATGAGTGCAATCATTTGTGTTGGTTTGTTTTGTTCTTTAAACGCCACCAGATCTCGCAGTAAGCATTTTTTTTCACCATGCGCCTGATGCGGTCGTATATAGCGGGGCGGCTAACACCCTCTTCGTCGGCGATATCGAGGATCGATCTCCCGTCGATGATCCGTAGCCAGGTCCGCCGTTCTATCTCGTTCAGGTTTTGACAAACTTCATCGAGCAGTTCTTGATAGTCCGGGTTTTCCTCGGCTTCAACATAGACGGGAAACTCCAAGGCGCCCGGCGGAAACTGCATTTCGGGACGACGGTTGTGGCGAATTAAATTGCCTGACTCAACTGCGCCATCAAGTCTGCGGAAGCGCTGGAAGCGGACACTTTCGTCTGTGATCTCTTGCATTGGGGCTGTACCTCGTGCATCCTGCACAGCCCGATGATGCAGTGCGTGCCGAGTTTATGGTAGGGTCACCCGACCCGTTTTTTGTAACAGTCACTCAAAAGCGTCGTGAGACGTTTTCGTAAAGTGCTCGGCGCACATAGAGCGCCAACAGTCTGGAATACAAGCCGAGTTCTGGGGCTATGGAAAGTAGCCGAGTAACCGTAGCCTGATGGTCAAATCGCTCCGCAAGCGCAACATTAGTTTGGAGTAACTCTCGCGCAGATTGCCAGAGTGGTTCACTGTCTGAGATCAGGCCGCAAGCAGCAGCCCATGTCGTAGCCATCGAATACTGGAGACTGTTATCACCGAAAAATTTTCCGACGATATCTCTGATTTCGAGTGTCCGATCCCAATTTGGCCTGCCGATTAAGCTGATGTGGCGGTCAGCCGCAAGTAGGGGCGTCGCTGGCGTCCAAGCGTCGCCGATATCGTGGGCAGCGTGGCCCGCTTTCTCAAAATACTCTTCGGCAAGAGCGTCTTGCCGAAGCTGAAAACAGGCAACTCCCTTTTGACGAAAGTGGTCTGATCCGAGCGGTTCGCCGATGCTATCTGCCGCGGCCGCACCGCGTTGAAGGAGTTCCCACGCCACAGTCGGCCTTTGCCCGAGTAGAGCCGCGTTCGATCCGGCTAGGGCTGCGCGTTCATAGCCAAGCGCGTATTTCCGCCTCTCCTCTCGATGAATGGATTCGTGATGGGCGGTGCGCCAGAGACCTGTAGAGCGGTGAGTCTCCTGAAGCGCCGACGCCGAGTGTCCCAATTGGCAGTTGAACCAGGCCAGCTGTTCGTGGATGCCGGCACGCAGAGCGATACGTCTAGAATCCGCGGCATAACCGATGACCCGCAGCAGTCCATTTAACTCGTCTATACCTCTCCGATACTCATGTTGACTGCGACTGGCTGCAGTAATCCGGTCGAGACGCGCATTCAATTGCTCAAGAGAACTTTCCCGTCTGGAGTTGTTCAGGACCTCGTCGGGATGCGATCGAATCCCGAGGGATTGGCGCTCACCTTCGTCCGGCACGACGGGCAGTGGTTCAGTCGACCAAACGTGCGGATATAACCTTCGGCGCCAACGGCTGGCGATGACTCTAACATTTACAGGCGTCACGCGCAGCAGGCTGCCGATTCGGTCGGAACTGACGCCATGATCAATGAGCCAGTCAAACAAGCCGCCCAATTCGCTAACCCGAAGCGAGCTGCCGATCTGAGCCATCTTTTTCCCGCTCTCTTTTATTCTTGCGCTTACCTGTAAGGCCCAGGACGGCTCTTCACGTAAGTGAGAGAATCTGCTACGATTCCGGCAGCTCGGCAAAGGATCAGCAGTCCTTCTCTGATCCAGAGAATCAGCGTGAAAAAATGACTGGCTCTCTGAATTTAAGGAGGAGATGCCCGATAACTATGCCGGACGATCCGATCGTACTGCCAGATCCGTCGCAGCGGCCTGAACTGGAACCCTTTGCCACTATTTACGCGGAAGTGATTGTCCCCGAAGCCACGCTCGGCCGCTGGTTTGAAGAGCAGCGGGTAGTTCCTCCCGCCGAACTTGACCGAATCACAAGGAGGATCGAAACGTTAAACCAGCGCTTGTTCGGTCATTCAGTCCACCCCGCCGTTTACGTATACCCATTGCTGGTCTGCTGCCATTTTTTCTTTCAGAGCACGGCTGCTGATGTAGATCTAGACGAGCGCCGCCTTGAGATCGCGGATGCCGCCTTTTCACTGACCCAGAACTTACTCCATCACCATCGGCTTAACGATCTGTACCTGCTGCTGTAAACGGACAGGAAGTATTTTAGGACTCGGAATCCACCGGGTCCTTTTTCTTTGCCGGAGAATAATTCGTGATCAACAGCTCTCCGAATTTGTGTCCTGATTCCCGCTGCGCCGTGTAAAAAATCTCGGTGCGCTGCATTGGGAAGTCTTTGAACACCTCGCGCACTTTGGGATGATCATCCAGCGAAAGAATGAATTTGCCTTTGAGTTCTCGGAGACGCTGCTCCATCGCGCGAAAGTCCTCTTCGTTGAAATTGAATTTGTAGAGCTTGCGATCCCAATATGGCGGATCGAGATAGAACAGCGTTGTCGGGCGGTCATACCTTTCCAGCACTTCTTCGTAGGGCAGTGATTCGATCTGCACCCGGGCGAGGCGCTTGTGAGTTTCCTCGATGGCGTGAGGTATCCGTTCGGGGTTGAAGTTCGATGGCTGGGTTATCCCGTAATGGAAGTGCTGCTTGACGACCAGCCCGCCAAAGCAGTTTTTCTGGAGGTACAGGAAGCGCGCCGCCCGCTGAATGTCCGTCAGCGTGGCCGGATCAGTGGCATTTAAAATATCGAACCATCGGCGGCTCGCCACAGTGAACCGCAGATAGCGGACCAGTTCTTCAAAGTGCGATTGGCAGCAGCGGTAGAAATTGACAACCTCGTAGTCGAGATCGTTGAGTACTTCGACCTTTGACGGCTGTTTGCGGAACAGGACCTGTGCGCCGCCTGCGAAGGCTTCAACGTACGCTATGTGCTCGGGAAACAGACTGATAATTTGGGCGGCCAGACGGTTCTTGCCGCCGATATATGGAATCGGTCCGATCATAAATAAAGCTCCGAGTTAATGAGAACCGCGAGGTGTAAGGGAGGGCGCTACGACTCTGCCGAGAACAGCTGTTCTGTCTGGCAATAGAGGCCGAGAGCAAGGGCATCTTTAATCAGCGGTCCACCGAAACTACCATTGACGTCCGGCCACATGGCGGCGATCACTTCACGCACTTGCTTGCGGAACCTTAAGGGTGGATAGCCAAAGGACGAGATAACGTCGCGCTTGCCAACTTGCCAGATGACGACACCTCGGTCGCGCAGAACACCGGAGACAATTTCGGTGAGTTGATGGCGTTGATCTTGGCGAGAGCTCGGCAACATCTCAAGCGCCGCCCTTCTGAACGAGCACTTCTCCAGAATCCGCTCCAGGAAAATGGCGCTGCTGCCGAGCGCTTTGTTGCCGTCAGACGGTAGCTGCCGAATGAGTGGCGGGTACTCCAAATCATCGCCAGCCAAAATAACAATGGCGATTGCACGCCGCTCAATGCGGATGGCCGCTAGTCTCCGACGCGGCAAGGACGGATAATTTCGGTCTGCCAAGCGATCCAACTCCGTATGAAAGTTGCGAGTGAGATCGGATTTGGCCGCGTTTTGGCTAGCGCGACGATACGCGATCAGCAGCGGCTCCTGTGAGTACTGATTTACAAGTTGTACATAATGTCTCGCCGCAGCCTGATCATTAAGCCTCTCAGCCAATCTGAGGGCGAAGTATTCGGCCGGCGTTGCAGGCGCAAAGGCGCCGTAATGCGCGGATGAGCGGCTCCGGGCCACCTGATCGAGGATATTGTTCATGCATCCTCCGTGAATGCCGCATCAAAACAGTGTCGGTTGGGTAGGTTCAGATAGTCGATCTTCGGCTGCTCGGATGAGATTGCGCAGCCGGTCGTAGTCGATGGGAAAGAGGAACTCTACTGGCACGCGCAAAATGATGCTGAGCCGAAACGCATTGACCAAGGAAGGCATTCTCTCGCCGCGTTCATAATCCGAAAGCGTCGAGGTGTCTTTATGGCCGAGCAAAAGAGCGACGTGTGCTGGCGAGAAGCCCATTCTCCTTCGGAACTCGTCAATTCGGTTTTGGTGTTGCTGTTTGTTTTGCTGCATACGTAATTAATAATTCTTTTCAGTACGGTCACTGTAGCAACTGAGTAAATTCCGTAAAGTAGGGAAAGTTTGTCTTAAGCGCCAACATTTAACGTCCTCGTGTGGATAACCGGTTGAAGAGCCGGCGGCGGCATTCTCTCCGAACGTGGCGATGGACTGCAGCCATGCCTTTAAACCTAGATCCCACTCTTATCCGCTGCGCGCCTTTGTGAACGCGCAGACAGATCTCATAAAGAAGAAGAGTTCGGAGGACTTCAGCAGTGAATGCTAAGAAGGCTTTGAGCATAGAAAGCCATGATGGCGCTGTTGCCAGAGAACGTAAAGACGGGAAAATGCGGCTGCACTGCCTGGCGAAGGCAAAGCAGCCAAATTTTCCCGTCTTTTCAATCCACTGTTTTCTGGCTAAGGTGGTCTGGCCATGAACGAACATCAACCCCTCACCATCGCAGAACTCTATCCAGAGCTGAGCAAAGAGGAATTAGAAACCGCCGCAGATAATATCCGGTGCTATCTCGCCGCGCTTTTGCGCATGGCTGAGCGGCTTGAGGCCGATGGCAAATCGATCAACGATCTAGCTGTGGATTGTTCGTTTGACGATCGCGATCACCAGCTATAACATCCCATCGTCAAAGGTCGAATGATGGAGGGGGTATTTAACCACTATGTTTTTTAGACATGAAGCAATACTTTGCCTACATCCGAGTGTCCACCACGCGGCAGGGTGAACAAGGCGTATCGCTTCCCCAGCAGAAGGATGCTATTGAGCGGTATGCTCAGCGAAGCCAGCTTGAAATCGGCCGCTGGTTTGAAGAACAGGAAACGGCAGCCAAACAAGGCAGGCCAGTGTTCGGCACTATGGTGCGGCTGCTGCGAAAAGGGTCCGCAACCGGCGTCATTATTCACAAAATCGACCGCACGCCAGAAACCTCCGTGACTGGGCCGACCTCGGCGAACTCATCGACCGGGGAATCGAGGTTCATTTCGCCAACGAATCCCTTGACCTGACCTCTCGCGGCGGCAGGCTGTCTGCCGATATTCAAGCGGTGGTGGCTTCTGATTTCATTCGGAATCTGCGCGAGGAAAGCAAAAAAGGAATCTACGGCCGTCTTAAGCAGGGTTACTATCCAATGCCTGCGCCGTTGGGCTACTTAAATAACGGAGCGGCCAAACCCAAAACCCTGGATCCGAAAACTGCACCGCTGGTGCGGCAGGCTTTTGAATTATATGCTTCACGTCGGTTTACTTTGCGCAGCCTCGGGCAGGAACTCTATCGCCTTGGCCTGAGGCGACCTGACGGCAAACCTTACCTGCGCAACCGCTTGTCAAAACTGCTCAACAACCCTTTCTACTCGGGTCTAATCCGAATCAGGAAAACTGGCCAGTACTTTGCGGGTATACATGAGCCGCTCATATCGCGGAAGCTTTTTGAGCAGGTGCAGGAGGTGCTGCAGGGAAAACTCAATACGCGCGTCAAAAAGCACGACTTCTTGTATCGCCGGCGATTGACCTGCAAAGGTTGCTCTTACTCGCTCATCGGGGAAACCGCCAAAGGCTTTGTCTATTACCGTTGCCACACCCTTTCATGTCGCACCACCTCTGTAAAGGAAGAATATATCGACCGTGCAGTGTTAGAGCAATTTGCACGGTTGCGGTTTAGACCCGACCAGCGCGCGCATCTCAAGCAGGAGATCGAACGGATGAGAGCGAATGTCACCAGGCAGCGGCAAGAGATCATCGCCGCTCTAAAACTGCGGCTGTCACAGACAGAAGAGCGATTAAACCGGCTGACTGATGCCTACATCGACCGGCTAATCGAACTGGATTTGTTTGAAGCGCGCAAAAAGGCGCTCCTTTCGGAGCGCCTCGATTTGGAAGTACAACTGAAGGACGGGCAGGCTGGAAAGCGCGATTCCGCCGAAGAGCTGACCAAATTCCTCGAACGCGCCGATGCCGCGTATTCAGCCTACAAAGGCGGAACCGTTGAGGAAAAGCGCGATCTGCTGGATGCGCTGACATCGAACCGCATCGTCGATAGGAAAACGCCGGTAATCTTGCTGAATTTGCCGTTCAATCTGATTGCAGAACGGCAAAGATGTGCTGATGGTGGACCAAGACGGGACATACATCTAACTTGGAAGAGTCTCTTGGATGATTTAGGGCAGCATGTACTCAGAGAACGGAGATAAGGATCGTTGGATAAATTGAAAGAGAAGAATGGTCAGTTGCGTAATGCAATAATTACACACAAAACCATTCTGAGCGCCAGGTCATTATCCGTTGACCCTACATTGCGCCTCAAATGGGAGGTCCTCTGGGAGACACGAGAGGGAGCGCTTATGCGTGACATGTGGACCCAAGAAATGTACAGTGAGCGAATCACGTTCATCAGGAAGGCCACCTCTAAAGGATTCTGCCACATGGCGATATGGGGGCCCGGCGGATTCGAGCATATAGTATACATTCCTGATCAGCCGGAATTGTATGATCGAGAGATAACGGCCGAGATCTTACGACCGCTCATTAAAGCTGGGCTAAAGCGTTGCGAATAGAGCCGCTGGGTAACGGTGAATTACAAGCTTCAAATTTCGGATCAATTCTCCCGACTATCCGCGAACGGCCCGGGAATGGCCCGGTCGCTCGTCTTTTCGAATATGAACAAATCTGTCCAGGTATCGACGGGTCTGTCTGGCATATGTCGACGGGCCTGATACATCCTGCGAATTCCAGATTGAAACGCATCATTACTGATTTCTCGGAGGCTTGACTGTCCACGGGCAGCAATCTTTTGGCAATATTCGTCTAAGTTTCGCGCGTATCCGTGCTGCTTAAGTACCTCGTGTTCTCTCAAAGTGAAGTGATTGGATGTCAACGTCTCAATAACCTCGCTTTGAGAAGGTATCCGCTGACGTTCGATCTCTTCAGCCTCTGGGAAGAACGATAACCATATATGTGATTGCAGTGTCTCGAGCGTCGATGTTCGAATCACGAGAATGCCGTCGCTGACGAGAACACGATGAAACTCAGAACAAGCCTTCTTTTTGTCCACGATGTGGTGAAGCACCATCGACAAGAAGACTACGTCCATAGAGGCATCTGGAACGGGCAACCGCTCTGCAGCACCTTGCATAAACTTGATATTCCGCGGGTGCTTCTTCCGAGCTACACTAAGCATCTTCTCTGATGGGTCAACGGCATACACAGTAGCATGGAAGTACTTACTAAGCGCTTCGGAGAAACGGCCAGTTCCACACCCGACATCAATAATGTTCCTGATACGTTTTCTTCGAAGATAATAAGAGATGCGATCTAGCCACTGACGGAGGGATGCCCTTGGGAGGGCCCGTGCATGGTCGTAGGTTAGATAAATATCAGTGTCATCGTAACTAAATACAGTCGAGGATTCTAATTTCGTATCAGTCATCTGAATTCCTTAAGAATTACCATTCAACTTATGTAATCCGCCGTTGAACTGCGGTTTTGCTTCTTCTCAACTTGATTAGCAGGGAGGCTTGTCTTCCAGAGGTGTTCAAATTGACTTTTTAAGTAGCTAAGTACCTCGAGTTCTTCCTTGGTCTGCCCAGGCAGATAGATCATTGAGAGGTCGGCTCCTTTGTATGGGGATCCGCCATCAGTTGGCGGGTCTTCCCACCGATAGAACGATATGAAGCCGTCCATATGCTTGGGCCCAATCAAGAGAATAGCTTTCACGAACGGATGCTCGGAGTA